>ENA-UOUE01000105-UOUE01000105.1-compost-metagenome-genome-assembly--contig:-NODE-105-length-62981-cov-7.291794_pt1 | contig 62981 bp, 37 predicted proteins | sample MGYA00238146_ERZ747223 | MGnify/ENA primary metagenome ERZ747223 (study PRJEB28781, sample SAMN06268865) | compost metagenome | isolation source: single cell | place: USA: California, Emeryville, Joint... | reverse complement strand
GGGATGCTTGGTCTGAATCCAGCTCCTCCTACTCCCATTCCACCTCTAAATCCTCCAATAAACTCGACGATTATATCGTCATCATCTGAAAAAACCAAATCCTGGCTGGCGTTTTCAACTTCTTCTGTTGGTACTGATTGTGCAAACACAGCTACTGAAGCCATGCTTAGAATCAGCAATATTAACGTAAGTTTCATTGAGGAAGGATACAGATTCAATTCTAATCCCAAGATAGAATAATAATATCAGTCATTTGAATCGATTAAAATCTGTAAACACAAAAGCAGCCTGAGCCGGTTTTTGATAAAATAATCCATCAGAGCTTGGCCAAATGAAGTAGATCGCAGAGCAACTTTGCATTCTGCGTTTACATGCACAAGAAATGAGCCTGTTCGAGGTTGTTAGTTTCTAACTTGCAGAAAAAAGCCTAATTTTTATCGTCGAATTAAAAACATTTCAACTTCTACAAAATATATGAATGGCAAAACATTTTCGGTCACTTCATTGCTAACTGCGAGAAGCAGGACGCTAGCAAAGGCTATTCGAACTCGAAACGAAAAACTTTTAAAATATTAAATAGGAATGATATTTCTTTTTGTATTTATCACAATATATCTTCTGTCTCCAGGTGTCTAGGTGTCCAGGTGTCCAGCCGTGAAATGATAGGCCTTCTTTCTGTTATAAAGGATTAAAATAATACTTTACCAACTTCCTTAGCTTTCCACCTCAAAGACAGTACTTTAAAAATAAATATGCTGAGAACAATATTAATATTAGCGAGGTTTTCAAAGTGATTTTGTCGAGTCCCTGCCAACAAAGCCTTTTAATGATTTCTACCTCTAGTTCGATCTATTTTCTACTCATTACGTAACTCTAAGAAGTCTCTTAATAGTGAGGACTTACTTGATGGCTGAAGATTTCAATTGAGAATGCTGCTTTGCTCTCATAAAGGCTACGCATTAAAATGCATTGGGAAATAATGCTCTTTTAGGGGTATATACATCTCTTGTAGATTCACACATTTTAAAGAAACTCTTCAGAGGAATACACCCACTTTTGAGTGTTTCAACAGCGAATTAAATAAATAAGTCGGACATGATGACTGTCCTTAACGCGAATGCAACAAACTTTTTATTTGATATTCCAGTTATTTCATAGATAAGCTGCTGTTCTTTCATTTGATACGAACCTGTAGCCTCCTTAAATCAACTACTTTTCTGATGACGAATGAATCAATAAAGAACAAATTCATGTAATTCATGTAGTCCACTTATTTAAAAACTGAGGAGATACTGGAAGCAAACACCAATACTCACTTCTTCTGGGTGGTAGATAGTCCTAGCTCGGTCTTTAGGATCCATGACGACGAAGGTGTTTTCATTGATACCTGTGACTAAGACGGCATGAATGTCATCAACATACAAAATGCAATAGTTTTCTGCGGAGATGCTTGCTGCGATTTCATCGAAGGTGTCGAATGCTCCAGTAACATGGAAACCAAGAGGCTTCATGACATTGTCATCTTCAATTTGTGCACCTTCCACATATTTCTTGAAATATCTGTTGATAGTGGCTGGATTTGAGAATTGGTTTCCATAGCCGGCAAGAAGCATTGCGATACAAGTGACGACGCTTCCCTTTTCGCCAATAGTGCTGTTAGTTTGAACACATATTTCGTTGCTCCAGCGTGAATCAGTTTGGCTGAAGTAAACCCAGATTGGCTGGGTTGCGAGTGCAGCTACTGACGCCGAAACCAAAAGTAAGAGTACGAAGGCTTGTCTCATTTCAGCAAACTTAGTTAGATTCTAAATTTCTTTATGTAAAAAGAATTATAAACTAAGGATCGATTTTGAGATAATTAAACATAAAAGCAGCCGAAATAGCTTGGTCAAATGAAGTAAAGCACATTGCTACGTTTGTAGGCTGCGTTTCCTGCACAAGAAATGAGCCTGTTCGAGGTTGTTAGTTTCTAACTTGCAGGAAAAATATTAATTTTTATCGATTCATTACAAGCATTTCAACATCTACAAATATATTGATGTCAAAACGTATTTTGGTTATTTCATTTCATTGCAAACTGCAAAGTGAAAGACGGGTAAAAATGTCGTTAGGACGACTAACAAAAAGCCTCTAATAAATTTAATGTGAATGAGAGTGCTTTTTTTTGTATTTAAAGCTCTCTTCTGTATTCAGGTGCGAAATTATAGGCCTTTTTTATGTTGTGAGGCTTTCAAATAATGTTACACCAACTCCCGTTAGCTTGTTGACTCCTAATACGGTACTACAACAATAAATATGATGGGAACATTACTCTTAACAATATTTTCGACACGCGATTTTGTAGAGTTGCTTACAAAAGGCCTTTGAATAACTTTTGTCTCTACTTGACCTCACCTCGATCTATATCCGATTTATATATCACTCCGTAGAGACTTTTAATGGTTAAGACCTACTTGATGAATGGAAATTTCAATTGAGAATATTGCTTTGTGTTCATAAAGAGACCGCATTAATGTGTTCTGGGCAATAATTCTCATTTAGTGATGTACATACACCTATTGTAGTTTCACAGATCTTTAAAGAAGTTCTTCACAAAGATATTTTAGTAGAGTCTTCATCTAATTGACTAAATATGTTGGATGTATGAAGAGAGTCATCCCAGCGAATGCAACTGACTTTTCATTAATATATTAGTTATTTTATGATAAATGGTTTTTCTTTGATAGAAATCTCTCGCTCTCTTAAGTCACGTTCTTCTCTGATAGTATCAGTCAATAATGATTATTATTATTCATGTAATCAACTTAATTTAGATATTTGAAGCAAACTCCAATACTCACTTCTTCTGGGTGGTAGATAGTCCTGGCTTGATCTTTAGGATCCATGACGACAAAGGTGTCTTCATTGATACCTGTGACTAAGACGGTATGGATGTCATCAACATACAAAATGCAATAGTTTTCTTCAGAGATGCTTGCTGCGATTTCATCGAAGGTATCGAATGCTCCAGTAACTTGGAAGCCAAGGCGCTTCATGACATTGGCATCTTCGGCATGTGCAACTTCTTCGTATTTCTTGAAGTACTTGTTGATAGTTATTGGATTTGACATTTCATTCCCATATCCGGCAACTAGCATTGCGATACAAGTAACGATGCTACCCTTCTCGCCAATGGTGCTGTTAGTTTGAACGCATCTTTCGTTGCTCCATCGCGAATCATTTTGACTGAAGTAAGGAAAGTTTGGCTTTGCTGCGAATACAGCTACTGAAGCTGCAAACAAAAGCAATAATACAAAAGTTGGTCTCATCTGAGCAAAGTGATTTGGATTTCAAATTTCTTTCTGTAAAAAGAATAATAAACGAAGCAACGATTGAGATATTTAAACACAAAAGCAGCCTGAGCCAATTTGCTAACGAAATAATCGAATCGTACTACGAGCAAGCAGACCAGAATGCACTTGCGAAGTTGAAAGCGACGTTAACCGATCGAAGATAGAGGATTACCAGAAGTTGCTAGTTTCGTTGAGACCACAATGTTGCCATAATTTCATATTTGCGAGAGAATAAGGATACTATCAAATACATCTAAATGAAATAAATTGGAGAATGTCACTAAAAGCTGTCATATAGTAGAAAAGGCGATCGAGAGCAAGGTTACTTTTCATATACGAACCCCCATTGCACAGGAATTTCTTTCATTGTTGCTCTGGTTACTTAAATGTGATATGATAGGTCTTCTCCTAAGCAGCCAGATTTTTTCAAATACTACCTATCACGTTGAATAACCTGTTGGATTTAAATGAACAACATCTCTCAAATCTGAAGGTAAAATTATTTCTCGTCTTTTCTCAAAGATTGTTGGAGAGACAAGTACAAAAGTTGAGATTTCGATGATCCTTGCTGTCAATTCGATTCATTTCCTCTTTGTGAGCAACAATTAAAAGTCTCTCCAGATTCAACACACCCTTCTGGGTGGAGATTTCTAAAGAGAGTACTATTATCTCGTATTCAGTATTACACTCTGAATAAATAAATTGCATTGTTTCCTGTTGATAAATTCTCAGTCTGTTGTTAAAAGTCAACTCATCTTTAATCCAACTACTGAGTTACTTTGTATCAGTTGTGAAGCTAATCGCTACAGCTATTTTGCTTTTGTTGTGATTCATAGTTAGGCTTTTAGATAAATTCTTCCTTCATATTATAGAAATTTACTGAGGCAATCTTAAGTCAATTACTCCTTTGATAATGAATTGAACATCAACGAAGAATTCATGTAATCATGCTATTGCTGCATTTTCACGAAGCAAATACCTGCGTTGACTGCTTGTGCGCTGTAGGTCTTCTTGGATGGGTTTGTAGGATCCATAACCTCATAGTCGTATTGTTGGATGCCAGTAGCCAAGACAAAGTGATCGCCAACATTTAAGATGCAGTAGTTTCCAGCAGACATGCTTTGGACGATTTCATCGAAATTTCTGAATGGCCCAGCGACAGTGAAGCCAAGATCCTTCATAGAAGCCCAGCTATCTTCTCCTTTGGAGGTATAGACACCTTTTTTGTTAAAGAAGTTGTTAATAGTGCTTGGATTTGATCTTTCATTTCCGAATCCGGCAACGAGCATAGCAATACAAGAGACAACACTGCCACTGGTGCCGATAGTTTGGGTGGATTGTCCGATTCTTTCATTGCTCCATCTTGGGTCTGCTTGGCTGTAGTAAGGGAAGGATGATCCTGGTGCTGGTGGGTCAGCGAGAGGAAGAACTCCTGAATTTCCTGGAGTGGAATCACCTCTATCAGTGTTGCCAGCGTTACCACCATTGTTGCCGCCATTTCCAGTAAGAGCTCCGAGGATGCCTGGAATGGATTGACCAACTCCAGAAAGAATTCCTCCCAAACCATTAATGAGACCGCTGAAGTCTGGAAGTCCCATGCTGCTGCCTCCTCCAGAGCTTTGTTGGCCACCGCTGCTTTGATCACCACCTCCACTGCTTCCGCCTCCGCTGCTTTGTTGTCCTTGTCCTTGTTGTTGTGGGTTTTGGTTCTTCTGTTGTTGGTTTTGGTTTTGATTTTTGTTGGGCTTATCAGCTGGGTTCTGATTTTTGTTGGGTTGGTTTTGGTTTTGATTTTTGTTAGGTTTGTCAGCAGGGTGTTGTTGGTTATTAGGCTTTCCGTTTCCTCCAGGGCTGTTTGGCTTTGTGTTCGAAGGTGGGTTGACGTTAGGTTTTGGGCCATTTGGCTTTGTGCCACTGTTTGGCTTTGTACCACCATTTGGCTTATTTGGCTTTAAGCCAGATGGTGCGTTGACATTGGGTTTTGGAGTCGAACCACTTGGCTTTGAACCGGTAGAAGGCTTGGATTTCCCACCACCAAACAATCCTTTAATTTTGGACAGTGCGCCGGAGAGACCAGAACTTGGTTTACTTCCTCCTGCTCCTGAAGGTGACTTGGAGCCTCCGCCAAGGATATGGCCAAGGATGCCGCCGAAAGATTTTCCTGAAGAGCTAGGTTTGCTTGAAGGGCTTGATCTGCCACCACCAACTTTTCCACCTCCGATTCTTCCTCCACCTCTTGCACCACCACCTCTTGCACCACCGTGTCCACCTCCTCCCCTTCCGAGGAATTCAATGGTTACATCATCATCGATGTCGAACATAGCAAGTTCTTGGTTTTCAAGTTCAAGTTCCTCTGACTGCGCAAAAACAGCCACTGAAACTGCTACCAGAATCAATAATGCGAAAGTTTTTCTCATTTGATCAGATTTCAAATTCTTTCTGTAAAAAGAATAATAAAAGTCTGAATCGATTGAGATATTTAAACCCAGAGGCAGCCTGAGCCAATTTTTTAATGAATTAAATCACGAGCTACAAGTAAGCATACCAGAACACATTCTTGAAAACGACCGCGATGCTAATCGATCGAAGAAATAGGATTGTCAGAGTTTGTTGATTTCTGCTGAGATCGCAATTTTCAAGAGAGATAAGAGTATTTCCAAATAAATCTGCAATAATGTTCACAAAACAATTTCATCACTTCAATGAAAACTGCCGTGAAAAAACGCACTGTACAAACGTTATTCTTCTTATTCTTCATTAGAGTAAGTGGTGGATGGAAATTTCTTGTAATTATTACTATGTTCAGCTTTTAATTATAGAAGAACGCACTTTTCCTTAACCATTAGGGTTAGAAATAACTTATTAAGGATGCTCTCTTGGCCTGATATGTATTGTACTTAAAAACTATGAAAGAAGATTTGTAGAGATGAATGCAAAGAAATAAGGACGTCCATTGACTTTTGCTGCTAATTTGTTTTATATCTGCTTTGTGAATAGAGCTTGCTCGTCTCTTATTTAAGACATCCCTCTTGAAGATGATTGAAGTAAAGTACGATCTCATGTTAAAAATTGCATTCGAAAGAAATGTTCTGGTGCTTCCTGCTGGCGTTCTCATTTGGTCATTGAAGACCGTCTCTTCATTAAGCCAGCTCTCTAATAAGGCATTTTATCTCATTTTTTCAGTTAATTGGCTTACAAACTAGTTGATTGTAGTTCGTTCTTTCTGCAAAAGCTACAGTATTTTTTTACTAATGGATAAAATTTTTTTCAAGATAGGAATTTACTGACTTAAATCAACTACTTCTTTGATAACGAATTGATCATCAACAAAGAACACATGAAATCATTCTATTGCTGCATCTGCACGAAGCAAATAGCAGAGTTAACTTCTTGGGAATTGTAGGTCTTCTTGGATCGGTTTGTAGGGTCCATCACTTCAAAGTCGTATTGTTGGATGCCAGTAGCCAAGACAAAGTGATCGCCAACGTTCAAGATGCAGTAGTTTCCAGCAGACATGCTTTGGACGATTTCATCGAAATTTCTGAATGGTCCAGCGACGGTGAAGCCAAGATCCTTCATAGAAGCCCAGCTATCTTCTCCTTTGGAGGTATAGACACCTTTTTTGTTAAAGAAGTTGTTAATAGTGCTTGGATTTGATCTTTCATTTCCGAATCCGGCAACGAGCATAGCAATACAAGAGACAACACTGCCACTGGTGCCGATAGTTTGGGTGGATTGTCCGATTCTTTCATTGCTCCATCTTGGGTCTGCTTGGCTGTAGTAAGGGAAGGATGATCCTGGTGCTGGTGGGTCAGCGAGAGGAAGAACTCCTGAATTTCCTTGATTGGAATCACCTCTATCAGTGTTGCCATTATTGTCACCGTTGTTTCCTCTATTACCAGTAAGAGCTCCGATGATGTTCGGAATGGATTGACCGAATCCAGAAAGAATATCTCCAAATCCATTAATGAGTCCGCCGAGATCAGGGAGTCCCATGCCTCCTCCAGATCCGCCTTGTTGGCCTCCACTGCTTTGGTCACCAGATCCACCACCCATTCCGCTGCCTTGGGAACCTTGTTGGTTTTGATTTTTGTTTGGCTTATCATTTGGGTTTTTGTTGGGTTTGTCGGCTGGGTTTTTGATAGGTTTATCACCTGGTTTGTTTGGTTTGTCAGCAGGGTGTTGTGGGCTGGTAGGCTTTGTGTTTCCACCAGATGGGGGTTTTGTGCTCGTTCCACCATTTGGCTTAGGAGCATTGACAGTTGGCTTTGGCTTTGTGCTACCGAACCAGCCACCGGATGGCTTAGTGCCGCTAGAAGGTGCGTTTACATTTGGTTTTGGAGCCGAGCCACCGGTCTTTGGCGTGGAGCCACCGGTTTTTGGACCCGAATGCCCACCGAACAAACCTCTAATCCCGGACAACGCGCCAGAAATTCCAGAACTTGCTCCTGTTTTAGTTCCTGAAGCAGATGGCTTGGAGCCTCCGCCAAGAATATGGCCAAGGATGCCACCGGATGAATGCGTTGAACCTGAAGAGCTTGGCTTGAATGAAGAGCCACCTGTTCTTGGAAGAATTATGCCGCCACCTCTTGAACCACCACCTCTTGCTCCACCACCTCCTCTTGAAAGGAATTCAACCGTAACATCATCATCGAACAAAGCGAGATCTTGGTTTTCAAGTTCTTCTGATTGAGCAAATACAACGACTGAAGCTGCGATCAATATCAACAATGCGAAAGCTTTTCTCATTTGAGAAAGTCCACTCAGATTTTAAATTCCAATCTGATAAAGAATAATAAAAGTTTAGATCAAGTGAGATATTTAAAGAAGTCAGACTCGAACACAGCCTGAGCCACTTTGGAATAAATTTTATACACGTGATTAAACAGGTACACAGACCAGTACCTACTAATTACTTTTGGACACAGCAACGATGTGCCCAATACATACTCTTCGGAATGACTTGTTTAGTCCTCTAAAATACGACGCGAACTCGATCTCAATGTCCTTTTGAGAGACAATCGAAAATTCTATAGTGGCTTTCTCAAACATAAGATCTCAAGGCAAGATCGCATTTTGAATCCATTGAAATCTGAAATGAGCAAAAATGCATGGCTTTCTCATTAGAAACTGCTCAATTTTTAACAAATTTCCAGAAAAGTTTCTGTATTTTCCTTGCGATCTACTATTAATTATAAGATCGGAGTGAAATTCTTTTTTCTTTGAGACTTTGATCTCCGTTTTGGCTAATACTTATTGTTTTCTCACGAAAGTTGAAATCTTAGGTTAGAGTTAATTACAAGTTTTCAGCAATACTAAAATAATTCAGCTAAACTTAGTAATGAAACATCAATAGCGCAACAAACTACTCACATATCACTGAAATATTATTTTACGTTTCATTTCGTTCTGCTTTTCGTTCGAAGGAAGCCTGACTAAAAGTACTCTAGCTATGGAGACAAAGATTTTTGCCACAGGAGCATACTACGAATAAACATTTCGGCCTTTTTTAAAGTTTGAAATTTCATTTCGCTCAAAACATTTCTCAAACATCTACTATTACAGAAATTCCTTCTAATTTCTTAAGTTACACATGTATGTGTGCTATGATGATGTTTTGGCTTACGCTTCGGTTAGTTTTGAGATCAATTGTCTTTACGTTAGAGGAATATACTCTCAGCAATCATAAATCAATTAATTCTTTCATAAAATGTTGGGCAACAAAGAATTATGCATTACCACTTATTTTGTTTGACGAAACATCTTGCTGAGGTGACTTCAGAAGACTTATAGGATTGCTTGGATTTGTCTTTAGGGTCCATCACATCATAACTATCTCCACTAATACCAACTCCCAAGACGGCATGAGATCCAATGTTCAGAATGCAGTAATTTCCATCGCTCATATTTTTTACGACTTCATCGTAGGTGGTGACTGGTCCTACAGCCTCGAAACCAAGACTCCAGATAGCAGCCCATCTGATTTCGGCCTGGTTGTATGCATTTTGTAATGTCAAATGCTGGTTAAGTGTGAGAGGAGTTGCACATTGACCTCCAACATTGACGTTGAAGCCGGCTAACAGCATAGCAAGGGAAGCAAGGGCGCTTCCGCTAGAGCCAATTTTTTGGGTAGTTGAACCAATAGCGACATCCTTCCATCGTTTGTCTGAGAGGCTGAAGTAAGGGAAAGATGAGCCTTCAGCTGGTTGGTCGACACAGACTGGAGTGCTTGGATCTTCAGCTGGAGTGACTGGAGTGTTGCTACTTGGGGTATAAGTTGGAGTGTCAACTGGTCCGTCAAGTGGGTTGTTGCTTGGGGTGTTGGTTGGGTAGGTTGGGTATGATGGGGTGTTTCCTGCTTGGTTAGGATCGGCGCCGTTATTACCTCTGTTTGAAAGAGCTCCGATAATGCCAGGAATGGCTTGGCCTGCTGAAGAAAGAATTCCTCCAAGGCCGTTAATGAGGCCTCCGAAATCTGGAAGACCCATGCTGCTTCCACCACCGCCACTACCGCTATCACCACCGCCCATGCCACCTCCCGATCCGGATCCGCCACCCATGCCAGAGCCTGGGCTGCTGCTTGGTGCGTTATTTGGGATTTGTTGATCGAGGTTTAATCTTGGGTTTGAAGTTGATGGTTTATCACTGGGTGTTTGCTGACCATTTGGATTTCCAGTTGGCTTCTGAGGGCCACCTGGTGTGTTTCCAGGAGGTTTTCCTGCTCCAGTTCCAGCTCCAGTTCCAGGTGGCTTTCCTGTTCCAGTTCCGCCAGGTGGTTTTCCTGTTCCAGTTCCCCCAGGTGGTTTTCCGCCAGGTGTATTGACGGTAGGTCCTTTAGGACCACCGAACCAACCGCCAGAAGGTTTTCCTGAGCCGATGCCAGCACCTGCCGAAGCTCCTACTGAACCTGGTTTGCCGTGGCCTCCGCCCAGGCCAGCACCCGCTGAGCCTCCGACAGCACCTCCAGTTGGTTTACCGTGGCCGCCAGTAGGTGGGTTCACGGTAGGCTTTGGGCCGGTAGAACCTGAACCACCATGTTTTCCTCCACCAAACAAGCCTCCAATTTTGGATAATCCGCTTGAGACGGCACCACCTATTTTGCCTCCTACTCCACCGAGATTTACATTAGGTTTTGGTGGCGAACCGCCCGAAGGCTTTGAGGATCCTGAACGTCCACCAAACAAGCCTCCGATTTTTGAGCCAACGCTGCCTCCAATTTTTGAAGCCACGCCTCCGATTTTTGAACCTACACCTGAGAGAGGACCATGAGAGCCACCTGTTTTACCTCCTCCAGAAATTGGTTTGGAACCACCCGAGGGTTTTGAGGAAATTCTTGATGCTGCAGGTCTTGCTGCGGGTTTTGGTGCAGATCTTGGAGCTGCTCGTGGCATAACTGCTTTTCCGAAGTATTCAATCGTCACATCATCATCGAACAAGGCAAGATCTTGGTTTTCAAGTTCTTCTGATTGAGCAAATACAACGACTGAAGCTGCGATCAATATCAACAATGCGAAAGCTTTTCTCATTTGAGAAAGTCCACTCAGATTTTAAATTCCAATCTGATAAAGAATAATAAAAGTTTAGATCAAGTGAGATATTTAAAGAAGTCAGACTCGAACACAGCCTGAGCCACTTTGGAATAAATTTTATACACGTGATTAAACAGGTACACAGACCAGTACCTATTCATTACTTTGTACTCAGCAAAGAGTGTCCAATAAATGACGAATACAGAGGCTTTTAAGCCGCGAAAATGTAGCGCAAACTCAAATTCAGAGTATTTTCGAAAGAAACTCACAAATTTCTCAAGTATTTTGTCGAACTCATGAGGATTCATTGCAAAACACGCTCTAATTGGACCTCATAATGATGAAAAAAGGTATTTAGAATGATACCTCTCGTGATATAATTGGCAAATTAAAAAAAAAAATGCTGAGCAGCAATTTCTTATATTTTCTCTTGAGCTGCTGTTAATTGCGAAAGAGGAGACTACTTCTCTATTCTTGATGACTTTGACATCATTATTCGCCGAATGCCTTTTATTGTATTTAGAATTCTCTCGAATAAGTTGAAATCTTCGACTATTTTACTAGCTTCTTGATGGTGAAATATGTTAGCTTTAGTTTTGACTTAAACCATGAATATAGCCCCAAGCACATTTTCTGCGTTCTTGATGACAGGCCTTTGTTACAAAAAATATGCATCGTAATAATCTAAAAAATATCAACTATCGCTGCTCTCTATTCGACTAATCGGCAAATTCGATGTTATATATATATACCATTTTCAAGGTGGTAGGTGTCACCAGATTATCGCTTGAGCCTCAAGTTTGCTGTATCGGTTGTGCTACATGAAGATATGTGCATGCAGTTGTGAAAGTTTTTATTGGATAATATAGACACGTTTCTGGGTGTTTTCCGGGTGCAGACGCAAGCAATCTGTTCGGTGTTCGGTGAGTCAACAAATGGTAGTGGAGATCTATCAAATTAATGATTTGGAGTATAAATTTTAGGATGTTCATTTAAGAGCTATCTCAAAACAAAGTTGCTTCTTCCAAAAGTTTTGGAATACTACAGAACAATTCAAAAACCACAACTCATGTCCTCACGCTTTAATGCAAATCTCCGCTACTTTCAGTAAGTGTAGCGGAATAAGCCTTATATTATTTTATCTTCTATGAAAGTTCGTCCAAGGAGAAAATCAGTCTACACTCGCCATTTGCGTTTCCTCTCCGATATCAGTCATTATTGAGGAAGAATACATTGATTGAAGTTCAACTCTTACTTTAAGATCATCAGATAGCTCAGTATTTTGTTGAAAGGTAATTTCTAAAATATGTCAGATGGGCTATAATATTGCTAGTTCTACAGCTACTTGATCTTGCAAAGTTTTTTAGTTGTTTGCTTGTTTGTATGATAAATTGCACTTTCATATTATGAGAATTGCCTAGGCATTTGCAACAAATCAACGAATTCTTTCTTAACAAATTGGTGGCAAATAGACCAACAACAAGTAATTAAATCCAGACATGATCAATCTATTTTTTTTTAACGAAGCATCGAGCCTCTTTTACTTCATATTTGTTATAGGTTTTCTTGGATTGGTCTCTTGGATCCATCACAACATAATTGCCTTCTGAGATTCCAACTGCTAAGACTCAGTGTAGATCAATTGTTAAAATGCAGTAGTTTCCACCAGCGATGTTTTTTGCGATTTCCTCGAATGCTTTGAATGGTCCGACAGCCTGAATGCCAAGACTCCATAACACAGGCCACCTGATCTCAGACCTCATAATCCACCCATATTCCTGTTTCAAATACTTGTTAAGAGTGCTCGGGTTGACACTTTCACCTATGACAGTGACGTTAAAGCCAGCTAAAAGCATGGCGAGGGAAGTGAGTTCACATCCGCTGGAGCCAATTGTCATGGTAGATATTCCCATAACCTCGTCGCTCCATCGAGGGTCTAATTGGCTGAAGTAAGGGAAAGATGGGCGCGATGAAGCATTTGTTTGAGAAGTTCTTGGCAGATTTATATTATCATTTCTTCCTCCGAAAAATTCAATTGCTAAATCATCATCGAGTAAAGTGAGTCCTTGGTTGTTAAGTTCCTTTGATTGTGCAAATACAGCTGCTGAAGCGACAATCAAAAGCAGCAATGCGAAAGGTTTCCTCATTCGACAAAATTGGCACAGATTTCAAATTCTATTCTGTAAAAAGAATAATAAATGCAGGATCGATTGAGATAATTAAAGGCAACCTTTAAAAAACTTCCTGAGACTTCTTCTGATAAATTAAATTTTAATCTTGACCCTTGAGGAGACATAACAGAAGGTATTCAGTGTTTTGTATCCGGACGCTATCTGCTAAAGAGAGTTGCAAATTCTTAACGAATATTTCACAATCCAGTAATTCTTTAATCATCGATGTGAATACAATGGAAAGACGCTCAAAATAAACTGTGTTGTGGTTGCTGAAAGGAACACATCTTTCAAAAATTCAGCGTAGAATTTTGTATTGTTCTCTCAGCATAGTTCTATATCACTATCGATAGACTCTCATCGTCAAGCCTTTAGCATTTTATTTCGGTTAATCTGTTTTTTTCAGGTTTTGGCTTCTTCATACAGACAAGAACTCCCAATAATAACAATGATATATGGTAACTCACATCAGATTTCAATAAGAAAAACTTCAGTGTAATTCGTGTAAAATTTACTTCCGGAGTTTTTGCAATTAGCACTGAAAATAAAGCAAAAAATTAGTAATATCATCACTGTGTTCTACTTATGCGAAAGGTTGGTGTTCGAAGCTCGTTACTTGGATAAAAGAATAATGAATTTTCATTGAGCTCGCTAAATTTGTTAGTCTTTTTGAAATGATAACTAATTATGTGCTTTTTGATTTTTTCTTTTTTTTTTGGTTTTGGTTTTTGTTTCTTCTCTTTTTTTTTGAGTTCGGTGGTTTGTAGTTTGATATTTCAATCTCACAATATCAAGAATTACCTGAGCAATCACAAAACAGCCTATCTTTTCAATATGAATTGATCAACAGAGAATAGTTCAAATTCCAAAAGCGCTCAATCTATTGCTTTTTTACGAAGCATCTAGCCTCTTTGATTTCCTTTTTGTGATAGGTTGTCTTGGATTGGTCTCTCGGATCCATAACATGATAATTATCTCCTGAGAACCCGACTGCCAGGACATTATGCAGGTCAATAGCCAGAATGCAGTAATTTCCAGCTGCGAGATTTCGTATCACATCATCGAAAGCTTTGAATGGTCCGACATCCTTAAAGCCAATATCCCACAAAACAGGCCATCTAATATCGCCATGGATAAGCCATCCATCTGCTTGAAGTAAATATTTGTTAAGATTGCTTGGGTTTACACTTTCACCTCCGATAGTGAAGTTATAACCGCCGAGAAGCATGGTGAGGGAAACGAATTCACCTCCGCTGGGACCAATTTGTAAGTAAGATTTTCCCATGCGCTCGTCACTCCATCTAGGGTCTAATTGGCTGAAGTAAGGGAAAGCTGGGCGGTATGCAGCGTTAGATTGGGAAGATCCTGGCGCAAGGAATTCAATCGTCACACCATCATCGAGCAAGTAGAGTTCTTGGTTGTTAAACTCTTTTCCTCGAGCAAATACAACTATTGTTACCACCCAGAAAACTTGCAACGCAAAGGCTCTTCTCATTTGAGCAAATTCACTCAGATTCCAAGTTCGAATTTGAAAAAGAATATATATTATTCAGACTAATTGAGATATTTGAAGTCAACCTCAGAAAACTTCCTGAGACGTTTTCTGATAAATGTTGTAACTTCCTGTAGCATTTCTGCTAAATTAAATTTTAATCTCGATCCTTGAGGCGGCAGAACAGAATGTAGTTACTGTTTAATATGTAGATGCTATCTGCTTGACAACTGGCTCAGCTTGATGAATCTCTTATAGTCTTCGAATCGCAACACTAACTTGAAATCTAAGAAAAGTTTATAATTTTCTAATAAGGATATCTTTCATTCCACTTCCCTGATAAAAAAATGTAGATCTTAATAGAAAAGAATGCTTTAAATGATATTGACACCTTCTCTCATGGGGCTTCTAATTGCGATTTGCTAGACTTTCATCTTTGTGGCATTGTATTTCCACTAATTATTGCTTCGTAATGTACGAATAGGAAACACAAACAATTTTGATTTCAGACAGCGAGTTCAAAGCAATTTTGAAATATTATCGCAGACTTCACGGCGAAATAGCAAAGCCGTAGATTAACTTCAGGCTAGTGAGTCTCTCATCTAAATTGATAGGTAGTTTGAGAGTGTGTTATGCGATATTAAAATGTTTTTAGGTTTTGTTTCTGAAAATTTATTCTTTTATTTTCCTGAAACTTCATCTAGTTGGCTAGTCCCTCAAGAAATCTATCAATTATAGAGAATTCAAGCAACAAATTATAGCTTGCATTGAGCACTTAACTTCACTAACTCGTTAACTTGTTGGAGGTAACAGGATTCTTAGCTAGGTCTTTCCATGACTTCTTAGTTAAAAGTCGAGTGGATTGCTGCTAGCTGGGGCGTCAAGTGGGTTGTATTGAGTGTTTGCCTGAGTGGAATCAGCATTGCCACTGTTGCTGCCGCTTCTTCCAGCAAGGCCTCCGAGTACATTGCTAGCTCCGGAAAGAATTCCGCCTATCATCTGTCCAAAATCTGGGAGTCCCATACTACTTCCTGATCCGCCACTTTGTTGGCCGCCTTGTTGACCACCTTGTTGTCCACTACCAGAACCGCCACCAGATCCACTTCCACTTCCAGAGCCAGAGCCTGGGTTACTGCTAGGTGGGTTATTTGGAATATGAGCATCCAAATTTAGTCTTGGGTTTGACTTGGTTGAATCAGAAGGGTCTTTTTTCTGATCATTCGGGTTCTTTTGCTTGTCCGCAGGGTTCTTTGGATTTGCGGAGTTCATGCCAGTAGGTGGCTTCACATTAGGCTTTGGGTTAGAGTCAGTCTTCGTTTTTGGGTTCATACCTGCAGGAGGCTTGACGTTAGGCTTTGGGTGGATGCCTGAAGCTGCGCTTCCACCAGTTTTGCCAGAACCACCTTGGTGTGAGTGAGAACCACTAGCTGCAGCCCCAGCGTGTCCACCAGTTTTAGAACCTGACGTACTATGGGTTCCATGTGATGCCTTCGAGGCAGAAGCTTTTCCGCCTGCTTTACCACGATGTCCACCTCCGTGTCCACCTCTTCCGAGGAATTCAATGGTCACATCATCATCAATATCGACCATGGCGAGTTCTTGGTTTTCAAGTTCCTCTGCTTGAACAAATACAGCCACTGAAGCTGCGAGCAAAATCATTAATGCGAAAGCTTTTCTCATTTGAGCAAAGTCACAGATTGTAAATTCTAATCTGAAAAGGAATAATAAAATTTCAGTATTTAAATACATGCGATCACAGCCTGAGTCACTTTTTTATTTATTTTTATCCTCATTAGAAAAATAGGAGATCAGGACAGGACAATTTCATTCCTCTTGTAGACGCAACGACGATGTAGCTAAAACTGACTCTTCGAGACTCCTTTCCAGCCTCTGAAATGCCGGATGATCTTTATCTCAAACATTTTCAAGAGAATAACAAATTTCTTTCGGAAATTTCTCTATCCTTGGTGTTTTTGTAGTAAAACGATGTTTTCATCACACGATTGAAAATTGGAAAAAAGGACCTCCCAACCTCGCTTTTCTCGCTTAAACTATACCATTACAAGAATACTGATCCTGTTCTTCATCTCAGTCCTCCTGTAATTAGACTATTTTCGGTTTTCTTTGTTGTCCTCCTATATCTCGACAATGTAATTTAACTACATTTCAAGACTCGTATTTCGATCTTCTCATGAAAGCTAAGGGATTCTCAGGAGATTAATTCTTCGTTCTTATACTAACTTACGATATTTTACTATTTTGTTCTAAGTGATTGGATTAATAAAATGATTTTCTTGAAACTAACTCATTATTGAAGTATTCAGCTTTTTGCGTAGTATTTGATTTGCTCTTTGGCTTATAGTTCTTTCATACTTTAGAAATTCACTGAAGGATTCTCATATCAACTACTCCATTAATAATAAAGATTTCAGCAAAGAATAATTCATGTAATCAAACTACTGTAATTTGACAAAACATCTAGCTTCGCTGATTTCTTTAGAGTTATAAGTTTTCTTGGCTGAGTCTCTTGGATCCATGACCTCATAGTTGTATTCTTGGATACCAGTTGCCAGGATCCAGTGATCTGCAAGCTGTCCAACGTTCAAGAGGCAGTAATTTCCATCGGACATGCTTTGGATCACGTCTTTAAAGTCCTTGAATGGTCCAGCAGCCTCAAACTTAAGACTCTTAAAGACTTCCCAGTTAACTTCTCCTTGGGCGTTGTAGGCTCCTTGCTTGCTCAGGTATTTGTTGATGGAACTTGGATTAGATTCAGCAACCCCGAATCCTCGAAGAAGCATAGCTACAGAAGTGGCGACACTTCCGCCGTTACCAATTGTGAGGGCAGTGTTTCCGATCTTTTCGTTGCTCCATTGTTCGTCTGTTTGGCTGAAGTAAGGGAAACCGCCTGTGTTTTCTCCTGCATTTTGGTCTCGAATCACTTCACTTGGTTTTTTACCAGCAAGGAGTCCTCCAACGACAGTAAGAGCATTACCAGCTCCAGAAATAAGTCCTCCGATTCCTTTAATGAGTCCACTAAGGTCAAAGCCGCCACCTCCGCCGCCACCGCTTTGGTTTTGACTTGGGCTGGTAGGACTATTAGGAGATTGTTGGCCTTGATTTTGATTTTGCTTTTGTTTCGGGTCTTTTTTATTTTGCTTGTCAGAAGTCTTCTTTGGGTCCGAAGATGGCTTCATGCTAACAGGTGGGTTGACACTGGGTTTTGGAAGTCCATTTTTGGAAGAAGCAGAACCAGTTTTTTTACCAGAGAGCCAGCCTCCAACTTTGGATAATGCGCTTCCGACAGTGGTGGCTGCCTTGCTGACTATGCCTCCAGTTTTGCCAGTTTTACCGGTGGATCCAGTAGCATGTGCGTTAGCAGTGCTACCTTTTCCTTGTCCTCCTTTTGTACCTTTTCCGCCCTTTTTGCCTTTTCCTCCTCCTCCCTTTCCGTGGAATTCAATCGCCACATCATCATCGAAAGTGTCGAGATCTTGGTTTTCAAATTCTTGGTTTTCAAGTTCTTGGCTTAGAAATTCTTCTGCCACTTCTGATTGAGCCAATACAGCTACTGAAGCTGCCACCAATATTAATAAAACGAAAGCTTTTCTCATTTGAGCTCAGATCTCAAATTCCAATCTGAAAAAGATTAATAAAATTTCGGACCGATCGACAGCTTTTAAAACATACGATCACAGCCTGAGCCACTTTTTTAATTAAATTTATTCCTCGTTATTGAGCATACAGACTCGATTATACCTAATAAGTGGTAAGAGTCTGTGTCTTCGGTGAGCTTCGACTCTATAAAGGTCTCTACATCTCCAATTCGCCAATACACGTAATCATGGCACTCCATTATTTCAAAGGAATTGCATCTTATTAGTGAGATTGGAATTGCTACAATCATTTCCTAATGAAAATAGAAATGAGATTGTTGCCATATTCTGTCATTTTGGCTTTGTTTCTGCATGAAAAACTGATGTATTTTGCCAACTGTAATATGGTATTCAGCTTTGTTAGCAATCTTTTTGTTCGAAATTTACGCCAATAAATTTTTTTTCCAAGTTCAAAGGATGAGAAAACTGAGGATGTGAAAACTGAGGATACAGCTACAGCCAAGAAAGCTTGAAGGCTTCCATTATATTCACCAAAATTTCCAATATTTACGCACAGTCGAAAATAGAAAACTAATGTTTTCCCTTCTAATTCAGGACTGTGCAGACAGCTTACCTCTAGTCGATAGAGGATAACAGCTATCAGCTCCCATCCACTCTCTACAAACACTCGATTTTTGTTAAGAGTAAATTTTCTTTTGGTGTAATGCTCAAATCACAGCATACACGAAAAAATTAGGAATACATTTTCAAGCATTTAGTCCATGATCGAATATAAAGGACCTTTCGAGCAGCTCCAAGCAACTTTGGACGACTTTCTCACCTGTATTTTGGCTCAGGAGCATTTTGATTTACAAGTCTAATTTAGTTTGAGAATTCCTTTGCTGACACAATGAGAATTCTGATTATGCTGCTTCACAAAAGACAGCATGTCCAAAAAAATTCTCTTTTTTCTTACAGAACCAACCTTAACACGGTTCTCAGCATGAATTTGACGACCTTATAAACTTTTTTCACCCCAACATAAGTTTGTTGATCTTTCTTGAGGAAATGGCCTTCGTAACCTTTGTCATCCTAATTGATATTTTAGTAGACTTACGTGTCCAAAATCCTGCATAAATCAGCAGCAAAATTCGATTAAGGCGTCCTTTTTGACGCGTGCTTATAGGGTCTTTCTACTGTATTGTTTTTAAACCTTCTTCATTTCTTTTGCGTTTAATATCTTCTGGTGAATGTAAAAACCGTCCTATAGGCAAGCTCTTTATTCATTTCCATGTATCGAATTGATTATTAGACCTGAGGTAGTTTACTTTCATATTTCAAGGAGACTTTCCAAATCAAAAATTATGGTAATTTGCGATCGAATGCTAAAGCTGTTGCTAGTTATCGATTACCGGTTTCAATCTTCCTGGAAGAATCTCCGCAGTACATTTATTTCCAGGAAGAAATTACTTCTCCTGAGCCGAAAAAATTCTTCCGCAAACATAATATTCATTGCTATCTGTCTTCTCGATTTAACCAAAAGTTGCGTCAATATCACATGAATCTTGTTGAGCGAGCTTCAATGTTGTTGCATATTATTGCTCTGTGTAATTTCGGTGTGAAATGAAATCTTACCGCAGCAAATTTTTTTCGCAAATCGATAATCCCTGATATAAAAAAGTAGTGTTTTGTAAAAAAAAAATTATATCCATTGTCCCAAGTGTGCTTTAAGCATACATATGACTATTCTTTAATTGAAATGATGTAACGTAGTCATAAATTCTTATTGAATATTTCATTAAATGTGTCCAAACGCTGCATTAAGCCAATAGAATATGTCTTCTATAGTTTGAAATGGAGATTCCAACTAGCTTTGGCCAGGACCAGAGTCATGCATGAAATTGATTTAAATTTTCTTAATTACTCATCTCATCCAAATTAATCAAAAGAGTGAGTCGAATCTGAATTTTTGTTGATTCAGCCACAAAAAACAAGAATTAAGTCGAATGATGAAAATATTATTCCAATTCATTCGAAAACATTGTTTCTACTATCATGTATTCACTTTACACAGCATATGTCATGAACACAATCTCTTATATCAATTCTCTAGAGAAATTCCCATTCGAGAATTGAAATGGATAATGTTCACTTAATACTCTAAGTTGTGTGTTCACTCGAAAAGTTTAAGGTATCGACTTCTTATTAATTTTTTATCCTCATGCAGTTGATATGAAAACACCTGAAACCTATATCCGCAAATTGCTGATGAAAATATTAAAAGCATATACAATTTTCTTGTTATTCTTCATCTTTTTCAAATGGTCCAGCGAAAATCAAAGTGTGAAACATAATATCCAGTCCAAAAGTTTCCATGAATTATGAAACTTCTTCTTACTCTCGCACTTCCATTTAATTTTCTTTGAGAGGATAATCAAGCTTCATCTAGACCAAAGATGTCAGACTAACCTCTTGGTGAGCCTAAACCCAACTCTTACTTTTTAAAAACTAATGCTGTTGAATAAATCATGCCAGCCCAATTTTCATGTATTCGTTAAATCCGAATAAGATATGGATTATGCCGTTCAAATTTAATTGAGAAGATTCGATCCAGCTCTGACTCATCACCAATTATTCTCACTACCCCAAAGCTCTATTACTAAACTCCCTCACTCTAGACTCCAAACCAAGTCTCTCCGTCATCATTATTCAGCAAGTGCTCAGATGAGCTACCATTTTCATTTAATGAACTAAGTTTCCTTTATACTTTTAACTCGAAGTCTTATAACTGGATTTACTGACCAGAGTAATTGGACCAATTCTAATTTCTAAGTCAGGAAATAACCTTCATAGGTTCATCAACGCAATTTTTCCAAAGTCTTTTTAATAAACGGCTAATCAAAATTTGTTTATATCTGCCTTTGCGAACTCAATTAATTCAAACTTTTTATATTCAAATCAAAACCCAATCGCCACTCCTCTCATATGCAGATCAAATCGCTCCTCGCTTTAGCGTTGGCGCTCGCATTCTTTAGTAAATAAATTTCTCTTCAATAGTTCTTATGGTCTTTTGTAGTAAATATTACTGCTGGACAAACGAATTCGTGTAATAGCGGCCAGTTTTCATGGAAGGGCCTCTGTCTTGACGTGTGCCCTGGCGGATACGAATCAAATGCTGGTACGATGACTTGTGAGAAGGTGCAGAAAAGTGAGCCGCTAGTTGTTCAAGCTCCAGCGAAAAGAAGAATACGATCAGGATTGTAATTCAAATCTACCATTGCTGTCAAGACGCTCTGTATTTACGTAATAATATCATAATTATTTTTAAATGTGAGTAGCGTGCAACGAATTAATTATTTTTCTAAATCTACGCGGAAAAATCAGCTGCATTTCAATTAATAAAACTCACAATGAGCAGCTAAACCTTTTTGAAAAATATATAAGTATTCAAGTGCATTTGTAACTATAGTGTTGCTAAAAAACTTCTGAATCACCTTCTTTCTACGATTTCAAAAACAATTTACGAATGCAAATTTTTCTCAAAGTTAGATCTTCTTCATTTGCATTTGCTACATGTGTAATTATCTATAGTTGAGATGTATTTCTTTCTTCAGGAAGTAGACTCAGATATCAATCGGAGAATTACGTAGCGGAGAGTTTGCAGAGGATATTTTTCAAATGAATTAAGGCGTTCTTGCTCCTGATCCCTGAGTTGGAAGATAGAATATCCTTGATGAGATTGTGTTTGTTGACTGAGAATAAATTAAATTTTATTCTAAATTGCTGTTTTTTCCGTTGAACAGCAAGTGTCAAAAAACTGATTAACTTTCGATAGTTAGTTCGAAAAATCTTAGCTGGATACAATTCGGCCTATTTCGTTCGGAAGTCATGAACTTCAAAAGAGGCCTGTGAGCTCAACTCTCGTTATGGAAGACAATATCAGTAAGAAATCTGAATATTTCGTCAATTGTAGGATGTATGCCTCTAAAAAGATGAATCAATCGCAATAGATGAGAAAAGCTTCAAAGATGATGTTAAAGAGGATTAAAAGAAAAAGCAGATATGGGAAATACTTTAATAAACGGGGCTATCAATATTGAAATAACATTTTCCATATGGATTAATCAATAATTCGCCATTTTCGGATTAAGGTGGTTCTTTTTATTATTTCTTCAATAAGAACAGCATCTTAAAGGTGATTAAACGAAATTACCGCTCCCTAAAATACTTTTTGGGTCTATTCTCTGCAGTGGAGTGCAATAATGGAAAATATTTCTTATAAGCTAGACTTCTTAAAAAAGAGCGCTTGTGATAGTGATATTGCCCACCTCAATAAGCAATTTTATTCAATAACAGCTTCATAAACAGAGCATTAACAATCCTACCTTTGCTTAGCTTTTCGCATGGTTTAATCTCTCTACAAATAAACATTCAATCACATATTCAACAAAAATGCTCTCTTTTTTTTTATTTATTGCTTCGATTTTTCTTTTGGCAATGATGTCGAGCCTGCTTCATAATTCTCCTTTGGCGGTAGCACCTTTGCCTTCTTTGGAGCACTGATCAATCCAAGTCCAATGTACGCGATGAACCTCAGTCCAACTGCGATAATCAGCAATATTCCAATCGACAATCCGATGCCTTGGTAATATTGCAGTGTCGCATAATAATCGCAACTAGGGCATACATCCGAATTTCTGAATTCATTCTATTTGTTATAAAGAAATCATCCTTACTTTATCCGATTATTAAAGAGACTTACCTGCAAACCCGCTTGGAAAGCGTATTTCACTGGCGACAAGAACTCGAACTCATAGAAATAATAAGGGATATTCTCCTGACTGACGAAAAATCCAGCGCACAGCATCATTGGAATTATAAGGATAGGAACTATCGTCATCGCGAGTTCCATCGAAGGTACAAACGTTGATACTAGTAGCCCATAGCCTGAGCCTGCAATGGTACAACAAATCGTAATAACAACTAATTATGAATGTTGTTAACAAAACAGAAAGAGAAAGTCATCGCTCACGCAGTAGGAAGTAAGAGGCCGCTGAAGTGTGCAATTGTATTACGAAGTAACTCGGCGCAACAAGTATCACTGGCTGAGCGATTAGCAAGGGGAGCTCGGCAACTGCGTTGGCCCAGAAATAAGCTGAAGTAGAATAGGTTTTACTGAGCCTTTCGCGAATAAAAATCGGTCGTTCACTAGAAACTTGACGTGATTTAGTTAATAGAGACCAGAAGCAAGTTACATGTGCCGATGGAGCCTTGAACACCAGCCATAAACGTCATAATAGAATAAAAGAAAATGACACCATTTCGGTTTTGGACTCCTGCTCTTCCAGTTTGGAGCTAAATCATGGAAAATTATGATTTTTGTTGAGAGATATTGAAGTTACGTTGTTAAATGCGAGCATAATTATGAAAGAAAACAGCAGTTTCTGGAAGATTTTAACTTTACTTTCCATGGGATTTCGGATCTCGTATTGGCACTTCCGGATGAAAATGTGGTAAAATTGCTTGAACCAATTCACCATCTTATGACTCTGCACGCTGACTTTATGTGTCTCCAACCCTTCGAGAGCCCGCACTGCCATTCCCGATTCCGTATAGCCTTTCTTAAACACCTCTAACCGCTGAGCAAACTTCTTTTCTATTTCTTCAGGGGTCATCCCTAACGCCATACGAGAGGCTCTTTTGCCCATGTCCTGGCCCATCAATTCTATCATAACTCCACTCTCATTAACAATCTTCATGAAATAGTCTGAAGGATTTGTGAGCTTCGGACAAGGGAAACCTATGCTTGCGAAGTAAGAAACAGCTTGACTTGCTGGACCTTGATAGATAATATTTCCTCTCACCATCATGAGTAATTCATCGAAGAGATTATAAATTTGGGAGGAGGGCTGATGAATCGTGCTAACGACTGTTCTTCCACCCTTTTTTGCGAGATCATCCAAAAGTTTGATCACGGTTTCTGCGGTTTTGGAGTCAAGCCCAGTTGTGGGCTCATCGAGGAAGATGAGTGATGGATCGGTGATAAGCTCGACTCCGATGGAGACTCTTTTTCGCTCTCCGCCGGAAACACCTCGGATTAGATTGTTACCGATTTTAGTGTTAGCGACATGAGATAACTTAAGATCAGCAAGCATGTCTTCGACCTAATTAGATCTAGATGAGACTTGTAAAACGAGTAACTCGATACCTTTTTCTTCCGTTCCTCTTTAGAGATTCTTAAGCGAAGGCTTGCGACAAACATGAAAGACTCTAAGAATAAGCAGAGCGGAGGTTTGAAGGAGAGAGATATAAAAGAATACCTTTAGCAGTCATAGTAGCAACGAGTATGTCATCTTGCATGACATATGCGAGAGAACTTGTAAAATCATCAAGTTTTTCAATGGGCTGACCGTTGATTTTAACTAGTCCATTGATTTTCAGGTTTTTTCCGGAAATTCTCGCAGACAAAAAGTTCAGCAGTGTTGTTTTTCCAGAACCTAGAGAACCATTTCATTTTAGACAACTACATCAGTCACAGACCAGTTACCTGAAGGCCCCATAATAGCTGTAAATTTGCCATGTCTGACCGATCCAGAAATATTATTAAGAATAGTCTTCTCTTCTGTAATCGTTTTCCGCTTTCCAACTCCAATCTGCCTCTTCTTCGTTGTTGCCTTGATGTTGAGATGCTCCCAGGACAGGTCGATTTTTTGCTGACAAGCTTTAGCAATGATGCTATCTCGTCTTAATCTCTTATTATGAATGGCCTCGACAGCACCCGTTCTGTTCGGCTCATTTGCCTTATGTTTCTGCTGGGTTTCAGTCTCCTTCTGAGCATTAATAGCCATTTGGTCCAACTCTGTGGTGTTAAATCCCTGCATAGTGTTCTTCAAAACGTTTATTTCTCCTTGCTGGTCATCGCGATCAACACCAGGAGTTCTTTCGTCTCCCAAGTCAGAGTTATTATCTCCGATTGCTGAATAGAAAAGAACATGCTTTAGCTTCTGTAATTTTTGGAGAGATTACCTCGTTTAGGGATTGCATCAAATATGGAAGGTCTAAAAGCAGTGAACATTTATTTCTTGTGCTTTTGGAAAGCTTTCGAATGTTTGAACAAATATAATTTTCGAAGAAATCTTAGAAAATTTAGATTCCGTGCATCCTTGAATTCGTGACTCATAATTACTGCCGGTTTTTGAGGTGTTATTCTGGAATACTGAAGGAAGCCTATGAATTAAGCCTGAAGGTGCTTGACTAGCAGGGCCGAAAGGAAGGCTTGCTCTTTAGATTCTGTGAGTTCGAAAAAGCTCTTGTATTTCTTAATTCATAGGTTGCTAATGATGCTTCTTTCTATGGGTATTGAGAAGTAATGCGAAAATCCATACTTTTGGAAAATAAGTCAAGAAACCCTTAATTCACGAACTAGGCATGCAAAGAGGAGATTGAGACGCCCAAATCAATACTATAGGTTGCTAGCAGAGAGGTGGGATCAACAAATGGAGTTACTGGATTAATGAAATTCGATTTCTCTAATGTTAAGGAAAATTCGATGGAACTTTTTTTTTTTATTGGTTGAAAAGATCAATTAATTGGAGAGCACTTTGATTTAGATTTTGAATAATAATCATACTAATTATTCGATAATTTCATTTTGGAATCTTAATCCAAGCAAAAAATCAGGCTTGGCTTAGGGACCTTTGATCAACAATATCTGGTTACAGAGCAACTAAACAGAAATTCGAATCTGAACACAGAATTGACTGTTTTCTTCATGTGCCTTCTACCGTGTAGCTTCTATTTCCTTAAGTATCCATAATTCTCTATGAGATTTCGCTGATTTGCTCGAGTGAGTGATTTGAAAGTATTCTATGATGAAATGATTTAACTCATAGACAAGAGCAGCAAGTCAACAAGATAAGTTTGTGCAAGTTTTCTCTGATGATTTATAAATATTATCGAATAGAGTTCCTTACAAAATTATCAAAATGAGAATATGAAGAAGAAGAGCAGCCAAAGCGAATCTAATTAAATGATAAAACAAGTATATAGACAGGATTGAGACTGATTTTCAGAATTTATTGAATGAAATCTGAGAATATCGATTATTACGTGAAAATAGAAAGCAAAATTTTTGAAAGGAATAAATCAGAGAAATGAAATGCGTATGAATAAGCACATAAAGTGTATTCATCACCAAAACTATGCTTTAAAAGCTATAACTAACTCCATCGTTTAAAAAACGACGAAAGAAAACCCAAAAAAATTGTTGCTTTGAGGCAGCAATTTCCTCATCATCCCGTAGTTGATTTCCGTGCTTTTAATTTGAAACAATTTCTATTTGTCATGGTCATTGGAGGTTGAGAGATCAATCCGCCTTCATTTGAGCTGTCTGTGAGTATATCAGCGCTTGTCTCGAAGCGACAAGGCTGAGTACTGGAGCTTTTATACACCTCCACTATGCCTGAATCCCATATCTTTTTTGTTTGAGGAGCATTTTGGGAAATCTCTTTTTCAAGAGACCAAGACACCCGCGTTCTTATTAATTTTGCAGTCATGGCTTCAAATGTCTTTGTGGCTGTCTGATCCCAGCCAATTTTTGATAGTTTTTCAGCCATATTAGCTTCGCCTTCGTTCTCATCAGTGTCATCAAGGTCTGGCTCCGGGTTCTCATCGCTTAACCTGATTTCCAGAAATTCCTCTTCATCAATCTCCTCTAGTTTCGTGATTACGACACTATTTCTGTCAGTCTCCAGAGCTTTATTTGATGAGCTGAATGGATCTATCTTGCATCGGTAGTACGCCAATTTGCGCATTACTGGCCGAACATCGGTTTCTTTCGCTAATTTGGTCAAGAAATCTGCAATTGATGAGAGTTCCTCATCGTCTTTTTCGCCTCGATAGGGTTTGACTGGTAGAATATTATCCGGCTGATTCTTTACATGGGCCGACGAATCCTAAGGCGAAGTTTAGATTGAGATCCAAAGAAAAGAGCTACATCGACTAGAACGATTTCGTTCATCGGAAATCCAAGCCTTGCGAGGCTTTTCTGATACTTTCCTTCATGATTTATACTGCAGTGGTCTCGGTGCAGGACCACATAGAAGAAGTGATCAATCTTGAGTGTGCTCAGCACTAAATCAGCGTACTGTTGAAAGTTCCTTAATTAAGTGTTTTCACTAAGGAGGTTACCTCTTTGGTCCCAGAGGTAAAAAGGACTAAAAAATAGTACTTCGACATTTCACTGAGAAATTTCTTAGTACCAGGTCTCTTGCTTATGTACATCACTCGATTCATACCTTCTTGTGTCATCTAATGGATCTTCGATGAGTTTTTAGTGAGCTGATTTATTACTGTCGCTGTAGTGGTAACAGTGTCAAAAGGTGTTCCGCGGCAGTGAATGAGGGTCTCATCGAGATCAAGGACAAGTATTTTCTACAAAAACTTTGAGTAAAATCACTTCCCAACAAATATATATATACTGAGGTGGCTGGCAGTGCTACAATTTTCTTTTCCAGTAGACTATCAGCCATCCTAGGTATTAGTGATTTGTAAGCGTTTTTTGGAGTTCATACCTTGTGTTGGAACGGTTTTCTTCGATATAAGACATCTTCTTGTTGTTCCTTTTCCCTGGAATCAATACTTTGATTTTAAATAAAATTATGCAGAATTTTCTTAATTGCCACTTTCTTTTCCCTGGATTTCAGAAATAAATTTAATAGCCTAAAGAATTTAAATACTTGACAGCTCTCCGATTATTAAAAAATTCGAAAAAACTCACTTTCAAATTAAATTCGTTCGAGACTTTTGATATTGAAACAGAAGAATCTAACATTGTTGGGGACCCAGTACCGACTGAAAGCTGACTAAAAAGTTATCACATGATAACCATATAGAAAGAGAGACTAAATGACTGTTAGTATTGGCCGCTAGAGCTGATTCATATTGCTTTAGACTTCGAAGATCATAACTGAGATAAAATCGTTCGAAAAAACACCGATTGATTAGATTTGATTTTTTAATTTTGATAGTTTTATTATGCTTTTAATTGGTCAGCATTGTTTTAGTGCTTGCCAGAAGAAATTTTATATGAAGATTGCTTTTTATTTATTTATAATTAGGATTTGTTTCTAACAAGAGATTTATGCATAGAGGTGGGCAGGAAGTTTGCTCCAAGACTCTTTAAGAACAACACAGCCATTCAAAGAATTCGTAGTCATTCAGTATAGAGTGAAGATGACAAAATTTGCTAAGTAATCTCATTTATTGATGATTTGATACCTATCCACATTAATGTTCTCACTTAACATCTAAAGCTAGCAACAAGTTTGTGGAAATCTTTCTATGAGGAAAAGTAATATGATTTTACTGGCTTTATTATTATCTTTTTCCTTGAATTAGGAGTAAAAGTGATGGATAATATTAGGGAAGTGCCTTTTAGTGGCTCAATCAGCCCTATTCCAACGATCCTTGAAAAAATAATGTGCGCTCCAATAAGCACGGGATTGTTTGAGAGTTTTGCTGTACCCAAAAAAAAATTATAAAAAATCAACTGTAAAGATATTTCAAGGAATTTAGATTTCAAAAATAGTTTGAGGGAACAAAAATTAATTTTATAGAGACGTTATCGAAGTTTGTGCTCTCCGTATTACTTAGAATGAGGTGATAGAGAGGTCCTCTCTGTTATTTCAAGTTATGAAGGCAAGTTCTCTCCATTAGATTAGTTTATTTCAATCGAGATATTTCTTTCAATTGGGAGTTGAACATTTGATATCTAATCTGCTGAACCCACGTTGACTTTTGAATGAAATAAATGACAGTTTCAATTGCGTGGTAACACGTTTTAGTAATCATCTTGATTTTGAAAAGGAGCCAAAAAAAACGAAACTTGGTCCCCTCATCAAAGAACTAATGAGATAGCTCAATTTTTCAAAGAGATCAACTAGCATTCTGAAATAACATCTAAATTTTGGACGGAATAACTTATACATGAAATTTAATATGAATAATGAAGACAGATAGAATACCATAAAAAATCTAAATAAGACAGCACTGCATCGAAACTGATCGTTTTCAATCAATTATTTTGCAAGAAAACGTTCTTCGAATTAACTATAAGAAAATTTTACTATTTTCCCGTCGTTACTGTTGCTGGTTTCATTTTCAAACTATGCAATTTTATTTCAATAACAGGTGGGATAGAACCCAACCCATTTTCATCCGAGAGTTCTGAGAAAAAATCAGTATCTGTCTCCAGTTGACAAGGCTGAGTCCTAGGGGTCTTATAGTCTGGGATTATTTCAGACTCCCAGATATTCCTGGCATAGCACCCTTCTTTTGGCATGAATTTCTCTACATGACCAGAAAACCTATCTTGAATTTTGGCTGCAATTGATTTAAATGTCTGAGTTGTTGAACGCTCCCAACCGAGCTTTGATAATTTATCTGTAATATTAATACCTCCTTCATTTTCATCAATGCCGCCAAATTCTCTTTCTGTTTTTGGGACAGTACGCGTGGTTTTCATTAACGACACTTCAGATATTTCTTTATCTTTCTCAATCTCAGAAGCTCTCTTTGTAGGGTTGGAAAAGCCTCCAGGAAACTGGTAGTACACCAGTTTGCGCATTACTGGTCGGACATCAGATTCATTAGCTAACTTCTCCAGGAATTCTGAAATTATCGACAATTCCTTATCACCTGGCTCTCCTCGATAGGGTCTTATGGTCAAAATGTTGTCGGGCTGGTTCTTTATGTGCGATAGTGAATCCTATTCATGAATTTAACGAAAGAACTGTAGGAAAAAGATACATCAATGAGCACGACTTCACTTAGAGGAAATCCAAGTCCATTGAGGTTCTTCTCGTAGTTTCCTTCGGAAGTCAGCTCGCAATCGTCTCGATGCAGCACAATATAGAAATAATTTTGAATTTTGAGTGTGGTTAGCACTAAATTCGCGTACTATCACATAATTTTTTGATTTAGTATGATTTACTTTAATGAGAGATTTACTTCTTTAGTTCCGGAGGTAAAGAGAATCAAAATATAGTTTTTCGCCATTTCACGAAGGAATTTCTTAAGACCAGGCCGTTTGCTTATGTATATCTTTCTGTTCGCTCCTTCAACAGGAAGCTAAGTACAGCGTGAATATGATGAGTAAAGAAGCCTCATTACCATAGCCATAGCGTCAGCAGCTTCAAACGGTTCGCCTCTGCAATGCACCAAAGTTTCATCGAGGTCAAGCACAAGTATCTTCTACTGAAATATGAGTGAGAGGTCATACAGAGAGTCTTACTGAGGTGTTTATCAAGGTCAAGCGTCTTTGTTCATATGAAAAATCATTGAAACTATTGGAGAATCAGGAGGGAAGATGTGAGTCCGATAATACCTGATTTCGAGGAAGCAATCGTCGACGTTGTATGACATTTATCTCTTGAATATTTTCCTGGAATTATTTAATTTGTTTTTTCGCAGTTTAATTAGAAATTCGTCATTGAGCTCTTTCAGCCAGCTGTGTTGCTGCGAATTAGATAATTAATTTTGGATCACCAAATCGAATATTTCAAAAATTTATTCAGTTCAAGAATAAAGGTATCTGTTTGTTGTGTTATTCTTGACCATTAGTTGTTAAAATTCTGATTAGGGGAGAAATCACTTTTGCGCTCTCAATGTCCTTCTTATGCAAAATTGGGAGTGACACAATGGCAAAATAAGGTAAAAGAACCTTGCATTCGCTTTTTGGGGCCTCTTTGCAACTCTTTCGTCCGCATTAAGTGGTAAAATCCGTGAGGTGGTCCTTATTAATGATTAATTCTGTTAATTCAATTCATTCTCGGAAGAATTGAAAGCTTTTTTTTAAAAAAATTCAGCGGTGAAAATTTATTGAAATATTTTTCATACATACCCAGAATGAAGATTATAATTGCAGAAATTGTTAATTCTTTAATTCTAGAGGAATACTCATTGCTCTCAATGAGAGAGGGCTGCCGAAGAAATATCCCTCACATTTTAGCTCATTGAAGAGACTTTCTCAGGCATTATGAAGCTTTCTGCTGGCCTAGCTGCTATTCCAAGTTAGCTAAAATAGCTTACCTATATTTTACAGATGCTATGGCCTCAGACTCAAGCTAATTCGAAACCATAGAGATGCCGTCCAACTAACGGTATTCCAAAAAGGCATTGCATTGTCTTCTTTCAAATGATTCTAGAAATCAAGGAGATTCTTTGCTAAACATGTGGAACTTTAATAGAGTTATCTCATTATCTTGGATGCTACAACTCTAAATCAATGAATCAAATATTCAGCACCTTTGAGATCCAATTTCACACAAAGCAAAGTTAAAATGAGACTCAAAACGCTTTATAACTTTCATTTCGCCGAATTCTGAATACTTTTTTAAAAAGGAGCTGTAATAAAGATACAATCAATCTTTTGTCTTTGGAAATTGATTCAGCTACGTGTTGTTCCTTTCCCTGTTTTCGGAAGATGCATCATTTCTAAGATTTTTAGTTTTTGGTATTTCAGATAAATAGGAAATTCTCGTGATACTAACGAGCAATACATTTCTTTTTTTGCGCATATTGCATCAACTTCTTTAGCTGAAGATCACAAAGTCCAAAATGAGCACTCGATTTTTTGTTATCCGTAAGATTCCAGAAAAAGAATTATTCTGAAGTTTGAGTGGAGATGTTACAATTGTTGATTTATCGTCTCCAACACTGCGTGTACCTCCGTGTGCTAGTAACATTCATGACTTGGTTCAATGATTATGATATAGAGGATGGCCTTCCGATTTTCTTAGATCTGAGCTGTTTTCTTTTGCTGAACTTTGATTTGCTCCATCCATATATTTGGAGATCAATTCTGAACAGTTTAATTATTGTGATTTATTTATAAATCTCCTTGATGACAGGAATGCTACAAAGTTGAAGAAAATGACAACGCGTATAATTCATCTTTGCTTACTTAATGCATTCTTAAGCGCATGATACTTTTTCTCAATAACATTTAGATCAATTTTCATTGTTTTTTTTTTCAGTCTTCGAGTTTGGACATTTATCATCTTGTAACAGAAGAGAGTATGCTCTTTCAGATATTCAGTAAACTGTTCGCGATAGAAATGCATTTTATATCTCCAATAGAAACATTTTCACAGAGGATGTGCTGAGCATCATTTTTCTAGATTACTCAGCATTCACCAATGCATATAAAAAACACGTGCTATCATTTCATCAGCGTACAACGCTGAATGAGTTGAAAGGCAGAAGTAAAAAGACGAGATAATCTGCTCGATTTCGAGACGCTTTCTTCAAATAATATTCCAAAATAAGCTTTTTTTTTAATTGTTGACTGCCATTAGCTATATCAATACTGCTCGCTTGTTCTCTTCCTTCTCTAAAGATCACTTCAACTTATATTGCACAAAAGTATAAAGGTGAATCTAATTTGCCATTCATTGGCATCCTTCCTTCCCATAATCAAGGTACTAATCGCAAAAAAGTTACACATTAGGAGTCTCCAGGAAAGACCTTAATATTCAATTTAAGACGAAGATCTCATTTTCAGAGCTTTTAAAGCATTTCATTAAATTAAGGACCAGTCACTCAGAGAATTCAAATTTAAATTTACAACTCATAAAAAAAAGAGAGGGCCAATACTCCCTTCATTTCAAGGACTAGAGTTGTAACACCCTTTCAGACAGGTTAGTCTACTTCTAAGTGACTATTTCGAATAAGATATGACAACTTTCACTCATAAGACACCTATCTATTGGAAATTAATTCACAAGGCTCCTCCAAATGAAAACTATTAAAAATATAGTGGAGTGTGGTCAGGAAAATTCTGCTGATTGGCTCATTTAATGCCAAATCCATCATAACCGTTGTTTGCAAAGATAAATCTCCAAAACGACGCTCTCAGGCTTTAAATAAGAGAATGATGGATTTGAACTGGCATATTTAACTTTTTTATAAAAATTACTTGCGTTTAACAAAAATTAAATTGATTAAAGCCGATCGCTCCTAATAATTACAGGAATTAAATTGAACCATTTGCAATTCCATTCTTAACCAATGAACGAACTCTCAGTTTTCTCATTATCCTTACTACTTCTTTGCTTGGCTCTCTTGAGTCAAACTTCTCAGGGAGCTTCCAAGCGAATCCTCCTTCAAAATAACTTCCCACTCGCCAACTGTACAATTGGAACCGTTGGAAAGAGTCCTCCAGCGTTCTTTGGCATCGAAGTTGACTACATGAAAGATCTCGCAACAGAACTGGGATGGTCAGATAGCTTCTGGGACTTCGAATGCGTTGATTCGAAGGACCTGACGACCCTTTTGAACTCAGATACTACTCTCTACATCGGAGCTCTTGGAGGTCAACGTATTCAATACGAGCAAATGATCGGAGGCTATACTTACTCCCGACCTACCTTATTCTCAGGTCTTTCGACTCTGATCCATGAATCGTACGACCAGTGGTTCTTTATTACCATTATTTCATTGAATGTCGGACTGGCTATTTTAGGAACTGCGATCGGTGTAGCTCTCTTTCAATATGTGTTTGAAGGCAGATGTGTAGGGCTGGAACAATACCTCTGGAACGCTTTCGCCTCGATTTTCTTCGTCAGTACGGTCAGATTGAGCACAACACCTGCCCGTCTTCTCCAAATCGCATATTGGTTCATGGTGCTGATTATTACTGCGACGTATCAAGCTAACATGACGGCGCTTCTCGCTGTGCAGGGCGTCATGGACGGTATTCAAAGCACAGCCGACTTGAACACGAAAAATCTTATGGCTCCTTCCGAGTTCGAATTCAACCTCTATTCTTACGGTATCAAGCCAACTATCGACGAGAACAGCTACGATCCTGAGTACATCTACGATCAGCTTGTCAATGGCGATTTTGACGGCGTGACAGTCCCTGATCCGCTTGCAAGTTGGATCGCCCAAACTTACTGCGAAGTGTATATGGTCACAAGATTTTATTACAAATACAACTACGGCATGCTTTTCGCATCGACTCAAGACTCTACCCTCATCGACGAAATCAATGTCGGTATCGCCAAGGTTAACAACGCCACAGGCTCGATCGCCAGAGTGAAAAATTTCCTCGCGGGCTATGATACTTGTGTCGAGTCGTCCCAGCCGTTCCAAGATCGTATTATTTTCATGAGTCTCCAAGGTATTTGGATTCTGATGGCGGTTACATTGGGAGTTGCCATCATTATTCATTTCATCATCACAAGGAGCTGTACGAAAAGAATGCTGGATTTCTTAACAGAATGCACAATCCTCAATCCTCTCGAAGAAATAGATAACTACTTGGTCGGAGACGCGCTTATCGTTCAAAACCTTAAAGATGTCAGCCAGCTTCGAATGAGGAATCTCGAGAAGATCGTCAAGGAGCGGCTCTATACCATGGACACTCACATTGACAAATTCAGGAAGCTGTTGGAGAAGAAAGTCACTGGAAGAGAGCTCCAGACCATCGTGAACCTTAACCTTCATCAAAATGCAAAGAATTTGAAGAAGGTGAAAAGCACGAAATTGAGCGATGAAGCCGAAGTGGAAGTCGATAAAGAGGAAGAGAGCATCTCTTTCTCCGTGGGCCGAGAGAAAAACGATGAGAATGAAGTGATTGAGCTCCAGAATATTGCGATTGCAAATGATCCCTCCGACTTCAAGGTCAGAACGATTAAGAAAAATGAAGATGAGAGCGAGCAATAAGCAAACAAATCACGAGTTACTTATGAAAAACATAAGCCTTCATTTTTTTTTTTTGGTTTGACATTTGAAGGATTAGGCCATCTTCGATTGCATGTAGATTGCTTTCATATGATTTAGTGAGGAATCGTTACGTTTATACCATTAAATATTTACGAAAGTTCAAAATATCAAAATGGGTGAAGTAATGGCTAAGATGCTATTGATAAAAGCAATCTATATTATTTGCGCTCACAGTTAGTGTCTACAAGCCTCCTCAAAGTTTCGGTTGGTATAATTCTTATTGATAGGAATGATTCACTACCGAAATGCTGGGAGTGAATGCGACTGACTATTGAATTTGTTGGAAAATCGTGCTTGGTTTGCGCGAAAACTTGAATCGCCCTCCAAATTATCACACTATTTATACGATCAAACTCATTTAAAATATATTTTACTTGAAAAAAAAAACAGAGAGATTTAGCGACTTTGAAGAAGAAATTACAGATGGAAGGTGCTCTCCCAAGCAAGATTCTCTCTCCTTCAGGCCCAACAGACATCAGCGCGTTTACCTCAGCAAAGGTGCTCGGTTTGTACTTTTCTGCATCTTGGTGCGGTCTCTGCAAAGAAATCACTCCGAAGCTTGTGTCGATGTATGAAGAAGTGAACAAGCCAGAGACGCAGTTCCATGTGCTGTTCGTGTCAGGAGATGAAGGGCAAGCTGACTTCGAAGCATATTATAAAACAATGCCTTTTTTCGCAGTGCCATTGGATGACGATGTGATTGAGCAATTGGCTAAAACTTACAAAGTGGCTTCAATGCCTACCCTTGTGCTTATTGATAAGACAGGGAAAGTTATCAAGGATAAGGCTCATATTTACATTCAAAACCACACATCGAAAACATGGAAGGAGGTTTTTAATTCCTGGAAAGCGTTGTACCCTTAAGAGTACTGAGAATTTTCATTTATTGGATATTATATAGTTGGAAAAGTTCCTATCTTTGAGTAATCTACATATATTTTAAATTGAGGAGAGAGATGGAGAGAGAACAAAAAAAAGACTCTAAGATAATCTTTCTTTATTGTAAATTGCTATGGCTAGCTGCTCCGCTTATTAGCTCCAGAAATCAACATGCCAATTGAAGAGGGAGCAATTTGAGACACAACTTTTGGTTAACAAAACAGCGATAGCTTAATAAAACGCTTATAACCTTAAGAGTTAAGGAGATTCTCTCTTTTTGTGAGCTTGAAAAGAATTTATGATTTCTTTCGCTTGCTCATGAAGACGGTGTTAGCTTTTTTTTTGTTAAATCGGGCAGTGCTGTCAATTAAAATCTTAAAATTTGTTCAAGATTCAGATCTCGAAAGAGCAGTTTTGCTAAAATTTAGTGATTAAATCTCAGTGCCAGGCTGCTGATTGAGAGCGTCAATCATGGCTGATTCATAGGTAGTTAAATATCAAAATTCTCTTTGTGTAATGATAGCTGCTAAGTTAGTCTTAAATTGTTGTAAGTTGAGATTGGCGTTGCCCTATCTCATAGAAACTCGCAGACTTTCTTCGGTCCATTTAAGCGTTGCAAACCTTAACGTAGTATTGCGTTTAAGGAATATATAATAACAGAAAGGAAATTGAATTAAAATTTATTTAATGTTTGACTCTTCAGAAATAGACAAACAAACCGAAGCTCAGATATATCAACAAGCTACCTCTAAGAGACATCTTCTTAGATGAGTATAATAAGGCAACGATGACTAGTATAGATGGAAGAAAACAATTTTCATTTCTTTTTATTTATAATGAAATACCTCGAACCAGAACTTTGATCCTTAGTCTAATTTAATTATTAAATGAAGTTTTATCAAGCTTTTTTTTTTGGATAGTGAATCTCACGGAAATGCGACCTGCGCCGGCAATCTCAGACTCCATTGAGCTAATGACTCTTTTCATTTGATAAGCCGTCGTCTTCAGTGAGAATAACGGCATATACACTCAACAAATCCAAAAATAAATTCAAAAAAGGTTTCAAATCCCGAAAACATATTGCCCCTTGGAGATTCTGCGAAAAGAGTGAGGACGTCTAAGGACAAGCAAATGAAAACAAGATATTTGGTCCTCCTATATTGACCTGAGGTGATTAAAATTTATTAAATTCGAGATTAATAAGTAAAATATCTGCTCTTCTTTGTTCCAAATGCTTAATACAAATGCAAAGCTTGCTATCAACTCCTTTGTGAAATGCCTGCCTCATTGAAAGCTCTTTCATTTCGCAAAATTTCGCCATTCTCAGAGTTTTTGAGAAAATTGAGGAATTATGTCAATCATAGCTTAATTTTTAAAGGTTCGAAGCAGCGATCAGCTTTCTTCAAGCCTAGCCCCATCAGAAAAGTTTGTTTACCATCGTAGTTTTCAATTTGATTTCTGAGTGAAAGTAGCGATACTATGTTCTCAATAAACTTTTAAAGGCATTTGAAAATTTAAATTTGCTATTTAACACAATTAAAAGTTTTATTCAAATATTTAAAAGAAATTAAAGTAAATAAAAATTTGGATTGAGTCGAATTATTTACGTGTAGCCGCTTTCGCTTTAAATTATAATTGTTTTTACTATTCTACGGAAATATTTTCTCCCGCTCGTGTTTCATGGCTTACTTCCCTCACAACCTACTTCCTGAATTCCAGAAACTCAAAGCCGACAGTTTCCAAAACGCATTATCTTCAGGTTCATACCAATCGCCTCCAAAGGACTTCTCAGCAGCCATAAGCCCTTATCAAGACCTTGGTTCGCTTATGGCGACTATGAGTGCTCTCAACGCTCAGATGAGCCTCCAACAAATGGCTTTTCAGCAGCCTGAGCAAGCAATGATCAATGAACTTATGCTACAAAACGAGATTCTTCAACTGAAGGTTCGAACCCTTACAGCTGAGAAGGAGGCTCTGGCTGAGAAGTTAGAAATCATGCAAGAGAAGCTTAGAAAAATCACAAACACAAAGGCGGTGATCGCAGAAGAGACTTCGGGCAAGAAGAAACGATTCCGACGAGTTGCCAAGGATATCGCTCGGGATTTCAGCTGTCCTGTTGCGGGATGCGAGAAGAGTTATGGCTCGGAAGGTTCGCTGCATCAGCATATCAGACTGAAGCATCCTAGCTTTGATCTTGTACAATGGAATGAGTCGATAGGCGGAGCAAAGAAACTGAAGCCAACATCAGTTCTTATGAGCGGCAAGAGCGATTTGGGACAGAATACTTCTGAACCGCTCTCAGAAAACACTCCTAAATCGGAATAAACTGTGCTGTTTGATTCGAGGCGCAAAACCCTTAATAATTGCATTTATAAGAAGGAGCTGGTAAATTAAAATGATTATTTAACATTTCAAATTCTTGAGTTGAGTTTTTTGGATTTTTATATATATATGGTTGTTTTAAGTGGTGTTTGCTATTCCCACTTCTTTTTCATATCGATATATTGGATGTTAGCCTCAACGGGCTTCTCAATGTGGTCATTTCACGTCAAATATAAATGTGTTGTTGCCCAATAACTCCAAAGTAAATCCTTTCAGTGTCAATTATACAGAGATAAGAGCCTTACTCGTGTAATAGAGTTCAGATGATTTATTTTTATTTTTTTTCGAATGTTCAATAAATAAGGTTCGAGTTCTTCGCTCAGATATGATGATATACAGAGTAGATATCACTGCGTCTCAAAACTAGCTGTAGAATACTGTTTAACAAGAAAATATGAAAGAGACCAATACGAAAAAAAAGAAGATTTATAGTCTCTTAATTTGCTTACTGAGCAGGACTTCCCTCATTCACGAGCTTTTTCACGTCGTCCTTGAGAACTTTGAACCCTCTGAAGAATTTCCGCATGATATGAATTACAAGGATAGGTACAAAAGCAATTAGCACTGCGGCGAGTATAAACGCGAATCCTCCGCGAGCAGAGCTGAGCTGACTGTCTATCAAACTCGAAAGGCCTTGTATGACTTTTTGAGGCTCAGAATCGAAAAAGCAAGCACCGGATATCTGGATATAGTTTTCGGCGATATCCTGAATATCGCCTTTGGCACGATCGATTGAACCGAGTCCAGCCGCTGCGGTAATCATCGTAAAGAGCATCCATAGCACGATGAAGACTCCAATTCGCTTGTATCTATCTTCCTCGCTGGCCTTTGGATCGGCGAAGATCGTTACTTTGCTTTTTTCAAGGATGTCTCTGAAGAATAACATCAGAATTACCGCATCGAAAGTTATGAGCCAGAATAGAATAGCCCAGCAAGAGGCGTTTAATCTGCCAATGAAGTCATTGAAGTTGTCTTGTATCGTTAAAAACTGCGTCGCGTTGAAGGTGGTGCATGAAGAGCTCATGCTGTAGTAGTTCACTTGAACGAGCTCCACGTTATTCGTTAAAAAGTTTAAGAGACCAGGGAGTTGCTTCGCTGAAGGCCACCAAGTCTGAGCTTGGAAGAGGGTGGACTGAGTAGTTGCGGCTGAGTCCACCTGCTGGAAATTAGAGGCGGTGCCGAACTCACCGCAACCGTCTTCAGCAATGTTTAGGCCTGGATAGTGGGTATTATTATTGTTTGGCTCGCTGTGATCGGCAATACAACGCTTCTGATTAATGGTAAGATTCAAATCAGCCACCACAATAGATTGTTGCGTATCTCTAAGTAAGTTGAGGTATCGTCCACCACCAGGAAGCAGGTGCGCTGACCATCCATTATTAGTACTGGTATCGGCTGGAGTGTTACTAATTTCTACTGTAGTGAGTGGACAGGTCGAACCCATTACACATACGCTGTTAGGGCATTGTGTATAACCACTCGGGCAATTGCTTTGTATCGTAAAACCACTCGCTCTTTCTAAACAGAACTTAACGCCGCCCCAATTTGTGAAATTCGAAGAGAAGCCCGGCTGAAATTGCTGGCAATCAAGCATGCATTCGTCAATTGGACAGACACCCAAATTGAATTCTTGTGTCATCGGATTGTAGCAAAATCTCTGAACGCCAGGCCACATTCCAAAAGACTCCTCTGTACCTGACGGGCAAGAAGTTCCAGCACTGACTGTGGTTATGTTTATGATCGGATTTGTCGAATAAAGGTAACCTAAACCCAAAAGCCCTCTGTTCACCTTTTCCGCTTGCGATCTGAAGGCTTCTGAGGAGCCAGCACGGATAATTATCGCTGCTAAAAGAACAGCAATCATAAACCACCACAACAAGATACAGTGTATCACCGATAAGACCGTGAAAAGCTTGGTTCGTTCCTGAGGGGGCTCAACTTCCTTCTTCTTTCCCGCATCATCGGGTTTTTTATCTTTAGGACTAGCCTCCTTATATCTTTCTGCTGGATCACCAGACTTCCCTTTGCCACTACCAACCTGTCTCTCCACGACCAGCCTGCCAGGGTCTTCTTCTTCTTTGCGATCCTCATTCATTTGACCATAAGCCAGTGGACTTTTCTTTTTCGGAGACGTTTCAAGCTGAATTTCTTTTTTCTCTTTAGGAGACGCGCTTTTCACCTTGGGAGACTCGTTTTTCACAAGCTTTGGGCTCTTCTTGTGCGACTGATGCTCTTCTGGCTCGATCTGAAGGTCGATCTCCTCATGAAAAGCCTCCTCAGGCTCTGCCACCTCATCTCGATGGACATGAGGGCTGGATTCTCTGGAGGCACCTTTTTTTGAACCGCTTTCTCCCATTCTCTGAGGACTCTGATCTTCATATCCCTGTGCTTGAGAGTAAGGACTGCCTTCTTTTTTGAAATTTTGCGGTGACGCTTGTTCCGGTTGGAACTTTCCTTGTGGGGACTTGATCTCAGATTGGAATCCTCCTTGTGGAGATCTCATCTCCGCTTGGTTTCCTCCTTGTGGAGATCTCATCTCTGCTTGGTTTCCTCCCTGAGGAGATTTTACCTCCGATTTTATCGGCTGCTCACGTTGGGACTGACCCATGGGAGAGAACATCACTGGAGACATCATTTGAGCGTTCCCAGCGTTTTGGTAGTAAGGTCTCACAGGTTCAGATGTTGTGAGCACCTGCAGCAGTTTTTTGGGGGTAAATTTGTTCAGAATGGGGAGGAATTTCTCCAACTGGGTGAGCGCAGCCATAAGGTCATTCACTGAGCTTCGCTGCTTGGAATCTCGCAGGAGACAGTTCAAAAACATATAAGTTGTATAGCCTACCAAGGAGTTGATATCCTCTGTCGGAGTCTCTAGTGGGAAAGGCTCCGTTTTCATGAAATTGTTTCTTATGCTGTCCAAATCTTCAAAAGAAATACCGAACGCCTCTAACGCACTGAAAACCAGTGAGTAGACATCCAATTTTTCAAGATCGTCTTGATCGTGTTCGACGTTGATGTCAGGGGCTTTGTAGTGGTCGGGAAGAGCCGGAATGAACTCTGCGTCTATGAATCTTCTGATATCCCAGTGAGTAAGAGAATAGATCTTTTGGCCTTCGTTATTGATCTTATAAACGATGGATTGAGGACTCACTTCAAGGTGGTGGATATTGGCCTCTTTATAAGCGATCAACTGCTCGCAAACATCGTATAATAGCATAATCATTTCACCAAACTTGAGAAATGCTCTACTGTGAATCAAATTGTCAAGCGAGTTCTCTGGCGCATCCGATATGAAGCAAACTACGGTGTAATTACCGTCCTCGTCCTGAACTTCATCGACAAGTACAACACGATACTTCAATGCAGAAGGAAGGTTGTAAGAGTTCAAAAGGCTGAGGGTTTTCATTCGTCTCTCAGTCTCTTTCATGACTATCTTGAGGTCTATTGAGTCAGGAAGCCAGTGTTCCTCGACAGCGTATTTCCCGTCTTGAAATTCGCCTTCAACTCCGTCAATTTTAGAATAAGTAATCCAATCGCTAAGTTGCTCCTTCTTGTCCCAATCAAACAATTGGAGGCCTTGGTTGTGGAGTAGAGGGATGTCAGGTTTATCGCCCTGTTTGAATGCGGAGTCACTCATGTCTTTTTCGTTGCCTTCAACCATTTTTCTACTTTCTGATTTCCTTTCCTTTTTTAAAAAATTTAAATCCAGTCGATTATTAAGATCGGAACTCAGTTAGCTTAACAGCAGAATACTGAATATTATTTGGAAGCCATACGAGGCCAATATGGCGAATTTTCGGTTTTTGTTCTTTGAAATTAGGCTCTCTAAGAGCGCAAGATCGGTTCAAGTGCAATTCTTAGTGGTTTTAAAAATCACAGTTTTGAAATCAGCTCTTCAATAATGGGTTGAGACCTCCAACAGTCTTTATGGATTGGAAAGATAAAATGAAATGGTGAGGAGAGTGAGCTTCTAAGTCTCGTAGGCTACGTTTCTTATCAATAGTAAGAAAAACCGGTTTAAATACCATTTAACGGAATTTTTAATTATGGTAATTTCAACATTGAAAATCAAGCCAACAAATGATATTGAGGGTGTGAAACGATGGGATATCTTATGCTTCAACGGCGACAATGCTTTTAGTGAAAATTGGGTGATTTTCGAATTTTGCGATCAAATATCAAGTTGGCGTCTTTGGGAACTTCGAATTTGGGAATGAAGTTCAAAATGAAGAAATTCGATAAAGAATTTTTGAATTACCAAGATACAAATTTTTCAAATATTTTATTGCAGTTAATAGGCCAAAAGGCCATCATCATTGAAGGAAAATCAGAAAGATAAAATAACTCACTGTAACAGAGGCAAAATAGGTACAAGAGCCTATATTGTCAGAAAAAGAAAATGCACTTGACTAATTTGAGCTGTTATTTTTTGAAACAGCGAGAGTGCATTTTCTTCTGAATTGCACTTCTGAATGAGCTTATCCTCGACGTAATTCAGATTTTACGGTTAGATATGGTGTAATTACCAAATGCTTCAATATTGAACTAAAGATGGAAGGCTTTGTGAGTGAAAATGCTCAGGAGTACATTGAAGAAGAGCAATAAATAAATCTTTGATTGTGGAGAGCAGATTAGCTTATCGGCGTCCATTTGATGAGGGAGCTCAACAATCATTGCTCATACGTTATTAGTCAGCTGAGAGAGAGCAGAATGATAGATTTTATTTTTTGAGACCATAATCAGACAATTTCAGACATCTTCGGTGCATGTCAGATCTCAATGCTCTATTAAGAGAAAACACCATTTGAATTGATCGTTCGTATACCTTTCTATTCTCTCAAGACCAACTTTCCGAAAAAATAAAAATTGCAAAGTTTCGTTTGAATTTATTCAAAATTTTCTCTTTGCTTTAAGAAGACAAGAAAGGCATCCCAGAAATTTATTAATGATAGTGCTTTTTTTCTCCTCTATACTAAGAGGGATCTTGACGTGGACTGACTTCCTTAATAGAAATGTTCCCTTCAAGCAAAGAGAACATGCGAATTAGTGAAGCATAGTTGCTTCCCTTCTAAATTCAAAAGCCCGTTTATATAGATAAATCTTCAAAGCTTTCTCAAGATGGACTCATATTTTAATTAACTCTAAGTGCAAATAATTATCAACCTATAAAAGGCAACATGCCCAAATAATTTTTTGAAGAAATACTTGCTAGTTATATAAATAAGGAATTCATTTTTAGAGCTCTCCTATACCCGGAAATTTGGCAACAGCTTGTTGAATTCTTTTAATGCATTGCCAACAACTCTCTCTATTCGAGTATGCACGCAATCAGCTTCTCTGCTCGCTTTTCTACGGTTGCTCATGGATTTTGTAGTCAGGCACTATCAATCAGAAGAATTCCCCTAATTTCACTTCTATCCCCATCTAAACTCAACACTTCTTCGTTATATTATCAATGCTTCTCCTTCTTAACAACTCAATAGTGTGTTGATAGAACTTATAACACTAATAAATTCATTAAATTTCTATTAGTTGATTGCTATATGAAATTATTTTGAAGGAGACCACTTAAAACTGTTAAGAAAGCAAAAAGGGAAGTCCTAAATGAAAAGCAATGCATTGCAAACCGAATAGTAAACTAATTAAAGGGATACTGATTTCTTGTTTCTTTTGGTCTCCAGTCAGCCACAAAATTTCATATTCCACAACTAGTCCAACTGATTGGAAAAATTTAGAATTCCTGTTCACTTCCATTATCTATATATTTATATGGTGATATGCTCATTTTAAGAGCATTCTTGCCAGCCGGATTTTCATTCTATGTCTGAAAACTGGTTGCTTAATCCCCACCCAGAACATAAAGCACCTAAACAAGAAAAACGGACTCATCTTCATTTGTAACTTAGCGTCAATACCAGTCTCTGATCAACAAGACTTATACTTTCTCGGCATCGTATTCCATGGCACTTCGACGGCAATATCACATTTGAATATTTTCGAAGCGGTTGATTTTGAAATTGGCCTCGTAAATACTGCAATGAAAGTCCAAAGTTTGCTTATGATATTTACAAAAAATAAAAACCATAATTAAAAGAAATCCGTTTTTTATAACAGTTGAACCAGTATTAAATAGGTGGCTTAATAAGCCACAGGTGCTTTATTAAGCTCAGGTGATTAAAAAGCATGAATTAATTTAAAAATCCACGTCCATGCGATACCATTGCTTCGTAATTTATCAGAACCCACTTTGAATGAGCCGTAAGTAGGTCCATATTTGCCAGCACAATTCCATTTTAATCTTTTTTTCCCATCCATCACCTCCTAGCAACCCTGAAGCCTTTTCTTCTTTTTCAATATCTATTATCATGATCTTCATTATTCTTGGGTTTGGCTTTCGTATTCCAACAATTGACTAAAAACTTCACTACAACTCATCACAGAGTCATCATCGATTACAATGGCTCATAGTTCACCCAACCCGCCAAAAGCTCCAAAAGATATCTTTTAGCTAATATTTAAATGACCTTTTGCGAAAAGCACGAAGTCTTACTTATCACTTAAAGAAAAGAGGACGTTAAATGCAGATAGCATAGATTACCCTGAATTAAATTCATTGACCTAATATATACGTTGAAAACATATGTTAAATCAGGCGTTTGAAACCTCTGGTGAATTCCACTTGACTCCTATCTAATTAAGACGCAGGAGTTTAAAATAACTCGATTTCCTTCCAACGTTATTTTTCTACATAATGGATTTGAACTCCGGATAGCTCTGGAATGCTTCGATTTAATTATACGTTGAATTAAAGTACGATTTTTACTTCAACGTATAATTTCAGGAAACGCTATTTTTGGAACATATTCAAGAGGATTCAAGAGCACAACCTTTAGCGACCGATCACCAACAATGACTTTTTCGCTATTTGAGCCCTTTGAGAGGAAACAGAGACGCATCCTAAGCGATTCCACGATCCCTGACATTAGCGAGCGTTGAAATTGACTATTTTATTGGATTGCTAATTAGAAACTTCATAAAATGACGTCAGTTAACTGAGCAATAAAATGGTCTTTAATGAGTTTGAGACTCATCAAGGACCTGCTTCAATTGCTCACTTTCTCTTTATTTCGAACTATTTTTATAGCTGAGCTATCTGAGCGAGGGTTGTATGCATGTCTGGCAAAAGTGTTTAAGAACAGCTCAACCTGATCTTGAATCCCATTCGTAACTTAGTAAAAAAGCAATTAAAGTTTTTGAAAGAAAATTCTCTTCCATTAAAACTTTATTCTCAATCATCTGATCTGGATGCTTAAAATAAAGCTGCGCGATTTTAATAGCTCCTAGCGACAGTTTAATCTAACGTACTCATGCGACTCGACTCAATTTGATTTTGTACAAGCGACTCAATTTGATTTGTACAAACAATCCTAAACTAATTTATACTCTGAAAAAGCCATGATCGCTGCTAATGCTGATAAAGCTAACATATCTCGTGACCGAGTCCTCGGCTACCTTCCTCTAAACACAGCCTGCAGATCCGCAATATTGATTCAAAACTCACTAATCGCAGTACAAATATACAAAGGCAGTCTGCCCACTTACGAGTCCTCAAGCATTGCTCTCTTCAACTCTCGCACGAATAAAATCGTGAAACAATTCAACGTTGCGATGAGCCAAGCTCCTTCGAACCTCCAACAGCATACCTTAATTACTGATCCTCTCGAACAGTACCTGATAGTCAGTGACGACTTCGGAATTTACATCTACTCGATGCAACGAGCCTTTAAAATCTATAGCAAGTACAGTGTGCCAAACACTGCATTTGAATCTCCTTTGCCATTAATTCGTGTAAACCAGCCTTTAACTCGAGTTAGGGCAGTGAGTCCAGAAGAATTACTGATCGCGAAAGGCTCTTCTCTGGTGAAGTGGAATTTCCAGAAAAATCGAGCCGTCTCGACGTTGCCTGAATTCCTTGGATTTCAGCAAAATCAGAAAATAGCTGATTTTGAATGCGATGTCGAAAAACAGTTACTTTTCGTGATGATCGAACTCCTTTTCACGTATGAATATTGCGAGATAATCATCTATGACTTGGACGAGCTGTTGCCGCTGTCTACGTACAGACTCGACTGTTCGTTCTTAAACCGCTTCTGGAGTGTAAGCATCGAGAGTGGGTCGATCTCGGTAATGCAGAGCGACCTAGTGAAGAAAAAAAGCATGGTTACCTTCCTGCGGTTGGATCCTGATTTTGAAATGAAAAAAGTGAAGAGCCATGAGGTTGAAGGATGGACTCTTCAGCATTTGGGTGCTTCCAAAGAAATCTCATGTATTATTATATCTCAAATGGTGGATACGGCGTTCAAGCGCGTTTGGGGGTTCTTCGAACACGCTGAAGATAGGTTTTTGAAGGCGATCTATAGCGTGAAGCAAGATACAGGAAGCATCCATCTTCCTCGAGTCCAGAAGATTTTTGAGTATTTGGATGGACTGGGTTGCTTTGTTGGTTTCGACCATGGAGCGGTGTTTTTAACGAAGAAACATGACGTTATCAAGAGGAATAAACCTCGTCCTTCAAAGAAATTTTGGGAATATGTCGGAGGTACACCCCAAGCTAACTTATAAAATTTTTGGTTGCATGGTCCTGAGTCCGTTTTTATATCGGGATTATTTGTTAGGTTTTTGTAGTTTTACTGAAGGGAGCTGTCGGCTCTATATGATTAGGAGCAGCCTGCTCTTTATGATTAATGGTAACAATAGGTCCTCATAGATATGAGATGAATAATCATTCTATATCAAACTTCAAATATTTTTCAAGGAATAGCGGTTATTTCAGTTAGTTGATGCATGTTTCCAGGCTTTTGGACTAGCGGAGAGGAGATTAGGTATCTGAGGTGAATTCACGTTCTTGAGAGCGCCAGTAGGACTTTTTCCCTCTCGTTGAGGATACCTAAAATATTTGCGAGTAATCTTACTTAATGAAGGGTAGCCGGAAGGCCGAGAGACTTGCTATAAGTAAGAGTTTCTATTCAGAAAAGAGTTACAGATTAAACGAGGTGTATTAGCATGTTTCCAAATGAATCTATTGTTTGTCGTCATTGAGAAAGAGCTCATTTGCTGAGGTATCGGAATATAATTATTAAGTTTCAATTTAGAAGCCTCTGCTTGGTGCTGGTGGATGACAATTATTCATTTCTGTAAATAAAGAAACGTATAAAACCGCCATTTGTAACGTCCAATCTCAGATTCAATAATGATTCTGAAGACTCAAAGCAAGAGGAGATGACCAAATAACAAGGAACAAGGTTTATCAGACTCATGCAAGTTTTTTTGTAAACAAATATGATATTTCCCAAAGCTTTTCATGTCGCTGAAGAAATATATGAAGATGAATGATGTAATATCGCCAGAATAAAAGTAGAAATCTTTTCTCTCTGGATTGGAGGGACGTAGATCTTGCTGAGGAAAGGGGCAAACCTGGATATTTCATTGAAACCGGATCGGAAAGGACTCTGGAATCCGGAAACGAGTTGTTATGTTTGTATTAAGATATTAAAACTCAGGCGGATTAAACGGTAAGCTTTCCGTATTTTGTACATTCAAAAGGTAAATAAATAACGAAGGTAAATACGTCAGTGAGCCTAAGAAAACTAACGGAAGAAACGTGTACTGATGAGGAATAAGAACTTCTTACAGCAAAATATTTGTCATTGGATTGACCTATTAAAACAAATTATGATGCTTTTTTTTGAGGATTTCATTGAAATTATTATAGCGTCACCAATGCTCATCAATGGCTAAGTGAAAAAAACATGGAGCCGATATCCTCTAGCAAGGATGTTTGCTAGATTCGGTTATTCGAAAAAAAAGAGAAGATTTGGAGTCATATAATTGTGAAATTGTGAGACTTACTGCCTAAAAGAAGGTGGAAGTTCCGCAGACAAGTGCACAGCTAGGAGTGGTGTGCTGTATTCTAGAGGAAGCTCATAAAATTGTTGCTCTTATCGTGAATAGTAGAAACTTTGTTAGGGTTCATTTTTTGAATAACAATTATCTTTATATGTGTTAAACTATATTGATTTAATAGCTGAATACTATCTATACATCGTATTAATTTGAGTTCTTGAAAGCAGAAATGTTTTCAACAAAACAGAACCTCCTACATTAGCCGCTTATGAGGCTTGCCTTCCTGAAGATTATATGAAAAAATGACTTCAAAGTTTAAGTATTTTCAATTCATTTTCCAGAAATTATCTATCTATTCCACTTTCTATCAGAAAGGAGGTATTAAAAATGAGTGGCGTCTATATTTATATCGCAACGAACTTCGGAACTAAAGAATATTTGACAATTTACATTGAATTGAGATATACATTCTTGCTGAAAGAATTCTCAAAAAATTCCAACCCAATTTACGGTTATTGATGTGGTTGTCATGATACAGTAACATCCTAACCTAAACTCAGATAATAAGTTTGTTTGAATGAATGGAGTCACTGTCCCAACGATGTTATACTTGACACTCACTCTTCCTTTATGATGCAATTTTAAATTCTGAGGTAGAAGCTAAATCCTTATGCTGCATCAATGTTGGTGTAGGGTGAGAAGGACACAAGCAGATATCTATCTGTTGATAATACAAGAGAGTACACGGAGTGATACTGCATTTATCTAATTTCTTATGTTTCATAATATTCACGCAGATAAATAAATACAGATCGTTTCAAGTTCAATCAAGAAAATCGATCACATTTGAAATTAGTGCCGAGTTCACTTGCACAAACATGATGTTGGACTCACAGAAACATATTTCAAAGTTGCTTCAATTACTGACAATTCCAAATGCTAGGTTTCCCTAAAAACTCAATTTTTTCCATAAGAATTGACTGATGAGGATACAGGAAGGTCTGTGTAGCTTGATGAGCAAGCTTCATCAGACCCTCAGCTCAAATTCCTGAAACTCTTTCGAGTGAAATAAAGGATTTAGCAAAATAGATGCTAAAATGCACACATAGAGAGTAGTATAATTTTGAGGGGAAATCGTTGTCAGCTTCTGTCTTTGGGAGATAGAATATATTCGTTTTGAAGGCTGAATGCATAGTCAATCTCCACACCTTTTTTTATTGCAGATCCCATTCACCAGTATTCCAAAAACTGAAGTAAATTCGGAACAAAATACTCAACAGCCTTCTATAGCAAGCAATAAGATATGACTTTTCTTCACCTCTCTTCAATGGAGAATCATACCAGCACAATTTAATCGTGAATAGCGCTACCTCTCTAAATTTTAAACTTATTCAAGTGGACCTAGTTACACGCCCTCCACTTTCCGACAGAGCCCTATGAGAGAAAAGCATAAATGATTTCGACAATGTCCTATTTAATTTCTGATATCAGTGTGTTCGGTGGATAAATAAGACTATGAGGTTTTTCCAAAGCGAACGAGTCAATTATTCTTATGGATCATCATATTACGTTTTAAGATTTAGTACCTTACAAAGACCATCGTACTTCATTTTTTTCCTCCAAAATCTCAGCCGCCACATCATCTGTTTTATCCAAAAGAAAAATGGAAGTTGCTAACAAATATCTTAAAATGGGTTGCCATAAACTGAGTCTATTTCTGATAAAATTATTAATGTACAGATTAACACAAACAAAATGGCTTCGTTCAGAAATCCTGAAACATGGAGTTATCGTTGCATAAACGTTAACTCTGAGCCCATTGAATTTAATACCTATCCTCTTCAGTTAGTTGTCTCGCTTTACATGGATTTTACATCTCAATTTTTCTTCATTCTTCAAGTTTTAATTTAAAAAAAAAGGGTCTAACGCTGTTGAAGAGAATTCTAGAGTTTCGCTTCAAGGATTTAGTACCCTCATCCCAGAAAATTACCTCAAAGTGGGCCTGATAACATTCACAAATCTTCATGAATATTACATGATCAGATATTATTTAATTTAGCACAGATAAAGATCTTCTTTAATTCGACGTTTAAATAAAAGTAAATGCTACCAGCGGACGACAAAAGCAAGAAAAAGAATACTTCTGCAATAATTGAGCCGCTTGAGATCGAAAAACAGGCGAATCAAAACTCCTCAGGATCCGGCTTGCTAGACCCGAGCATTCAAGATGACCAAGGTGATCTTTAGAACTTTAGTCTCAATTACAAAAATCCATAATAGCTATAATTGATGCCTACAATGCACTACGAACAAAAATTGATGACGGAAACGTAAGCTCGATCCGGCTACAAAGCTAATTGCTCTTTTTTTCGAAGGGCTATGAACTATTACGAAAAATAATTGGCGTGCTCAATGAAGAACAAAGAGTCAAAAAAGCAGCTAGACACTTTAATGACGCCTTAAACGCAAAAAGAATTCGTCATGACTTAGAATGTAACTTTAAGCTCAAGCTCATTTCTAATCTGATTTTCCATCTAGTCATAAACAACCCGATCTTAAGGCTCTGCTACGGTCTTCAACGATCAGGAGGATTCTTGTCGCTGTTGAGCTTTGCCTCCGTCGTTCATATGATAGGAGCTTTCTTGGAGCCGGATTACAGAGGCGATCAGAACAAAAACGGCATCAATATCGTCGTTCCATTGGAGTTCACCATAATCACTCTATATTTCATCGATGTTCTCACATATATCGTGATGAAGTGCTTTGATCGTGCAACTTCATTTCGTAAGAAATATCTCCACGAAAAATTTATTATTAAGCTGATTTGCATTGGGCTGTTTGTTTATGACGATGTGCGGTACTTCGGTCCGTCAGATGAGCAATTCTTTCTTTTTATCTGCATCAGACCAGGTTCTCATTGCTGCAAGGTTATTTGTTGCTGATTTTTTACAACAATTAGTTATGATGCTGATTTATTCAAGGTCTATCAGACGTGATTTTCAGGGGTTCTTCAGTATGATGGCACTGATATTCGACTTGCTTGTGCTGTTCCTTTGTGTTGTGCTGATCGCAACAGTTATCTCATTGAAGGTCATGCATGTAAGTCATGAAGCGGCTGGAGGAGAAGAGGAAGAAGAACTGGAATTGTATATCAACGAGTATGGGTCGTTTGGTCCTTCATTTGTGACTTTGTGGATGGGACTCTTCGGAGAAGGCTATCCAGAAAACATGATTCCGCAGTACATGGGAAACTCGTTGATTCTTTTCTTCTTCATTCCATACATGCTTATCGGAAAATTCATCCTGGAGCCGATTCCTGTTGCGCTTCTCGAACATAGCTATAAGCATTCGAGAAGTCACAACATGGTCGTGGATAGACTCGTTGAAAAGGAGGCTTTGTTCGCGTGCTTCGTTTGCATGCATACACATAAGTGAACCCTTTCAAGTTTTGTTTTTGCTAACTCATTCTACTATTTTTGTTTTTGAAAGGCATTCAAAGTATGTGCTAACAAAGGAGTCGTTCATTAAGTTGCTGGCAGAGATGATGGGCACTGAATATGAGCCAGAAGACATGAAAAATATTGTTAAGTTCTTTGATATCATAGATGACCGACAAAACGGCTACATTGTATGCTTTTCCCTTGGTTTTATTCAGGAGGAGCTTAACTTTTTCAACTTGAATCAAGGAACTTGAAGATTTCTATGAACTTCCGATTCTTATTAGAAGCCACCCTGGATTGAGAGTGAAACTCAGTCAAACAGGCTTACTGTCAAGGTGGTCAAGCTTCTTCGCTTGGAAATTCTAACAATTTTTCATCAGAGTGGCGCAATGGTGCAACAGCAAGCTCAGGCTCAAGTCAGCACTTCGCTCGAACATTTATGCTGTCATTACAATATTAATCTCGCTTCTTAATTACAGTACTTTTGTGCTTAATAGCTTTTTTCTCACTAAACCTTCATAGCTCTTCTGGCCCTTCATGATTTTACTGGCAGCAATGGTGGCCATTCCACAACACCCGTGAAAGAAAGATTGCTCTCAGAGAGCGGATCAACTACAGAAAATGATCCGTATCTTCCGGTCTATATCGCAATTATTGTGTTCTACACTCTGGATGCTTGTGCAAGACTATTTTCTTATGGAGGCACAATCTTTTTCGGCACTGCTCTCAACTTGTAAAAATTAGCTCTTGCAGGAACTGAGAGATACCTTTTCTAGTTTGGATCTCTTGCTTTTAGCTGCAAGCTATGTAACCTGGATTCCATTATCGATAGGAAGGTTCCTCCTTGCGATATCCACTCTGCGAAACTCTTGGGTAATAGGAAAAGTTTGGTCCAAAATTAATCAATTAACAGATCAAACGCTTTGGGTCTCATAAGAACTCAAGCCATCGTCAGCGAGGATGTTGTGAGAAACTGTTTCAGCCTATCAGTCACTTGTTTGAAAGGATTGGAACTTTGCTATCAAAGATCTTCAAGAGCATACCACTCAGTAAAAAATCAAATTTGCCACTTTTCTGACCCGTTGCTAAGTTCTCTCGCTTGTTCCGATGGTCCTGACTTTCACTTACTTTTTTGCCGCAATCGGAGTCTTCTTGTTCAATGATAATAAATCTATACCAAACGCTCCTAAGCGTTACTTTGGTTATACGCATTTTAATGACCTCGGTCCCGGTTTTCTCTCTCTATTTCAAATTTTCTTCGATCAACTGTAACCTGGGCATGTTCAACGCAGCTATTTAACATTTTCCTAGCTGGAATCGCATCGTCATTGACACTGTCAACAGATCAATTTACCCGCCATGGGTTGTCATTCTCTATTTCGATGCTTATCATTTCCTCATGGATATCGTGCTCTTCAGCATCGTCGATGGTTGAATTTAACTTCACACATTACAAAGTTAACGCACTGATTGCTAGGTCTCATTTGGGAGTTCTTCCTCAGAGTAGAAGAAAACCTCGAAGATTTAGAGAAATCTCAGCACGCTGATGAAGCTAGAAAAACTCTGGAAAGTGCCAAAGCCTCTGAAAAATTAGTCCGGGCTGCTAATCTGACGAGAGGTCAGCGCATTCTCCAGAGAACCAAAGAGCTATTGAGATCTAAAGGACAAGCATATTTCAACGAGCTCATTGACTCTTTTCGAGAGCAAAAGAGAGCTCGTGCTCTGCTAGGGGCGCTTCAAGGAGATGATAAGAGTGAACCTTCGGAGATCGGCAACGAGCCGAAGCATAACCCTAAATGGAACAAATTTTATTCGGAGAAATTTAGACTGGTCACGACTCTTCGAGAAGATGCGCTGACAGCGGAGAGTCCTAAAGAGGAGATCGAGCAAAGGCAAAGAATGATTAAAAAGATGTCTGGTTTTCAGGAATTTTTGACAGCAAGAGCTAAGAAAGAGCTCCGAAGCAGAGATAAGCTTAAAATACGTACAAAACCGCCTGAATTCTAGTCTAATAAAATTATAAGAGATGATTTCGAGAGATATAATCATGCAGCAGGCTCTGCTGAAGATGATTGATCAAGATGCTGTGAATGTACTACGACATTGTTTGATTTTTTCGTTTCTTAATGATATTGCTAGGCTCATGAACTGGAGTATTTCATTGAAAGATTCGGACAGTATTATATTGATTATTGCTCTGAATCCCACACAAAAGAAATTGCGGAAATCAATAAACACTCTGCTCTGCTCAAAAACGATCTTATCAGGTTTCCTGCACTCCAATTACAGAATCTAACAATCTTTATTTTAGAGTGCTGAGAGGAAACGAAGCTACACCTTCAACGTTAGTCTGGTTACTTAATCTCGTCGAAAACACCTTGAATGAGGTCCAGCTTCCTCATGGCTCAGTTGGAAAAATAATTTTCGAGGTATCTACAGCTTTGTTTCGCTCAATGGCTAATTAATTCCAGGAAAATATTGGTGGTTGGTTCTGTTTTACACAGCCTACGGGAAGTAAAACGGGATACAGATACATCCGAAAAGGACCGTGGAATATGATTGATGAATTATTCCCATTTAGAGACGGTGTGTACATGATGGACGACGCGTTCTCATCAAAGAATATGGATAGCAAGAGTTCTGCAATTATTGAGCACTTGTTCGAGAGTTTCCAACTCCTTGCTCAGCACAGTCGTACTGCTTTTGAGAGCTACACTTCAAAAATGGCAAGCTGGAGCGTGTTTGCAGTTCCGCTGTCGAAAAATCGTTTGCTTGAAACTCAAGTAGAGTTAAAGGAGACTAAAATCATACGAAACGCAATGCTTCTGGTTGCTCGGAAAAATGAAAACTTGGTCTCAATGAAAGAGTTGCGAAGAAAATGCAAGCGACCGTAATTCTAGAGAATAGTAAAATTTATCAGTTAATATGATTTGCGTTTAGAGGACACTCTGAAGAACCTTCCCATGGCCACGGTCATGCCAAGCATAGTGAACATATTGAGTTGGCTGTGACTCAGCTGTATCGTCGGGGGCTTCCCAGCACTGACTTGTTCGAGGAGTTGAAAGATTTCCAAGGGATATTTGCTCGTTACGAGGAGCAAATCCTTGGGAAGGTGAGGGATTTCAGATGGTTTGAAAAAGGAGGTAAAAAGCATCGGTTTGGAAGTCAGAAACCATAGAAATTAGACCTATAAAGAGTCGAATACAATTAGTGTCTTAACATTTCGTTATGCCTACATTATAAATTCAATAGCAAATTTTAACAGGAAAATTTCCTGACTCAATCATTTCAAAAAAACTGCTTAATGAATGAATAGAAGGATTACTAGTGGTGACTCTCTTCATTGAGGATTAATAAGCGTAGTCCTACGAAGTAAGACAATAACATTTAAAATTTTTAGATTCCTTTTTAAAACAATAGTTGAGCTTCTTTTCTTGTCATGATTCAAAACATGTTATTACAAAGAGATATCTATTCTTAACAAAGTGATAACAAAATTATCGAAGTAAATCCTAAATGAATAAAGTCGAGGAAAATGACCGCCTTACTCGAAACTACCTCAACGAGTACGTGAACCCCATAATACACAGGTTAATGAAAGACCTTTTATCAAAGCGACCCACCAACGTCCACGATTTTATCATAGAATGGGTTCAAAAGGATAAACACAGCGAAAACAAAGGCACCTATCCTCCTACTCTTGCAAACTCCACTCTAACTCAGCATCTGGGACTGTCAACTGTTACAATGAACTCATCAACCATGAGTCCACTGAAGAACATCTCAACCCTTTCCAAAAGCGCTTACCAAAAACCTCCCGTGGAATCAGAGGAAGAAAACGACGAGGAAATGGACGAAGTGGAAGAGCTCAGTCGCCAGCAAATCATAGCAGCGAAAAAGAATCACCGTATTTCAGTCAGCGCCGAGGCTTATGGCAAATACAATCAGAAGAAAGATTTTAAAGCTCGGATGATCCCAAAAACTGAGGAGCAGAAAACCAGAATACAGCAAAAGTTAAGCCAGGCGTTTATGTTTGCCAGTCTAGATGCAAAGGACAAAGCGATCGTGATCGACGCTATGGAAGTTAAGAACGTGAAGGCGGGCGAATGGGTGATCAAGCAAGGAGAAGACGGAAATGAGCTGTACGTGGTAGACTCTGGGCAGTTAGAGTGCTACAAGCAATTTAATAAAACGGAAGAACCGAAACTGCTGAAGACCTACCTACCAGGCGAGTCATTCGGTGAGCTCGCTCTGCTCTATAATGCGCCTCGAGCGGCCTCGATAAAGGCGATTAAAGACTCTGTTCTGTTTGCATTGGATCGTGATACTTTCAATAACATTGTTAAAGACTCCGCGATAAAAAGACGAGAGAGATACGAAACGATTCTCTCGAAAATTGAGATCCTCAAAGCAATGGATCCTTACGAACGAGCGAAGATAGCTGACGTGGCGGTTCCAGTGCAGTTCCAGAAAGGGCAGTATGTAATCACGCAAGGAGAAGCAGGCGATCATTTTTACTTCATTGAGGAAGGTAACGCGGTTGCGACGAAGGCGTTTAGACAAGGTGAAGAGCCGCAGGAGGTTATGAAGTACAGAGCAGGGGACTACTTTGGAGAGTTAGCGCTGCTGAAGAATGAGGCGAGACAAGCGAGTGTTATCGCAACGACTGATCTCAAGTTGTTGGCATTAGACAGGCTTAGCTTTCAGAGAGTTTTGGGTCCGCTGGAGGAGATTATGATGCGAAATAGTGATAAATACAAAAGGTTAATGTAATACTCATAACACTCATAATACATTGAATTTACCACTCATTCATTCATGCTGTTTAAGCATTATTCCAGAATCTTTTTGGTGTTTGAGAATTTTCTACTAACTCGTCTTGTGATGGAGCTAATAGCAATAAATAGGGAGGATTAGGGGTGGTGTCTGTAGTTGGGATGGAGTAGACGATAAACGCTTAGAGTTATCTAAAACGCGCTATTTCAGTTGGCTGGTTTTACCGGTAAATTCGACCGGGTTAATGAATTAAATTGCATTGAAAAATTTAACGTATATTCACTTTCAAAAAATTTCTGAATAACCGAGTACATCCAAAACAAATGGAGAACATCCAAGTTTGTATAAGAGTGCGACCTCAGCATCAATCAGAAATCGACGCTGAGGACCCAGAAACCTGGCAGATTGTAAGATCTGATACCATTCAGCTCATACAAGAGCGACAGGCAGAACTCATCAAGACAAAAAAATTAGGCTTAGGACATCGAACCGAGTTCACCTACAGTAAGAACTATCCCAATGACTAGTTCACTAACTTGCGATTAGACCGATGCTTCGATAAGTCGCAGACTACGCTTCAAGTCTACGATTCAGTGATCAAAAGGATAGCTTTGTCCAGTCTTCAAGGAATTAATGGCACGGTATTTATGTATGGCCAGACTGGCAGTGGGAAGACCTTCACGATGATGGGACCTAAGACCGACAATGAGCCAGTCCAGTCGCAGCTTCTCTTGACAATGCAAAGTCCTCGAGGAAAAGATCATTCGGGTGAGAAATTGAATTTTGGAGGAAGACAGAGCCCTGATCAAGACCGATTTTCAAAAACGAATCGAAATAGAAGCCGCTCGCCGATTGGGTTACATGAAAGAAGCTTGACTCCGACTGCGAGTCAGGTCCGAAGGACAAATACTGCAACTCCAACGAAGCTCGAGAACGCCATGAAGAAAGATTCGAGCCAGAAAAACGAAGTTGAGGAGTTTAAAGTGCCGCAGCAAGTTACGCACAGACGAGCTGTAACGACGAACGTTCAGCAAACTACGAGACCTCAGGCCGAAGGAGGAGCAGAAATTCCGATAGCACCTGATAATGCTACCGGTGTGCTCGCGTTGGCGGTGAAAGATATATTCAATGAGATAGAGAAGCAGCCTGAGAAGAGATTTTTCTTAAAATGCTCATACCTGGAGATTTATAACGACCTCGTTTACGATTTGCTCAACCCACAGAACAAATTAAGCGAGACTCTTTCAATCAACGAGGATCAAAATGTAATTCTATTCGCTAAAGCACTGTTGGCTCATAATATTTGTAATGATACAGAAAGAATTTTATATCAAGGGCGCCATTGAAGAAATCGTAACATCATACGAGGAAATCCTTGAGAGAATCAAGCGAGGAGAGAGTAATGCATAGTATTTTTCATCGTATTCATTTCCTTCTACACAATTAGTCAACCGTCACTATGCCTCAACCATGATGAACCACTCCAGCAGCAGATCGCATACGCTCTTCAGACTCTATGTCCAGTCGATACCAGCGATGAGTTCCAACGAAAGCGAAACCGTTTTCACGGAATCTATCTTGAATTTCGTCGATCTTGCTGGTAGTGAGAAGCTCGAGGTCCACGATGGTCTCAGAGCGAAAACCCGAGAAAATTCTTTGAATATCAATTTGAATACGCCTTCAAACGCTGGAGCACAGCTCAAAGAACGAACTAAAGAATCCCAACACATTAATAAGAGTCTTTTCTTTTTGACACAGGTCATCTCGATGAAAGCGAAAGAAAGCGCGTAAATTATTATTTCTAATCAACATGTAATTAATATCTTTTGCTTAAATAGCGATGCATTCATTCCATACAGAAACTCACCTCTCACGAAGATCCTGAGATCTTCTTTAGGAGGGAACTCGAGAACTGCGATCATTCTCTGTATCAATCCATGTTTCTCGCAGTTCGAGCAAACTCTGAGTACGTTGCGCTTCGGACTCAACGCCAAGAAGATAGAGAACAAAGTTCAAGCCAACGTCCATGTAAAAGGCACTGATGAGAGCTTGAAAGCTCTGATCAAAGAATACGAGCTCAAAATTAAAGTATTTTTCTTGATTTCCAACCAACTGAGGCTGAACCACTTATTCAGGGCTATGAACAAGAACGAGAACTTCAGAAAGGAAAGGATCAGGGCAAAGGCCAATCCTCTCAAGAGCTGCTGGACACGATCAAAAAGTTGCAAGAGCAGAAAAACTCACTGGCCCAGCAACTTTTGCAAGCGCAACGTTCTCATAATTTCTCCACGGAAAACCATTTGGTTGATTTCACGAAGAAAGGAGAATTTAGGTACGAGCACTGCCATTTGAAGAGCGTTGGAATTTTGCACGTAAAATATGAGTTCTGAAATTTTATATTTAAGTATTCCTCAGGTTTTAACCAACAAGGGTGATGGAAACTGCACCTGTCAGAATGGAAATCAAGAAAATATGTTCAATAAAGAGAAGCTAAAGGTACCACAAGGATATTTAGACTATTATTGAGATGACTTCTTGATATAGATGACCAGGAAAAACGACACCGCGGAAGCGAAGCTCACTAGAAAGAAACATAGATACAGAACATTGAAACACCGACTCCAAGTCCAAAACTTGGAAAACTCAAGACTCCGTCAAATTTTGATGTTGTACCATAACCAAAACGAAGACGGTTTGAAGCGCCTTTCTCTCGAGTCATTGGACAAGATCGAGCGAAACCTCAGCCGTTTCCTTGAAACGTTGAGATGCCAAAAAGCCCTCAAGCTTCTCAATCGAAAAATGTCGGCGCTTAATCCTGGTCAGAAGGGTGCGGCTGAATATAAAACGATCATGGACACCTTCAATAGCATCTCAGCCTCTGAACTCTACCAAGGCTACAACTCCTCCAAGAATGAATCATTTTATGACGTTGATTTTGAAGAACAGTTCTTTACGCTTGACCCTAACATCGCTGAATCCATGAAAAGCGATGAAATGCTCAGCACAATGCAAAAGGACACAAATCTGTTCGGCTCGTTCGCTGGACTGTTGGACACGAAAACCTCTTTGGATATGAACGTTGAAAAGGACCTTCAATCAAGCATTGGCCCTCAGATCGAGCACGTCGAGAGTTTCCAAAATTACCTTTCCTCAGCGGCTTTTAAGAAGGATAAGGGGTCTTTCTTAAAGAGTCAGGAGCAAGAGCCCATTGAATTCAAAATTATTAAACCGAAAGAAGGAACTCAAAAACCTTCGGTTAGCACTGCTGTGGGAAGAATTCCGAGTGAAAGGTACCCTGCGAGTAATATGAGCACGCCTCAGGAGGAGGACGCAAGCGAGATTGGCAGATCGAGCAAGCATCGCTCGATGACTTCGCCAGTCAATTCCATCGCGTTTGCGGAAAAAATTAAGGGCACAGCGAGGAATTTGACTGAGGAGATGAAACTCGCGGTATCTTCAATAGAGAATAATGTTGAGAATCTTGGTAGTCTGAGCAATCTCGAGATCAAAAAGAGCGAAGATAAAGGAACTCGAGTTCATACTGCGAAAAAAGCTGAGGTAGACGTATCTAAGTTGGGTCCGGATTTCAAACCGAAATATGCTTGTCTCAACTTATAATAAATCTCACTCCTTTTATTACATAGCAAATATCTACTATAAAATCTTCATAACTATAAAGAATGGTTTTTTTTTTAGATTGACAAAGGCAGAATAATGATATAACCTATATATTTGTGAAAACAGATGTCTCACAAGAGAATCAATGATATAAACTTTTTTCATCTTAAAAACCTGTTTAGCACAATGGAAATGGTTCCCATGCTTGATAGAGCCAAAATCTTAAATAGATGGATATCCCTTAAAGGCTTATATTTGAAATTATATCAAGATTTTCTTTAAAATTATTGCTGACATTCGATAAATATCTAGCAGAATGTTAGAAAAGAACCTGATCTTAACGAAATACCTTGAATATGAACACGGTAAAGGCAAAGCACAAAATCACCAGCAGAATGGTCATCTCGGTATTCCTATTCAGATCTCCTTCACAAGCAGCGATTATAATATGTTTTTCAGATATAGTGACTTCTGTCGCATTTTGCAATAACTCGGAGAGAGTAATTTCCTGTGGAAACGACTGCGCCGTGAAAGTTTTCGATATTAAGACTCAAACAGTCGTAAAGACGTTTTCGAATTGTCATAGAGGTGAGAATTAAAGCTCGTCTTATCGAATTAGTATTGTCGGAAAGATTCAATTTATCATATAGTTGTTTCTCCGAACCAGAAATTGGCTGCTACTACCTCAAATGACGGGACAGTTAACCTTTATTGCCTGGAATCGCTTCAGTTAAAAGCGTCGTTTAAAAAAAGCCATGATGGTATAAGAATATATGCATCTTCAATTACAACAATTTAGAGTTCGACGAAGCGATCACTTTTACAAGCGATGGGAAGTATCTGATAATCGCTTATATGACAGGTGGTATCAAAATGATCGATTTGGAAAATAATTATAATGAAATCAAGCTTAAAGACGTAATTTCGAGTACTCGAATGTCTATTCCTTGATCTTCTCCTTACGAAATCAAATTTTTAGGTACGATTCGCAATTTGTTTAGCTTTGGAAATTCCCGTCTAATCGCTATGAAATCAAGAGATGAGACTTCAGTCAAGATATTTGATATTTATAAGCGAAGGATATTGCACTCAATCGAGCTTTTCAGCGGTATTAGAAGCTGTTTACCTTATGAAGGCTGACGCTGATGCATTGTTAGATAACCCTTTAATATGGATCAATATCTCCCCAAACAATCGCTTCATCACCGTGTTATCCGGAGATGGTGAAATTCTCACCTTTCATCTCCCGTCATACCGCCTTGTGCATAAAAACTGTACCTTATTCTCTGGTAACTGTTAATATCCACTGATTTCAACATTTTATTTCAGAGGAAAGCAATACTACTAGCTTCGCTATCACCAAAAATTGCAACTTGCTTTATATAAGTGCTATGAATTCAGTCTATGTGTATAGCTTGTTGAAGCGAACCGTGATCAAAAGTTATGAAAATGTCACAAAAGGTACAGCGAAAAAGAGTTCTCTCTCCGATCTGATTTGTTTTTTTGTTTTAGATTTAATCTTAAATTTGACGCTCTCTCAAGATGAGAGGCTGGTAGCTGTCTGCTCGAAAGATCTAACAACAAGAATAATAGATGTAATGAACGAAGAAAGTCCAATCATCACTCTCGGCGTCCTTCCCAATTGTATGTGCTCGCTTATTATTTCGCTCTCTCAGCAATCTCTGTTACTTATAGATAGCATCAAAGGAATATGTTTTTCGAAGAAAAGCGATAAGATATATTCCACTACAAGGGATGGGTTGTTAGTCTGCCTCGATATCTATTCAAACACACTCATTTACAGTGTTAAAATATTCGACAGTATGCGAATGACATCACACATGGCTTATATTACCTATTGATCTTAGCTTTCGGCTTGTCTGTAATGGTTAGTCCTACCGAAACATACCTCATTACTGGCACTAAAGACGGCTGTATCAATTTCCACTTGGCCAAGACCGGCGAAGTAATTGACACGCTGGAACGCGTGCATACGAGTAAAGGCCTCTCTCTCTTTCTCCTTCTGACTTAACCGCAAACAGAGCAAGTTAGTGTGCTAAAAATGTCCCCTGATGGTTCTATGTTTGCAGCGGCCTCATTTGACCATACGATTTCATTATATGACTTTAAGTTAAGGGCGCTACTTGACAGATCTCGGCATTCGCATGAATGTAAGGCAATTTACTTTAAACAGAGGTGTATTATTATGTATTTTTCAAAAGCGGCGATTCGACATCTTGTATTCACGAAATCTGGCAATTTGATATCGGTTTCAGAAAAAGGAAGGCTCAGTATTTTTAGCATACATACAATGACAGTCGTTGGAAGCATAAGGGTTTTTAAAAAAGGTTGCCTTGGTCATAGTTGAAATCATAACATTTTGTAGTGATCCGAAGTGTAAACCTTGTGGACGACGAAAAAACGGCAATTATTGCTGGATTTGACGGCTCGATAGGACTTGTCAATTTACATTCTCGGACGCTGCTAAAGACGTTTGAGGGGATACACACTTGTAATAAGATTATAATCTTCTAGGTTTAGAAGAGTTTTTTTTTAAGATCTTATACTATCAATGAGCGTGCGGCAAATATCTGACAAAAGATATCTCGTGGCGACCTCGTCAAGGGATCAGTCAATTGGGCTGCATATACTAGAGGGTGATAAATTGAAGACGCTTTGTATGATTAAACAAGCTCATCGAAGTAATGTTTTGCTAACAATAGAGTGGATTGATAATGCATTAGATTCGATTGGGTTGATTGACATTAGTCCAGATGGCTCTCTGCTTGCATCAGGATCGGTGGATTCGTTCATTAACATATATGAAATCAGCACAGAATGCCTTCAATAACGTTACTGAGGACATAGATTTAAAATTAAGTATATGGACATTGAAGGAATAATTAAATACTGAAGAAATCACCATACATATACATATCTTGTCCATTCAGAGAGTGGATCAAAAATGAAGTTTGCTGCATGTTAGTTCTAATTTAAAAAATTTGAATGCTAATTCAAACAGCTCAATCATATTCCTCATTCACACGCATTGAATTTGGCCTTCTTTGACGATTAACT
>ENA-UOUE01000104-UOUE01000104.1-compost-metagenome-genome-assembly--contig:-NODE-104-length-63424-cov-20.807489_pt1 | contig 63424 bp, 33 predicted proteins | sample MGYA00238146_ERZ747223 | MGnify/ENA primary metagenome ERZ747223 (study PRJEB28781, sample SAMN06268865) | compost metagenome | isolation source: single cell | place: USA: California, Emeryville, Joint... | reverse complement strand
AGTATTAAGAAATTTGCTCAAAATAAAAGTAAACTATTATCATAGAAAGGGATTATTCTATCGACAAGGAATGTCTAGATATGTTTTGTCTTTTGAAGGGGAGAACCCAGAAACTACTGAGAATGAATTATCTAAGCACTATAATTGAGTATGACTTGAGTATTCACATAATCCAAATCGAACAGAAAGACTTGAAATTTAATCGTAAGTACAACTACTTTGCTGAACAATTTATTTATAAACGGCATATCTTCATTGAATTTGCTTGGAGGAAAGGGGATTCGAGGATGATAGAAATTGTTATTTTTTATAAAAAAATCCGCTTTATGTCACAAAAACTAATATATTGCTTACTGGAGCAGCCAAAACTTGCCCAGGAATGGACAGACAATAACTTTGTTTCGAGATGTTTTTTTGGAGAGGCTACTACTTCTCTATGGCTCCTACATTTCAAATGTGATTTTCGTTCAAAACGGTTGCGGTTCAGTAGCTTGACCAAACAAATAAATAAATTTCCGCGGGCACATTACAAATCGAATAAATAAGAGCCAGTTTTATTTGAACTTTGATTCGACAACCGCTTTTATTCTTTCGAAATTTCTGAACTGCATTCGAATGAATCGAAGTATTCACTGAATTTACTAAACTCACTGACACTACAAGAACGCAGTCGAGTTCAATAATTGCAATAGATCCATTATATTTGATATAAACAGTTTTGCTTTCGACATTTCATTTCTGACTTACCACATCCAAAAATGAAGCAACACCTAAAAATAGATAAAAAAACCATCTTGGACAGCTATGATTCCGAAAAGATCAAAACTGTCGATTTAACAGATGTTCTTTCAAGATTTTCAGAGTTATTTTCTGTCATTCCTTTCGAACCAGAGAGCAAAAAAGCCTCAGAATTGGACCCTAATGATGCTCTTCTTCCACCTCCAGTCTATCCACCCAAGAAAAACGAAAGTGTAAATACAATGGGGAAACCAAAAGTTGTAATTCCAAAATCTCCCTTCTCGAATTCATCAATAGTTGAAGATCCAACTTTCCGAGGCTGGCATTATATCGACGAATCTGACATAATACAGGGTCCTTTTACTTCACTGGAAATGGATAGTTGGTTCGATCAAGGTTATCTGTTCAACGAGCTACTCATCAAATACGAGAATGGAACCGAATTCCGCAGCTTGATTGACATGTTTGGAAAAGTAGAATATCCTCCGAAAGATCTATTTCAAGTAACGAGAAAGCTCGAACGGAGAGTATCAGCCAAAGGGGAAGATGAGCTTCCTAGTCTAACCATGTCCAAAGCTGTTTCATACAATGAAAATCAGTCTTACAAACCAAGATTTCAAAGAGGCTCCATTCATCGTTTTTCTTTGGAAGAGAATTCGGATGTGCTTTTAAAAAATATTTGGCAAAACTTCCTTGAAAAAAAACCTGACGAAGCTCATCATCCAGAAAATGTAGTTGAACAAAAATCGAAACTTCATGAAGGTAGTGAGCAAATAATTTTCAATATATTATTCTAACTCTCATTCGTTTCTCATAGTTTCCCAACCAAAAACGCAGACAGAAAGTGTACCTTCAAATATTCAGAAAGAATCGACAGAAATAACAACCCAAGAAAAATTCAAAACCAGTGAGCACAAAGAAATAAATAAGAAGATGCAATCTCAAGCTGAAGATGCTGCCGTTAAGCAAGAGCAACCATCATTGAAAAAGGAAACTAGTGAAACAAAATCCAAAATGCCAGAGAAAGAAGGAGAATACATGAAACTAGAGGAAAGTCATAATGAGAACTTGGAGGTTAATGAAGAAAAAAAGACATCTAAAAAAAGTAAAAAGGAACATAGCAGTCCAAAAAATCAAATCCTCTCAGAACAGCATCTAGAGCAAGGGACCAGTCATTATCAAGCACACACATCGACTCGTGACAAACGATCCGGAAAAGGAAAATACCAGACTGTCTTCGAACCTAAAATTGAACATTCAGAAATAAAAGACAAGGCCCAAGACAGTCATCCAAAAGATGACTCAAGATATTCGACTAGCAAAAAAGCTCAAACCGATTTAAAATCAAGCGGAGCTTACTCAAAAAACGCCCAGTTTTTCGCATGATAAGGCGAAAAAAAAGGTTTTAATTGATTTTAGGAGCTCTGAGAGAATTGGTGTTATAATCCTCTTTTAAGTAACATAGCATTCATTGTACTTACTCCTTCTGTGCATATATTCACTCACCTGAAATGTCTGAATCTGTCAAAATATATAGTCCAAAAGTATGGGTATGGGGCCATCCTGAAATTCAATTCAGAAAATTTAGCTTCTCTAGGCCTAACTCGAGAGAATATTGAAAATAATTCAAAAACAGATGAATCTCTCAAATTCTTAATATTGAGAATGGTGTATTATTCTCGGAAACGCAAGCCACCGAATTACAGTTCTTTGATTTATAAGAAAGGAATAGACTCTTTCTTACTTAGAATTCAAACTTAACGGTGATAGCAATGATATTCGAGGTCAAAATGCTTATAAAGTAAAGAATAAGACAAACATTACATATCAAATCGAAGATAGAATTTAATATCTGACTGATGTGTCATTCTGTGTGAGTAATTCTTGATTGTGAACAGAGGATCTTCTGCAACAGAGGGCTTTATATCCATCTATGACCTTCTTCGAAAGCCCATAAACAATCGCATTAAAAAATCCTTGTCCCACAAAAAGAGAGTAACTCATTAGAAACCACCAAAATGGTATTTCCATATCTGATTTTATAAAAAGTAAGAGTTCCATCAAGGTGGTAGGGAGAGTGCACAAAATAAGAATAAGTGGATAAACTAAAAGTTCTAGTCTTGCAAATGTTCCAACATTTTTCAATTTCTTCATCACAAGCATGTAACAGTAAAGGCAATACACAATGCTGATCAAGCATGGGACTGTGACGATTATCAGTTGATTAGCATTTGATTGATTGTTAAGATCTTGAGGTAAGCAGAGACCGTCTTGAGTTTTTCTGAAGCCTGTGGCTGTTGAATATACAGCTATTAAGAGAGCTAATATGATTGATAATTTAGTGTAGTTTTTCACGAGAGCAGCATCGATGACTTCAAAATCTTCTGATTTGATAGCCTTGTAAAGAGCATTTGCGAAGCAACATGTCCAAGCGAATGAGCCAGCATATCCAAAATAGAGAAAGAAAGTTTCGACTCTGCACACATATTCATTTGTTCTTTGACGGAGCACGATTACAACAACACTGCTCACGAAATCCATGACACTTAGCCCAAGCACCATTTTCCCGATTGCGATCTTATTCGTTTTAAGAAGTAGAGCTGTCATGAAATTAAATATGCAACCCAAGATTGACAAAACTGCCATGACTAGATCAGCCAAAAGAACTATGTCTAGATCTTGCTCTGATGGCTTGAAAAAAGATGCATTCCAGATTAAAGAATGAATTCTGGGATATCCTTCCAATTCATTCATAGTCCTTCTTGCTCAAATAAGATTTAATAACCAACTGATATGACGATATTCATATCCAAGCGAATTAATCCAATAGTGAACTGACTGTTGGAGAAGTACGAATTACTCTATTAATTAGTACCCGTTGGTGTATCTTTCTTGTGATGTTAATTTCTGGGTCATTTGGTAGGATCAATAACCATTGTCTTTTAGTTTTTGTCATGAAATTTAATCTGAATTTTTTAGCATAGACTTTAGGTAGCATTCGATCATAGGAATGCTAATTCTCAGGAGTTTAAGTAGATTTTGTTAAATTTTCAGATATATTTGTTTGGCTGGTTTTATTAATCCGCATGATATGTATATAAAGCAAGTTACTTTGATAATTCGATGTAACTCTTAAAGATTTTGCCTGTGATACTTGACGATTGTTCTCCAGATTCTGCGACTTACGTTGTTTAATCAAGAGAACTAACTTTCCAGAGATCTATCCCATCTGTAACTGCATCTTGTAAGGTTATTCTTCCAGTTTCACAAAGTTTGTTCGTTTCTGAAAGGAATTTGTTCTTTTGGTAGACAGCACATAATTTTTTCTGACTCACATTGGATACAATTTTCACACTCCCATTATCTTGAGTCTCTATTCTCCACACTTGATAGGGACTCTGCTTAAACTCAAGTGGCAACACGGTGGAAGATACGCTTTCCTTTTGAATGTCGGCAGCGGCAGCATCGTCTAACGCAGTCAGCGCTAATTGTGTTAATACATGAACGAGGTAGCAGCAGCCTTCATCATTTAATCGAATGACTTGGAAGTGATGTCCCTTCGTTACCTTTTTCGAACTGATTCGAAGAATTTTCTCTCCCTGCCCATCGTCAGAAATCTCCAGAACTAGGTCAGGTAACTTGAAAACTTGAATGCAACTTATGTTTTTTGGGGTATCAAGCTTTTTTCCTTCCACTTTGCTTTCTTCTCCTCCGATGATGAGAACTTGCTTTTCTTTTTGGTTTGCCAACTTAAGCGCCTCTTCCACTTTTTTTCGTTTTTCTTTCATCTTTTCAATCTCGGCCAAATGCCTCAATCTTATAGTATCATTTTTGTGTAAGTTTTGTTTTTCTGCAGTCAAGATGGCCTTATCGTAGTACTCAAGAGATTCATCATATTGTTTTGTCTCACAAAGAACATTAGCAATTCCTCGATATGCCCAGTAGTCGTTGGGTTCGATCTTGATAGATCTATTATAGACTTGGATCGCTTCATCATATTCTTTTCTATCAGACAAGATATCTGCCTTATAATTATGCAAAAAGTATTTATGACCAGAACCATTCTTGAGGCAGTAGTCAACCTTCTCAAGACAAAGCTTTTGATAGTGCTTCTTCTTTTCTGCGTCCTCTTTAGTTACTTGAGCGAGATCTCCATACAAGTATGCAATAGATGTTATCATACCCAAACTGTCACCCTTTGAACCGGCTTTTGTTGTCAACTTTGAAGCGATTAGAAGATCCTCTTCCGCCTCATTGTACTTTTGGAGTTTCCAGTAGCAGACAGCTCGTCGAAAGTGCAGGTGAGCACGAGTGAGGTCTCGCATGGGACTATCCAGAAGCCTGTTGACGGAATCGATGCAGTTGTCGTACGAAGCTTGTTCATAGTCTTCTTCAATTCGAAAAACTATTTCTTTGATAGCCTCATTTTCTTCTTTCGGAATCTTGTCCTCGATTTTAAAGGGTTTTTTGTTCATTAGGTAAATTATTGCTCTCTTTAAGAATTATAAAGAACTCTCACTCACAATTCTAGTAATTATTCGATAGACTCGAGTCTAACAATTCATTTGTGTTCAGTCTGCAAATCCCAGGGTGAGAGCGAAACACACCATTTGACTAAGAAGTAATTTGAATGAAAAAAAAACAAAACAAACAACACGAGAAAGTTTTATCATCTTGGACTCACAACTAAAATCGCACTTTCTGAAGAAATGATGATCCAATAGCCACACTACTTTTCAGGAAATTGATGTTAATCGCAGGCGAATATACCACATACCTTCAGCCTTATGAGATTCGGGAAAGAACCTAAAATTTAACAAGATTCTTCAATCCACACTCGTCTTAACTACAAAAGAATAACAATTCGCATAGCTTTCAACGTTTTAAGGCGAGGAGGCCTCACAGTCAGCAATTAAATTAATAAATAGACTACTACCAAAGAGATTCCTTTGTGACTAACTTCCTTTAACGGACTTAAATTTTTTTTTCAAAAATATATCTTAAAGGTGACAATTGCTTCTGAAAATTCAACAGATAAATGGAAGTAGAAGTAAATCCCTGCCTACTCTTGGTTTTAGACCGTGCCTCCTAGAGAGAAAATGAATTGGCAAACTTAATGAGACCCCATCCAAATGACGTTTATCAGTAAGGATTCTTATTCACACAATAGTTTATATTATATGCTTCTCCTTCAGTCGAGTATTAGGAGGAGGCGTCCCTACGGCTGGACAGGCAAGAGAAGCCAAAAACTATTTTTTGAAGCTAAGGAAAGCAGATTTGGGATGCCTTGCCATATGTTTGATTTCGCAGACGCTAATGATAATAGAGGTAATGATTTCAAAATAGATGAAGAGATCAATATTATCTTCTGAAAGTATTTTTATGAATTTGATGAGATGCCAATAGATATCAGCACGCATTCAATCGCAAGGGAGCGAAGCTTGCAAATGACTTCCAGAAAATCAACAGCTGTTCTGCTACTCAACTTTGCGCTCATCTGCAACATACTTTTCAGTATGAAGCTATTATCTTCCTTCTGAGTTTTACTCTTAACTAGTGGGTATGACGATCTATAGACATTGGATTGCCCTGAAATTTAAACAAATGAGTGGTTTAGTTTCTCACCAAGCAGGTTTGTTTTCAGGTGAGGAGAAACTTCCTTTGATACTTGAACTTCTTTTTCTAATGATCGTACCATATCCTTGGTTTGTTGGTAAAGAATTATTCATGCGTTCATAAATCACTTAATACAAAAACTCCCTGAAGGGATTGACGTCAAAACTACCACACTCACAGAAAACCAACCGATAACATATGACCTAAACGCACTCCTTCAGTTCTTCGCATCTTTTCGACTGCTAATATGCTTTAAAATCATCTTATCATTGACGTTTTGGAATAGTGACAGCTCTCAAAGGCTTTGGTAATTTTTCAGCAAAATTGAAATATATTATTATACTGATAGTCAAATGCTTGGAACACGATCTGGAATTTTATTCACCATCAAATGCACGATGAAGGCTAATTCTTCCCAATTAGTGTTTGGCTCGTTCTTAATAAGCATTCCATACTTTGCTTTCATGGTGTTGGTCGCAGAGGCTCCTACGCTGGTTATTAATGATGCTATTCGATTTACCTATACGAATGCTCTTTGGAATATTTTGATTACAATAACGACTGGTTAGTACCTTTCGTAGGAGGTTGGTTTCTCATGTATTTCAATTGTAGTTGGCTATGGAGATTACTTTCCTAGAACCTTCTTGGGCAGAGTAGGCATCTTTTTCGTTAGTATTTGGGGAGTAACAATTGTCTCCTTGGTAATTGTGGCTCTTTTGAATCTTCTTTCGATGGACTCAGTAGAAGATAAAGTACTTTTTGAAATTGCTCCTTTGATGTCTAACCAGCGAGCAGGCTTATTGGATAATCAAACGATTAAAACTGAGAAGACAAATGGAAAATTTATCGGCTCATGTGTTGACAAATTTCATGAAGGGAAGAATTAGCACAAAAAGAGGAAAATCCATTTCGACTGAAAATGCTATAAACTACATGAAATACAGCAAAGAACTGAAACAAAAGAAGAGGTAAGGTGTGATGTTCTCATCTTGCTTGAATAGTTTATTCATAAGGGAATATAAGCAAATTGGTGAAATTTTAGTACAAGAAGATGAAACAGCCTTGAAACTTGATGCGTTAGAACAGAATGTGAAGATGCTCCGAAAAGAAAATAAAGAACTTATGAAAATGATACAAGAGCTCATGCAAAGTAAATCGAAAGCCAATTAAGAACAATCAATACGAACTCTGCCCAATTCTTGATTTCTTCAATAAGGCATATTATGAATTGAGACTAGCAGAATCTGCTAATAAGTCTAATTAATTTTATGATGAAAATAATGCTTTAAATGGATAATTAAAAAATACATGAATAAAGTTGGTAGCTAATTCGCAAATGAAATAGAAACTTGACACATATTGTAATTGAATAAAATGTTATGTCTGTTAGATTTTCTCATTTTCAATTGGCTGAATTATGTGAAATTTTTCATTTAGATCCGACGAGTACTCATACCTTTCAAACAACTTTAGAAAACTTTTTAAATATTATAGTTTTAGCAAGTTCTATGGCTTCTTCGAAAATTTTTTGGATTCAGAGGGAACTTTTGAGTCTTTCAGATAATCGATTTTAATTTTAGAGATGAGATGATGTTTGTTTTGAAGCATGAATTACCTACCAATTTTGTTTTCACGTTCAAGATGAATTCACAATATGTATTCATGTGCCAAGTTTCTTCGGTCTTTTTTCTTCCTAGATTCCTTGATATATGACATTTGTTTTGGAACTACTTAATGACGAAGAAGGACGGACAAAATTACATAACTATGTAGCTCATTAATACTATTGATTCAACATCAAAAAATACAAATACGGAGACGGGTTTCGCTTAGCAAGGAATAAAAATAAAGCATCGAACTTTAATGAATACGTTTATTCACTCTTCTTTGCTCATACAAGTTCACTAGCCAAGTCCAGTTCTTATACTCCAATGGTCCCATAAGAATTAGCAGCTACAATCCAGGGATCAGTTTAAAAATATTTAAGCAATTTTACTTTCAGGTCTTTCTTTTTGTACTACTAAATCCAGATATCTCTTAGTAGCAGTCGTTTGAGATTTATAATCTTCGATTTCTTCATTTCGAATAATGAGTCTTAACCCTTTAGGCTGCAACTGGATATTGTTAATTTTCGCTATCGTCTCAACTTTGATATCGGAACCTCTTTTCATCTGCAGAATCCACATTGTTCCCAGGATTACAGAATAAAGAATGAATAGAGCCATAATTGGATATTTGCCTCCTATTATATTGAAAAGAGAAAGGAGAGTGATTATTAAAATGGCACCAAAAATTGCCAGACTGATTCCAAATATATACCATAGCTTTTTTTTTTGGTCATTTTCAGAGGATGCTTTGAGCTGGAGCCATAGTTGATTGAATTCTGTTTGAGTCATCAAATTATCAATCTCTTCTGGTGAAATTTGTGGAATTGGCTTGGAAAAATCTAGAATAATAGTAGCTTTCTTTTGAAAATGCAATTTGAGTAGAGACATATTTTTTCCCCCCTCCAAAGTATTGCTTATCGTTTTTATTTATTATAGTCTTCTATCATTGTCATAAGAGTTGAATTCTTTTTTATTAAACTTTCCGTTTTTTCAGTTTTTCTTCTACTCTAGATTAGTGAGAACCAAGCAGTAAAAATGTTCCCATTAGGCTTTCTCGGCCCAAATTTAACATTGAAGAATCTTAATCATCGATCTATAGGTCTAGAAACACAGAGCTAGGATTACAATCAGCTAATTACCTTCATGGAGATAACCATTAGAAAAATTCACTTCAGATGGATTCTCAATCGTTTGAGTTACAGGGCATTAGAGCAACCTCATCTATTTTCTAACTAAAACCATAAATTTTGTGTAAATTCATCAGAATCACTCTCACCATTGAAACAAGTTTATAGATGTGCAATAAATCTTCAAAACAAAGAGCAGCTCTCGCATTAATGCATCGAGATATGGATTGCTGACTGGCTCAATATAAAAACTAGACAGGTTTGAAAATAATTTACCAAGGTGTTTAGATCTCTTCTTTGTCTTAAGGGTCAATAACCTTTAATAAATATATTGGTAGCTCATATCAATTCATAGCAAACGTTTGTAAGGAGTCTTTCTATCTAAAGAATAATGGAGAATGAATGAATGTGTTTAAGTTTTGCATGAAGGAAAGAGGCAAAATATTGGGAAAATCTAATAGATGATGAATTCAAATTTTCTTTTTGATTAAATTTGCTGAAAATAATTTATTAATTTACCACTAAAATACCTGATTCTACTTAGTTTTGAAGAAGAAATGGAGTTTTTTTTTTTTTGGGGGGGGGGGTTCGTTAACACACAAATTACAGATAATGTGAATTAAACACATTACGGAAAAAGAAGAAGAACTTCATGCAATTACAGAAATAATGCAGAGTGATATGAAGAGATACTTAAATTAAAGTAGGTCCCTATATTCCGTTCCTGACGTCAGGCGTATCCAAGAGAAATCCATTCGAATCGTCTCCAAGGAAGTGTCGTCGTCTTTTGCGAGTTCCGATTGTACCAATTCCATAAACTGAAACCAAAACACCCTACAATCCGATTAAACCATCATATGTCACTCATGTTGAGAGGTATTGACTGGGTTATACTCGTTTTGACTGAATGGCCTGAATTAATTCTGAATTGATGGATGATCTGAGTAGCAATTGTCACTTGCAGAGTTTGGTGTCTGTAATTGAAAAAAATTTTTAAAATTTGATCACATGATTGAGGAGTGTCGCTAAATGGCACTTCGCGGTAAGTTTTTACACCTTTCGTTTTCTGTTGAAGTATAACTGAGCAATGTTCTGATTTTTCTCAGGCCTTGCTTTCTGAAATTTCTTTGAGTTTGATCGTCACAATTTCAACCAATGCTTGTAGTGCCGAATTCCGCTGAGTGGTTGGTGTCATCATTTCAAAATAGCTTTCTGAATGTTGATGTCCTCTTCATTTCTGATTCCAATTTGGATTGAAAGAATTGAAGTTGAGAAGTTTTTGAAATGAGTCCATGTGGTGTTGCGTGGTGGTCGTGTCGTGTGTTTTCGTTTCGTTTCGCCTTCCCCATATCAATTAGAACAAAAAAAAGACTTACCTTTGGAAGACACCTGTATCGCTTTGTCTACGTGCTAACTAAGAAAGGACTTCTCAGCAGCAGTAGCGCAGAAACGTTTTCCCTTCCCCAAATAAAATTGAAGAAATAAGAAATTACCGAACCAACGGAACGCCCTCGTCCGTTGGTGGCGAGTGGGTGAAAGACTTCTCAACTATCGCATGAGACCCTCTTGAGTCACACGATAAACGATCGGTCGTTTCATTGCAGGGTCGTCATCCTGTTAATCAGAATTAGGAAGAAATATCTCACCAATTTCTGTCATTAAAGGAGAGGTTCCCAAGTAATCCCAACATACGAAAAGGTGTAATTCCAAAGTCTTTTTTTTGTTTCTGACTATTTGACCTACGCTAGCCTTCCTACTGCTATTACTGCTAAGCTATACTAAGGCTTCGTTTATTTGTGCTCTGACTTCGTTCTCTGACGTCTCTTCAGATTGATGCACCACGTCGTGAGATCAAGTATCGTGACTGATTTCCACTGGGCTGGGAGTAGATTTGATTTCGTCTCCTCTGTCGTTTCGTAATCTGCATATCGCTGGTCTCCGATGGTCCAAGATATTCCGAAATTGGTAAGCGTCTTGACATCTTCGTAGCTTCCCCTACTTTTACACTTATTTCGATGTTAAACATTTTTCTTACTGTCAACATCCCATCACGTTCTGAATAAGTTGTGTTTGATCATCTCGCGTTCACCGAGAGAGTTGCTTTTAAGCTTCTTTACATCGATATCCAAAAGCTATCATTATCTTGTCTCTTCTTTAAAATATCAGGAGATCGGTTAGGTCGTCGTTTTTTTGGCGATATTTACTGTCATATTTTCTTTTATCAGCTTTTTTTAGTCAGCTCAAGCATGTTTGCTGTTTGCTTCATCCAAGTCTTCCAAGTCGTGTCTGCTCGTCGTTCCATGTACTTCACAGCTCCAAGTCGTTCGTTGCTTGATCGTCTCTTCCTCCCCAAAGCGAATGGTTGTTGGTGCCTTTTCTTCCTCTTCTTCGAGTTTCCTGCTCTGATCGTCTCAACGCTGTCTCATCCATTGCAAACTGTCGTCGCGTCACCGTCTCTTGTGCTGAGTGAGTGAGTATGTATTCTGCCATCAGTTCTCGTCGAGTCCAATGAGAGAGTTCCGTCCGATCTTCTGATCCTTGTTTCGTCGAAACTGCTGCCGTCGTTTTTTTCGAGTTTCAGGTCACCGTCGTCTTCCGTTCCATCCGATTGACTGGTACTTCTGTCCTTCTGTTGATCTCGAGTGATCGTCGTTCTTTGGTCCTTGTACATCATCGAGTTGAATTTCCAGTGCGATCTTCGTTATCCACGCCGTAAAGAAGGTCAAGGTAGTCACTTCTACGTAGTCTGAGAGGATCCTAAAGTTATCGTCATCGTCGTTTATTTCCGTCTGTAGCAGGTTATTGCCAAGTTCGTCATTTGAGTGAATTCCGACGCCATTCTTGTGAATAATAGCCGTTGTCTTCTGATGCTTCATTCATCGATCTCTCGTCGAGTATATCATGAATGGTCTCTACCATTTAGCGTCGACTCGTGTTGATAATCTCATTACTTCTATTGAAGGGTTGTCAATATTTTTTCCCATTGTTGAATTGAACCTTTATTGGAATTATCTCTGTTCTTTCAGATTCAATGTCTGGATTCAAAGTGGTTTTCCGCATAACGTCACGATACATCCAAAGCTTCTTCCCCTTTTGTACCTCCAACAAGCATTGTAGCCGTCTCTTTTTTCCCTATATTCCAAGTTGTCGTCCTCTTAGCGTACAATTTTAGGTGAAACAACTTTAAGATCAAAGATTTTTTTTTGTTTTTTTCAACGGCTTGTGATCGTTTGTAGATTCAAATTGAGTTGAAGTGGCTAGGTCATCGAAAACAGTGATTGCAGCGAATCTATAGTCTAGAATTTGTGTCTAATCCGCCCGCCGTCTGCGAGATGTAAAACAACTTTCTCTTCAATGTCAACAATAGCATCGTGAATGAGATCTTCATCTTTTGCTAGGCATCCAAAAAGAACCTTTTAGTTGTTGATTTTCGAAGGACTCATGAACCAGTAGAATTTTTCTTTTTCATCTTCGGGACGATTGATTGTGATTATTTTTTAGATAGGCCTCATGCTTTCCTTTTTGCAAACGAATGAGGACGCTTTAATAAGATGTTTATACCTTTTACTTTCTAATTATTTAATTTATTATACACTGATTTCTGAGCTCGTATTTATAATCGCTGAACGAATCGTAGCTGCCAAATCAATCAATAAATTTAGGTCAGTGTTACTGTCTCGTTTAACTGTTAATCCTGCTCTGCATTCCTGCCCAGCTTCGGAACTAGCTTTCGAGTTTGCTTCTTGCCATAGCTCTGATCCAAATTGTCGAGTCTTTCATCTACTTTCATGCTCTATGTAAGTTCCTCTGAATTTCCTTAGTATGACCCCAAACTTTTGGAATAATTCCTGGCAAATCGAATGGCTTCTTTTTTTCCTTCATAACTTTACCTTCAGTAGTCTTTCTCGAAGCTTCTCCGAAAAAAATAATATTCTTCGAGTTCGCTAAAGATTCTTAATGACTGCGGGGTTAGGGAAATTCCATTCCTTTTGCATCCTATATCTACGTGTATTTTTTGAGCTGTAGTTGCCAGCGAGAGTTAGAGTACGAAACAATGAAATTTTCCTATAAGGTTTCGAGGTCTCAGCATCATATTTTCGAATCATTTATTCAATCTTAATGACTAAGCGTTTGATCTAGTTTTCAGAATCTGAAGCTATCTACAGCTCAATAATTCAGCATAGCATGCAGTTTGTTGTGAAAGAAAATTTTTCTTCCTCGACAAGGGTTCTATTAGGTTTTTTCCCTTTAATCTATAGTGAATTTTTTGCCTGAATCTCTGAATAGTACCTTAATTGTAAAGCTAATTGGAACATTATCTCGTCAGGGCTTGGAAAGAGCCGATTTTAGATTGATATTTCGTGAAATAATGTACGAAAAATTTTCTAGCAGTAATCTTCTCATTTTTTCTTTTTTGAACAACAAATATCATTGCCTGCTCGACTCTAAAGTTACTCTAATAACAAAGAGCTAGTTCTTAGGGTTTCAAAATTTCCCAATCGCCTCATATTTTCATCAAAGAAGAAGAGAAAACCGAATGATTAAGAAAATTAGAAAGAGATCTCTCCAAAAAATTCTAATCTAAGCACATAGCTCAGGAGCCTGCTGGCTGAATTCAAAAAATTGGATAGCAGGCTTTGATTAAGAAATCCGATTTTTCAAGCCATTTTTTCTTGTATATCACCTAATAACCTAGTCATGAGGCCTATTTCAGTTCAGATGGTGCCCGAATGTCGATGATTATTCCTCAAATATCAAATAATTTTACAGTTTTCGTAAGCAAGGTATCAAAGTAGAAATTTCAAAAGGAAGAAAAATGATTCTTTACAAAGTATGGATAATGTTTTTAAGAGATTACAATTTAAGTTGGAAAATGGGAATAATTGTGAAAAAGACCTGTTTCTTTACTACTCTCAAGGAAATTTTTTTGATTCCATGCAGATGGCACTGAATGAGCTTCTGACCAATATTTTGAGGAAGTTTGAAAGTTTTGTCTTTAGACATTAACTCCTAACAATTAAAGTACAATCTGTCTTCATTAGTCAGTAGATGCTGGTGAGCTGTTCTTAACGGAATATTCAGTAAGTTTCACTCTACGAAAGATATCATTCTGCTGAGCGCAAAAAGAGGAGGGTAGGTAACAACTTTTTCAGTCAATTAACAACGGATTTAAAGAAAAATTACTTGGTATTCATATCCTACTGAGTATTTTCACTCTTCCCTTTGATTAGATCTATTTTCTAGAGTAGTGATGATGCAAGTTCAAACGATTAGCAAACTACTCTTCTTGACTCTCCTAAGCAATAGTAATATTTTCTTAGTCGTCTCTTACTTTACCGAACAAATTCAACTACAATTCTCCTACAAGAGAAAATTGGTGGATTGCTGGAAGAATATCTGAAAAGAACTGCGAAAAATGATAAATGAAAGGAAAAATCGTAAAAAAAAACTTTAACAAATCTGTCCAAAGAACAATTTAAGAAGATAAGTAAAGAATTGTTAATACATCAAATTCTAAAGAGAGAATCTGACTCTTTTTCCAACATCACTTTTCCTCGGTGAGGCGTCTTCAATAATTGAATCGCGCAGATTTTCAACCGGGTTTCTGAGGATAGATTTTGGAGAGTCCAAAAGAGAATTTTGAGAGCGAGTTGGACTAAATTCTTGGTCTAAAACTTGCGAGCCGTTCACAGAACTTTCATTAACAGTTTCTTGATGGCTATCTCGCTGAGTGTCGAAATTCGCGATGTGTCTGACTCGAAAAGCTGCTCTGTTGTTGATTGCTGGTTTTGACCCTAGAAAAGAAGCATGATTCTGTTTCAGTGGTTTCTTTGGTTCTGAATTCCTATTTGAAGGGGTTTCTGGCAAGATTAGTGCTGAGCGGGATAATAGCTTGCTTGGAGGAAGAGTTTTACAAACAACCTTTCTAGGTGATCTCAGCGCTTGACTCTTATTAAGCAGAGCAGGAATTTTGGATGTTGGAAAGTTGAGAGGTATTTCTGTTCCATACTTGCTTGAAGACGCTCTTTTGAGGAGATGAGACGTTTGCTGGTCGATTTTGGCAGTGGTTTCTGGAATAGATCTTTGAATAATTGCTTTGTGCCTCAAGAGAACGAAGCTAAGTTTCAAACTGTTTCGTTCTAGTAATGATGACTCATGGTCAGAATATTGTCTGAAACCCGACATTTTATTTCTGTGAGATGAGAAAATTTATAAATATTTAAAATCTAAAGAGTTTTACAATGTTTTAATAGTTTATTAACAAGCGGGTTGGTCCTCAGAATCAAGTACCGCAAATAATTAATTAAGGCTGTCCTGCAAAATTTCAAAATTTAAGTTCATTATATTTGAATTGCCACTCAGGAATTTTATAATTTTTTAATGCTCGCAGGAAGAGAATAGAGCTCTGACCAATAATTCTTAAATGAAATATGGGAGGTGATTTGAGGGCGCAACAGTATCTTAACGCAAATGTCGAAAAATGAATCTGTACCCCTTGGGGTTCACAGTGAAGAACTGGTCTTTAAAATTGGAAATGTGGAAACGTGAGATTATTCTCAAAGAATTAGCGAGGCTTGACATTATTAGCTTGTGTTTCAAATACATAAATTGGTAGAATGAACTGCCGCTATCTCAATAACGTCAAAAGGTCTCGATAAGGTTAGCTTTTTGAGCGAATTGAAGTTTGGATATGCTATTTTGCAAAATTTCCCTTCAAAATAGAATTAATCATAACTTTCATTTTTCAAGTAGGTTTACACTCACTCCACTTTTCTGCTTTTCAGGAAGCTCTCCCTTTAATAAGACCCTCTGACTGGCTGCTAAATAAGAGAATTAATATGTTTTTTAGGCTGAAGATTGAATTTCATAAATCTTTTCAACCAGACCTCTGCGTCTTTGGCGTTGTTTTTTTGAAGATCAGATATGACTGGGAGGCGGTTCAAAATAAGGTCTGGGTGATTTTAATTCTGTTTAATTCTGGAAATTTTTGATATCTTGACATCATGAATCTAATTGATTTATTCCAGGCCTCTCCGGTTTATGAATGACAAGAGATTACTGCCTCTGCCGGTTTTCTGTGTGAATGAAATGGGTGAAAAAAATGCGATCGATCTCTTTTTAGTAAAATTAGAGATAATAAAGGAGGGCCTGACATTTATTACTCTAAGTTGTAAGTTGAAAAAAGCCATTCAATATTTAACATTTCGAAGTAAGCTCAATAACTCATTGGCACTCGAGAGATTTCGGAGATAGGTTAAGAATAAATTGATACCTCCACGTAGTGTGGGTTAATTTCTAATAGGGCTAAATTCATGAGATTTCGCGCGTTTAAGTTTCATATCAAAACGTACATCTCTCGCTTTTTCATTGCAAGTTGTTTCTATTCCTTTCTCTCTTGTCATCATGAAGGATTCGAAATAAAGTACAATCGATCTTCAGTGGGGTCTATCAGTCTACCTTCCAATAGATTTCCTCCTGATAAGGAGCCCTTTGGAAGAAGCTGGTACTTCGAACCCTTTGTACAAACTCGCAAAAAAGGTAGAAATTCAATTCAGAAGAAATTTCTAAAATTTAAATTGCTTAGATGAAAATTGTAGTACGACTATTTTGAGTAAGTTTTTTTTTTTGAATGACCAAACCCAAAGGAGTCAGAGAATTTTCAAAAAGACAAAGTTCCCATTGACCAAAAATATGGAAACCAATAAAGAAGTGCAGCCGCATTTAGAAGAAAGTTAGAATTTTTATATCTAACTTTGGAAGACAATCAGGAAAATTTTATTTCTGCGAATTCTTCGCAAATTCAAAATTTCTTATTTGGATTTAATTTAATTGATTTGATGTTGTAACTTAATGGCATTAATATATCATATCATTCACACCATAGTCCAGACTAAATTAACTATTTTATACGAAAAATAGCCTAATAAAAGCAAAGGTGAAATTCAAATCGTAGTTAAACATGGAAAAGAAGATCGAAAACTCTAAGAATTGGGAGTTAGAACAGACCCCGCAGTAAACGCTTTCCTCTATACAACAATGCTAATCTACATTCAAAAAAATTTTCAAGTTTTGGGAAGAATGCAATGGAAACTGAAATTTTTTCCGAATTCATAGGAAAAACACGTAAACTCAATCTGAAAGATGGACTTACTTTCACCCGAAGTGCCCTAAAATCAAATTTGGAAGATGCACTTCTCAAAAAAAGCAACACAAGCAATATCAATCCCGTAACAATTTTACATAGAATCCCAGGGTTAGATCTTTGATCTCTTTTTTACAGGCAAATAGCAATCTCGTAATCTCGCTTGAAAGTGCTTTGATCCAGATCGTATATTCTGCTTCGCCAGTAGCTTCATTTTTAGTGTTTTTTTCAAATCCATTAATTCTCTCTAAGGATTCCAAAAGATCCATCGAATATGCAAAGAAACGCCCAGACGTTGAAAAATTCCTTGAAAACGTTCAAAGAGATTTCAATGTTTCAATATATACTCATCTTCCTTTGGGTGTAAGTTAACACACATATTAATTTCTCCTAAGCATACATAAATAGATTTTCAAGATCTTATTCAATGAGCTGAAATTGGGAAATTGTACTTGTGCTTGCTATCTCTTGAGAAATAACTCTCCTGAGCAAGAAGAGCGGCTTCTTCAAGAATTTGATCTTTCTAACACAATTTTCTTGCAGGTTGCAAACAAATTATTACACTCGTAATAATTATTATTATTGATTAGGATAATACTGAACTGTTCCAGCCTCCCAAAGACAATTTATTACTGATAAAGTCTTTTTCAGGAGGCAAGGAGGACGCGGAGCTTAATGACTCCCTACCATTCTTAAATTATCTATCAAAAGTATCATTTTTCTGAAATGAAAGATTCACGCCACTGCTTAGCAATCAAATCCAACGCCGATAAGTGTGCACCAAAGAGACTTTCTCAAAGATTTCGGAGGCCAAAATTATAGCAAGCACTTTACATTATGTCCACAGCTTTCAGAGATATCCAATCCAAGAGTGAGCGTAGAATTCGAACAAGAACTGGGGATTCAGTCGACTGATCTTCTGAAAATAAATTCAGTTGAAACTTCTGTATCAAGCTTGAAAAAAAGGATATTTGATGACAACTTTGTTCAGTTGTCTGCGAGAGAAAAAGGAGAAAAAGAAACTGTTGTGGATAGTGGAGAATTTGAAAAAATCTTTTGTAGAACTTTCAACAAAATAAGTCCAGATGACACTCCAAAATCAGCCACAGAATTAAGTATAAAGAAAATTCGTGCAAAATTACATTGAAAATGAAGTAAAAAGGTATTTTTAAGTGATGGTGTAGCAGCAGTATTTTATAATGGTAGGAACAGAATTTTGTTGTGTATACAGCAATTGTAAATCAAATGAATTTCATCAAATAATATATTGTCAAGTTCAATCTATTTTGCAAAAACCTAAATTTTTTTTTCTATTGGAGTTATTCTATCCCCTGCTCAATATTATTGATGCCATCCCTATATCTAAAGCTCATTCAGTGAGATGCTAGGTCTGTCACCCAAATACATTTTTTAATTCTATGCTAAACATATGGCAATGATATCCAAAATAGTCGAAAGTGACGTAAAAGAGAAAATATTTTTTGGTGAATTGAGATTATTGATAATCTGAAGTGATTTATGATTAATGAGGCTAAAAAACCTGCCTGAAAAATCAATGCTTCAAATAATCATGTGCTAGGAAGGGAATTCCTTATGGAAAAGCTGCTAGATTTTGGACGTTTTAGAAAGAGACTCTTCAATTGCAAAGAAATAAGGATCAATGATTCTGCAATGAGTTTATGAAAAGTTGATATGAAACTCACCTTGAGAAGCTAATAGCCACCTAGATTCAGCACCCTCACTGAGACATATTCTTCCTATAAAATTTATCGCACTTTTCCCGAGTTATATCACTTTCTCATTTTACAGCAATTTAATTGCCAATCTACTACGCTGAAGCCCAAATAAATTTACTCGCAAGAACAAATTGAGAAAATAACTAATGGAACCCCGACCAAGTGTTGATCCCAGAGACAGTGCGATAAGTACAAAGTCAATTACTGGAGAAGAGCAGGACTCTTCTCCAGCAACCGATCTCCTTTTTAAAGTTATTCTCATTGGAGATTCTGGTAAGTCCTACAACTCGAGATAATTTAAACCGCTTCTCTTTTTCATGACCACTTCACATAACTTTGATTTTCTAACGCTCTACTCGAGGTGTGGGAAAAACTACAATCCTCAAGAGACTTGTCCGCAATAAATTTGATCCAAATCATAATATTACTATTGGAGTGGAATTCTCATCTTATGTCGTGCCTATTGATGCAGAAACTGTGATAAAGCTTCAGATTTGGGACACAGTAAACACCAAAGTAGTTTGAGATACTTACACTATCTGCAGGCAGGTCAGGAGTCATTCCGATCAATTGTGAAATCCTTCTATCGAAACTCAGCAGGTGTTTTTTTGGTGTACAACGTCTGCAAGTAATGCTTCCCATTGCGGTTAATTTTTTCTTTTCTCAAGTTATGCCTTTTGGAATCATTCTTCCAATATTTTCTAATTACTTTCTTTTTCTACAGTCGGTCGAGCTTTGAACAATTGGACGAATGGATCGATGAAGCCAGAAAACTCGTTGAAGATGATACTATATTCGTTTTGATAGGAAATCATTCCGATAGAGATCAAGAGTAGCCCCAATCACTATTTGAATTTTGGTCACATTAAACATTTCAGCCGTGAAGTTCCATATTCAGATGCAGAAAATTTCATGCGCGAGAAAGACATTAATTTCTTTTTCGAGACGTCAGCTCTGAGCGGTCAGAATGTAGAGATGGTAAATGCTTAAAAAACGCGAATTTTTTTCATGAATAAATTATTTTTCTTAGTCTTTCCGCGAAGCTGGGAAGATGATATATCTCAAATATCTCGAGTCTCAAATGAAAAGCCCAACAAAAACGACGGGTCGCCGGACTCTTAATATGTACGATCAGAAGGCACAACGAGTAACGATCACAAAAGCAGCAATTCATAATAATAAGGAGGATAATAAGAGTGGATGTTCGTGCTAATAGGGGTTTTGTTTGAATGATATGTTTTTGTGTCTTTAATTTCACTATTTTACAAAGCGGATGGCTCAATGAATTCTAAAAATCCACTTCGTTAATAATAACTCTATTTTTTTTTTTAGTAGAATTCAGAATTTCAACGACTCTTAGTCTCTAACCGAAAGTATAGAAATACCTCGCCACTCTGAGGGCAAAGTATAAATATGAAGCTCCGGTTTGCTGTCCTCAACAGTTTAAGTCCCGATATTAATATATTTCATCAAAAACAACTGCTGAACAAAAAGGACAATCTAAAGAAATAGAAGACGAATCAATGTCTCCAGCACTTGCTCTAAGTCATCGCATATTGCTGCTTTATAAACTTGACATAGTCCTCTTTTTGAATATTCTGGGCGGCACATTGATCATATAACTCCGAAATCAGCAAGTTCCTGCCTGGATGGTTTGCTGGAAGAGTTAGCTTATAGTTCACGGCTTCTGTATAAAAGTATCTTCTGAGGGCTTCTCGATCCGTATCTGCCCCTTTGTTCGAATTCCTCCCTATAGAAACCTCACTTTCTACAGTTCCAAGAGTGTCTTCGCTCTGGTCGGCAGAAGACGCTATCTCAGAGTGGATTTGAGAGATCACTTCGAAATTTCCCTTGAGTTCGTTTCTCAAATATTTCATGTTTCTTGCATCGTTTCGTTGGATAGCTTGGAGCATCTCTGTTTGATATTGCCATAGCTCAAGTTCAGCTTTCCTTCTTAGTGTTTCACGTTCATAAATCTGTAGTTGCTCTTGCAGTTGAATAACTGTATTCTTACGAGCATCCTTAAATATTTCAACCTTATTCTGTAGACCAACAAATAACCTTTGCAGGTAGATCACTGTACCTATCTCTTGTTCCTGAGTAGTTGTAGAAATTGGAGCAAAAGCTTCGTCAAAATCTTGCATTTTTCGATAGAGTAGCTCAGTATTTGCGTCTTCGGAGACGACGTCTCTGGCTATTTTCACAAGCTTCTTACAAGAGTCAGAAAATTCTGGCCTTATAGTTTTTTGGCCAGAAGTCCTCAGATGATCATTGAGTTTGACAATTATTCTTTCAATTTTCTGATTTAGGTCCTCTATCTTCGTTTCTTCATCCTGTTTAGAATCCGAATTCTCAAATATGCCTCGCCTTCTCGAGTTTTCTATGTTTTTCACACAATATTCTGAATGATAGTCAACTTGTTCAAGAGGAACAAATTCTTCGCAGTCCATGCAAAATATGTCTTTATTTATTTTCCGAGCTTCTGGTGGACGAACAGGGCGAGATGCTTGATCTCCTTTCATTTTACGACCAAAAGTATTTTGAGGGTATAGTGCTGAGGCGAATTTTACGTTTGTAGGTTTCACAATACTTCTTGGAATTGAGATCGCGGTAACCTCTTCTCCCAGAGCATCATTATCTACTTCAGCAGAAGCAGTTTTCGTCATCGGTTTTTTAATTGTGTTGTGCATTTCCCGAGAACTCGATTTTTCAGTCTCATGACGATGCGCCATTTTAGGATTAGGCATTGTACTCTTAACTTTTTCAGAGTTTTTCTGATTGATGTTTTGTGTTGCTTCTTTTGAAATCTTTTGCACGGTGGGAGGTTTTACAGAAAGAGTGAAGCTCTCAGTAGCCCTCAATTCTTGATCATTGAAAGAGATTTTCTGCTGATGTTGATCATAGGGTATACTCACAGTCTTTTTATAATTAATCGGTGAGTCACCAGGGCCTTCAAAATCAAAAGATTGACGATTTGAAACATACTTGTAATTATGTTGTGGGGATTCAAATCGATCGCTGTTTGGCATTCCTTTATAATCATCAGAAAGGACTTGTGAAGTTGGTCCATTTCTGGTACTTTCTTGCTGACCTAGTTGTAATCTCCCAGGATTATCTCTTTCTCCATCCCGAGATCGTCCTTTTTCAGAGTATGCAGAAGTATTGTGAACATTTGAAGAGCTCCTTCCACCTCCTTGATAAGCGCTGTTCATACCCTTGATGGAGTCGTTCTGAGATCTGTAACTCTCTCTCTGAGAATCTGCAGCGTGTTCTCTGAGTTTTCCAAAATTCGAGAATTCGTCATTCGCTTTCTTAGTATGTTGGTAAACTACTGGGGCCCCTGAAATCATTGTCAAGGTATCTCTGAATGGTTGCACTTCCGCTTGGTGAGTTGAATAATTTTTCTTACTTGTGATTGATCCAGATTCTGTACCTCTTGGCTCCCACATCTCATAAATCGGCTTTTCTGACTTCGCAGGACTGTGTTGCCCCCCAATGCTTCCTGCTTCACTGAATCTCTCCTCTCTTTTATACATTCCCCCGTTTCCAGTATTTTTACTTAAAAAATTTTCAACCAAGCTTTTCGCTGCTTCCTGAGAGGTCAAAGATAGCAACGGTTTATATTCATATGTTTGAATAGGCTTTGGTTTTTCCACCGTGATCGGCTTATCTGGAGATTGTGTCCTCATCAACGAGTGCAAATTATTCAAGCCCTCTCGGCGCTCAATGAGGTCTTTCTGCAAGCTCATCATGCTTTGCTGCAACTCTGCTCGGAGCTTTAAACGATTCACGGGCGAAGTATAAGATAGTCCGCCACTAGAAGTAACAGTCGCATGAGGTGAAATCCTCAGCAGCTCTTCTTGTCTCGTTTTCGAACTTGGTGTTATTTTTTCCAAGTTCATAGCTTGCGTTCTCTCTTGCTGTTTTGGCCGGATGATCTTTTCGGTAGGCGCCAACTGGCCCTCATTTATTTGTGTGGGTTTGCTTGGTATTTTATCTGTTTGTTGAAATTGGTAATCGGGTTGTTTCTTGGAATGTGCTCCGTGCTCATCAAATCCTAACTCTTGTTTGACGTTTAAGTTTGGTGCTGCCTGAAACCTTTGTTGTTTTGGATGTTCTGAACGATTTTGCTTAAAATCTTCAAGCCTTTCATTCTGGCGATCGCCTTTTGGACTTCTTCGATTATGTGATTTCTCTTCGTGTCCTCGTGGAGTCGGAATTTGGTCTAAATCTATTTCAACATGATTGTCATTGTGATGTGGAATTGCTGAGATGTCAAGTAATTTAGTAAAGAATTCGATATCGTCCTGGTTAATGAAGTGATGTCCATCTCCATGATCAGTTACCCCCGATTTTCTTTCCAAAGCTTTAGATATTGATGATAGTCTCTCAGCCCAGCCGCTCTTAGGGTCGAGATCGCTGCTTAATAGATGAGTGAGGAGTGTGCGTCTTTGCTCATTATTCATATCCTGTATGAGCTGCCGCTGCGTTTCATTGAGATCATCTTGGTCATTTCCCTCTTGGAGAACTTTATGAATTTTATTATACACGTTCGAGTCGTCCAGATGGGATCTATGCCCTTCCTGAGAATAAGAGTCATTGGACTCCGAAATAATGTTTGCTTGAATTGGGTTCAGATTTTGTTGTTTACTCTGTTGATTACCTCGTCTGAGATCGTCTAAATTAATTAATTTTAAATTTCCGGACTCATTTTTTGAGGCTGATTCTCTGTTTATGTGGCTTGGATCGCGACTTCTTGAGATCACGGAATCAGTCTTCTGATTAGAGCTATTTAGTGATGCATCTTGATTTTGATAATCCTTATAAAACATGTTTTTAAACATTGGAACTCCAGGTTGTGAATCTCTTGCTCCTTCTCCTTCAAACACTTGATTCAATCCAATCATTTTTGCTGGTTTCTCTGGCCTTTGCATTGAGTCCTCATTGCCGTATGCTATCCTATGATTATTCTGCTCAATGACGGTATTGAAGTATGTCCCATGGTCATTTCCTCTGTAGCTCTGCTTTGTTTGATGCATTGAACTTTTTTCGGTGTCTTCCATGGCAGAGTCGCGATACTCTGCAGGATTTTCTGTAATCTCATTCAATTCCGTTTTTTTAAAGGTTTTGCCATTTTCTATGGCAGGATTTTTGTGAAATCCAAAGTCTCCACTTGGTCTCAGCATATTCTCATGTTCGTCAGTCTTAGAGAGATTGAAAGGGTTATAATGTTTTTCAGTCCCCCTTGATTCATTATGGCTATCTCGTTTCTGCACCAATGGATCGAAATTAGCCGTTTCTCTGAGATCTCCCTTGAACTCTTGTTCGCTTTGTTTTTGCTGTTCTACTGAAAGCATTGGAAATGGATTTGCAACAACATGTATTTGAGCACCAGGATAACGAGTTTCTTTTCTCTCGTCTCTGCTAGAGTCACTTGTTCGTTGGAATTGATCAGCATAATTTGTATCTGACGCTATAAATCTGCCTGATGTGGACTGTTGGTGACTCTCTACAGGTGTTTTTCTAAATTTCTCATTCGTCGCTGAACTTGCATTTCTCACAGCTTCTGTTCTTTCGTCCCTATATGGTAGACCGCCGCCATCATTAGATATTTTCTTTTTGTCGAACGAGGTGGGAATATTTTCTTGCCTACCAACACCTCTTTCGCTTTCCCGTTCCATACGAAAGTGATAGAGGAGCTGGCCTCCTGATGTGCGAACTTCTCCACTAGGAGCTCCAAGATTTTTTGTATTCTGTGATACATGATCCTTTTTTGATGATTTCGATTGATTAAGGTCAATTTGATCTGGGTCGAAAAGTTGATTGCCAAATTGCTGCACTGATGACTGGTCTCCAAATTGACTGGCCTCAATATTTTGCTCTGTCGGCTCAAGTAGTTTTTCGCTTTCAGAGGAGCTTGAGGATTTGCTTTGGTCATCATTATCGTCTGCTAAAATTCGCGATTCGGTTTGAGAGGATTCTTTCTCGTTTATATCTTGATGTATCGGATTATTAAACATCTGTCCAACAAACAATTGCTAAATCAAGATTTGGACCTTATGATCTTCGCGTACGCAATGATGTACTCGCTTATTGGAGTTAAATGGAATTAACTCTTTATTCAATTGGTTTTTTCGTTTTATCGAAACAATAACTTGATTTTTTTGAAAAGCAGAAACGCTCATCGAGAGGTATTCTATCATTGTAAAAAAAATCTTCTTCTCTCTTTAATGAACAAAATTTCAGAATATCTATCTCTTGAACAATCTTAAAACAGCTTTGTGAGCAAAATAATCAAAAAAAAAAAAGATTTCAAAAACTGCAAATTTGAAATCCGTTCAAGCCAATGTGCCTATTACTCTGAGAATTGAGATTCATGCCTGTCTGCTGTCATTTCTTCTCTAGGAGCCTAAGCTCTGATAAACTAAGTTTGATATCTAATTGCTATATAATGGGGATGGGTTTGTTTATTTCTGCGTGAGTAACTTCGCATAAATTTGTCGTGTGGTTACCATCTAGTCACCCTGCGAAAAAAACATTATGACATCCATAATTTTTTCAAAGTATTTTTGTTGACAACACACCATACACTTTGAATACTAAAAAGTATCTCTGATATTAATGATAAAAAATCTGGAAAGTTAGAGGCTTCATTTACAAATTCTATCTAAGCTGATTTGTTGCTTTTGTTCAGCAACGAAGCGATATAGGGACCAAGCTTGTTCTCGGGTAAAGTTAATCCATTATACCACGGATGTGTCTTGAGTTTTTCAATACTTAATCTTTTCCTTCCATCATATGCAAGCATTCTCTGTATCAAATCGCGGAAACTTTCCGAGTAGAACCTCTCTTTTCGATTTTTCAGTTTCTCATGGAAACTCCAAAATTCATCAAATTTTTGTTCGATCAGCCACTTATAAACGACATCCGTGGTTTTAGCAGCATCAAAAGGTATATTGCCCCCTACCATTGTGAAAAGAGTCACACCAAGAGCAAAGAGGTCAGCCTGATATGCATTATATTGTAGATTTTGATGCATTTCAGGTGCGAAGTAGAGTTGGCTGCCAGCTGCCCCTTTCAGAAAAGACTGTTTGGAAACTTTCAAAGCGATTCCAAAGTCTGAAAGTTTGAGGCACAAATTTTCGTCCAGCAAAACATTGTCTGGCTTTATATCCAGATGGCAAATTTCTTTGCTATGAATATATTCAACAGCATCAACGAGCTGATGGAAATAGGTTCTAGCAACAATCTCAGGGAGGTGTCCGAGAGTTTCTAACAATCCAAGCAAGTCTCCCTTTGGTGCGTACTCAAGCGCAAGGACAGAAAAATGTTTCGTCGATAACTTTTGGCCTACAGAGTTTGTTTCGTCAGGCTGAGGAAGAGCAACTTGTGTGAAGAATTTTGTTGCTGACAGGATTCTAGGATGAGAAAACGATAACACTAACTCCGCTTCCAGCTTGTACATGTTGCGATCAAGTTCAGGTCTGAAAATTTTCAGGACTTCTTGTCTATTTGAGTGGAGATCCTGAACAAGCACGATGCTATCATTAGAAGTTTAAATTATGACCAATAGAAGAGAGATATTTACTCGCTAGATGGCCCTTGACTAATCATTTTAAGAGGTTTCCACTGCTGGAAGAAGTTAATAGGACACACAGGCTCAGATTCCATTAGAGTATTATGCAGGGTATCGTCGAAAATTTTCTATTTGGTTTTCTGCGTACAATATAACTGAATATGACCCTCCGAGGTATGAAACACTTCCTTAAATCGATAATAAGTTATATTCTTGGCAAATAAAATTTATGAAAAAAATTTTGCAGAACAATTCGGCAATAAAATTTCCGCTGGAAAAACTGATAAAATAAATAAAATACTTCCTAATTCAAAATTATTCAACTTAAGTGAAATAAAAATGAATAAAATTTATTTACTGATCTTGTAGGGTTCGAAGCCAGCAAAAGCAGACTTGGGGACCCATTGCGTCTTGAATCCTTGCTTATTTAGCGAATTTTACTTGGATTCTTCTTTTTCTCACCATGTTGAAAGGTACTCCAACTGGTAAGTGCAACTTTCTTTTTTGGTAGCAGGAAACACAGGCCTAATCTTCTGTGAAATATAGGGTCAGTAAATTAATTATGTATCAAAAACAAAATAAAAGAATCAACTATAATGAAAATAAAATTTATGAGGAAGTTGGCACTTTGAGAATCGTTGAGTTTTAATGATAGCATATTCCTGATTCGTAAAACTCCAGGGAAGGATAGAGCTTCTCTCTGACCTTTGATAGTTTTCTCCTCAATCATGTCGAAGATGCGACAAATTAACGCTTAAAACGCAGTTCATGTTAATATCTTAGTCAGTCCTTAAAGAATTAATATTTTTGGATGCCGCTGTAAAGATTTCTGATTCTGTATTAACTCATTTTGGAATCAACTTTTTTCCAATGAGGCTGTGGCGGTCACAATCAGATACTTGTAACTAGGAGGATTGGAAAGTATTCTTGATTGGCGAATTCATGGACAACCACTTCAGCCCACAGAAGAAAGAAGATTGATTAATAAAAAATAGATTTCAAATTTAACTTTGTTTGATAATATTGATAAATCTGATCGTATAAAGGAAAACTTCACTATCATTCACCTCAGAAATGAATATTCAAGTTTTGTCCGATGCGGACTAATCAATGACCTTTTTTTGAATTTTGATGACCAACCTGGATTTAAAACAGGTAAAAATAATGATAATAATAGGCAGCAGAGCCGGAAAGTGAAATGTTTGAAATTCAAAATAAACAAAATAGTAGGCAGATCTTACTTTCTTATGGTTTTGTAAGGTTTTAATGAGAGTTTAGAGCAGATATCTGAGAAAGTTAATGCTTTGCTGTTTAATGGGAAGTTAGCAGAGATAATGGCTTGAGGGGAAAAAAGAAGAAATCATCTGTCTCAACTTATTTTTTTTTCAAATCTTTCATTGTGATTAGTAAACGTTTGACAAATTCATTCGTTTTTTATCCTTTATCCTCTAGTCTCAAAATGTATTCCAGTTTTCAAGGTTTTTTCAAACTTACTATGAGTATGAATGAAGATCAAACAACTTATCTCCGTACTTCGATGAAGAAAAAGCAAATAGCCACTCTTGATGACAATATAATAAGAATTTTCTCATGTCAGGACTAATTGGCATCTTTCTCAACCACAAAATCGAAGTAAGTATCAGGGAAAGGTTCGTTGATATAAGTAAAGTGCCACCATTCTCTTGGAGTGATCTTCCAACCTTCTTCTTCGAATAATCCCCTCAAATAAAGTCTGCGCTTGGTAATTTCCTCGTCAACTAAATCATTTTCATAATGTGAACTCACATCCAAGAAGTCCCAGGACGTGCCCATGTCGACTGTTCCATCATCCAAGTAATTGTACTCTCGCCCATTCTTGAATTTTCTTTGAATTACTTTTACAGGTTGTAATATTTTTCCCACCTCTAGAAGTCCAATGTCAACCGTGCTTCCTCTTGAATGACCTGATCGTTTGGCAACATAGCCTTTTTCAAATACATCTTTCTTATCCACTAAAGGGTAGTAGAGGTCTTTCTTAGCGGCATCTGATACGACTTCAGCCCATTCGATAAAATTATTGACAGCTCTTTGCGGTCGATATGTGTCATATATCACGAGTTTATAGCCATCAGCGTTGAGCTTTTTTGAGATTCTGCTGAGTGATTCAGCTGCAAGACGTGTTAAGACGGCGCCATCTGTTCGTTTGTACCCCTCGATAACTCGTCCCACGAAATTTTCTTCAGTTCCATACCTTAAATGTTCAACCACATCCGGGATTAGTTCTTTTACGAACACAAAATCCTTGGGAAGCTCAAATTTTGTGGCGCTCTGCATGAATAGTTGCTTATTTCACTTGTATGCTTTATCTCTTTCTTTCTTTTTTTTAGTTTAATTAAATGAATCCAAACTTTTAAAGAATCTTTTGCTCTTTGACTTTATCATATTACAAAAAATTGAAGAGACAAATTTCATAACATTTGCTCCCTTCTAACCTATCGAGGCTAAACAGGAATTTCTGCTCAGTTATTAGATCTTAAACTACCAGAAGAGGTTGAGATCGTAAATATTTGAGCACTTTGTTTTTGGTGTGGTCTAGATCATTTGCCTCTTTTTTTTACCCGACTGCAAATAATTCTTTCTACTTACCCTCCATTAATATGCTCCTCGAAGATAGACCACAGAACTCGATATATTTTGGAAATGTCACTACAAAGTTCCTTAGTCTAAGTAATGGGAATAGAAAAGTATAATTTGAATGAAAGACAATATGCCAATTATGTTAAATACATCAATTTTATTGGGGTTCTACCTCTCTACTTAGAGGCTCAATTTCTGCAGAATTAGCAGAGTCTCTTTCGTTTTCTGTAGAACCTTTTTTTCGTGTATTCACCAATAAATACTCAGCAAGCATGACTCCAATATTCGCCAAGATCCCAACTATAATAGTTAAACCACTGTCTTGTGCCATTTTCCAGCCAACCAGCAAAGCTTTCTCATGCAAATCAATGAGAGCTGTATTAATCATAGGATTTTTAAAACATTCTATGTGGGCAATATCATCGAGGTCGTTTATGCTTTTTCTTGTTTCAACAAAATTGAGCAAAGACAATAGACCCGATGTTAAGAAATAGCCCAGCAAATAAACGAAAATTAAGATGTTTGTGTTGCCGAGCTTCTCATAAACTTTTTTGGGGTCTCCACCACATCGAATATATGTTATTATATTATAAAGAGACGTCAGTACCATGACACCAATCATTCCAATAGCAAAAATGCTGAAAATTTTGTAAAATTTGCTCGTTGTGAGTAGGTGATCAACGACTTTCTTTAACTCTTTGTTATTATCCGAATGGCAGAGATCGCATTCAGGGGCATCTCTAACACCTTTCATATACTCTGCGACAAGCACAATTTTATCGCTTTCGCTAAAATATTGGTTTGATAATGGCAAACTTTGAACAGCGCCGTAGATACTATTATCTTTATGATATTGGGTTTCTTCGTATGAGTCTATAATAGTTGTGTCCAAATCAACTCCATATACTCTGCATCCATTCTCGTCTTGCTCCAAAAGCGGATATTTTAATAAATTTCGGTGCTTAGGACTCTGAGATCGGTCCAGACATGGCTTATCTGTGATACTTGTAGAAAAACCAGTGAGCTTCCTACTGCTGTTTTCGTCATTGGAATAGGATAACTTATAATTTCCAAATATATGCTCCGTATAATTTTTGCCAGCAAAAAAGTTTTCAGTCATCAAGGCTTTCGGGAATATCTTAACTTGATCGATGGGACAAGGATATTTGACATTTACACATATCCCTCCTGGCGAAGATTTGCAAAATTTGGTGTTAGCTGGGCAAAGATTCCTATCATAATTTGGTGGTACTGTATAGTTCCATAGATATTGAACACACAGCGAATTTCTTCTCCAGAATCTCATTGACTGCGGCCGGATTTGGGGTACTGTATGAAAACCTGAGAGCGGTTGGCAGCTTCCTGCCTGTAATCTCTTTGTGCTTGGCTCATAGCATCCATCTTTGGTACCATACCAATATCCGGCAGGTATGGAGATATGCTCTGCTGGGCAGCCCTCTCCTGCTTCCACTAGGCGAACGCTTAAAATTGGCCGATGAATGCAAGTTGTATCCAACAGATTGGTAAATACGCTTTTTAGTACCATAAATTCTGCAAAATCTGCAGAATTTGTGATGCGTACTTGGATGTAGCATAGGATTGACACTAGAAAGAAAAATGCCAAAGGGATACAGATTAAAGCCATTGATGAGCGGTATCTGACTATTTCTGGTTTCAAACCTTTTGTTAAGATGGGAATCGGGACTTGGATTGCATTATCTTCATCAAGAGGTCGTTCGATTGATGTCTCTTGGTCTGTAGAAGGTTGCTCTATCTCAAAAGTGGCAATTTTTTGAGATTCCATTATGTTGGAAACTCTTTTTTGTTCAAAATAAAATTATTACGTTTGATATGAAAATCCAGTGATTCTCGTAGTATTTATCAAGGCTGTTAGAATTTTTCAGGACGACCGACTTCACATAGATCTCAAAGTAGATACGAAATGTTATGAAAAATTATCTTATGTGCTGAATATCAGGTCTTATCGGCCAATAATAAGTCTAACCCAATACAATTAGAAATATGATTTCCTTAAGAATTGGTAAAACGCTCATTAAATAAAGGCTTGACGAGTTTACTGGGATTTGTTGAAAATATTTCGAGGATCACTGCATTTTCAGTGAAACCTCGCGTTGGTTGGTGCCATAATCGTTAGTTCTATTATGCATCAAATAAACAAGGACCAAAGCGTTCATCAACTTTTAAAATCTTCAATTTTATTCTGAGTGAATAATTGGAGAAAAACGAAAATGAGTACCATAAGGACTTTTTCAGCTATCATTGGGTTTGCTCTAACAGGGTGGCCACTCATAGAGCTTCTGGTGACTGGAGTGAACGAAAAATTGGACTTTTGGTTAGCAATCAACAGTGCAGTCTTAATTGCTCATGTGCTATTTTGGCTAGGCTTCGAATATCTTGTGCGAAAATTCTCGGAACCGACCAATACTCATGGTGAAGGATATATTCCAACTCTTTCGGTTTTGTTCGGTCTCCCTCTGTTTGTCGGAACGTATTTTTTGGATGCAAAGATACTATCATTGCAAGTTCAAAGCTCTCTTTCTCTTCCATTTCTTGCCCAAACTTTTTACCTCCTTTGTATTTCATCAATATTGGAGGTTGCACTTGGATTTTTGCTGGTCGTTTGTATAGTCTCCATATTCGAACTTTTGGAGCATACTCACCGTTGTCGCAAAGCAGTTTCTTACATTATTTGGATACTATTTAACATATTTCTTATTTATTGTGGCGTTCAACCTCTACTCAACTCTGAGATGGAACAGTCAGATTGTATAATGCTGAAAAATTACTTCATCATTGTGTTTGTACAACTAGCAACCATGCAATTATGTCTATTGAGCCTTCCAAATCTTATCTTTTCGGAAGAAAATTACGAAAGTGAAGATATTCCTCAAAATGTAAAAAGAATCGGGATGTGTTATCTCCTACTCTACTTTCCGTTTGGTGTTTACTGGGTGATCCAAGGTCTTGAGTACACCTACCATAACTCAACAGACTGCGGCAGAAGCAATATTAATTTACTTTTCATCTTTCTTTACTACACCTGGACTCTTGTACCAGGATTCATTGCTGTGATCTGTGCAGTTCTCGGTGTTATTGGAATTTTGGTCTCTCTGATTATCAGAAAGCTTTTTCCAAATTACTTTGCCAGTTTTGAAAATAACTCGAATGATCAAACCGATGTTATTGATTCTGGATTGATAAATATTGAATTTGATGTGCAGGAGTTTGACTCGAAGAAATATCCAGAAGGATTTGCTCAAGAAGAAGTCTGTGCGATCTGCTTGGAAGAATTTAAAGAAAAGCAAAGGATTGTGCATTGGAAGTCATGCCAGCATTTATTCCATTATGACTGCATACGATATTGGACACAAAGAAAGAAAAATTGTCCAATATGTAAGTGTGAATATGTTGAATAGCTAGTTTTTATTTGATAAATGGACATCAATTGTAAAAAAGACAGCATTTTTTAATTTTTTGTCAAACTAAGCAATGTGTGAATAATTTTTGTGAGATGTAACCCTGTGAAATAGATCGTTGATAACGTTTCATGAGAATTATTGGAGAAGAAGGGGAAAAAAGGGATTTTCATTCTTACTAGAAAGGTCATCCAAATCAGATTTCGATAAAGTCAAGATGAGATCCGAATTGTCAAGGTTAATCATGGATAAAAGCCCCTACCCTTCATATTTGGGGTTCAGAAGTCATATTTTGACCATTGTCCACAAAATGATAGAAATTATTCCATCAATCACCATCCGTGCCTACAAATGATGTGATCGAAACTTCTTGAATGATTGGTCTTATAGATGGCTATTATCCAATTGCCTCGTCCTAACATTTGATTGTCTCAATCCTTCCACTTTTCAGAGGAATACAAGCGCAACAGACAACAACGCAGAGGGTGTCAAAAACAAAGATGTGGAATTTCCAAATTTTACTCGGGTAGTTCAATGGGAAAGATTTCTCGAATGCTCACATAAAATATAAGTGAACCTTTTCATTAATTGCTTAAGATAAGCGTTAGAGTGAGATTTCAAACTAATTTGATTGGCTCTTTCAGAAAAAGAAATTGTTTCTGGTCAGATCAAAGCTCCTCTTTTTATACTGGAAATTCTCTCCAGAGCAAATAGCAAAAAGCTTTAATGATTAAAAAGCCAGTCACCTCGTTCTCCAAGACTCGAGCAAAGGGTGCTCGTTCTAATACAACTCCAATTTCAAAAAAGGATCAAATCCAGCAACTGCACCAAGGAATTTGGTGCTATATCTTTGAATTTATCGGTTTGAATGGCGATTTATTCAAAGTTCGTTTGGTTTCCAAGTTATTCAAGCGTCATGTTCACCGTACCATGGAAATGTTGATTAAACGAGAGAAGTCAACAACCGATTCCATTGATGATAGAAGGACCAGCCTCATGAAATCACTCTCTCCTCAATTGAGAGACTCTGTAAATCAAACGCTAGAACTTCGCGAAGAGTGTGCAAATCGGTTGGACCAAATTCTAAAAAGCAAGCAGATTCCGACATTACCATGCCTTAGGAACCCATATCCTAGCATTATGGACGGATTAAGAGCATGTTTGTATATTTTTATAGATCCAAGCCTAGCAAACGAAATCTCAGGAAAAGACTGGAACAGTTTACTGCTGCTGCTTAAGACAAATAAATTTACTCCCATGATTAAGAATTGTGACCCGATGAAACTTAGTGATTACCAAATCAGCCAATTTGATCTAATTCAAGAAATGTATAATGGCTTGCTCCAAGGAAATGTCGATGCTTCATTCTATGTCGCTGGTTGGGTGCTTGATTATGCGACAAGATGCGTGAACCTAAAGAAATTGGTGAACAATCTGGATCTAGATGCAAAAGATTGCCTGGAGATGCTCGCCAATATCGAAAAGAGGAAATCTTATATCGAAAAATTAGAAAAAATTAGGGGAGGATTCAAATAATAGAATAATATCTTTTGACATAACTATACGTCCGCTTACTCGTTCATCCACACAATGCGTTTGAAAAGTCATAAAAGTAATTTTTCTGTACAGATAATATTATAAGGAACCTCTATTAATCAATCTCAATCAATATACTAGCATCAAACAATGTATGTACTAAAATCACTGAGTTCGATATCTTGAAGATAAGTTTGGACCATGACGTTCAAGGTTTATAAGAAAGAGAAAAAAAATCTTGAAGAATGTTAAGCGAGTGTCCATAGCTAAAATAGTCAAATTGTACTCGAGATTTTGATATGTTGCCCAATTAAATCAGAAAGGACAAGGTTGTCTAATATTTAATTATAAACATTGCTGCTGTCCACAACAGATTAGACTCTAAAGATGGATATGTTGCAATTACTCCTCGTTGTGTTAATATCTAGATATTTTTGAAGAGGATAGATGGAGTTATCAAAAGAGTAAATTGCTAGTTAAATCTATTTTACATAAGAAGAGTTACAGAGTAAGGCCCTGATATGTGTGGAAGGCTCGTGCAGAATGAGATTCTCACTAGAATGCTAACACGAGGATATATCAAGGGAGCCAGATTTGGAAGTTGGGGCTGAGCGCTTCTCTTGCAATTGAAGAAATTTCATTTTTGCTACGATATCTTATTGATACTCTTGCATCATTAATAAATTATCAAGTCTTAAAAAAAATGGTAGCAATCTGAATTGCAAACACTTGGAGACTTCTCTCATGCTGTATAACTCAAGGTCGTTACATTAAACAGTATTTCTGGAGTTGTTTGGTGTCAATATCGTAAAGGTATAATATAATACCAAACAAATCACCAAGATTAAATAACCAAATCTCTAAAACTAACAAAAAAAACTTTAAACGAAGGTTACAAATGCAGGCTCCCATGGTGTCTCCTCTGATTGAAGAAGTGAATTCTGAAGTTCCTCAAGATGATATCAATCGATTTTTTCTAACAATTGATTACCATGATCCGATAAAAAGCATTCGCAGTTCTTTGTGGGCGAAAGGACCAGAATACATAGTTTATCATCAGGCTGTGGTGAACTTTATTGGAAGTTTGGAATATGCCTTGAATGGCTATACTCAACGGAGAAGAAGAAAGTTGCTTTTCATTGCAATTTTTCTTACTGGTGTATTGAGCACAATTTTGATGTCATACATCGCCCTCCCTGAGATGGAAGAACTCAAATTATTGACTCTCGGTGCGATTGGTGTTTATTCGGTACTGGTCTTTGTTCTGCTTTGCATTTTAAGACGGAGAAACGCAATTGACGAAGAAAGATTACGCTTTTTCATTGAGGAATATAATAAACACCTGTCAAAAAAGCAAACCCTCAGATTTTTCCTGATAAAAAAGTACAATTCTTCCTACTTGGAAGTTCAAATTGACTCAGATGCTGTTTAATCAGTTGAAATTAATGAGCAATGCCAGCAATTTGATTGAACATTCCACATGATCCTAAAGGTTAAATATTAGTACAGTGTTGAATTAAATATTGTTGCGATGGTCAACCGAATGTTGACTTACCCTACGGAGTTGTATGAATCAATCAGTATTGCCTCGTAATCAACAGATTATTTGTTCTCTTTTATACCCTTTTACAATGTGGTTGCGCTCTCTTTGGTATATTGTTTGATGAAAATATTGAATATCTCAATTTTTATCAATTTGAGATTGAGGTGCTGGGACTATTTAGCAGCAACCTCCTTTTTTCTTGGAAGGAAAAGGATAATTCACTTTATTCATCATTCTCTCGTGAAAAATTCTTTCCTTTCCGACCTTTCATTGCGAGAGAAAAGAATGACAGCTTGAATTCAGACGATGTGTATTGGGGATATTTCAGTATCATAATGATGTTGAAAATAAGCTCAATTTGTTGATTGGCTCTTTTAAGATTAGCAGACTCGTTTGAATCATTTTTTCTGTTAGATGAACTTTCGACTCAGAGCGACATGAAGCAGCACTTTCAAGAACCATTTTTTGCAAAAAAGTATTACACTATCGATAGTTTTCGTTAATATCATCAATTTCTCAACTAATCCGGACATTTAACAATTCACTCTTTCTTCGAGAACTACCCAAGGCTGAAGCGATATTCTTGATAATTCGTAAAATTGCACGAAAAAGAGTTTACTATAGCAGAAATTAATCTTCTAAGACAAATTGTCTAATTTTAAAAACCGGTCAATGCAATAAAATAATCTAACTAAAAAAGTTGCTAGAATGATTATCTGATTATTCTCCTCTTTTTTTTCCCCTCTTATTTTTTTGGCTACACATATTAAAGCATAATATATTGCTCGCTTCATAATATTCTTTTCAGAAACTCAAAACAAACAAACAAAAAGAGTTTACTCTCGAAAGAAGAACACTAGCAATTGCTCCTAATCATCATTCAAATCTATTGAAGAAGTAACTCAAATGAAAGTAGAATGCGCTTTTATAAATTCCTAGTATTAAGAGAAAATGTTTCCTTTTGAGGTTTGCTGTTTAAATATTCAATATGCATTTCCTCACTTCACTCTTAAATTTGAAAAATAGCGAAGGCTTCTCAGTTTGTTTTAAATTGATGTGGGTGACGAGTCCGTTAAAAATTAATCAAGAACCAGTAAAGTCGTTAAAATGTATAGCGCAGTTACATTGAATTTGACTATCCATGATCATGTTTTTCAAACTAATCCTTTGGAATTTGCTAGCAGAGAACCTGGACTTCATAAAATCTGAAACAATTTTTCGGCCACTCAAGACAAACAAAGTTTTACTAGTTTTCAGCTGAACTCTACATATCAAATTAAGATAATTCTCTCCTATGGATCAGAAGAATCTCTTGCTAGATTGTGCTAAAGGGAGCACGCGTGAGCAACACATTATCCCTTCCGATGATTTCAAAAATTATGAGTGTTTACTGAATTCTAACGTTATTTTCGGAATTCTGTTTTACTGAATTAGATAAAAATTGATAGTTAAAGGCCTTTACAACTTTTAAATCGCAGTTCAGTTTGAAGGTGGCAATTTCAAAATTGGCTCTTATGGATATGTCGGACATCCCAAATGCTACTACAAAAGCAGAGAGTCAATGTGAGCTCAGAGATCTACAGTGCTCAAACCCTTCGCTAATTAGTTTGACTCATGGATTTTACATATATCTAGTTTGACCATTCCATTAAATGAAGAATCAAAAAACATCGAGAGACCTTCTCAACGAGTTAGCTCCACGAGGACAGGCCGCTTTCGAGATTCTCTCGAATCTATTAGAAAAAATTTGATGAGTATGAAATACTGCAAATAATGCACTAATTCTTTCTGGAAATTTAGCTCAAATGTTCACATCAGGTTCAGAATCACAAGAATCAGACGGAAGTGCAGAACTGAAAAAGCTTATCACAGAAAGTAATCTTTTCCTACTTCAATTCTGTTCGAAAAATTTGCATTAGAACCAAAACACAGTAGATTCAGCTACGGAAACTCTTATTCATTTAAAGGCAGTCAAGATGAAGATAATTCAGACTTCGATAGTCAAGCAAGATCTCCGATTAGAGAAAAGGCTTCTCCCACAAAAAGAAGTCGATCCATGAGTACTTTCTTTTGTTATTCAAAATGTCATATCTTTGAAAATTGCAAAGCCACTCTGGGAGAGACTGATTTCTCTGAGCACTTCAGATCTGAGATCAACCAGATGAAGACATCATCTCTTTATTTTATTTCAGGAGATTTTGCTAATTACTACGAAGAGCTCGAGACCCTTGGACAGGGATGCTCTGGAATTGTGAAAAAATGCCGATCGATTAAAAGTGGGCAAGTTGTCGCTGTCAAAATAACAAACTCGAATTCTGACGAAGAAAACATTATCTTAGTATGTTTTTGAATGATTTAATGTGAAAATTAATGATTCGTCCATAAGCATTTAAAGGAATTCAGCAAGAGGCAGAAGCTATCTCATCGGAACATTATAAATGTGTTTGAGATGTACATCGACTGTCTGAAAAATAAAATTTATACCGTAATGGAGTATTTTCCTGGAAGAGAATTGCAGCATATTATTGAAAGCCGCGGGAGACTGAGTGGTAACTAGATTTGTCCCCAAATTGTTAATAAGAGCTTGGCCATCAGAAACAAAAGCGGCTCGAATTTTAAAGCAAATCCTTCTCGGAGTTCAGTATTTGCATCGAAATGGTGTCTGCCACAGAGATCTTAAACTCCAAAATATACTCATTTCGAAAGGTAAAAATATTCATACTGGCCTATTTACTCATGAATTTTCAGATAGAGAGAATGTGAAGATCATTGATTTTAACGTCTCGAAATTCAACGATTCAAGTAGTAAACCTTACTCAGCACTTTCGACAGCAAACTTCAAAATGTGGACATACACTGGTACTGTTGCTTACTTAGCTCCAGAAGTGTTTCAGGATTTGGAATACACGTGAGTTATCTCTCTTCCTTCCGAATCAAAATGTTCATCTCTATCTTTTTTTTGGTCTTATAGTGAGGTTGTCGATACTTGGAGTGTGGGGGTCATCTTATACACAATGCTTTGTGGATATCAACCATTCCAGGCTGAATTGTAAAATTCTCTTTCCTGCTTGGGCTTTATCGTTGTCATTTCTGTTCATTAAGCAAAGAGGAGTTGATAGCAAAGATAACAAAAGGCAGTTATGACACAAGTGAAGGAATTTGGAGAGACATATCAGTTGAAGCAAAAGATCTTCTAAAGCATCTTTTGGAAAAAAATCCTAAAATCAGGTATTCTCCCTTCCAAGCAATCTCCCATCATTGGGTAGTAAATGTAAAAAGAAATTGTTTTATTCTTCAATTCCAATAATATAACGATGTGTAGAAAGGTATGAAAATATCTCAAGAAAAATTGACACATCAACAAAGAATGTCTCCAAAAAGCTCGAGTCGATCAATACTCCATGACGCCTTCATCTCCATTACTATGACTCCGAAGGCTTAAGAAGATGTCCGCTACTTCAACCCAAAACAGTAAAATAGTAACTATATATTTTTTTTCTGCTTTTCTCTAAAAGAAGAGCAGTCAGCAAGTATTCAAGTTTTTTTTTTGTTGGTTTTTTCAAAATGAGTTTTAAGTTTTTTTATTTTCGAAGCCTGTAATTGAATTAATTCTAAACCTTTCATAAGCATTTACGTATATAATATTATTGAAATTTTTTTGTTTTTTCATATATATATATGCATTCTTGTACAAAATTATATTATCATTTTAGAAATCTCCTTCTGCATAGGTCTATGAATGGTACTACTTCATCAGCTCATAAGAATCTCAACAAATTTAATTTTGAGGATAATATAGCTAAATTAGGAGGAGAGGGCTTTGCGTTTTGTCATGGAAGTTACCAAAAACTCGAAAATGTTTTGAAAGTTGGTACAGGTTAACTTACTATGAAGATTCATTTGATCAGGGATAAGTTTATGTGTCCACAATATTTCTAATTATCAAAACATTTTGTCAAAATTTTTCCCACTTTTGAAATTTCATCAGCTGTTTATAATTCCTACAAGCAAAGCACTTAATGAAAAAGTTCGTCAACTTCTTCCCCTCTCCGAAAGATCGACATTTTTTCTGCCAACTATTTTCGAATTCTTTTTTATCAATGTAACACATTTATATATGATGATGTAACTAAATATTCCCAAGAGCTCGAGAGAAATTTTGCTTACGGAAGACTTTCTTTTAGATAGATCAAAAGGGAATAAAAAATTTTATTTGCAAACCTCTCAAATCAGTTTAGGCGGTTTCTTGTCTCAGGAACGAAGAAGTTTCGTCATAAGATGGATGCGCGACTTCCTTATTTTGTGGTTCATATTTTATGATATGTGGGCCTTTCATAGCCAAATGCCCTTTCTTTTGAGCTGTGGATCCGCTGCAACAGAAATACACTAATACTCCGATTACTCCAAGGACCACAGCGCTGACTAGAATGGTATAGATAGTTCTTGTTAACTTTTTTGCGTTATTGTAGTTGAGAGCTGCGATTGACGACACTTCTGGCAGCGGCTTACCCCAGGAGGATTTATACCCACCATTAATGTATTCCTCAAGCGCTGAAGTCGTTCTCTCTCCGGAATATTGATACACCATTCCATCTGCGAAATAAAACACTGTAGGATATCCGTCAATTCCAAACAAATCTTGGAGATACAACTCAACAGTACTACAAAGAAAATTACTTTAGAAGGAGATGAGAATTTTTTACCAGTCTACATCACCCACACCAACTTGTCCGGCGACGTGACTCGCGAATTCCTCAAAGGTAGGTCTGAAAGCTTGGCAGTGAGGACACCATGGAGCGAAAAATAGCACTACATAAGGAGTGCTGTATGCAATCTCATTAATGTTGTCTGCTGTGAGGTGAGTGATAGTAGCATTGTTAGTGGAACTTTCTTCCGTGCTGTTCGTGGCGTTTTCGCCTTCTGCAACAACAACGGAGAAGCAGACAAGGAGAGCCAAAAGTGCGAAAGCTCGCTTCATACTCGTTTGAAATATCTAACTTTATCTAATTTTAACAGGTACCTTGAATCCGAAATAACTGATTCATTTACCGTTTCGACAAATCGGTTTTCTCTTGATAAACGGATCCGAAAAAAGAGTTAGGAAATCAAAAACGCGCGCTAGCTGTAGGTATAAATGTGTTTCCGAGATAACACCTCTCTCATACGGGTTGCTCAGAAAAATTCGAGTTTGCTTGCATGGAATGGATATTGAATGAGAAATTTCTTGCTTGTGTTCTAAGACTCAGGATGATTCTCCATTTTTTGTTTTTGGTGAAAGCATGACCTATTATAATGCTCTTTCGACACTCTTGAAAAATATCGACTTTGCTACCTTTATTTCTTTCGGTTTCATTTACACTATGTAAAGTAGCACTTTTAGAATCAAATTTGAAATTTTTTCAAAAGCATTCTTTCCATAGTGAGAATCTCTAAAATTGATATTTTTGGTTTAACAATAAGGTTGTACTATTCTTGCTCAAAGAGAATCATATAGAATCAAATTTGTTGTGATGGAAGGCAGAATTCATTAATTCCAGCTAGATACAGTTGTCTCTTTTGGTTTTTTATTATTATTTTGAAAGTGAGTTTGGTTTTTTATCTAACTCGATGAGAAATTTCGTTCAAGAATTTCTCATTGTCATGCATTGAAATTGGTCACCCCTCTCGTGGTATTACTATTCCTACAATCGAAGGCTTGATATTACAAATTAGAAGCAGTTAACGTGAAAGCTCTGAATAAAAACAATAAGAAGAGCAAAAATAGATTTATTCCACATAGATGTGGAGCACTTGTTCAAGCTCTGGTTTAAACAAATAGCAAACCTCAGCAATGGATGTAGCACCCTCCTCCAGAACTTTTTTAGCTACCTCTTCAGCGATCTCACTCGCATAACCCAGCTTACTAATTTGAGACTGCATATACAGTCCTTCGTCTGCAAGCTTATCTAAAAACTTTTTAATATCTTGTTTCTTTTCCATCATCTTTGCGTAATTTTGTGTGGCATTCTCGATTCCTACGGATCTATTATCATGTTAATTACTAGGCTTCATAAGATCCTTACAAAACTGACGAATCATTGCTCCCTTCAAGTTCTTCCTTCACATTTGAAATTTTCTCTAAGATTAACATTAATTTGATGTTATTTTTCTAAAAGAATACTTGCCGCAACTCTTAGGAAATCATCCATTTTGTTCAGAAGAGCTTCGATATCAGAGCGTTCTGTTGATATGAGTCGTGAGTATGCTTGAAGTTTAGAATAGAAGGTTTTAAGCTCTTTGATGTCAGGGCCGCTCTCCGTTTTCATTTTCGACTCGTCAAAGTTCGTGATAATATAAGGAGGTCTTCTTGAAATCTCAACGTTTATGTCTCTATTGCTTATGATGTTTTTTGCAACCACAGCCCAAATAAAAGCTGAAATGACTTCAATTAAAACGTTATCGCTGGCTTCCTGATCTCCGGCAGCCACGATGAGGTATCTAACAGCGTCATTCATCACTAGACGAAAGCGTTCAGCTTCAAATAGCAAGGATAGTCCCTCATTGAAGATCTATATGAAACAATCAGATTAATTGATGAGAACTATTTGACCTTATTCAATGAGGCGGTTTGAGTGTCTTGAAAGTCAGCGAGGAAAGATTCTTGATGAAAAGATACTTTCTTATTCGTACTGCGCGCTGAAGAGCAAGAACTACCCATATATTTCCTAATTTTAAAAAAATTTTATTTTTTTCGGATCTCAGATCCGTAGGGTATTTACTTGTGCGGATTATTTCGTAGCAATTAGCGTTGAGATTGGACTTTTCAGTTTATGCGTTAAATTATGGAGTTAGTCAACCCCAAAAATACAAAGCATGCACTTATTGCTGAAGAATCCATAATATTAGTCAGCAGAGGTTCCTGCATAAGGCATTCTCAGCATTTTCTGGAATTTCGTAACTCGTGAAATCCATCTGGATGAGGATAGTTTTAACTTTCTCGATGTTGGTGATGTACAGCAATATGGCAATTCATCTATCTAAGCCTAATATTTTTCTATTTCATTGGTGGTTTCCATCTCAGTATTTCTGTTGTGATTACTGAAATTTATTTCTTACTGCCAAAATATCATACTCCTATTAAATGATATTAGTGAAGATTTGGCCAGGATGATTACTTTCATACTTTGAAGAAATTGATTTGCTTAGTACATGTCGTCCGAGCAAGAACCCAAGCAAAATTACTTGTATTGCCGATAATACAAAAGAAAGCTTGAATTTACAACACCTGAATACTTTTTATAGCATCATCATCGTCCATCTTTCTTCGTTTATATACTGATGAACCATCAATAATCACTAGTCTTAGCCAAAGAACATCAGAGTGCTTAGTTAAGAAGATATTCCAAAGAGAATGAAAGCGAAGTTTAGCGATTGGAGCTGAGGTTGCAATAAAATTATTCAAAAAATTCTTCACATTTGAACATCTGATTTATTTATACCTTGTCTTTAATTTGCGTGAAGGTAATAGTAAGGAGATCTAATCGAAGTATAGCATGCTTACCTCCTTGATTTAGGCTGCTCGCAATCTCAAACCAATTATTAGCGGGTTATCAATATATTGTCAACAAAAATGTTAATTATCGCCGAGAATGTGTCCCTAAGTAAACTCAGTCATGCTTTAATTTCGACAGAATTAGCTAGATGTTGGGCTATTTTTTTCATTTTTTTCTAAACTCCTCATTTGGAAATTCAATCCGTAAAATTCTTTCGGAAGATAATGTGTCAATTAAACTTTCCGCTTTGTTCATACAGAGAAATATGCATCTTAAACCCAGTAAATCCCTAATTTTGGGAACGTGAAATCACACTCACAGCAAATGCTTCCATCCAGCGTTGGGAATTTCTCTGATTTGAACAGAATCCGAGTGTTCGAAAGTATGATCGTCTTCCATTTCAGTGTTGTTGCTGAGTCTTATAAAATTGTATTGTCTGGTTGGATTAAGACCCAGAGCAACAAAAATTTGATTCTTGATATCTTTCAATGTAGTCATTTTGTCCGTAATTTTTAACCTCTTCTTTTCACTAAGGAAAGCGAATTCAACTTCGATGCCTTTTTCTACTACAAAGCCAAATAAAGTCGCACCAGGAAGCACTCCTTGATCTGCAAGGTTCTGTGCCTTTTTGATCAAGTTTTGTGGGTTTTCCTCTGGGGATCTAAAGAGTTTGATAGTTCCTGCATCACCTACGCTGAGGAAGTTTTCCAGTGTCTCAACGAGATCATCGACTGGAGCTCCAAAATCAATCTCCAAATTTAATTTCTTGTTTTCTTTTTTTGGAAAGATGACAGTAAGCTTTTTAATATTTTCTGTTTCCATCTTCAATTTATTGTTAGTTCAGCTTTAAATATTTGCTTAAGGATTATATTTCTAGCAGGATTACCAGGAGGAGTGATTAACTCACCTAGAATTTCAAAAAAGAATTATTCTAAAATCCTCTGCTTATTCTTGAGAAACGTGCAGTTGTAATATTTTTTCAAGAAGACTCCAAATAGAGATGGCTTCATCGAAAAATTAGAAGAATAAATGTAATAATATTTACTATATCTCTTAAATAGAAATTGATATCAGCAAGTACTTTTTCAAAACAAATAAATAGCAACAAGTATTATATCAAACGAAGAGGGTTTCCAAAATTTAAATGTTTCACTTCGTCCGAGACTTAAGAATTTCCTTGAAGCCATATCAAGAATATTTATTGAAAAATAGTCCAGGCGTTCCTTGCTTCTTAAGTATGAATACTTGTCTCAACTTAGAATCACTCCACGCAAACCAATTTTACCATCTCTATTCATTTTATGGAAATGGAGTTAATGAGAGCGTAGTATTTTATGAGTATTTAAGTAGTGAAAATTCAGTGCTTGATGGATTTGTAACTGAAGCGGAAATTAGCGTTGCAAAAAAAAAAAACATGCGGTGGATAATACATGTGGTTAATTCTATCCCAATACATACAGAATTTTAGTTGTATCTATCTCTGATAGTCGTTATGTCTCCATATATATATGTGTTAATATAAAATCGTTGGTTAGTTAACTTCTTGAGTGCATCTCATTCCTATGCTCTATAAAACATTGAAAGTATTCTTCTTTGTTTGTAATTCTAATCTGATCATAGATGTACAGATATTTTTTAGGCGAGAAATTACATTGATTTGTTTTTATCTTTTAAATTTTCATTAATGCTGCAAATAAATTAATTTGAGAGTAAGAAAGACCCCACGTGACAGTGATGATGAAGATTTTGCTCGAAAGGCAGCTTTTCTGGGGCGTGAAAAAGTCGAGCAAGAAACTCTTTACAAATTTTGAAAGTGCCGAACTAAAAGTACAATCCAGCGAAGTCTAAGAGCAAACATGATACCTCAGATGCTTACATCTACACACACAATCAAACCTTTACATAAACTACTAATCAGAAACCTCTAGCTCCGACCAGACATCAGCTGAATTCAGACAGACATTAAAATCCACGAAACCTGAGTGAATAGAAACTCAACATTTTAGAACCCTATCTCCTTCTAAGTTAACTCCAAACAGAAGTCTTTTGCAATTTAACAGCGTTGAAATCGACTTAGACAACGATAAACCCGAGCCAACGCATAAAAAGCATGTACGTATAGATGAATCATTTGAGAAATCTCTTGTATCTGTCAAATTGCTCTCTTATTCAAAAGTATTGCGACCTTTTCTCCTAGATTTCACTCAGGAGTTGGCTAGCTATAATCAATCAATCAACTTTTAGGATTCGCCTGGCTGCTAATTGAACGAATTATCCCAATATATTAAACGTTTTTCACTGATGACAACCTCGAATCAATTTGTTTTTTTTTTGGGTGTCAAAATCGATATCGAAATTTTCATTCATCAAGCTCCCCTACACATCAACGAAGATTAGCTCCAAAAAAAGAGAGAAAGAGCATGATTATGAATATATAATCAATAGATTGTTAGAAACAACTCTCTCTAATAATTATTTAAGAATAAAAAAAACTGCCACCAAATGCTCGAGGAGATCTCGAGAAATGAGCGAGTTGAGTTCAATTTTCACTCGTTATAACTCAGATCTTCGAACTTTCTCAGAAATAAAATCTTGATGAAATTATTAATTAACAATAAGAAATTGACTATGGTTTGTTCTGATAGCACTCGATATCCGATGTTTCGCAAGTTGTCCAATTTTGGAAACTTTGCCTTGAGTGATCTAAGAATTTAATTTTTTAAATATTGCGGTTTCCTTATTCCTCCTACCATTAATGTGTGAACTATTTAAAATTCATATTTGAACTTAATTCAAGAACGGAGTTTCACAGAATTAAAGCTTAATGGTTGATAAGCATTTAGTCCTAAACAAAGGAACAAAAATCGTGGATTCGCACTTGGCGTGTGAACTTAGAATTTCATGGTTGATATTGCTCCTGTAAAATGTCGGAAAATTTTATTCTCAGCTTTATATTTATTACAACTGATGAACAAGTAATGCGCTGGTCTTATCTTCATTCTATTTGCTGGTTTAGAAGCCAATCTAAATATTGTGCAAGTTCTAGGATCGAAATACCCTTATAGTAATCGAATAAAAGATCTGAAAATTCAAGCCAAGATCTTCTATCATCAAATCAATGAATTCAAACGTCATTACAGTCTATCTTCTTTATAGAAACTGCAGCAAAGGCCCATCAAAAATCGTTCTCTTTCACGATGAGGTTGAACAGAAGGTAATGCGAACCGATGAACCAGATTGGAAGAAGAAAATCGATTATCTACTCGAGACCACCAAAGATAAAGAAAAATATTACCCTACTGTCTATTTCCAAGAAGTGGAAATCAAAAACAAGCCCAAAGAAATAAATTTTTTCCTTGAAACTCATCATAAAATCCTCGGTTTCTATAAATATTACTCAGACAAGCCAATTACCCTCCATAAACATCCAAATCAAGTCCGCTTCCTGTTTGGGACGGTCTTCAATTCTAATCCCACTTATAACACTTATAACGACCCTCCTCCTTCACCGGTTGGCAATCCAATCCATGAATTTGTGTCATATTTTCTTACCATTATCCACAAAACCAACTTTGAAGAGCTACAAATGACCCTTTTAGAAGATTTTTCAAAGCATTACCCCTTGCAAACCAAACTTACCTATTCAAGCGCACTATTGTTCGATACCAGCGTGCTACTTGATGTTTATTCCCTTGATGCTCATAAGGTATTTCTGCTTTTGGATATCTTTATTCCATCAGAAAGAGTAAAATTAGATGAGACTCAAGTCAGCAGAATCCAAAAACAGCTAAATGCACTTCTCGATCTGCGTCAAAGCAAAAAGCTATTCGAGAATCAGCTGACAGAAAAATTGTTTGCAAAATGCATTTCGAAGTACTTGATCCAACTGGCAATATCGGAATTCTCTCCAGTGATTGCCGATGTCAATCAAAGCTTTTGGGAGGCTTACTCAAAAAATTTTGTTGAGTGTTTTGTCGAATTGGGAGAGATACCGCCAGCGAGCTTAATCACTCAAAAGACAAGTTTCTTAAGGGATACGATCTATCAGGCAATCAAAATTTGGGATAAAGCAGATATCATGAATCTACTACCAAACTTCCTCAGGGTTTTAATGAATGCAACTTTTGACTCTGAAACGTTATTTTCAATGCTATTGCCATTCTCAGATATAGTTTTCAAATTCTTTGAAGACCCTTCCAGCAAATTAACAAATGATTTCATTCAGAATCTGATGAGGGTGTCCCAGGGAAATAGCAAATTGACTTTACTCTTGTTGAATGATAACAAATCACTCTTTTCAGAAGCACAATATCAGTGTCTAGTCGCCAAACTGTTGAAATCAGTGAAAAGCCTGAATGAATTAAGGGAAATGATTTCTCTTGTGTGTGGAGATGATGTTCAAGACCAGAAAACAGCCACCAGTTTAATAACATTAGTTGCAGAGACAGCGAACACAATCGCGGGAGAATGTTCCTTAATTGAACTATTGAAGCATATATCGAAAGGATCACCGCTTTGTGGATTGGTTTGCCCCGAAAATTTGGAATCCGCTCTCAAGAAGAATCTCCCCAAAGAAGCAAAGGAATTCCGATCTGATTTAATGGATCAACTGTGGATATTTCTCAAAGATTCTCCTCAATACTTTAACATCTGCTCATGTTTGTTGCTGAAGAATATAAAAAAAAGAGAAGATTTGTTAATTTTCAAAAAACATCTAAAACCCATTTTCACCCTCGTTTCTGATGAAAGTTGCAGAGACAATGCAAGCAAGTTTCTAAGCGAGTTGGCAAGGACACTTGTAGATGTTTGTCGGAAAAAAGAAGAAGCTATTGCTGAGTGCGACGAACTCTTGCAACTTCAATTTCCTCTTAGCTTTTCTCATAAAATTTTTTGTGGATTCTTTTGGGACGAATTTCAATTCAAATTTGGAGATCAGATCTTTTTCCAAAGCATTAAATCCGTAAATAGTGGCCAATTGAAAGATTTCTTCAAAGAGATTATCCTTCAAAAGAATACACCAAAAGTGATGAACGACACAGACCTGCAGAAGTTTTTGAAAGAGTCATTTAGTGACTATCCAAATCTCGGCAACTTAGATGAATACTCAGATGAGATATTGGCAGCAGTGATCAATAAAACCCTCTTAAATCAGTCGATATTAAAGATTCTCCCAGAAATAAATGAGAATCATGTCTGGGTGGTTCTGCTGTCCTTGAAGGGAAACGTCAGTCAGTCATGGAAATGCAAGCAGATCCAATTTATCAAGGATGAAGTCACTGAGTTGATTGAAAAACTAGAAAAAAACACAATCGTAGTGGAAGAGGCAGAACTGATAGAGAAAATTGACTTGGAGCAACTCAAAGTGGTTTCAGAATTGATGTTGAAAAAAATTTCAATTAACAACTATTTACCACACCTGACAAGAATTAAATTTGATACCAAAGAGCTGTTAACAAAAATCAGGGACTTTGCCAATTTTTTCCAAGATATTCTGTTTCAAGCTCAAGACAGCGAAAATATTCAAACTGAATTCAAAAGCTTTCAAGAATCGCTTCCCAAAACACAGTTAAGCAAAGTGATTTTCCCTGAAAACATTGAGAGCTACAGGAATTTTGTTCAAGAATACAATCATACCAGAGATTCTAAAATATTCTCAAGTCATCTGTGGACGTGCTTAAATAGCCTTGAGAAAAAAGATATTGAGAGCGTTTTGGCTGGCTTTCAAAAGGTTCTTAGCCAGTTAAGAGACTTGAAAAATATACTTGAAGATAAAGAAGGGACAGAGACATTGGATTGTATTGAAAGCTTGTTCAGGGACTTCAATAATCCTAAAATCATAGATGCAGAATTAAAACTTCTAAGCAGATATCTGCATCTCAGTCAGGAAACTACTCAAGACATCAGCAAATCACTTCATTTACTTCAAAACCGAGCGGATTTCATTGATAAAACTAGCGTGCTTCTCAAGTTTGTAGAATTATACTCGCCAGAAGGCTTAAATTCGACTTGGCTAACCGAAATTAGAGAGCTCTCGGAAAAAATCTCAGAAAGCAAACAGTCGATTGCAGCTCTGAAAAATTGTTTCGATAAAATGAAAACGATTGAAATTTACAACAACCAGGGGTTGTTTGATTTGCTCCGAGCTTGTAATAAGAGTTTTAAGCTTTGTCAGTTTACGATTGAGAAGACCCAAGAAGAGATCAATAATATGATCGAACTGCTTGATGAGTATGGCACAACTTTCATAACTACAAATGAAGTTGGTTATCTTTTTCAGCTTCTCCCATTTTATACTTCGCTTAATCATAACAGAGGTCCTCATATTGAAGCTTTCTTAGCATTCCTACAAGGAGCAATAAGAAATGTTCGCTTTCAAAATATTTCGGAGAAAATAGAAATTTTAGCAGCTAAGCTTGGATATCTTGAGCAATTAACGAATAAAGGTGAAGCGACTAGAGGGATCATACGGACAATAATGGATGGAGGAACGGCTCTCATTTTTCTAAAGAAGTCTACCTTTTTCGTCGAGATAAAGAGCAGAGGCAGTAGAACCGCGAAACCTTTAGAAATCAAAGATGCTATTGAATTGAGAGATCGTATCCAGCTTAAACTGAAAACTTCAGAAACTCAACTCACGACATCTGCCTTCCATTCTGACGAAAGAGAGCAAGCTGTGTATGAAGCATATATTAAATGTGTTGACCACCTTGAAAAAATAGTTCAATCGCTGCAGCAGCTTTACCAAAAAGGATCGCAATCAATCCTGAATATCTACACTTTTAAGTTCGAAGAACATGTTTTGAAAAATCAACAAGTGAGGTTCGAGCAGTTAGAAAACGAATGGGATGCTACGCTCGCCATGGCCTACGAAAAGTACTACTCCTTAACCCATTACTATGGACAGCAGTTTGACAAAGCTGCAAGAGAGTTAGAGCAATTCTCCAAAAATCGATATTTCACTTTCAAAGACGCAAAAATTCTCAATATATTACCTCAATTTGAAAATAAGGAACTCAAATTGGAGCCCTTTCAGCTCGACCAGGTTGAAGATTCAAGTAAATATCTAGTTCCCTTAGGAGAATACCTTGAAAGAACTTTACCAAGCTGCGTAAAAGAGATTGAGGTCTCTCAACTTCCAGGTGCTCGAACATTCATCCCAGTGAAAACGGAAACAGCACTTGAGACCATCTGCACGCTACATACACGGCGTACCGGAGAACTCCCAAAACTTCAAAATTGCTTATTATGCACATTCGAGACTACAGAGGAAGAAATTCTAGCTTTCTTATACCGGTATGCTTTCTGTCCTTACAGAAAAAAACTTTTCTCAATCTGTCAACCCGAAGCCCTCAAGCCCTCGACTCAGGAAGGACTGATAAAAACTTTATTCCAGATGTTGGACCATTTTGAGTCTCAAAAAAAGTGTATAATTGCTGATCTCGCAATTCTCACCTCTCAAATGACCGGTTCATTAACAAATGAGCTTCTTACCTACAATTTCAGGCAAGAAAACATGGGCTATGATGACGAAGAGACTCTTACTGCTAAATTTTCTAACCTCCCTTATAATGTGTGTGTTGTCACTTCGCGAGAGACTGGTTATGGAAAGTCCTTATGGATTAGATCTCAGGCAAGACGAAACAGACTTGTTTATTTCCCGATTATTGGAACAGAAACTCATGCTACGATAGTGAAGAAACTTGTCTCGAAGGAGATAGTCAGCGGAAATATTCTGCATCTCGATGTTGGAAATCTGAGCCTAGAAAACTGGAAAATAATAAATCACTTGCTCTTTCATATTTTGATTTTGGGAGGTGTTTCTACCTACGAAGACTTATTTGTGACCCCAAGGAAATGCCAGATATATATTGAGATTCAGAACAGTCTTGACAACAGGATTGCCAGCATACTTAGATATTTCAACAGACAAGTATTCGATCAATTGCCTAAATTTAGATTGCTTGAGGAAATGCGTCCGATCCATGCCCTCGTATTTTCAATTTTGCTCATGTATCATCAGAAGCAACTTGAACCTGTTGAGCTATCTGAAGTGACAAATTACTACAATCCTGAAACAGCAGAATCGCTTCTGCATGAGTACTTTTTGAAGGATATCAAATCTCCGAACTTTTACATCATTCACTCTTTTCTGAAGATAGCATACAGTCTCTTCTTCCCGTTTACTCAAAGTGTTTTCTTCAGCAACAAGCATTTGGAGAAGAAGGCCGTGAAATATGCTGTTGCCAATGCCATCTTGGAATATGCGAAGAATTATACGGTAAAATCTATTGAAGCGGCTAAGGAAATGCAAAACACTTCACTTCTACAAGGAATGCTCGAAAATAAAAGCCTTGGAGATGAGTACAACGCTCCTGATCAAGGAATAATTAGTTTCGCTTCAGAAGACTTCTTTTCGTTAATATTTACTAGTGACGGCTGTTGCTTACCAATTTATAGCAAGTCAGAGAAAATCCCAGGTTCCTTTAAAGAACTGCTGAATGTCCAGAAAATACAGATAGAAAATTTCCAAAAGCTTGATCCAATGTCTCTCCTCGCAAAACTATGTGATTTTACTGGGCTTTTCAAATCAGAGGATAAGGAAAGGGTCGCAAACGCAGCTCAAAGTTATGTTATAACTCCAGATAATTTTTTCAAGATGTGCCTTGTGATTACCAAACTCAGAGCAGGTTTGCCTGTCATTATGATGGGAGAAGCAGGGTGTGGCAAAACTTCACTGGTCAAATTTCTTGCTGAAAATGTCATGAGGGTGAATTTTCATAAGATTAATTTTCATGCTGGTGTCACAGCGAGCTCCCTCGAAGAAGAGTTAAAAGGTCCAATCGAGAAAGCGAAAGAGAACCCTCAAAAAGAATTTTGGTTATTCTTGGATGAGATTAATACATCAGAAACTCTTGGCATTACTTGCGAAATGATGCTGAAAGGATCTTTCAGTTCTACTCCTCTTCCTCCTAATTTTAGATATATTGCAGCTGTAAATCCCTATGTTAGAAGAGCTTGCAGAGTTGAAGTCGGGCTGGTAAAGAAGAAAGCTCTTCAAAAAGTCAGAGAGTTAGCATACATTGTTTACCCACTTCCTCAGTCCCTCTTCAATTTTGTGTGGAACTTCGGTCAACTCCTCAAGCAGGACGAAATCTCATATATCAATCATATGATAGCAGATATTAAAGATCAAGCAATAAAAATCACGGCAATTCATTGTATTGCGGGCTGTCATGACTTCATAAGATATCATGAAGGTCCTGGAAGTGTGAGTCTCAGAGATGTTAGACGCTTCGTGGTTGTTTTCAATTGGTTTTTGACTAATTTGAAGCGTAAGAATGAAATTTCTCTCAAACAAAAAAGCTTCATATCTAGCAAGAATCCTCAGAAGATCCAGCTGAAATCTGTTATTTTGTCGCTTATAATCTGCTATTATATCCGCATGGAATCGCAGGAGCAGAGAATCAAACTTCTTGAGCACATTTCGAAGTCACTTGAAAAAGACCACCGTATAAGAATGCTTCTTGGTTACAAATACACCATCAATGACAAAATTCTTCATATCATAGAAAAGGAGCAAACCGAATATCTCCAGAGAATGATGAGTGGCGCAGGAGACATGCTAAAAGGAATTGCCTTCAATACTGCTCTCAGAGAAAACGTTTTCACAATGCTCGTGGGTCTTATGACACGAATTCCCATTATTATTTGCGGAAAGCCAGGTTGCAGCAAAACTCTAGCGTTCCAGTTGATCGTAAGCAGTTTAAAGGGTCAAGACTCCAATGATGAATTTTTTAAAACATTGCCTCGTTTGATACCAATTACATACCAAGGCTCAATGCAATCAAGCTCAGCAGGGATAATCCGCGTCTTTGATAAAGCAAAAAAATTCCTTGAAGAGAGGTACAATACAAAAAATGCAATGAATAGTAAAGAGCGAGAAGAAATCATCTCAGCTGTTTTCTTCGATGAAATGGGATTGGCAGAACTTTCTCGTAATAATCCTCTTAAAGTGCTACATAGCCTCCTCGAATACGACGTTGATGTCGACAGCAACTCCCTCAAAACAAAAGTAGCATTTGTTGGAATTTCCAACTGGCGCCTGGATACCTCAAAGATGAACAGAGCAATTTTCGTTGCAAGACCGGACCTTACTCTAAGGGATCTACAGTTGACTGGTCAGGATATTTTCAAGAGTTTCGATCTCAACTTTACTGGGCACGACCAAACAATCAGGGTGTTAGTTGAAACTTACAATGAATTTCGACAACAGCAGAGACAAGAATTTGAAAAAGAAAATTTCCATGGTTTAAGAGATTTTTATTCTCTAATAAAAACAGTTTGCCGCTACATTTCTAAGTTCTCAAGCGAGAAAGCCGATAATCCTCGAGAGGATGCAGTAAACCTTGCAATCGAAAGAAATTTTGGAGGCCTGAAAGACTCTTCTAAACTCTTTAAGGAAATCCTCAAGAAAAAAGACCCCTCAATAAATTTCAAGGACATACCTGTGTTAGAATTAACAAACTCAAATTTTACTGATCCTGACTCCCGCTACCTCATGCTAATCACGAGAGGAAACTTTGGGCCACAAATTCTTTCAAACTACCTCCAAAAATTCTCAAATGGAAATTTCGAGGTCATTGTGGGGAGTCGATTCGAACGTGATATTGATCAGGAAGAGTATAGTTCAAGAATCCTCAGTCGCATTATAAACTGCATGGAAGAAGGAAGATCGATTATAATGCAAGGGTTGGATCATATATACCCAAGTCTTTACGATCTTTTCAATCAAAATTTTGCTTTCATCAGTAAAAAGAAGACTTGCAAAGTGGCTCTCGGGACAACCAATAATTCCAGCTGTACTATACATGATGATTTCCGGTGTATTATCCTTGTGGACGAAAGGTTCCTACAGGATCAAGACCCTCCTTTCCTCAATAGATTCGAAAAACAACTTGTCAGCTGGGAAAATGTTTTATCAGAGCCGAAAATGGCACTGGTGATTAATGAGCTGAAAGATTGGATGAATAAATTTTGCAATCTCAACCTACAGAATGACGCAAAATCTATTATCCACCCTTCTTGGTTGGTGATCAATTTTACAAATGAGAACCTAGCTGCGATAGTGAGCCAGAACTGGGACCCAGAGGTTGATGCTGAGAAAATATTGGAGAGATGCAAGTATGAACTTGTGCTAACAGCAACCGAAGATTTGATCCCCCATGCGAATGTCTCTAAAGGCTCGAAGTATCAGGAAGAATTATATAATATTTACTATAGTCAGCCTCATGGATCGCTTGATAACTTTGTTCTCTCACTGAGTGAAAAGAAAGCAGAAATAACGAAGAGTATAGTTTTTACCTACTCCAATGGATTTGAACCACTTCGCTTGACTGATACCATAAAAGAATATTCTCTAGCCAGTGTAAATTCGGAGAAGCAGCTTGATGAGTACATTCAGAATTTCGTTACCGATGACAAGGCAGACAGACTGTTCATTAGGATAGATGCCGAAGAACACCAAAGTCATATAGACCTTGTCCGTTTCTTAGTAGACAGAGCCACAATTCAGCAACAAAAGACACGCAAAAAAGGTGTCATTCAAAAGCATATAATCATCATGATTCACCTCAACCGACAGCGTATTTTGGATGGCCGAGAGAACGGTTTATTTGTGAGCTACCTTGCTGGCTGGAATCAAATCGTCATTGACACATTAAATCCTAAGACTCGATTTGATTTTAGAAAAATTATGACATTGACCTCTGAAGAAATACTGAGAGATGAAAGAATAATCCGCTATCAGGAGCTACTTCCTGCGATGCTGGCTAACACATATATGAGATTTACTTTTACAAGCGAGCTATCAGAAGACACTTACTCAAAGAATCATCAAGAGTACCTCACGGACATCATCCACGTGTTTGCAACGAATGAGAAATTAAGCAATCTTCTATTTGAAAGAATACTTAGATCTCTCTCAACTATTAACAAAAAATGGTTTGTCGAGATAATAACAGATCAGAGCCTCCTTGCTATGAGCAAAAGCATGAATGACGCTATCGTAAAGTTTTTCCAGAGGATTTTAGAACATCCACTTTGCCAGATAATTTACTCTCTTGAAGAGCAGGGAGGCCTGGGAAGTCTACTGTACCTTAACTCTGCTAAGAAAGAAAAAGAACTACTTTATTTGATTTGGATTGATCTTTTTGAGAAGATGCCCAGCAAAGAGGACGTACGAATGAACTACGGTCAAAACATCCTTCGAAAATCCTGGAACACAAGATTTCCATTCAGCTTTCAGGATGTATCAATGCTATTCGAAAAGATCAAAGAAGAACACTTGGCAGAATATAAAAATTTGCAACCCAGCATTCTGGAAGATCCTGACGATACAGGGTCTCAGCATACCCTCCAGAAATTGCTCGAAAAAATGGATGTGCTTATTGAAGATTGTCGCTCTATTAAAATTATCATGAACTTTGGAAACGATCCAGAAAAATATGCGTTATTGAGAAGAATGTTTTGTGAAGATGTCTTACAATACTTCCTTAAAATTCAGTTAAAAAGTGGAAGCAAATATTTCAAAATGGTTGAAAAGATTGCAGAGGAGATCATTGAGAAGGATAAAAACTTCTCTCACTTGCAGATATGGTTAGTGGCTCAGCAACGAAGGTTTTCATCACTGCTGAGTATTGCAACTGAACTCTGGCAGGACGATAACACCGAGATCGATTCCGCAATACAATACTACGAACACATCAGTTCATCTAAAAAGAATTATTCTAACTCTTTGAATTATATGCTGGAGGCTCTTATGAAAGATGTAATGCCCTCTCCTGAAATGCTGGAAAAATTCTCCTCTTCTTGGGAAAATTTCTCTCGAATGCTCGAAAAAATCGTGTTGAACGTACAGATCATTGATCAAGGGTTTAGAATCAGTGATGAGTGGCTTGAATTTACGTTTTGGAGGAACATCACGTGTCTTTATGTTGAAACTAACCATCCTGATATCAAGAATGATTTATTCTTATTGGGCGATATCAAGAAGACTTTGGGTGGCTCGAGTTTCCTATTTGACCCTAAATTCAGAAACAATTGCTGCAGATTCTTTGAAAAATTATATGATTATTCGATGGCAAAAAATCAAGCTAGATTGAAACCTACTCCTAACAATGTGAATCTTTTGCCGGCAAAGATTTTGCACGCATACAGCGATTATTTGACAAGGTGTTTCGAGAGAGCTCAGGTCCAAGATCCAGCGGTCAAAGAAGAGATATTTTGTCATGCGCTTAAATATCAGCCACTCACTCCTTTTGCTTTTCATTTGGTCAGACGTGGACTTGAAAACATTGACTTCGACTTCAATGAAAATGATTATTTTTCAGACAACGAATATTCAAATATTATCGAGAAATTAATGATCACTTATGATGGAGATCTCATTTCTCATCTCGATTATATAATCAGCTCGTCACTCGTGAAACCGTATATTCAAACTCATCTGACAGAATCAGCTGAAATTAGTGCAGATGCAACTCTTGAACTCTTCAAAGGAGCCTGGAAAAGGTTGAACGGGAAATCTCTGTCAAAACATCTTGATCTGAGACAGCTAATCGCTCTAAATATTATCAAGGAATTAATATCACATTATGCATTGTGGCTATTCCAAGTGAATAACAAACAAGAAAAATTGAATTTGGGAAATCAAGCTTCAATTATCATCCAGGAACAGAAGGATTTCATCGAATTTATCCTGAATGATAAGACTCAAAATCCGATTTCAAACAGTCTCAGGATCTACGCCCTAAAAATGATGAGTGAGCGGTATGGTAGTCTCCAAGCATCTCTAGAGTATAACAAAGAAATTGAATGGATTAAGAAGTTCCAAGGATTGAATGAAGGAGTGAAAAGAATTGACTATTCAGGAACTGATTCCATGCACTCTGCATTGTATGAAGAGCTTTTACAAAAAATTCAGCTATTCTGGCAAGTTGGATTTGACCCCGACACAGCGGCTATTGAAATCATGAATGTAGTTGGAGAGAACTCTGATGCTTCTCAACCTCTCTTGGCAGTCATATATGACGAAATCTTCTGGAGATATCTCGATAAAGAACTCCCGAGAGCAGGATTTATCAGCTTAGCAAAACAATTGAATCCAAAACTGCTGGAAATTATTGGTGCTGGATGTACTCGATTTTTAGTGGGTCTGCTGACTAACTTTGAAGACAAGTCGATGGATGGGTTGTTCTCTCTAACTCCTGGACCTGGTAGCCCTGATAATATAAGATTGCTTTCGCTCGTGATCCATTGCGCGATCTCAATGCTTCCAACCATCTCGAAAAACAATGGCATTTATGGTTTCTTGATGCAAGAAGGAGCTTTTATTACTACAGCTCAGAGAATATCAAAAGTTTTTCTTCCTGGAGCCGAAGAGCTCGACTCTCAAAACATCGATATTCTAAGGTTTATGATCGCATCTAATACAATAACAGGAGGTACAAAATTATATAGATGCTCATGTGGTGAACCTTATTTCATTGGCGACTGTGGACGAGCAATGGAGCAGAAACCTTGTGCCAACTGCAAACAGCCGATTGGAGGGGCTAATCATGTGTTAGTTGCTCGTCAAGGACATCAGGAAATACAAAAGGTGACTCCTGAAGTTGCTATGCAAGAACTTACCAAGTATTATTCAAGTTTGCCTCCCGGCTATTTTCCCAAATTGTCTGGGGACATTCAAAATCCAAATCACAGCGTGCGAGATTTAAGACCTACTACATATAGACTTATTTCCTTTATTCAACATTCGTTGCTGTACTCGATTTTAGCTTCAGGAGCCGTTTCCGAGAACCAGATGGCTCAGATTTTGCAGCTGTCACAGAAAAATTTGACTATTACACCGAGACAATATTTGATTGGACACCTCAAAAGTACATGGAATTATCTACGAGAGAACCTTAACCTAATAGGAGACAGTTACGTCTTTCTCCATGCATTTATAGATGCATTCGCCACTTTTTCATCTGAATATAGCCCATTTCAAACTGCAATTGAGAGAAACCAATGGGAAAAGAAATTCGAAAACGAGGTTGTTGGGTTTCTTCTTGCAGATGTGACAGACGTAGTCAGACAATACAAACTTGCGAGTCAAAAAGCTAAGAAGACGCAAGGGTATACACTCCAAGCTCTGATGAATGAAGCTGTCGATCTCTCCAAAATTCCCGAAAGCATCTATCCTTATATGCCATCCCTTCGAATTATGGAAGATGGCTGCCTTGAGAGTTTCGAAATAGCATTTCGGAGACAAAATCTTCAAGATGATTTCCCCTTTACCGCCTTATATTTGGAAAACTCTAGTGAAATCGAACCGCTTTCCTCACTCGGTCCAATTATATCATTTACGAACCAAGCAATGAGGAGATACGCCATGCAGTTGAGTCAAAATGAAGCAATAGAACGAAAAATTGCCGATTATCTAAGTGAATTTAAAGAAGAGAGGCCAAATTTCCAAAATTTCAGAGAGGCTTGGCAGAAAATCCATAAGCACGCCACTTGGTATGAGTGCAAACAACTAGACGCATTACCCGATATCACAGAATATCACGAACTTATTTATATTCTGCCAAATAATTCCTCAAATGGAGGTGGCTTGTACGTTTGTGCTGCCTTCCAAAAACTGGCAGAAATTCAGAATCACTGTATCAATTCCATTCTCGAGAATCCTCGAATCCAAAAAAAGTATCCATATTCGCAGCACATCGAGCTTCCAACCACTATAGTTCAGGATGCCACCGAAGAAAATATTATTATGGGTGCAGAGCTCAGAGCCAAAATTAATGAAATTATCATTCTCACTTCGTATCCCGATCCTGAATTCGGCAAAGGACGCAACGTTATTTATAATTGGAAAATTGTCGAAGATGTTATTGCACGTCACTTCACTATCTCTAAACGAAGATTGGATGCCCAAAACCTCCGAATGATGCAGTTCAAGGGTGAGCTTTATAAAGGAAAGGACTCTGATGCGATAAAAAAGCTCCGTGAAAAGATACCTCAGAAACTTATGAAACACAACGAATTAGCATATTTCGAAGAAGCATTAAAGCGTCAGATTCGAAATAAAGAATACATAGATAAACTTCATACCTCTTTGGAAATCATTCTTTCAGATGTGTTAAACCAAGTTTCTTATACAGGAGAGACAACGATAGAGAAGGTATGTAAATCGATCCCAAAATTTGTCAATCTGCCGATTAATCTTGGAAGCGAAAGCCTATTTCAAAATCAAAAGTTATTCCATTTGGGCCAAATTTATGAAGCTGTCGAAAGCCTCGGATACAGTTATCTTCAGCTTAGGATACCTAAAAAATTCAAGGTTGAACTAACAGTCGAAGCAAAGCAACAAATGACCAAGATGTTTTCAGCAATCGAGGCTGCAGGTTTCGAAGCAAGAGAACTGCTCCCAGGAATAAAAAGAGTTGCACTGAGATACCTGGAAGAAAATTTGAATCCTCTAGAACATTTAAAAGTGTTGTTGTTATACAGGGAAGGGATATGGCCCGAGGACAGATATGATATTATAACTGACTTTTTAGAGAGCAATTTCCCTGAGGAACTGCTACTAGAGAATTGCTTGACTATAATTGAAGATATTAGCTCTTATATAGAACAGAAAGAGAAGGAGGCTGCACAAGAGAAAAATGATCAAAAGGAACTGAATATTCCCAAAAGCCTACAAAAAGAAAACAAAAGCCTGGTTGAAGGAAGGAATCTGCTTGGAGGCAAGAAAAAAGGAGCCAATAGAGGGTTGTAGAAGAACAAGCATGAGTTTTTTTGAGTTGCTAGAATAACAATATATATACCTATATAACTATTTGAATTTATTTCCTATTTGAGATAATGAGTGCATATTGACATATTAAGTCATGATATTAAGTCAAAAGAAATGAAATGTTTAATCTATATTTCATGTTTCAGAAAGTGGAAAATACAACTTCGGATTAAGGTTGATTATGAGAATCTCTAGGAGATATCACTCAAATTTCAATTCATGGACAAGGATCAAATAAAAATATTCATGTCCAGCATACTACGAACTCATTTCCCAAAAGTTCTTCCAAAACTTGACGCAGGGATTATCTCAAAAATTAAGATAATGTAGCCTACCGAAATTTTCTGACTTTGAAATCGGAGTTGATGTACATTTGTACACGGAATGGTGTACACTGATTAATATTACTTGACTTAATTAATATCTAGCAGCCATTTGTTGAACTATTTAAGGTGGCAAGCAGATAGAGATTTAGAAGTGTTCCTCAACGTATTTCATATCAACCAGGCTCTGAGAATTGAAGGAATATGAGAATTGTGGCAGTACACAGTGACTTATCGTTTAATGAACTATTAAGCTGAATCATGTTTTTGCTCTCATGCTGAGAATGCTCCCACACAGCTTTTCTAGAGATCAATGAGTAAAAGACAGTATCATGACTCCAAAAAGCTTCATATATTTCAATTTTTACAATCATTTGCTGGTTTATCAAATTAAACAATTAAATCACACAATAATATAGTATAACAAATGTATCATTAGAGACTCGATAGTATGAAATCCGGGGCTTTTCTGTTGTTATTTCGGAAGATCTTGATGTGAATTAAACTTAAAATATATTCACAAAATGCTCATTCATTCATTGAATGCTGAATGTGAAAAACCCACAAATAAAACTTCGAATTGATGAAATTGGCTGATTATGACCAAGTGTCATACACCAAGACGGGAATTATCGCAAAATAAGCATGATCAGTTGGAATACCACTCCTTGCAAATTGGGTTTGAAAAATATTTTTGATGACGTGATATCTTGATCGTGCCTTGGCCAGCCTTTCCTTGAAATCTGTGGGAAGAAGACTCGAACGACATATTTTGCAATTGGAGCAGCATTCAGTTGCGAATTTAGCCTTTGTGTGGTTGTAATGCTTATATAGCCAAGGCTCCACTGTCATTAGTTCAAAATTTTCGATCTCCGGTATGAGGTTACAAATTTCATTGTCTTGAGGTATCTGAACAAAAATGATGTAGTTGAGAAACAAAACATTCAATGTGTAGAGAAGCTTTGAATAAAACCCAAGAAAAGTTTTTCGGCTTGATTCGTCATCAAACTCAACCTTGCCAAGCACGGTGTCCAATTCATGACTTAACGTGAATAGATGATCTGAGAATCCTTGGAAACTATAAATGGTTCTCCATTCCTCGAAGTTGACTAGCGACAGTTTATTATTCTTCTTTTCTGAGAGAATGTCTCTGTTCTTTTCCCAGATCCTTTTTATAAGTTCCAGATGCAAAGCCTGAAGACCTTGTGAATCTAAGATACGACCTGAAAGAAAATTTATCTGTTGTTCTAATGCTTTTTGGAAAAATGCAATCAAGCTTGAATGCGAGTCATACGGCTCCGAAGTTGTTGAGTTGAGGTTATCTAGCAGTATTTTGGAAATTTTTCGGCAAAATTTGAGCGAGTTTTTCTTGCAAGAATTTGAGCGAGTTAGCTGCGTGGTGTTATTGGAGTGGCTCAATTCGCTAATATTCTTCTCTAAAGATAGATTGTCGTTAAGAAGACCTTGGTCTTCTGTTCGCCTAATTTTCATTTGCAAGGGATCATGAGTTTTGGAGTTTCTCTTTTCAAGTTGCTCGATGAGAGGTTCTTCAATTTCCATAACGTCTTTCATAATGCAACAGGCTATATTGAAAGGAGGCTAAATTGCTACAATTTCCTCTCAATTCGAATTTTATAATATAATTTTTCGAACCTCGTAAAAGAAGCAACTTATTTAGAAATATTCTATCTTAGCGATTTACTGTTGAGAATAACGAAATCATAGTCTGAAGTCGGTTACTTCTTGATTCAATGAGCAAGCAACCGTTGGTCGTCTTCTCAGAATCAAGATAGGAATAAGGCCGCGCCAATTCAAATTTGAATGTTGTGAAGACATCTAGACCTTGGTCTTCTCACAATTCATTGACTTTAACTATCATGCTACCTATCATGGAGGGAAAAACCCTCCATTCTTGTCAAGCAGCTATTGGAGGCTATCTTAGGCTTTAATACCAAAGCTATTCATAAAATCAATATTTTGGCTTAATTAATGAAGCATTCGAGATGGCAACCAACTAAGATGAAACTTTAGCAACTCTTAGTCAGTCAATAAACAAAGCTAAGTCAAGTATGGTCTATATGCCCTCTTGGAATACAAGTTCATTTCTGCATATTTTAATTCTCAGAGGATAATAAATGAATATAATTCTATAGCCAGAGCAAGTACATTTATTTCTTTATACTGACTAGTAGAAGTAATAAATTCTATTTACATCCTTTATTATATGCTAATTTGAAGACTACTCGGGACAACGAAAAGATTCTATTTCCGGACAATTAGTAAGTGAGTATCTGTAAACTACATCACAGTTAAGAAACCCAAACTGATCCTGATTTTCTGGAAATTAGCGAATCTAGCTCTGAGAAATGAGCTGCAAGTTAGATACTCAAATACTTAGAGGCCCCGAATGGAATGTCATTTTGGATGAGACCTTTGAGAGAGTTTTATGTGGTTGACTTGCTTGAGCTCCTAAGATTCGATCCAAACAAAATGTATGCTATTTGAGGTGCTCAAAATTAATCACGTTAGCACTCGTTGCTATGTCTATTGAGAATCGAACAAAATATATGTAGGTGAGGAACAAATTATAGCTTGGCTTTATTTGATAGAATATGTTCTTGGCAGGATTAATTTAGGATGCTTGAATTAGACAATCAGCCATGCTTACGAATCATCGTAATTTCGCTCAAAAGCGATTTTGGCAAAATTAATAGTCTCAGTACTATCGAGATTTCCCTTTCAAACCATTGAGATCTCACAGTTTTATGGAGTTTGAGAATACAATTTAAACATTTTACTGATAAATGGAAAGCTTAATGAGCTGGAATATCCACTGAGCAGCAAATAAAATTAGCGCCAGAAGGTAGCCATGGTTGAGCCCAGTTCAAACAGCGCGAATGAATTAGATATATTCGCTATTGGTCTCTTCGATTTGAGAAACACTGTATTATTATTCACAAAATTTCTCTTGAGTGAGCGAAAATGGACAAAGCGAGAACAAACCAAGGACCGAAATATTATAACCATTTCGATTAGTATCAAGATTAATAAACGATC
>ENA-UOUE01000103-UOUE01000103.1-compost-metagenome-genome-assembly--contig:-NODE-103-length-63582-cov-8.389528_pt1 | contig 63582 bp, 46 predicted proteins | sample MGYA00238146_ERZ747223 | MGnify/ENA primary metagenome ERZ747223 (study PRJEB28781, sample SAMN06268865) | compost metagenome | isolation source: single cell | place: USA: California, Emeryville, Joint... | reverse complement strand
TGGCAGCGTTTTCTTCACAAAAAACAAGCTGTCTGTCATCCCGATCCTCGGTTTAAGCATCCTCGGGAGGTTGTACCGATACGAGATAGGAACGATAGTGCCAGACTATCAATTAGCGTTTTCTGAGCTGACTGCTGAGTTGCTGTTGAGCTCTTGCGCGAGCTGTATATTCTGCGCGCTTACTCTCATTGAATTAGGAAAAGACATGGAAAACCAACGAATTAAAAACTCACAGTTGGCGCAGGTGAACAAAGACCTCAAAGAGGCTAACAGTCGTGCTGAAGGGTACGCGCAAAGGCTAAAGTCGACTGTAGAGGAGCTAAAGCACAGTAATTTGTCTCTGAAAGAAGCTTTGGAGTCAAAACAAATGTTCTTTGCGAAAATTTCTGACGAGTTGAGGAACCCTATCAACTCCATCGTCGGAAATCTCGAGCTTCTAGAAGAAGAGATAACAGACCCGGAAATGCAAGAGAAACTCGCTTCTATTAAGTGGTCAGCTGATTTATTGTTGCAAATGGCGAACAACCTCATCGACATCGCGAAGTTGTCTGCTGGAAAGATCGAAATCAGCAAGCGAAGGACCCGTGTCCCACTGATGTTAGAGCGACTCTGGGCAATGAATTTCTATAAAATGAAGCAAAAAGGCCTCAAAGGCGTGCTCAGTCTTGATAAAAGAGTGCCGAAATATCTCCTGCTTGACGAAGAGAAGCTGCTTGAAGTCTGTCATAATCTTATCACGAATTCAGTGAAGTACACGAAGAAAGGACAGATTAAAGTTTTTGTGACTTGGCACACCGAGGACAGTGATGACGACCAAGACAACCCACCTTCCTTCTGCTCTCTGCGAAGATACAGCGAGACCACGTCCTCAACAATATTTACAAACGATCATTTCAGAAGATTAAGAATTGAAGAGAATCTCCCTGAAGATGAGCTGGAATCTCCGACTAAAAAAAGCGCGAATTACCACAATGATGGTGTTATCTTTAGCACTTCATGTAATGAATTTGAAGGGTCGAAAAAAGGCGTGGCTGTCAACGTGATGCCAGAGTCTTCTTTCAATTGGAAATTGGATTCGTTGCTGCTTGATAACTACCAAAAGCGATTCCGTAGCGACATCAGCAAACAGCTCGTGAACAATAACTGCCAGCATAAAGGCACCTTAAAAATCGAAATCATCGACACAGGAACAGGAATAGACCCTAAGCTCTTTTTACTACTACGAAAGGCTCTCTTCCATAAAGATGTTGAGGTTACGAAGCAAATAGGAGGCAAAGGGCTGGGACTGTACTTGGCCTGCGAGCTAACGAAGTTAATGGATGGGGAAGTGTATTACTATTCCAAAGAAAATCTCGGGACTTCAGTGATAGTCAAGATCCCCTGTATGTCATTTACCGATGACATGGCTCGCACAGAGGCGCTTAAACATCAGTCCGTGAAGGATCTTGAGACTCCAAAGATGGTGCTGATCGTTGATGATGAGAGAATGAACCGTAAGATCCTAGAGTCGTTTTTCAGGAAATTCGATATCAAGTGTGTCAGCGCTGAGAATGGGGCACAAGCCGTAGAGATATTTCAGAGTAAGCCTCCAGGTTATTTTCTTTTTGCTACGGTTGATGTTCAAATGCCTGTGATGGATGGAAAGGAGACTTGTAAGAAAATTCGAGAGATTGAAGAGTCAGAAGGCAGAGAGCTCAAGTTGCCCATAGCTATAGTGACGGGTAATTGCTTTGAGAAAGAGAAAAATGATCTGTTGAACCCTGAGTTGGCTTGTCGAGCAGACTACTTCTACAGAAAGCCATTGAAGATGAGTGATTGTGAGAACCTGGTGAGAGATATCCTAGGTAGAAATTTTTCATTTACAAAGAGCGAGCCGTTGATAAGGTATAAGAACAGCACTAGCCTTTAATAACTGATTTCGAGGGGGGAGGAGAGAGTATTTATCTCTTATTTGTTTCAATCGTTAATAAGATCTAATTAATCAAAAAATTGAGTTGCAGTTGCGATTTATAACTATTTGAATTAATGTGAGGAATTATATATATATTCATGATTATCTATCATCCACATCTATATGCACATTTTCGGAATTAATGTAAATAGCAGTTTTGTGAATAAGTTTCGATAAAGATGATTGATCAATTAAAGAACCGTCTTTAAAGTTTGTTGGATTGTCGATTATTACATTGATCAATCACTTGGTGTTGATTGGTTTGTTAGGTCGAATGAATGCTGTATAATGAGATAGCCTGCTCCGTACCCTTGAAACCATGGGAATTAAATTTTGAGATTGAAAGTCAGCAGCGTTGCAGATCGCTGCTAGACCCCAAGATGCTTCACACATTGGGAATAAGAGCAGTGTAGATTTTCAACGTTTTAATGAAAGCGTTCTTTTTGAAAACACTGATGATTCCTGCAGAATTTGCCAGTAAAATCAAAAAAATTACAGTACTCATTTATATATAAGTTTTCAATGTACAACTCAGAGAAAAAAGCTCTGCGTTTCATCTAGCTGACCGAATTCAATAATTTGAGTGAATATTTGGTAGTACATAGGCTAGTTATGATGATTTTTGCTTGGATTTTCTATTCTAAAACAAACTAATGAACCGTTTTGACGTCAAACCCGTGGCCTAATTGAGGGAGTGGTTTTGGTTTTATTCTGATTTTGCTCTCTCTTTCCCTAAAATTTTTCAACATCCTAAACATTCATTTTAATAATCGAAGCCTTAACTTTGGAATGACTAGCATATTTACATCGACTTCAAGGGGACAGGTTTGCTAGAAGACCGTTTCGTTATTCGAGATAATGATTTTGCTTTCAGATCGCCCAATCTAGCAACATCTAATTTTCGAAAGGCTCATCTCATTGAATTTTATTTGATAGAACTGATATGAAACGATTGATACTACTGGGAGTTAACTTACTGCAGAGATGTTTAGCAGTAAGATCTTCCAGAAAATTCACGACTTTAGCTTCTTAATCCTCAATTAACTCAAAACGGATTGAGTCGATGCAATAATTTTGGACAGTTGAATCACTTCAACAATTTCTTTTGATCAGCTTCGAAATGTTTTGATACCCTTTTCCGTCCATCTTTGAAACAAATGGGCAATTCTTAACTGATCAATTTACTTTTATAATCGAAACAAATTGCGCACAATTGATATTTTAGGTGCTTGAGACGAAATCTAATGTACCAGTTCCAATCGACAACAGACCCAAACCAGCCTCAAATTACGTATCATTGGGTCCCTGGACAAATTTCAAACCCTAGCGGTAATATGTACCCAACAATTATAACCACAACTCCTCAAGTGCAACACCAAATTTTTGTTCCACAGACGAATATAAGTAAGTTTAACAAAAACGCTTTCATCTGAGTTTACTTCCATTAGCATTCATTCAAGCTCTCCCAGTTGTTCATTGGCAATGTGTTACCACAGTGCATTTTTCATTTACGACTGAGATGCAGTTGCCGACAAACCAGAGCGATGAGAATACAAACGGGAGCACAAATTCTTCTTTGACTCCAAATCAGGAAAGCGGGGACTCTATGGAAGAGTCACGCAGTGTTAAATCACTTGAAGAGTCTCGAGTGCCTAAGATATATAAACGTGGCAAGAAATCGAAGTCGAAAAGAATGAGGTTAGTCAGAACAGTGAAAAAGTCCCTCAGGTATCCTAGTTCAAGGAGTGAAGTTGCTATCAGGTAAAATGCCTCAAAAGAATTGTATAGAGCCTAATGTTCTTTTATAATAGTTCAAAAACTGCATGTGAAAGAATTAACAGCGGAGAAGCAACGCCAGAAAACCGACATTAGTAATATTGGTGTTTGAAGTTTTATATATGTACTCAAGGTGTGTCATTCGTCTGTAACTCCTGAGCATGTATATCCGACTTCATGCATACATACATATAATATAAATTCTAAAATTATATATATATAATATGAGTAAGCTATGCATTCTAGTTTGAGATCTTTCTTATTTGAGCTGGCGGGCCCAACAAACTTTTATATTGTCTCAAATTTCTACCTTTACAGGCAAATTTGATGACTCCTCAGATGAAAATGATTCCTTATTATCATTACTATTGCATGCTAGATGTCTTTAGAGATATACATTTTTTTCTAAATCTAAGCAATCATATCAGTGAATGTTTAGAAATCAATGATTCTTCGATATAAACTTATGTTAATCAAATTGATTGAAGCAGGAACAGTTGCTAGGTTTCTCAAGCTGCTTAGTATCTGTAATATCAAGGAGAGCCATTAAATGACTATCATTATTGAAAGAAACAAAAAATATTTTGGAAGTTTCCTCACTACGAAGTGCATACCAGGCTTGATGACTGCTGGGGCTCCTCCTTACGGTTAGACTAAACTCAGCTCAAGCTGGTCCATTTTGGTGGAAGCGTAAATCGAATTTGGACGTTTTTTAAAAATTTATTGCAGTAATTTCAGTTCTCAGTAGTTTTCAAAAGCGCGTATAAAATATCTGCTGGCTTGAAGTATTTAAAAATGACCAAAAAGCCGCTTTTTGGAATTTCTTCTTAACTTATAACAACTTTAAATTTCGGTCTGGTAATGTTGCTTTCCTTATAAACAGTGTGGCTCTTCATCAAACTCTTAAATATTATGATCGAAAGAATGAATCCTTGATTTGTTTGGAGTAACTCTCAGAAAATGGGAAGCCAGATATCGGCTTATGTTTATTGCGAGCAATTTGCTTTTTAATTCTCCAATCGAGATTGTTAAGGAGCAAAAAAACTATAAAATATATTTGTGTTTCGTTGCGTTAAACAAACAATAAATAAAAAATTTTCCATGAATCTTCCATTAGAGCCGTTCTTTGTTTACAAAACTGATGTCTTTGATGAATTCAAGCAGAGAAACCCTCAGAAAAAACTTTCTGAGCTCACAGCTTTAATTGCTGATTCATGGACGAACTTAGATGCTGAAACAAAAGGAAAATATGAAAAGAAATATGGAGAGGCTCTCGGAAAATTTAATCAGAGTTTGGTTACACCCATATCCTGTTTAGCAATGAAAGATTCTCTTAAGAGGCACGCAGGAGACACAAGTAGAGCAGCTGAACCTACAGCAAAGAAAGCAAATGTTCTAGAGAAAGGCAATGTTTTGACACGAATTTACAAGAGTATTACACTAGAACAAAATCAGATCAGAGATCAAAGAAATGGGATATATGATACCAAAGTGCATACTCTCAAACCGGAAACATCATCTAACTATCATGATACCATGTCCTCTGCAATCTGTCATATTCAAAAAGAGTTTTGGAATCATATGCTAGACTACGAAGGGGAGCTCAGAAGCATTGACTGGTTTACCAATGGTTGGGGATGGTGCGGAGGTTGGATTCCGAAAAAGGAGAGGATAGCATGGGATTTTGATGCAACCATAACGAATGTTGAGAAAGGATCAAACTATAAATTCGAAAATTCCAAGTATTTATCAGTGCTGAACGAGAAAATCGGGAGGATCCCGATAACCAAGCGGTATTTAACTATTAGCATCCTCAGAGAGAAAGACTTTAGTCCTCAAGCAATTAAAGATGTGCTGACATTCCTCCCAAATAAAATATATTGGAAGGTTCAATTCCGAGATGGTTATTACTGGGAGAGAGATGTGTATCGGGAGTTTGGATCAGATTATAGAATTGCTCAATTTGATGAAGATTACGCACCGTTAAGTTTTTATCCATGGAAAACAGAAAATGATCTTGATGATGAGCATTGTGGCTATAAGGAGGGTGATGAATATGGTTTTCAAGATGACAATAACGGTAAAGAAGAGGATGATAAGAAAGAGGAAAATTTAGGGGAAATTTTAGATTGTGATGGCAATGATGAATATCAAAAGATGCCGTAGATTAGTTTGCAACTTTCTAGCTAACCTTGCATTCAAGGGTGAGGATGGCTGAAAACACAGTTTAAATAAGATTTTTATTAACGTTTCCACGTAGTTATTAACAACAAGAGGAATTATTATCGCGTTAATCCTATTAGTTAAGGTTTGACTCGTTCCAATCAAGGAATCAATTTTTCTCGTGTTTGATGAACTATCTTGAGAACTCAAGTAAATGTTGGATTTTGACTCACTACTGCATTAATCAAATAACTCTCTCTACCTTAACCGTTTTCACCTGCTCCCAAAATCAAAAGCAGTGGTTTGGTCGATCATTATTACATCAGGGACGTCTCAAGAAATGATATAAGTTGCAAAATTGCATTAACATTTAAGGGAAAACAAGAATAACTTCGAAGGTTCACAATCTCTACGAATTCTGTTGTTCGCGTTCCAATTGGCTCGTAAATATTTTTAACTCCCTAATTAACATTGTATCTAAGCATTGAATATGAATTATTCATCTTGTCCCTTCACTCACAGAAACGCCACACCTTTCTCAATCGAATACTCTATCTTTCGCTCAGTGTCCATTGGCGTTTTTCTAAATTACCGATCTGAGGTTTGTTAACCAATCCAAATTAAAAAGTTGTCTTAATATCTATCTCTACACGGATTCAATATAATCAGCTAGATCCTTGGCTAAGGTTTAAGTTCAATCATTTATTAATCAGAAATAGTTTTAATCGAACGCAGAGAGCCGCGCTAGCCTTACAAGTGTTGAGATGTTGGCATCAAGGCATTCCTCTTTGCATCTAGAAGACCCAATTCAGACTGAAACCAATGAATTTGAAGTCTTCAAGCTACCAGAGATACTGAAACCCTACCAAAATATCGAAGGGCAAATCTTTCGTTTCCAAAGAAGAGTCCGGACCCAAAAAACCCTCAAACCAACGATCGAAAAATCTATAGAATGGACGAGCTCTGAAAGCACAAAGCTCTCACTTCAATGGATCGATTCTACGCCGACACCATCAAACAAAAGTGGTTTATTTGATGTAAAACCGAATATTCAAGTGAGATCCCCTCTTGCAAGCTCATCAAAAGACGCTTTTACTAACGAAAGACTTTTCCCAAGTATCCGTAATTCCGACCAACCGAGTTTTGAAAGTACCTCACCAGGAAAAAACCGTTTAAAAACCTTGCTAAATGATCCATTTGCTAATCCAGCCAACTTTGAGGAAGCAGAGCAAAGGGTTAAGGATAAATATGTGCAAAAGCCTCGTGAGCCGAATACCTCAGATTTTTCGGGACTCTCGAGGAAAAGGTTAGGTCTGAGGACTTTAAAAACAGTTCCGCCTCTTGACGATGTGACTGACACAATATGTTTACCACGATTAAAAAGCCCGACACAACAGCAATGTGAACCTCGTTCGCGAATTTTACCTTTGCTTCAGTCGCCGTTTAACAGGAATTACACTGGAAAGCAATGAAGCTACCAATATTTATTGGGTAAGAGATGTATTTGTTTTAAATGCGTTTAAGATGAATCAAAAAATTTATTGACTTAGTCTAGAATTCATAAATCGACACCTTCGGGTGCTGTAATTTCATATCAAAGGAAAAAGTGAGCATTATACGTTACCGAGTATTAATTTTAATGAGAGTTATATATGCGATTTTAAATTTACCAAATTCTATCAAAGAGGAAATTCATACGATTCAAAAGCTGCAGCTATTTATACCTATTATCAAGAAACCTCTTGAAAGCACTCAATAATGCGTATAAGGAAAAATTAAACCTCTCAAAAATATATTCGCTCATTTATTTCAACACAAAGTAGAGAGAAAAATAATAAGTTATTCTCTCTAACATCACATTATAAATAGAAAAAATGTCCTTAATGCAAGGCAATTAATTAAGAATTGAGAATGCATTTATCACTTAATTGGATATTCACTAAATAAGTTTCTTATGATGCTCTTGGAAATATTGCGAGGTTGCAAATACCCAAAACCTCTGGATGAATCCATTTGATCTGCGAAATCTAATCTGAGATAAAACTTCTCATCTTTTTGATTTAGAGGAGTTTTATTATTATTACCCCAAGCTCTATCAATATGTCAGTTTCAGTGTAAAATATGACAAGTTACTTATTCGAAGGTGAGCTCTGCAGGACAAGCCCGCCTTTCATTGAGAGGGTCGCAAGCGATGACCTCTTCCCGAATTGTTGCGTGTTTGGTCTTATCATGGGCTCTCCTGAAGATCTCCTTGCAAAAATCGTTTCTGGTGTGTGAGATTTAAGACTAATAGCAGGGGTTCGAAATTCAATGGGAGTTGCTTTTGTCAAAAGTGGGCTTTGCTTTACGAGTGTCTTTGTGTCTAAGATCCCTGGACTCTGATTTTTGAGATTCAAGCTACTTTTATGCGGAGAAACTAGTGTGAGTTTTAGCTTTGGAGTGCTCTGACTGGAGTGAAGTAATGATCTCTTGCTTTTGAGGTCATTTGTTTTGCTTATTGGGCTATCATGATTGAAAGCGGGCATGCTCTTGAGCGATGCGCTTATCTTATTGCTTCCTGCTTGGTTGTTGCTGACTCCAGCACCTTTATTTTCTATTTTACTCAACGAATGTGGTCTCGGCATCCTTTTGCTATTGAGGTTATCCCTCAAAAGCGCTCCCATTTTGTCCGCACCAACGTGATTTTTTTGCAGGTCCCTAAGCGTAAAATCACTCTCAGGATATAGATACGAAAATGTGTTTTCAGAATCTTCTTCCTCCTGGAGTTTGCGTTGAATCGCTTGATTGTTCAGGTTCAGTTTATTACGAAGCTTTTCATAATTCTTCTTTCCAATTGATCCTACCATAGCAACCCTTTCCGGTAATATTGGTACAACATCGATCTTTGATTCAGAATTTCCTATTTGCTGTAGACTTCCCTCTATCGAGATTTTAGAAGCGGCTCCTTCTTCCTTTTTTGTGCCTAACTCTTTGTAATCCAGTTTAAACACATCTATCAGCCAATACACACCTGCAGAATCCTTCACGAATTCGGCAACAAGTTTACGAACGCGGACACCGCTTATAATTTCCAAATAATGAACGATTTTGTACACCATATAGAGGCAGTATTGTTCAGGGTTTTGTTGTCTGAGAGTGAATTCGAAGAGTTCCTCCTCAGCGACAGGTATATACTCTTCTGACGCCTTTGCTAAATCTCCATTCAGATAAAGAATTTCTTTCATCGATTTCTCAAAGAGAGGTTTCGATTTCTCTTCATCGTAGAAAAAATACACTCGCATTGAATTCTTCATGCAATTCTACAATTAATTGAAAGCGCGGTTAACACTGAAGCAGTCAATAAGGTCATTTATTTACTCTTATTCGTACGAAGGACTGCAAGTGTTGAATATTTTTCCAAAATTTATCTGATCTGCTCCTCTGAAACACAGATTTTAGTTCTGCTTGCGTTAAAATTCGCACACTGCCTTCTTTGAATTTTGCAAGAGCAATTTCCTTCAAATTCCCGTTATCATCTTCGATTGAAGGGTCTCCCTAATAAATTGTAAGAGATATGAAACATTTCTTTCTGTACTTCAGGCAGTGCGGTTTTACAGAACAATGGAGAGCCGTTATATACGAATGGCGATGCTGCTGATGTAAATTGACCCAATTTGAAAGGTGAATCAATAAGTTTATTGGCCAATGCAGACTCTTTCGAGGGTTTTTTTTGCTTTTCGACTTGCCTCATCAAAAAACTACTTAGTTCACTTAGAGTTAGTTTTTCTTTTTTGTTGATGAACTTCAATGTTCGATCCTTATAGATTTATCATAAAGATTCAGCTGCGTATGTTTTGATTCTATAAATACCTTGTCTGTGTAGGCAATAGTTTTGAGCTCTGAGCCGATGAAAACAGCTGTTTCAGGAATCATTATGCGTATTGACCTATCGACATTTGGCGGAGGCATTAACCGTTTCAGAACAAATGCGAAATCTTTTTCTTCGGTCACCGTGGCATGTTTAGGTGAACTACAGAAGACATGTGCGAAAGGGTTGCTTTCGTAAGGGAATATCTTCTTCCTTTTTTTAATGGAATGCATTGAACTTCTGCACTGGTCGCAAGGACAGCAATATCTTTCCTGCGCGTAGCTTCGGTCAGTATCTCCAAGGGATTTAGAAGGAGCCAATGTGCCAAAATTTAGGTTGATGCGAGGAATCTCGGTTGTATGGTTCATGTCGAGAGTTTGAAGTTGCATTATCTGTAGACTGAGTCTGTGAATTTTTATTTAATAAATTCGGAATATATGGTTAGTTCTGGTTGAATTTAAGATAAATCTTGTTAGAATGTTGCTATATTTAGAAGTTCCATCGAAATCCTCTTACAACAGCCTGTGATAGTTAACTATAACTTTATATGGCATGTAATACTTCGGGTATCAGAGCTGGTTTGGCTGACTATCAAAAAGGAATTCTGAAAATTGAGATTTTCGCCATCGCATGAACTTTGTTTTACAGATTCGTATCCTCAAATTCAAATAGTGTTTGACACATTATTCACAGCTGTAACATTCAACAAATGGAGTCCCAGAGTTGTGTCTGGAAGTTTTTGTTTTTGATGACTTAATTTTAAATATATTGGACAAAATTGATTGATGAGACTTAGTGACACATGGAATTCAAATCATCTTACTGACTTCGAGACAAAGCAATCGCATTTTAGAATGCTGCAGACCAGACAGCAATTTAGCAATTTAGTAATTTATCAATTTATCATCAGTTCAAATCAAATCTCAATATTCACGTGTTTTTTAATATTACTTCTATAAATTCTTGTATAAACTAGATGGAAGCAACGATACACACTTCTTCGAACCAGAAACCAAAAATTGCTATCATAGGAGCCGGACCAACCGGATTACTAAGTTGCCGCCATCTCAAAGACATCGCTGACGTCACAGTTTTCGAAGCGAAGTCAACCGTAGGTGGGATTTGGAACTATTCCGATATTACAACAGATAACCATCCCAACCTCGCTCAAGATCCCTTCTTTCAGCTGTACGGGAATCTTCACTCTTCACTCTATGCGGATTTAGTCTGCAACCTGCCAAGACACTGCATGACATACAAAGATTTCCCACATAAGAAGAATATGCCTTATGTGCTGAATAGCAAGCAATTTTTGCAATACCTCAATGACTACAGCGACCATTTCAAACTCCGAGGCTGGGTTGAATTCGAAACATTGGTCATTTCGGTTAATCTGACAAAAAATGTTTCTAACACCGAGATTGAGAATCTCGGCCTGAATAGCGAAGAGCCAAGAAAGTTCATTGTAACGACAATGAGAATGGATAAACCTGAAGCAAAGAAGCATCGATTCTATGATTACGTCATCGTTTGTAATGGACATTATTCAAAGCCTTTCATCCCAAAGATCCCTGGACAAGAAGAATTTGAAGGAAAACAGATTCATACGCACGACGTCAGAACTATTGACCCAGAGCTTTTCCATAAGAAAAATGTCCTGATCTTGGGAACAAATATTTCGGCGAACGATCAGATTCATTTGTTGCTGGGTGAGCGAGCTCGTGACCAGAAAGTTGAGGTCAATAAGATCTTTATCACAGGAACAAACATGAAATTCCTTCCTAATAGCACTGAATTCGCACCTTGGATGAAAGCCGGAAAGCTCGTTTTAAAAGGTGCAGAAGCAAAGCCCATGCCACCAGTTCAGAGTGAAAGTTCTCGCTCTGGGTCATGGCTCTCTAGATGGTTTGGAAGAGGCGGTTACCAGCACGTACCAAACGAAGAAAGCAAAGAAGCGCCATCATCAAATTCGTTCTTCAGCTGCTGCTCTCGAAGGAGAAAAGGCACGAATGCCAATCCATCGGCAGGGATAGAAAAAAGTCAAAATCCGCCTGTAACTCCACAAGCGAGTACTCCTAAGGAAGGCGTCAAATGTCTCGGTAAAGGCTTTGAGGTAACTTTCAATGACGGGACAACAGAAACCGTTCATACGATTATTTACGCTACGGGATATCTTCATAGCTTACCATTTCTGACTAACACTTCGGACAATATTATCGAATTTCCTAAAGATGACCCAGGCTTTTACTTCGGACCGCTTTATATGCGAACATTTGCCATCAAAGAACCAAGTCTGATATTCATTGGCCTTTGCTCGAGGATTATTCCGGTTCATCCGACTTACGAAAGGCAGGTGATGCTTGTAAAACAGGGAATTGAAGGGAAAGTTAAGCTTCCGAGCCAATCGCAGATGCTTGCGGAACTAGAGGAGGAATTAAAAAAATATGATGCTTCGAGTTATGGACGCAAAGGTTATTACCTGTTTGGCTCGAATTACACAGCCACGCAATTCAATCAAGATATGCTTAAAATGAATACGCTAGAAGAAGATGAGAGTTATCAAGTGATCACTCCTATAGAAGAAACGTTGATCAATTGCTTTTTAGCAGGAAACATTGGTCATCTAAAAACTCTTAACTACGGGCAGTTTCTCGATGGGGTTCCATATTTCCCGACGTCTTCCAAATTTTAAAAGAAAGAGCAATAAAGTAAGAGATATTATTTATTTCTTTATTTGATTGAGGTTAAGAAAAATACATAGCCGTGGCTGGTAGAGTCTAAGGAGGTTTTCAAATTTTCATATTTCCTAAACTACAGTATAGCTGCTTCGAATAAATTAAACATTGTTCTACATAGTTCTAAGTAGTCCTATATAAGAACAATAACTCGTAGTGACGATAAAATTGATTGAGAATGGTTAGTCAGCATTTGAGAGTACCCTCGAGTCTTCCAGAGACAGTGTTATGATAAATGACTGATTCTTCTTTTGTAGAACAGCAGCCTTTTAAGGCGAATGAATTCTACACAAATACTTTAAGACTTGCTGAAGCAACGCTGAATGATGAAATGTCAAAATTTTATATTATTTAATAATTATAACTCGAAATATGCTGTTTAACCTTTCAATTGGATAAGAAAATTGGGGGTAAATTAGCTCTTAAACGAAAGAGGTATGGCGTTGTGTATCTCGGGATTGATAAATGATGCCGCTGCCAACGCACCTCTAAAACAGAGTTCCGATTAAAATTCCTGGGTTTTTGTCTCCTCTCTCGAAATTTATTGGGGGTAGATCTGTTGTTCCTGGAGTCGAGATTGTTAGCATGCTTGTTGTTTTTAATGATCTTTCAACACCTGACATATTATCTATTGGATTTGTAAGCTTTTTCCTCTTTTTCATTCTAAAATCTGAAGCAGTCGTCGGTTTGATAAAAGAGCCTGGAGTTAAACTTCTATTGTTGTCTTTGAGAGAGAGCTGGCTTCGTGCCCTTTGAGATGAGAAATGAGGGGCTCTGGGTGAAGGATCCGTATTCTTTGTCGTGGAGGTATCCAACGTCTCATAGAGACGATTCCTGCTGGTAGTCTCAGCACCTCGCTTGGAAAAAGCTGAGAGCCTGTTCAAAGATCCTCTATCTTCCGTTAATAGATCCTGGCCCACAGCGGTCACACTACTCAGCGTAGAGTTCATATTTGGAAGGTTCATACCTCTCATCGGTGTGAAAAATCCTGTTTGTTAGATTCAAAATTAAGATGATTTGTTAAAGAAACCAATTACCATGTGTCTTGTCTCTATTATTTGTATTTTTGACAGTTTGCGCCATTTTTCTCAGTTTATTGATGTCAAGGTACGACATGGTGAATTTAGAAACATCACTGGGGATATAATTCTGCTTTTTCTTCGTGTTTTTCGGCTTATTCTCGAATTGAGCTCGCATTCTCTCAACTATGAAACAAAATCCCTTTATATCACATCTACTTAGCAAAAATAGTCTTACGTTTATTCAGTCGCTCAAGTGTCCTGGAATCTTCATATATTTTCTTCACTGGGTTCGTCATCAAGGCCTCAAATGTCGGAATCGGAGACTTTTCACGCTTATTCTCTTCTTCGTCGTCTGGCGCTTCCAATTCTCCAGGTTCAATCAAACCTTCTGCTTTCATTCTTCTTTTCAGCTCTTCTTTTTGGATAGCCTCTCTTTCCTTCTCCATATGGTCCTTACAAATGCAAACTTTCATACTCAGTTTCTAAATAGATGCATACCCTCTCAATTTCAAAACTATCTGATGTCACTCTGATTGGAATGATTGGATCTTGATGTGTGAATCCTCCTCTTTTTTTCAAAATGGGACCTTTCTTCATAAGCTGTGGAGCTGACATGTCACTAGGAGAAAGGCCTTCCAGCTTCATCACTGACTGCCTTCCTCCCACAAAAAGCGTTTTGCGAGCTAGCCCAAGTCGATGAGCTCTCCGAGATCTGAGGATAGGCAGAGACTCCTCCTTTCTCTTGAGGATCATCGTTTTTGTTTCTTCGGGAAGGTCTAGCTCAACGGGTGTTGGCTCACGCTTGTTTTTCTCTTTTGAAAGCTGAGAATAATGCTCGTTAACTCTGACTTTATCGTCTTTCGCGAGGTCATGTATCATCTTTCGAACCTCATCAAGGGACTTCGAGGCTCTTTGCTTTGCTCTCCTCTGCTCTTCGAGCTTTGTGATGCCTCTGATCATATTTTTGATTTCGTATTGATCGAAATCGTTGTATTTCAATAACTTCAGGATTCTTTCCCGATTGGCGTCGATTACGTTCTCGTTCTTTGAAAGCTGACCATTGAAAATATTTTCAATTTTCACGCTTCGAAGCAGCAGCTTAGGCTCCTTCTCAAGGCCTGGAACGATGATAAGCATGTGTTAATTCGATTATATTTCAAGGCATGTTTACTTTCTTTATTCTCTGCGATATTAAGAAATAACTTCTCAATGCGTTCGATCATCCCAGAAAACCTCTCCTGAAGAATCATCCGAATATCTTTTTTAAATTCTGTTATCGAGCTTATCGCCTTCTCTGAGCCAATTTCAACTCCATGGGTCTCAAGCTGCTTTTTCAGAAAGTCCTGAACTATCTCTTTAGAAACAATCAGCAATGCTACTTGATCCTACATGTACAAGAAACAAATCACAAATTTGCTTAAAGAAGACTTGGAGTTTACATTCCGGACTAAGTCCGCCCATTGCTCAGCTCTCTCAACAGTGCCAGGAAAAATCTCACAAAAATATTCGATTATCTGAGCTTTCGAAAGCACTTGGAGTTTGTCATGAATTTCTATCATTCCTTCAATTTGATCAGCGGTTGAGTCTCTCCTCTCAATAGAAGGTATTTTAGAAACTCTATTCGCTGGGGATTTTCCTTCAGAAGCGTCTCCAGCTTTTTCAACAGCCTTGTCTTTGTCTTCGTTCTGCTTCAGATCGACAGCGCGTGGTCTCTGCAATAAAATTAGCTGCAGTCCAATGAAATTTGCTATTTTACTCCAAGAGTCTCCATTATGCCGGTGCTAATAGCTTGCTCCTTTTTCATGGCACGGTGATCGAGATCCGATCTCAAAAGTCTTTCAGGAGCCACTTTTAATGTCTCTGAGAGATATTTATTGATATCCTCATAGGCAAACATGACGTCAAATGACACTTTGTATGAGCGTTTCGCGATCCCTTGCATCAGTTTTGAAATTCTATAAAATTTTGAAAATTAGTCCAGTTTTGTTTTTTTTGTCAGCTTACCGAATCATAGTGTCTATCAAATAAACATATGCAACGACGAGGAAACTGTCTGATTTTTTATGCACTAGTTTATCTTTCATCATCGGCAGCAATTCGTTGAATTCAAAATCCATTTGATTTGTCGTTGGCAGTGAGTGTTGGTTTGGTTGGGAGTCTTCATCAGTCAACTTCAGAGTTTTTTCATACTTTCATAAATGCTTTAATTTCATCGCAACAATCATAAAATTACCTCAAATATAATATTATTGCTCTTCACAATAAATGCTAACTCAGCCTCTAGGTTTTTGAGTAGATCTTCCTTTTTCCTTTTCTGATTTTTTTTTTTTGGTAAGCAAACAATTTTGAGAGGTAGTTTACTTCAGTTGCTCCTTTCTCATAAGCGTCTTTCAATTTCGCTTCGGTGTGGGTCATTGTTCGGTGAATACTTAGTAGCTTATCGGCTAACTCTTGAAGGTTATGATTTTCGCAGAAAGCTGCTATTTTTCGAAGAATGTAGGCTCTTCCGGAACCAGGCGGTGGCACTCTCTCACTTGAAGTCCTATTAAAAGAAAGTATGCGTTTTCTTGTAGGAGAGTCCAGGAGGTTGGATTGGCTATCAGAACTTTGGGTTTGAGAGTTTAAGACTTTCTTCCGAGGATCAAATGAATGGGTTCTCTGGGGTTTATCTTGGACGTTCTCCAGAGAAGGCTTCTCCATTTCTCCCTCAAGAGAGACATGTTGTTCCATAATGAATCTCCTAAATATCTGCTGGTTAGAGAATTGTGAACAAAAAATTGGAACGGACTTCTCTAAGCTGCTCAAAACATCGATATATTTGATAGTTAGTTCAGAATCCTTTATTTTTCGAACTGTTTGTTGCTCATTTGCAACTAGTTGCTCCCATTTCTTTTCGTATTCTTGTTTGGTTCTTTTTGCCAGCTACAATAATAGGCCAGTCATCCGGGCATGCTACAAAGACTTAATTACATCTATTTTGACTAAGAGCTCCGAATAATTCTCTTCAGCTGCTCTGGTTGCAGCTTCCGTTTCGTACATGTCCTCATTCAATCTTTCAATATACTCTTTCCCTTCTATATTTGACTCTTTTATCTCGTTTTTCAACAAATGAAGGTTTTGACTGGTCCTGACCTAAATAATCGACCAAACTTCAGTTTCATTGCGAAGTAATTATGCTTTACAAGCTTATTTTTTGCTGTGTACTGGAGTTTCTGAGTGTCAGTCAAACACTGTTGCATCAAATCAAAGACATACTGAGCTTCATTGCATCGTTTAAGAAAAACTGCCTACAAAGTTGAATTTCCCTTGAGATTATCCCAACTCATCAAAAAAAATTTACTTCTTCTTCTTGCAACGTCGTGATTCTATTTTCCAACGTGTCAGTTATTTCTTGCTCTTTGATGAGTTGAGTCTGGATTCCTTCGTAATTCTCCATCAAAAATTGGAATTTTTCTTTCAAATAATCAAGGTCAGTGCCATGCATTGCTTCATTGTATTGTCCTGCCATTTCCATCGTCAACTTATTAAACACCTCGGGGGAAAGGTTAATCGACCAATTCACCAACTCTTTCTTTTTGTCTTCACTGAAAGTGCTCTTTGTGGGTGAATCAACTCCTTCAAATTTGTCTAAATTTTCTGTTTGCTCCTCTAACTCGTGCTTTCTTTTCATTTTATTGCTATTTTCGTTCTGAATAACGTTGAGTATATTGGCATATTTGACTCCATCAGCTTGATTGTCTTTGGTTAAGTCGCGGCCACTCGCTTGAGTGGTTGCATAAAATTCAATGCGAACTTTTTCTTTCTGTTTCTCCACAAGTTCACCAAACTGCTGCTTCTGTTTTCTTTCTTGATGGTCCTGTTGCAATTTACGCAATGATCTCTCTAAAAATTTTTTCATGTGACAAAGTACTGCGTTCTTTTGGTAAAGCCTGCTTGACTTAACAAATAACTTTTGCTAATAATTTATATTTCGGATTAATTGGTTAGTATAATTTTTGTTATAAGCTAATGAATCTGTGAATAACAGATAGAAAAATGGCCGGTAAGTTTGACCTTTAAATGCCTAAGGTCAGTTTATGAGGTTCATTGAGGAAAGAAAGAAATGCAGATGAACTATGTTGGGAAGTAATGAGATCGCATCCTTGGCTTGAATCTACTTAGAATACGTATTCCCGTATTACAGGAATGAAAAACTTGTTGCTGTAGTATCAACCGTTTTTTGAACTCAGTCATTAGAATATATCGGAAATGGAACCAGAATCTTTTCAACAGTAATTAGAGCTTCATTTGACAATTATTCCCCCCTCCCTTCCTAATATTAAATATAACTATCTCAACTATTTGCAATTGTACATTGTAGTTGCTGAGTAATGAATTTGTCAATTCTGACAGTTCTTTGATGCAATCCATAATTTATTTCAAATATCATCTTAGCCTTCAATATTTGAGTCAATTATGCCTAAATGGCTATATTTTTGTACTGAATGCTAGCGGTGTATTGGCTTCACTTAGACTATACCAATATAAATCTTTTTTAGATACTCAATCTCAAATGACATGATAATACTTTAAATACAAAAGATATCAGAATTAAAAAAGAATCTAATCGCAATTTCTGATTAAAATAGACAAATGATTAGCTCTAATATCAAAGACCTCCAGGTGACAGCTTTGAAGATCAAGATCCGTCAGCACATTAACTTCATTTCAGACGAAGAAATCGACAGCTTTTGCAGCAATCATCCCTGGTTACTCAACGAAAATGACTTTGTTATCATTGAAGATTATCTGATCAAGCATTTTGAAGGGCTCTATATGAGAAACAAACTCATCTGCGACAATCTTATAAAAAAGAAGAACGAAACCGTAAGATTATTCCCTTTTTTCTTCTTAGTACTAATCCCAATAGATGAAAAAGAAAGAACAAGAATCAGTTGAAAAATTTAGCAAAGCCCTCTCAAAGTTCATTGCTCTCAATGAAGAACTACAGGGTTCACCTGACACTCTCAAAACAGTTCTTCAATATCTCGCAGAGAAACTCAACAATCTAGTCACGAACCCTACCGACGAAACTGCTAGAGCGTTTACTCTATCATTCGATGCACTCAAGCGGACAACAATCTATGAAATGCTCAAATTCCTTGATTTTGAACTGATTGTTCTTGATACAGAAATCACTGTTGTGTTCCAGCATCCCATCATACCTGCTCATGTGATCGATTTTAAGAATCTGGTGGTGTCGAGTTTAAATCAAAAAGAGAAGATAGAACCAAAAGAAAAGCCGATACCTCTTCCGAATACTCAGCAGATGAATATCGAGCCGATGAATCCCATAGGAAAAGCAGATGCTCCACTCCTGAATCCGGGATTTGCAAGGGAGTATACGAACAATACTACAATCAATTTGAATTTGTTTGAAACCACAAAGCCAAGTATCTTTCAATGTCAATGCAATTGATTTATTGTTTAGATGTTATGCAAGAAGAAGCACTGAGAAAGCAGGCGATCGATGACCAGCATATTGCTTTGAGTACTATATATATACTATGAAAAAATGACTCTGAGACTTTGATTATAGATATGAAGCTTTTTTCAATGGTAAACGAACTAAGAGTGAAAAACGGGATTGAGCCTGTGGAATGGGATGAGACCTTATTTAGCGTTGGATTGAAGCATACAATCGACATGTGTCTCGGAAAGGTTATCTTCGGTCATTCAGGGTTCCAGCAGAGACTCAATTCGATTCCTTATGCCGCGGTGAATATTTCAGAAAATATGGCTCTGTCTCCGAAAAGTGATGATCCATCGCAAGTAAAATGAACTAAATAATGCAGAGAATTGAATCTTTATGTGAAAAAAGTATATAGTCGATGGCTGGTTGAACTCTCCAGGTTCAAGCAAGAATATTTACTCAAAAGTAAATCGGATAGGGATCGCAAGTTGCAGGTAACCCTTACTATTTCATGAAATTTTTACTAATTGATGTGACATTAATAGAGCTGCGAATGGAGAATGGTATGTGACGATGATGTTGGCTTTAAAAATCTAAGTAGTACTTTCAGACTCTTAGTTAGAGGAAATTACAATAATATGGCACCAGAATATCATCGATCTATCTCAATTATTCTCATGGATATTGAATGTTTCTGATGTAACTATTGAGAACATTGATCTATATTGCATGATACCAAGGTATATAAGGTAGATGGATCTCAAACAAATTTTTGAATTGGCTGATAAGACACGTAAAATTCATGTTTCTATCGAAGACTTGAAAAAATATATGAACCGAAACTATCAGAAACCTTGTTCTAATCTACTGAAAGATAAGAGAGTATTTCACCAAATCAAACTCAGATAAACTCTGTGGAGTTCCTCACTTCTTCAGGATATGTACCAGTGTAGTCGAAGCTTTTATATTGAAGCAAGTTGCCTTTTGAGAAGAGTTCTATGCATTTTTTCAGCATGGCTACTTTCCTTTCGAAATTCTTATTCATTTTCTCCTCAGTGCCTGGGTAGAGATGCAGAAATATTTTCTTTAAGCTTTCCAAATAAATCACATCTGTTTTCAGACTTGGGCGTTTAAAAAAACTTGTAAGAGTTCCATCTTTGCTGGCAGCCTTCTCTAGTCCAATATCTTGCTCATAATCTTTGGTCATATCCTCTATTGAGGGAAGTTTCAGAGTGCCCTCAATAATATGCTTTATTAACATTGATTGTACCTCAGTGATGTAATTTAGAAAAGCTGTCAAATCAATGCAACCAGGGAAGAACATTCTGGGTTGACGGATTGATACCAGTCTTTTATAGAGAGGACCGAAGAATCTGTCTCGGGATTCTTCTCCTCCATACTCCAAAATTTTGTCAGCAGGATCTAAGAAAGGGAAGGTTGTTGCATAACCAGTGCAATACATCACAATGTCGACCTTCTCCGACGTCCCATCTGTGAATATCACCGAATCTTGGGTAACATCTTTCACCCAGCCTTTTTTTGATACCAGCGATCCCTCATCTTTGAGGTGCTTGAAATCTTCACTATTTTCGACAAGACGGAGCTCATTTGCACAGAAAATCAGCTTTTTAACTTCCTGTCTCCCTTTCTGTGGATGACAGAAGAACTGTACGATCATGTCAACACTAGAGTAGCTTCCACCAAGCAACAAAATGGTTTTATCTTTATAAATTGGATCATCAGGCTCTCGGAAATCTTTACTATGCATAACAAATCCTTTGAAATTTGAAATTCCGTTGAGAGTCGGAATGTATGGTTTTACATGCATTCCACTACCAACAACAACATAGTCGTATGTTGCGACCTTCTGATTCTGAGAAATACTTTCACCTTTAGAATCAACTGTCGTCACCATAAAGGTGCGTAGAGGGAGACTCTTAATTTTAGACTTCTCATCTTCAGAGAGGTTTTCATACAGTCTGACTGATTTAACGAGGGTATTGAAGGTAACAAGCTTTTTCAGATCGAATTTGTCCCAGTACGCATTCAGATAGCTACAGTACTCTTTTAAAGAGAAGAAATCTGGAAGTTTCGGATTAAAGTCATCAATAGTGAAATCTTTGTAGCTCATAAACTCTTTTGGGATGTTTGTTATGAGATAGGGATATATTGCTCCTGGGAAGCAGTTATACAATCGATAATAATTGTCTGAGCGCTTGGCTTCTTGTGCTTTTGGGTGGAATTCGTTGAGCTCATCATATACCCAAAGCCCGCCAATTTCTGATTTCGCTTCTACGACAGTTACTTCACAGTTTGGAACCGTGGAAATGTGCCGGGCAGCTAACATTCCTGTTCTGCCTGCCCCTATGATCAAGACTTTTATTTTATCTTCTCTTTGCTTGTTGTTTAGAGATTCCATCACTTAAAACAAAGTTAATTTGATTGGGAATGTTTATAATTGAGAGTATTCATGAGATAAAAGGATTACACTTAGCTTGTAATTCAGTTGTATAAATTAAACTTTTCTACTGTAAAGAATATCCCATAAATGGAATACCATATATCTACTCTTTATTCATTCTGTTTTATCAAAAAATTAGTTGCTATATCAGCATCTCCCGAAGTCAGGTTTCCCTGATTTATATCTCTGTTTTAAATCAATTTGAATTGATTCCTTTAGAACCATCGGTAGCCTGTCAAATTACATTACTAATTGGTTCATATTTTATTATTCTCAATGAGTTGAAATTATTGAGGCAGATTTATTAAGTTTATTATGTTCTCAATTAGTTTCTCAGCAGCAAAGAAGTCTCAGTCACTCTGCTTTTAATTATAAACTGACACTTTATAACTTCAAAAGCAATTATGATAAAGTTAGGAAATTTGACTGTGTTCAACTCATGGAAACTCAGTTGAACTCTTGACTTCTTCAGGATACTTTTCACTGTAGTTGAAACTTTTGTATTGAAGCAGGTTGCCTTTAATCATGAATTCTACGCATTTACTGAGTATTGCTACTTTCCTTTCGAAATTCTTTTTCATCTTCTCCTCAGTGCCTGGATAGAGATGCTGGAATTCTTTCCGTAAACTTTCCAAATAGCCTAAATCTGTTGTCAGTGGAGGAATTTTAAAGAAGCTTGTAAGAGTTCCATCTCTGCTGGCAGCCTTCTCTCTTGCTATGTCTTGCTCATAATCTTTAGTCATCTCCTCTACTGAAGGAAGCTTCAGCGTACCATTAATTACATGCTTCAATAGCATTATTTGCACCTCAGTAATCTCATTCAGAAATGCAGTAAAATCGATGAGACCTGGGAAGAACATTTTGGGTTGACGGATTGATACCAGTCTTTTATACAGAGGCCCGAAGAATCTGTCTCGGGTTTCTTCTCCTCCATATTCCAAAATTTTGTCAGCGGGATCTAAGAAAGGGTAGGTGGCTGCGTAACCAGTACAATATACCACAACATCAATCTTTTCGGATGTTCCATCCGTGAATACAACAGAATCTTCGGTGAAGTTTTTCACCCAGCCTCTTTTTAAGATTAACGATCCTTCATCTTTAAGATACTTAAAATCTTCACTGACATCCAGGATAAATGTCTCACTTGCACAGACAATGACTTTGTTAACTGGCTGCCTTCCTTTTTGTGGATGACACAAGAGATGCATCATCAAATCAAAACTGGAATAGCTTCCACCAAGCATCAGAATCGTTTTATCCTTATAAATTGGATCATCAGGCTCTCTGAAGTCTTTACTGTGCATCACGAACCCTTTGAATTTCGAAATGTCGTTGAGAGTCGGTCTGTATGGTTTCACATGCATTCCACTGCCAACAATAACATAATCGAATGTTGAGATCTTCGGATTCTGAGAAATGCTCTCACCTTTAGAATCGACTGTAGTCACTACAAAGGTGCGTGGAGGGAGATCCTTGATTTGAGATCTCTCATCTTCAGAGAGGTTTTCATAGAGTCTGACGGATTTGACAAGTGTGTTGAAAGAAACAAATTTTTTCAGGTCAAAGTAATCCCAGTAAGCGTTCAGATAGCTGCAGTATTCCTTCTGCGAGAGAAATTCTGGAGGCTTTGAGAGGAAGTCACTGATAGTGAAATCCTTGTAGCTCATGAATGTGCTGGGTAGGTTAGTTATGAGATGCGGATAAATTGCGCCTTGGAAGCAATTATACAATCGATAATAATTGTCTGAGCGCTTGGCTTCTTGTGCTTTTGGGTGGAATTCGTTAAGTTCATCATATGACCAAAGCCCGCCAATTTCTGATTTTGCTTCTACGACAGTTACTTCACAGTTTGGAACTGTGGAAATGTGTCGGGCTGCCAACATTCCTGTTCTGCCTGCCCCTATGATCAAGACTTTTGTCTTTTCTTCTTTTTGCCTTAAAGATTCCATCAATAGAAACAAATTTTTTTATAATTGAAATTTGCGTTAACACGTTTTCAACAATTCAAAAAATGAGAATCTTTTTAATTATTTCGGAACTATTAATCTACGAAGTAGCTTTTCCTTAACGACCTATTTTCCTCGTTTCCACTGATGAATCTCGCAAAAGCTAGCAATATCTTGGCCCCTAAACCGAACATTACCAAATAGCATACAAATCTTTTCAATAAATCTATTTAATTTGAACAATCACTAAAAGATCTTATTCTAAATAGTCAAATAAGCAAATGGAAGCCTACAGAGCTCTGACTGACCATTATTTGATTGCAAGGAGCAGGCCCACCAAGAAAATTCATCTTGGTTGAATCTCTTACATATTTTTTTTTTTGTTATATGTCTCTGAAAAGAATATAATGAAGCGGGTCAATACACATATGTTTTCCTGGATTTGAAAGTGAATTAAAAAAATCCAGAAAGGCTTTCTCGTAACTAGGATTTTGGATTTGTTCCGCCTCTGATTGGTCTTTTTTAATATTTGTTTCTTAAAGAGATTCAGTGTGTTCATAGTGAAAAGTTCTGACAATCTCGCACATATGGATTTCTATCAGTTTCTAGTGCCCTGGATTTTGTTTTTGGAGAAACAACGAGTTAATATATTATGATTGAGTTCTATTTCTCCTTCACAGAATCTATTTGATGATGAGATTACTCATGAACATTTCAATCACCTAACCTGGTTAATTCAAAGGATTATGTGCCGCATACAATTCATTATGATGAGACTGTTTTCATTAAGAACTAATAAAATTCAGTTCAGGCATTTTATTACATAGAATTTTCACTCGAATTGTCTATTTAAAATTCAGGCAATGTAAAATTTATTATATTGAACTGAGCAACACGAAGCTTTTGGTTCAATTATGAAACTAGCTATTTGAGTTACCAACTCTGCCTCCTATGCATCACTAAATATTTTTACAAAAAGGTTTCCGCATGAATTAACTCAATCCAAATTTATTGCTTCTCACTCGTCTTTCTTCGTTCCTGTTAATGGCTTATCTAGTGCCAATGCGTCATCTGCAGCGGCTTCTGTTCCTGTTCCAAATTCTTGTCCTAATAATAATCCCAGCCCAGCTCCCCCTTCAAACATTGATACTACTGACTCACGTGGTCCCTCAGAGTCTCCGAGCTCGCCATGCTTCCCAGCACCTCCGGGCTCACTTGGTCTAAACGCCCCGTCAGGACCGATTCCTGGTCCACCAATACTACCTGTTCCTTGTCTACCTCCTGCTCTTCTAACAAGTCTGACAAGTTCCTCCTTCGGAGGGGCATATTTCTGAAGTCTTCCTGTCAGCTGCATTAAAACTTCAGGCGAGCGGTAGATACGAATCAGCAATTCATATAGCGCCTGCTCTTTAAGAGTGTTCTGTTCTCTTCTTGCTGTGTATATTGCTAAATAAGAAGGAAGAATTACTCAAAGTCCTCTTGCAAGATCATTTACCTTCCATAAGCTCCATAATATCTCTCGTTTCTGGGATGTCTTCATAGATAATTCTCTGTGAGCGCTTGTCAAAGATCGTTCGTATCAGACTACCGATCGCGTACACGAAGGTCGCATAGATAGTGATAACTCCCAAATCTCCCAAGTTCGTTCCGAAGATCGAACCTTGAGTCTTCTCTGAATACGCATAGAATATGACGTTCTCTTTCGTGTTGAATATTTCGCTATCTAAAGAATAAGAATACTTGTTAGTTCCACCAGAAATAAGCTATTATTTTACCTGAATAGTCCGCTGAGGAGTTGAGGGATAAAATCATCCAATATCTCGTGCCGTTCACCATGGAGTACTGGAAGTTGCAGCTGATGAACATTGGGATGTCTAGAGAGTCCAGAGTTGAAGTGTCATAGAGTCGCGTGTCCGAACCCGAGGCTAAGTAGAGATATTTTGGGAATAAATCTAATAGAGGTATGGGTGAATCTCGTTTGAATGTAAAAAATTTTGTACCATGTATAGTGAAATTCGTAGAGCCTTGATTTTGCAGGACTGCTATCAGTTGATTTCTCATAGAGTTCGTCAAGACAACAGAATTTGATCCACTTGCAGTACCAGAGACTCTAAAGAGGAAAAAATGAGGAAAAAAATTGAGAAAACTAAGTTTACCTATTGAAATCCCATTCAATGTTGATAAAGAAAGTTTTCGTTGGACTCTTCAAATTTTCGAGAAGGTCATCAAAACTGGGAGGCGTAATTGTCCATTGCTCGTCGGAGGAAGGATTCAGTATGATTTTTTGAAGTTGTGGAGTGTTGGATGAATCCAAGCTATCATAGATACCATTAAAAACGTCAAACTATTGAATGCATAAATCTCAGATTTTCATCGAAATGATTTTATACCTCCTCTTGGGTCGCAGTAAGGATGTTCAAGTTATTCATCTTGATTATTTGGAATATAGAGCTTGCATGTTGACTTCCACCCGTCATCAAGGTAACAGCAATAGTTCCTAAGGGGTGCAATTTAAGTTTTCCTTGCTGAGACGATTTTATTAAATACCTGAAGAGATGTTGTTTAGCACTTCGTTGGGGTTCAATGTAGAGAACAGAGCGAGCGGCCCGATGATTATAAGCATGATCAGAAGCACCGTGCAGAATCCCATGAAAAACTTTTCGACTTTTCCTGCTGGTTCACCTTTATTACCATCAAGTTAAAAAAAAAATTTTCAAAGGAGACATAATACCAAAATGATGATTTTTTCGATCGTTGTTTTCACAGCTTTTAATGTACAGATACGCCCATGCGTCTTCTAGCTTCATCCATTGGAACAAATCCAGTGAAGTTTTCGTAAAAGTCCAATCGAGAATCGAACCGACTTCCGTGACAAATGGAATGGCTCTTATAGCTAGTAAAGTTTATTATTATTCGAACAAAAGAGAGTGATAATTTACTTTTAAAGGTTAGCCCCGTGATTTTATCAGGCGATTGGAAGGCGTGGTAAGGTGAATATAGAGGATACCCCCATTTCACCTGAGAACCCGAGCAAAACAGGAAGCACGCAGCAAGAATGCAAAAGATATCGACCACAGCTGCCGAAGCGCTAGACTTGGTCACGACGAGCTGCATGTAGATGAAAGTCATCAACAGAATTGTCAGGAAATAGTGAAGGAGAACTTTGAGCCCGAAAGAAAACCTGAAGAATTCGAAGAAGCTCATCTTGCCGATTTGGTTGTTCTCGCTGAGGAAATCTTCACGAGAGATGTAAAGTACTCTGTCAACGAGTATAATCACCAAGGTGAACGCAACTGAAATGACCATGCCCCCAGAAAATGAGGACTCATTGAGTGATTGCGTGATGCTGGGTCCTCTACCAGTGATCGTCGTGAAGAAAGCAAGTAGATAAACCGCGATAATGACTAAAAACACAACTGTTGGAATGTGATAATCACGTCCAGGCTTCTTAATGATATTGAATTCAGTGACTTCCTCTAAGCCAAAGTTATGAGGGAAGAGATTGAAGATAAAGTTCTCAATAGATCTGAAGGACCTCTGACAAATATTTGACTTTCTTCTTTCCTCCTCTTCTTCCTGTTGTTGCTCCTCGGACGGTCTTCCGGGCTGGGTGGCTTGCTTCTTTTTCACTCTGCGAGGTTTTTCAAATTGAGGCACATACACACTGCTCTGGGTAAGGCCTACATGATGCCAGACTCCCCTTTTCTTGAGGATCCACCGTTGAATGATCAAAACCAACAGCGTCGTGAAATCTGATCCCACGCCAGCCAACACTCCTTCATCGTACTCGGTAAACTTTTTGATTCCGAATAGCTCGAAAACTTCTGCCAGAGTACTCGTGCTCGTCCCTTTAACGCACTGATAATCTTCTGTCCCGAAATATGAAATAAAAAATTCAGACGAACTCGAGCTGCAGAAAAATGGCAGCTGATAGAGGTATTTGGCCAGCATAATGATCGAAACGTACCAGATTAAAAATTTCCAGTACTTTCTTGAAGGTGTCGGGTACTCGACGATCGCGTAGGCGAAAACAGTCAACAGAAGGAAAAAGGAGATCAAATTGGGCTGAATTAAAAAGTTCATGAGGATGACAGCATATGTCACTTCAGTCCATGAGCTTAGAATGGAGTACACGATGAGATATCCATATGAGGCCTGCTCGTTGACTCCATCGAGATTTTCATCAAGCGAGAAAGCTCTTCTGATGTGATCGGCCAGGAATTTACGAACTATTGTATCGAATGAGGTGGTTTCTTGTGTAAGAGTCCCGGTAGACTTCGATGACTCTAACACATCCTGATCGTCTTCAACTTCTTCGTCCCCGATCTCAATATGCCCCTCTCCCTCTCTTTCCAAAGGTATCTTCTCATCTTCCTCTTCTTTTTTGGACTCTTCAAGCTTTTTCTCCTCTTCCTCTGTCACCTCTTCAAGTGCATGTTTCAGTAATAGGTTACCGAATGCTTGTTTAAAAGCTATCTCTCTCACTTCTCTCATTGGGGGAAGTCCGATTGCTTGAATATTATGAAGCTGCTCTCTGATCTTTTGTTTAGTCTTGCGACTCTCGGCACAAACTTCCTCGTAGCATTTCTTTGTATCGTAGTCATTTCTCTTCAAAATTGCGATAAGGTCCTCAAAATCGATAATTTCCTTCTCTAGAATCCTCGGCTCTAGTTTCTTCAAACATTTCATTTTGCGATTATGATCAGGATCAACTGTATCCGTTTGAGTCCCGCCTTCTTGCCACTTGGAGTTCTCACTGCCCCCTTGGAGGGTTAACTTTTCCCAAAGGATGAGTTTCTTGTTGATATTTGCCTCCGCTTCCTTCAAGAAACTTTTCTTCAAGCGGAAGTTCCTGTACGCGCTAATTCGCTTGATGTGCTCTTTTTCAACGTAGTTAACTCCTCGTCTTTCATGGCTCATTTGGTCTCTTCGCATATAAGGCTCGACATACGTTCTCATGAAATGATGGTTCCAAATTTTCCTTTGGATGAAAGCCAGAAGGAAGAAAAGCATCATATTTGTCACTCTGAAATTTCCCAAGATTTTATCAGTTTCAAGTTTGTTAATGCCGATTAGGACGAGCAGTTTATTAACGATACCAGGATCTTGGAATTTCAGCGAAGCTGCCTCTAAGATCTCATTTTGTTGAATCGCAACGCATTCGTCATTAGAGTAGTAATGTCTGCCATCTAATGCAACCGGGCAGCCAAACCAAGGCATTTGATAAATGATGAGGGCTACCATGACAGCGAGATTGGCGATTTCTATCACATGCCAAATGCTATTTTTCTTCGTGTAGACCAGCTTATTGTGATAGAGGAGGTATATTCCGACGAACAGATAGAATATGCCAATCAGATCAGTCGTGCCTTGAATATTACCTCTCAGTCCGACGAAAATGAAGGCAATCAGCGCGACCTGGTGGAAGTGGCAGAATACAAAGAATTTCGCCATATGTAACGCGCTCTTCAAGGGTCTTCTTGTGAAATCATCAGCGTCGCCTTCTTTGTGCTTCTTTTCGTATCCCCAAGCGTAGAAAGGAACGAAATAATTGTCATAGGACATCAATTTGAAGAGGCAGATAAAGTTCATCACTATATTGAATAAACTGAATTTGTCCACTGCCAACCATAATTTGAAATTATCTACGCATTTTGCGTAGTCTGACTCGTCAGAATATTGGTAAATTGTGCTGTACACGCTCTGTCCTGCTGTATCACAACCAAAACCTAGACCTTCATATAAGTTCGTGATACCCCACTGTGGTGGGAACCATTCCAATATGAAATATTGCCTCAGGACATCAAACGCGGTGATTGTGTATACCACTCTCCAGGCCCATTTCACACGATTTAATTTTCGGATCCAATTTGCACCGTGCTGGTTGAAATAATGCGAAAAGTACGTGAATGCGCTGGCGATTATCACATAGAAGAGTGAAAGCACGTTCAAACGATAGAACGCGAGGACAACCAGCAAAAATAGCGCAATTTCGTATCCATGACGATGATAGAGTTGAGTCGCAACGGTATCAAATTTCTTTCCGTAGTACAAGGCACGAAGGTTCTCAAACTCCTTCTTCAAAGCCTCTCTTTCTTGCTCATCCCCTTCATCAAGATCACTTGGGGCGGAAGGACGACCCAAGATGCTCTCTGAATGGCGGAAATAGCTCTCTGACTGCTCGCTACTTTCTTCTGTCCCGCGTTTAGCATAGAAAAGAGGGTGGAATCTTTTCTCCATTTGAGTGAATGCTTCGTCAGGGACAAGGTAATATTCCCATCTCTGGGTGTACCATACAAAGACACCAAACACAACAATCGTGATGAGTCTCAATATCAGTGTTATTACACTAGTCGCATCATTTCCAAGGCCAATCCAGAGTGCTTCATCGACACTCATCAAAGCTTTGACGAAATTGAAAAGATATGCGATTTGAAGCAAAAATACGACGATTGAGCCTGAAGTCATCGGGATCCAGACATCTCTCCAGCGATTTTTGTTGTCAATGTACATGGAGATGATGAGAAGGGCCAGCAGGAACAATCCGATGATGCTGTTTAATGTTAATGTGATCATGAATACGTAAAAAACAAAGAGTCTAGCCGAATAGATGTAGAGAAACTGTTTTGCATAGATCGAAATATCAGATTCTCTCTTCGGGTTAGAGTCCGGGTCCTCTTTGGTGATAGGTATGAGTGTTTTATCTTCCGACATGAGAATTAATTTTGTTATGCTTGTTTCTCAATAGCAGTTTCTGAAAAAAGCAGGATAACGGATAAGCTGCAGAATTTCAACAATCCGTTGAAGAACCAGTTTTCAAAATTAAATTAAAACAGATTGGATTTCTCAGAATTCTGAGAGTTAGTGAAATATTTTCTCCGTTATTGCGACCTTTTCGATTGTTGGAAGAGACAAAGACAGTACTCTTCAAGCCAAAACTTAATAGTCTCTTTGATCTCTTCTGTTATTCAAGCATTTAACAAAAATTCTCATTCGAATATATAAACATTCAGGATAGTGCTAGGCTTGAATCTCTCATATTAATATTGTATTAACTGGTTAATTGAACCAGAACCTTTTTTAGATCATTTCTAATCTGACGGGAGAATTTTTTATCGATTCTTTGAGTGCTCTGAAAGTTCGAACTTAAAAACAAAGCACACTCTTAGAGTAACTATCTGTAATTTAAAACGGATTTCGTTTAATTAAGCGTTTGAGGATTTGAAAGAATTTGATTAATTACCAGCTATGTTCTTCAACAAGTATGAGGTCATAGAATTGGCACATTCATTTTCAATTTTGAAGCCACCTCCTGTTCATCGTAGCTTGTTCTAAAATTTGATATCACAAACTGATGTTGCAGACTACCACAATATTTTCATAAGAAATTGAGTCACTCTCAACATTCTGTTCATGTAGTAGCCACATCTGCTTATTTCATCGAGATCAAACAATTCCAATATATTTGCATCGATAATCAAGAGAATAGTATGGCATTAGCATACTTTAAGCTTATAGACTTAATTCAGTCGACTCAACTCAGAAAGGAAGTCGCTCGCCAAGTTGGAAAGAAATTTCATATTACGAATATCTCTATGTAACCCTTTCCACGGAAAATACGCAAGTTTAGATTATATACCTCCTGAATTTGCACGTAATTATTCAATATTCGATTAATATCCAAATTACCAATAATAGATATGGAAGCAACTCATTTCCTAACCTTTGAGCAAGCAACTCATCGTGTTTCTCTGTTTGATAACCCTTCAAAAACTCTCCACTATGAGATATTCATGAAGCTGTTGCCAGGCGATAACTACAGCGGATACGTGAAATTCACTTTCCAAGTCAAAGCCGACAAAGCCTCCGAAGAACTGTTTTTCGACGCTGCTGTCAAGCAAATCACTAAAGTGGTTTACAACGGCACCGTCTTGGAAGGAACCGAGAAGATCCAACCTCTCCTGAAGAACCATATCATCTACTTGCCTGCTGGAGCTCTTAAAGCAGGAGAAAATCAAGTTGAGATTCATTTCCAGAACGCTTACTCCCACGACGGCTACGGACTCCACAGCTACATTGACACTGACAAAAAACAGTACTGCTATTCTCACATGGAGCCTTATCATTGCAACAATATGATTCCTTGCTTGGACCAGCCTGATCTGAGAGCCCGCTACAAAGTCTACATCGCGACTCCAAAGCACTGGGAGGCAATCTCGAACGGAAGAGTCGACCAAGCTGAGCAGGAAAAATTGGATCTCTCCAGATTCCTCACTCCAGAAGAACAGAACGAGCTCAAAGTCACTCCATTCGAAGAAACTCCATGCTTTTCTACCTATATTTTGGGAATAATGGGTGGCGAGTACCACAAAATCGTGAATAAAGAGCCGACCCACAGAAATCTCCCAATGGCTCTTTACTGCCGACAGTCCCTTGCTGAACATGTGGATCGTCAGGCCGCCGAAATATTCGAAATCATTGACGAGGGTAATAAATTTTACGAAAACTACTTCAAATTCCCAATGCCTTTCAGCAAATACGACCAGATCTTTTGTCCTGAGTACAACATTGGTGCCATGGAGAACCCAGGTATCATCACTCTCAATGATAGATACGTTTTCAGAGACTATGCGACTCTCGAGCAAAGAACTCAGCGCGCGAATACACTCACCCATGAGCTTTCTCATATGTGGTTTGGAGACCTCGTGACTATGAAGTGGTGGAACGACACATGGCTCAAGGAAAGTTTTGCTGATTTCCTCTCCTACTTCTGCTTGAGCCAACATAAACAACTAAAGCATCTCCAAACAGCCAACCCTTGGCTTCTTTTCCTGAGACGAAAGGCTTGGGGTTACGACCAAGATCAAAAAATAACAACCCACCCTATCGCAGCTGATGTGCCAAACACAAGAGTCGCTGATATCATTTTCGATGGTATCACCTACTCCAAAGGAGCAGCCATTCTCAAGCAATTGGTTGCTTTGGTCGGTCCAGAGAATTTCGGCAAGGGAGTCCAAGAGTATTTTGAAAAGTACCAATGGTCCAATACTGAGTTGGTTGACTTCATCAACTGCTTGGACAAGCACTACAAACCCCTCTTTCCGAACGCTCCTAAAGACCTTTCAGAATGGAAGCATCTTTTCATCGAAACTCCTGGCTATAACGAGGTCAGCCTCGAATGGTCACGAGACAAATCAGAAATCACCATCAAACAAGATTTCACTCATCCTAAATTCACCACGCTACGATACCACAAAATCCGCATTGGATTCTTCGGAAAAGACGGAAAGGTCCTCGAGTTGCTTGATCATGTTATCCCTAACAAGGCCGAGTCGACTCTTGAGATACCTACCAAGCTAAAAGACCAAGAAATCTCAGCCATCCTGCTCAATTACTCTGACGAAGGATTCTTAAAAGTCCGTTTGGACTCGATCTCTTTGTCCTTTTTCCAATCCAACCTTGAAAGGATCGAGGATTCTCTAGCCAGAGCAATCATCTGGCGAGCTCTTTGGGATATGGTTCGAGATGGGCTGTTCTCTTCGCTCGATTTCGTAAATTTGGTCTGCGATAACATGAGAGCCGAAACTGACGAAATTAATCTTCAGACCATCCTTAGCTGCTGTGATGGCGCTGTTGACACCTACACACCAAAGAAACTCCGACAACTACCGAAATTCAAGCTATTTGATAGCATCTACAACTCTTTGCTCGAGTCTTTGAAGTCTGAGGAGAAGAAGAACAGATCGATGATTCTGCTCAATAGACTTTTTAATAACGTAGCAGACTACTCTCACTTCAAAATACTCTTCGACTGGCTCAATGGAGAGAATAAGGAGATGAAGGCACTTAGCGTCGGAAAGGATCATAAATGGAATATTATGGAGGCACTCTTCCGCCGCACTGAGGTGTCAACTGAGACTAAGCTCGAGCACTTGAAAAAGCTCCAAGAACAAGAAAAGGATGACTTGGCAGTCTACAATGAAAGAAAACTCAGAGCGATCCTCGCAAATGAGGAAGAGAGGAAGCAACTCTGGGAGAAATTCCTTGCTCCTGGCCAAGAGTCAGTTGACTCGATTACCTATGCTATGCAAGGATTCAATGGAACGGCGGCTACGACAAAGCGAGAGTATGCTGATGCTTACTATGCGGTATTGCCTGAGATCTTTGACAAGGAAGGAAGAAAATACTCCAACCAATTCTATCATAATCTGGCCCCTCGTAGTGATGATCTCGAGTACTTGATCTCAAAGCTTTCTGAAGTTGAGAAGAAATCGACGAATGAGAGATTGTTGAGACTTGCCGGAGAAACTAAGCATACTCTTCAACAGGCATTGAAAGCTTATGACAGATGCTTGAAGAATTAAGGAGAAGCGAGCTAGGGCATTAGATGAGCTAACAACTAATTATGAAATTTAAATAAAATAGATATATAATCTCTATCATCTCTATCCAGTAAATCAAGAGAAATGACTCGATCAATGAACAGACTCAATAACATAAATAACAACCTATCATTATCAGCTATGAGTAAGCTTGAGGGATCATCATCTAATTCTGAAATGACACCCTCGAAGTTAAATGATATCCGCAAAACGCGAGGGATACAGAGTGCTGTGTGTACAATGAAAAAAACTCTCATTTCAAAAGAAAGAGCTGATAATTTTTTGAGATAATTGAGGAGGTACCAAGCTTTGTGATATATTAACCTACTATACCTTAAGGAAATTAATTTTTCTGATAAGGGGATCAGACTGAACGAAATAAAACTGATCCTTCAAAAAGAGTGACTGTTTTGGCTCAAAAACACAAATCAACCAAACCGACAGTTGGGGAATATGTGGGGGCTAATCTTCTTGGGATGCTGCTGCATTTCCATCTTCTTATTACTTGTCATTAGTTTATTTACCCTCGAATTTGACTTTGGGCCAGTTGGCGACTTCATTTGGCTCGTATTTACCTACTTACTGAGATACATCGCGCCTCTATATGCGATGGGCGCAGCAATTTCTTTCATTGAAAATGAGGCCAAGTCTATAATAACATTACAAAGGGAGAGAGGACTGGATGATCATCTTGACACAGCTAGTGCTAGGGTCTGGGAGATCTACCTTGGAATTTTGAAGTTACTTCTAATTCAGCTCGGAATAATCTTTTTTCCCTACTTTTTGCCATATTTTGAAACTGTTGTTTATCGAATCGGTACGATCGTTATGATTGCAAAGACTTTGACGAGTCTTTTAAGCCCAACTTTCACCACTGTGCAACAGTATAATTCAGACGTTGAGTCTACAATGGCAATTATTGGAGTTACGCTCTCGTTGATCAATGTTTATCTTCTATAGGAGACATTTGTGTCGCAATAATTTATTGATATTTTGTCTGCTCATGTTGTTTTGGATTGCTGAGCATCTACAATGATTTATTAGTAGTTGAGAAAAATACTTTAATCGGCCGGGTAATAAGATGTTTGCACTAGAAGGCTCCTCAAATTTGTCAAGAGATTGACTTGAGATACTAAATTTTTAATATATTTCTAATTGGATTGTGTTTCCATGTAGTGGATAGATTGCGAGTAGAAATTTGTGTAATTGAACTCTTCTTGTATTCTACATATTCTTCTGAGAATCCATCTTGAATATTGTCAACCATGATAATTTTAAAGCAGTAACTACACTTTATCTTGTGATTTTTGCAAACATCAGCCAACTCTTAATTCATTTAATTTGGTTAAGGTTTCGAAGCACACAATATTTTGGCAAAGCAACAATGCACTCTTTTTGCTGGCCGAAATCGTTATTTTCCTCATAAAACGCTATTAGTGTCCGACCCGACAAGCCCACTTGACTATTAATTCAAAATTCAAAACTACTGTTAAGCCAGAACTACTGAATTATTGCATCAAATTCTCAGTAAACATGTAATCTTGCCAGAAGTAAACTCTCAGCAAAATCAGCTTTTCAGATACCCTTTTTTTGCCAGTCTCAGAACCACGAAGGTAAACACGGTCCAAACTCCTTCATTTAACTAAAATCAAGTTAGCTTTGCTCCAAATCCAAGCTTTTTCGATGAGTATCAGCGATACTTCCAGGTTTAGATATCTCCTTTACTTTAACGGCAAATATTGAACGGTTTCTTGCTCTTTGTTTTTCCCGAAAAACTGAACGGAACAGTTTTGCCTTAAAAGAACTTTCAATTTTTCGTAAAAAAGGGTTAGGAATTTTTCTTAAACGGATATACTTTGGCAAACCCTAATCTCAAAAAATATGAGTTTATTCAACGTGCTTCGATTACAAAAAAAATTCCTTCTCTCCAAAAGAATCATACTACAGCGAGAACAATATGGAACCCTCCCCTACTGCTGAAAGCGGGCAAATGTCCCCTTGTAAATTGCTCCTTCACTACCCTGATCTGCAGCACTACTACGCCTTGCATCATTACAATTCGCGTAGAAAGTACTGGAAACCTCTGCTTCCCGAATCAACTAGCTTCTGTTTCATCATCGGCCTTGACCATCGCACAATGAGGTATGCCTGTCCGTCTTTTAAACCAGAAGCTACTGATCATCACATCACTGAAAATGAGCTCAAAGCATTTTTGAGAAAGTTAACACGGAAAGCGGAGCCGGAACTCGACTCTCTTAGATCAGGCCGCAGCTTAATGAGATTTTTCCTCTTTCTCATCCCAGCATTGTTGCTTACAGGATTGGCTTTGATTATCTATGGGATAAACGAACGCATCATCGGATACAGTGAAGTGGATGGTGTTGAAATTGTAAAAGCGAGTTATGCATTAATCGTCGGATTCGTGCTGTGCATTATTGCTTTGGTTGGAGGAGTGTTGATATTTTCGTTTTGCTTAGCATTGCTGATTGGTAATTCTCAAGAGTTGTTAACCGAGAAGATTGTTGATCACATCATGGAAGAGAACCTGCGCTGGAAGAAACGCGGCATTCAGTGGATAGTTGGCCCCAGAGGGTGGTGGATCGAAATGTGGCTTGAGTACATGCTCCCGAACGGCTCTGACAATCTCGGAGTGACCCCAGAAAGCACAGCGGATCCACATTATGGCTCTTTTGATAATAGTTCAACGATGCTTACGATGCCGAATAGTGGCACCAAGTTAGCTTAAGTTGCTTAGGTGCATTTTTTTATTCTGTAAATTGCTGTAGCCAATCTTGCTAAACAGCGTGAGTGTTTATGTGAATTATATAATTGGTAAGTAACAATTCATTATTGTCCCCTCAGAACAACTTCAAAAACATTGATTTTAACAATTTCTCGCAATCAATTTGGAAACGAGAAAGCATCGAATCGAATAAATTCAAATTGATTAAGTTTTTCAAAATTTTGAAAACATTTATAGTTACTACTCTTGCTCGCTCTATCCGTGTAAAACCATTCGAATAATTGTATTTAGCGATCTCGGGAGATCTTCTGAAATTAATGCTATTCTATGTGTGTTAATTTTTCAAATACTTTAAACTACTCAACATGAACCAAAACAATCATTATACACTTTGTTAGCATAGCAAGGTCATTTCTAGCATCTATGCAATGGAAACAATGATTTTTTCCTGAAAATGTATAAATGCTCTTTTAGTCCGCCTCATCTTCAGGAAAAAGCTATGATGTCTATCGTACTCATCAATACTAACGAATACTAGCGAATCTAAGCTGGCTACGGCGTTGCAACCTTCAATAGCTAAAAGAAAAGAGAGTCTATCGGTCCGAACTTTAATTTTTGAATAAACCTTTATTTTATAAATGGTAATTTGGTCAAATGATTCCGATTCAATTTTTTTCGGAAATTTAATAACCTTACCGCAATTAAATGAAATGCGGTTGTTATTATGATAAGAAAGAAAAAGTTCTCAAATTAAAAATTAATAAAAATATTTGAAAAAAAAATATATAATTCCATGCTCATTTCCTACGTTCAGCTTTTCGAAAACGTGTCTAAAGACGCAAAACTTAAAAAGCAATGGCAAGCGCAGCAAGTCACTGAGAGAATCAAATCTCAAATAGCCTTATGTAGTTTCAACGATATCGATACTATCAGTTCTGATAACAAATCTGACTTTGAATTGCTTGACGAGAAGCAAAAACGAACCATCGAAGAAACGCGGCAAAAGCACCTCCAGTTGCTCACCGAAAGAGAAAACATGCTTCTTGACGCTTTGGACACAGCCGAAGACGAGCCAGAGATCAAAAACACATATGACGAACTGAGTGTGTTAGCAGAGCGCGGATATGTGAGAATGGAGCAACTTGAGAACAGATTGAGCGAAAAGTCGCTCAAGTCTTGCAGTCCACCATCTTCTTTGACTGGATGTTAAGAAAGTATGATAATAAAGCAATAGATGACTAGCGATACGAACTTTGCATACATCAACGATGAGACGAACAGCTAAGATTATCTAAGTTAGAAAACTTTGAATTTTTATAAAGATAGTGGCTTAATTCTTTTACGTTTATCCTTTTTTTTTTTTCAATATCTATTAAGATTCGAATTGCATGCGCTTTTTTTTTGTGGGAAGTAAACATACATATCAAAATGATTCACAAATGGCAAACAAACGAATTGTTTGAAGAGGTAGGGGGCACCCATAGTTTTTTGAAAACAATTGTTTGAGTAACAGCATGGCCTTTTTCATTTAAATTTTTATTGTGTGTATTTGAGATGCTATTTGAAAACGATTCAGTTTAATTTGAATTGAGTCGTACTTTCTATTTGGCATGCCCTTATTTGAATGAAAGTTGAACTCTCATTGAAAATTATGGCAAAGCCTGTGTCCATCTCGAAGAACGGAAACAATTCACTCAGTAGGAGAGTAACTTGATTGCATAATAAGTATCCGATAAATCAAGAAGAAAGATATCAACGGATTACCGACACATAAGCAAATAATTTCAGTGTAATCATAATACACACACTTCTTATCATCCAATTCCAATTCAAATTTAAAAAGTCCAAATGTCATAGGGAGATCTTTACACAAGGATTTTATAAAGTATACCACATATTAGCATGTACAAAATCAATTCTTAAATACACATTTTCCGAAAGAGTGGCAGTAAAGTATTAATTTGTCACATATCCTTAATTTCTTAACCAAAAAGCTTCAAAAAATATTTAGAGGCATTCATTTTCCAGAGTTATTTATCTGGTTTAATGACTATTTACTTTTTTTTCCCAAAACATCTCTTCTTTTTAGTCTTCCGCTCGTCTTTGACCTCAGGGATTTGCTGCTTCGAGAACTCTAAGAAAACTTGCTCCAATGTCGTATTATAGATCGAAAAGTCTTTGATTTTCTCTTCATTCTTGAACTTTTCGAGTTTACTGAAAGCAACACTGAACCGAAACTCATCTGGAGGCATCTATGAGAAAAATTTGTTAGAGACGGTCTGCGCTCGAATCCTAATACTTGATAAGTTTCATAAATTTCACTGTCATCTTGTGCCTTAGTTGCTGTTGGGCTTATCTGCCTGATAAGGTCAATCATTTCGCCTTCGAGCTTTGCACCCTTGGAAACAGTGATCTTATATCCTGAACCGTATTTGTTCTTTAAGTAAGCTGTGTTCCCGATGCAGACAAATTTCCCATTGATCAGAATTCCTATTATTTTAATGAATGAATCATTGTAAAAAACGAGGCTGGGGCAAACTCTTGTTACCTATTTTGCTGCAAAGAGATTCCGCCTCAGTCATCGAATGAGTCGTCAAGACGATTGCCGAGTCTCTGATCGCTAAATTTTGCTTTATCGTGTCCCAGAGGTACGTCCTGGCTAAAGGATCCATACCAGTAGACGGTTCATCAAGGAATTGTGTAATAGGAGCGCCAGTGGAAGCTAAAGCGACGCAAAGTCTGCGCTTGTTTCCTCCGCTAAGCTGGAATGTCTTTTTGTCTTTATGCTCTCTGATTTTCAAGATGTCAAGGAAGTAATCCGTATTCGCCTTGAGATCTGCTCTTGTAAGCCCTTTGATTTTCCCGATTATTTCAAGATGCTCTTTCACTGTGAGAAGTTCCCAGAGCGCGTCGAACTGGGGACAAATTCCACAATTTTTGTATATCTCGAATTTGTTTTTCGAGGCAATTGAACGTCCATTGAGATAGACCTCTCCGCTCGTTCCGTTGATTAATTGTGTTATGATATTAAATGCAGTCGATTTCCCTGCTCCATTCGGGCCTAATAGCCCGAATATCTGGCCTTTCTCCACACCAAAAGAAATTCCCTTGAGAGCTCTATGTCCATTTTTGAATCGCTTCTTAAGATTGAGCACTTTTATCGGGAAATTATTAGTAGGATCGAGAAGGCGAGTTTCCTCGGCTTTGATATCGGATTCACCAATAGGAGGTTCTTCGGCATCGTGCTGCTGTATTTTTTCATTGTGGTCTTTGACAGTTACATGGAACCACCTGAACTCGAGAAGCAGAGTCAAAACCATATAAGCAATAGCTTGGCAGTAGAGAATTAGCATTATCCAGAGGGCATTATCGATCAAAACAAGCCCGAAGAAGGTCCTTTCGTACTCGGGGTTCAAGGCAAACAGCGACTGCTGATAAGGCAACCATGGACCAAGAGCATATCCGATAACTTGGAACACGATTGAAACTGCGTGCAAATTGATCAAATTAAAAAGCGAAGCCAGGAACATTGGTCCTAAGTAGAGCACTAAAGAGAATAGTTAATTGATTAGCTCAAATCTCCTGAATAGTTAGATAATTACCAACAAGTCCAAGCACTGGGAACGTAGAAACTGCTGCAGCGGCAGATGAATAAATGTATCCCCAGAGATACGCTGACGTTAACAACGATGCAACAAAGCCGAAGGTGAGACCAACGAACGTTGCTAGGTCACCAACAATGAATGAAAGTTTTCTATTGCCGAAGTATTAAAATAACAGAGTGTGAAGAAGAATTTTACTGAGCATAGATCAATATGATCAAGAAGCCCACGAAGAAGCAGATAATCAGGAAATCGAAGAGGAAAGTGCCCAGCCAATAGGACAGATTCTTGCAACCCATGACCCTCAGTAGATACCTATACCGCAAAAAAATTTGGAGAGTGAATCTGAGGTATTATTAATGAATGGATTACTTCGTTCTCTTTTCTCTGTCATAAACAGCAGAACCACAGTAGATCGACGAATTGGCAGTGAAACCTACAGCTATGAACGCTGCAAATGTGGCGACACGGCGTTCATTATTCCCAGCAACAGTATTCGGTAGAATCGTAGCGGTTATGATAAATGCGATTGGTTGAATCACTGAGAAATACCCCTGAGGACTTCGTATCGTGACGAGGAATCTCTTCACAAAGCAAGCGTTCAGCTGTGCCCAAAAATTGTAAGTCGCCTGTTTTGTGACTGCCTTGGGAACGCCCAAATTAATAGAAGTTGAAGAAGAAACTAAGTTCGGATCGGTAGTAGCTTGGGCTTTCTTATCTTCATGAACTGTGATATTCAAAAACGCATCTTCTAGAGAGTTCATCTCGAGGCTCAACTGAGAAAAGTCAGAACAATTCAAGCATGTATGAGTTACTGCCAAGCCTGGTATTTGTTCTAGTCTCTCGAATAAAGTTGCAAATTTCGACTGCTCTTGGAAAGGAAGCGAAAATTTGAGAACGTCTGAAGCGGTTTGATCCTCCACAAGAGCTCCGCTAATTATTGACTCTGTTATTTGTTTGAGTTGTGGTTTCAGGACTTCAAAAGTCTTTGACACTTCATGCTGATATCTAAAGTCATGATTAAGTTTGCGTTGAATGAATTTCGAAAAACCAGTACTTGGGTGTGATAAAGAGATGGTATCCAACGCCGAATTGCTTCTTTATATAATTGGGAGTTCCCAGCGCGAACAGCTTTCCGCTCGACATAACTCCAATTCGATCAGCCAGCTCGTCCGCTTCTTCGAGATAATGGGTTGTTAATATGATCGTTTTCCCTTCTTTTCTCAGATCTTTAATGATTTGCCAGATTACACGACGAGAGCCGGGATCCATCGCAGAAGTTGGCTCATCAAAGTAGAGTATTTCGGTTCCTCCCAGCAGTGCCATGGACATGCTTAACTTTCGACGGTTTCCTCCACTTAGCTGTCCTGCAAATTTCTTTCGATCATCGTAAAGTCTCACCTATGGAAAAATAAAGTTAATAACAGAAGGACCAGTCTTTTGAATTTTACCTTTTTCAGCTGAATTTCAACTTCTGTGGAAAGATCTTTCTTTGGGATCCCTCGAATTGCGGCTATAATTTCAAGGTTTTCTTCGCAAGTTAGATACGGGTAGCACAGGTCTGTTTGAGGACAGACGCCAATCTTCATTTTTATCTCACTGTAGAACTTTTTCAGATCCTTTCCATAATCTGTTTCAAGATTTTCGTGAATTACTATTCTGCTTTTTCACAATAAATTAGCTTACATTTCACTGAGCCACTCGAAGCTTTCGTAAAGCCAGTCAAAATATTAATAGACGTTGTCTTTCCAGCTCCATTATGACCAAGTAAGCTAGCCAAAGGTACTGTTAATACAACAATTTCCCTAAAATTGAAAGCGATACCAGAAGATCTGCTTCTCGTACATCGAAACAGTTATTCCTTTGAGCGCCAACGACTTTCTGAATTTCTTCTTTAAGTCAGTTATTTCAACGGTCTTCCTCAACCTTTGACTGTTCGGGAACTTCTCATGATAGGATGCCGAGCTAAAATCATTATTTTCCAGCGGAGGGGAGCTTTCTGCGCTTCCACTGCGAGTTGCCGCGTCATCTTTAACCCCACCTTTTTTCTTTTTCTTCTCTCTGAAGCTAAGTATATTCCGCCAATATTTCGCTGTCGTCTCTTTGTCAATCCCATAAAACTTACGGTCATATATCGTAGATTAGAAACACATCGAAACGGAAGTAATATTACAGTATCGCAGATGAAAAATATCACAAAGAGGACTGCAATGTCAACAAACAGCATCCAAACACAGTCTGAAATCGAGTAATCGGGATACTCGCCAGCTGCTCCGAGTATTCCTTGCGTCTGGGCTGTAGGAGGCAGAAGGCCGCATAGTATTTTTACTGTCCTATTATCCCATAATTAATTTCAATCAGAAAGAATAAAATTGGTCAGTATTAGCTGACTCAAGTTAATTAAATAAATGGAATTAACTAAAAGAACATCAGTTAACGTACCTGTTCCCAGTTGTCTTGCCGACGAAGTAAAAGAAGCCCATTATCCCAAATAATGTTCCTACGATATCGCTTCCAATGAATGGGTCTTCGAAGAAGATGCTCACTGTGAAACTGAACAGAGCATTTGCGATGGCTTGGAGTTCAAAAACAATAAATACAACAGCCCAATACTGTAAGAAAATAAGCATTATTTCTAGCATTGCAAGACATTTTAAACTACCTTTGGTGGTACAAAACTAGGTCCTGCGGCCATGACTCCGATTAATAAGATAAATCCGACCTAGTTAAGTTTTAGAAATTAGAAAATAGCCGAATATTACCACTAGCCCTTTGAGAGCAGCTAATATCATGTGACAAGAGTAATAGCTTGCTCTTCTTAGACCGTTTATCTGCAAAAAATAGTCAGATCTTTCAGAAATAATGGACTTTTTGACTTTGAAATATTCTCGATGTTTGAGTTTCTTATCTGTGACTATGTCCATGAAGATGTTTCGAACGAACCCATTGTATCCCCAGGGTAAGTAGATTGCAATGAGATCGCTCCCCCCGTCAACCTTAGCTATATAGGGAGATGATTAGTGGTTGGAGAGGAAGAGTTTCTTACAGAAAAAGAATATTCCAATCGCAACAACTATTGGGAAGAAGAATTGGCGTAGATTTTCGCTAAAATTGCGCCGGTATCGCAAGGTCTGCACCCTGAGTAATGCATGTGTTTGCTGCTTGTAACTCATTTTGGATGATAGAATTTTGATTCAAGTCTATTAAGTTTTTTCCACAGATAACAAGATAACAGATTTTTAGCATATATGAATTACTTGCTAAAGAATCACGGTTTATGGTAATCGAAGATTCAGTAAATTTTATACGGTTGGAAGAATTAAGGAATATTCAGGCTTTTCGGATACCGTGATTTCGACATTCAATAAACTTGAAGCTATAGGGTTGGACAAGCCGTAATCCTCGAGTGTAAACGAGCTATATGAAGATGCCTATCAAGAGATATTAGAAAAATACGCTGTTTCTAGAAATTTGGAAAACTCAGTTTGTTCTAAAGAGTTAGAAGCCGAGTTTAGCTGTCCAACACTGTTCCATTACACTACTTTCAGAGATACTGAAAGGATTTTGTTTAGTTTAGGGTTGGTGAGGTATGAGGAGAGGGAAATTGGAAACCGAAAAACGAATTTATCAATAGACAGCTAAAATCGATTTTAGAAAAAAGAAATTTTAAAAATATTTTCTGGTAGGTAATGGGAAAGTTCTATCTATTAGCTAGTCTCTCAAAACGCCAACCCACTTTGTATACTGTTGTTGAAATTTTGGTAGAGCTCAAGCTTATTGTTGTGAATTAACTTTCTAAAAATTTACATGTGCTAGTCAATTTTTGCCTCATAGTATAAAAACGTGGGACTTGGGATAATGAGACATCTTGTGGAAATGAATTAAGTGTGTACTTAAGGGAAAGGCAATCAAGAGGAAAATTACAGTGTGAGCTGGAATTTAAGACGGTTATTAAAAAAAAAAATAAATTGGGAATCACGATATGCATTGACTTGCTTAAGTAATCACCCCGTAAGTTGGAAGTTACTCTCTCAGGTTTCAAAAAATGGTTTTGTAAGTGCGGCAAATAAAGCACGACTGGCTTGGAAAAAATAGGAATAAAAAAGCAAATTTCTTGATCATTTGTATATCCTCACTTTAAATCGTAGCATTGTATATTTTCTTTTGAATTCCTGAACTGCCCTTAATGCAGTTATTTTATATAGGAATCTCCCTCTTAGAAATATACTAATCGTTAACTAGACACAAATGACATTCCTCCATTTTCCACTTTTGCTCTCCTTAACACCTCTTGTATTCATTTAGTTGTGGTTTGAGTTCAGTTACAAACCCAATATTCACTGGCCTTTTACCATAAGGTATTTCGAATTCCGATACCCTTTAGCGCTTAGAAACTGCCTTGGTTTTAAGAGAAGAGACCTTCAAAAAGAGAGATTGTCTGTAGTTCAGATCTGTTGCGGCTACACTCATGTTGTTCAACAAAATAAGAAATGTCTTATGAATAGAGCTGGACCACAGCTAAAAGCTTCCTAAGAAAAAGTACCCTAAAACAAAACAGAATCCTCAAGTTTTCATAGTACAAGCAAGCTTGATTTAACAATTTCTCTTATCAGTTTTCAAAAAAGGCATACTTATATTCTCATTTTTCATTTTGGAGAAGAACTGACTGTTGGTGAGACTTTGTTTGTAGAACTCTACAGAAGTTCAGATACCATATAAATTTCGTAGTTGGATTAAACTTCTATTGAGTATAACTCCATTCTTACTTTTTTATTTCAAGATTACTCGTAACTTATCTGTTGAATTCTTTGGTATTAAACAAAGTTCCCTGAGGGAGCTTTGCTCTTGGCCCATAGAGGCTTGTTTTTCTATCAAGAACATTAATAATATGCAACCACAATATTTTTGTACTGCTTAACTTCAATCAGAAACTCTAGCTTTAGGTTTTTTTCGATCGTACTACTTCAATTGAGATAATGACCTTGAAAAGCTTGCTGCTGATCGTTGTCAGCTCTATTCTCGAAAACACAATTTATTTTATCGTGTTCCATTCTGAGAAAATAGTAGGTTTCAGAACAATTTTGAAAATTTCACTGGCAAAATAGTTTTATATCGAACCACATGCTCAAATTTAAAAATCCCTAACTCCTGCTGAACTTTCTCTAATATAGCCTATGGATGGCTGATCCAATATCGCAGCATCAAACCCTACCCTTATGCGTGTCTGCTCCATGAAACTAATCTCTGTGATAATGTTGAAAAGCACAGCAGGCAGCTCACCTCGATCGGATTCATCACTTGTTTGCTAGGTATTAATTACCAACTCATCGATCAGAGTGGAATTTCGTTAAAGATCTCGAATAGCTATAATTATCTCGAAGCAGTATGCGTCACATCACTGGAATTGAAGTTGAACAAAATAAAATTTTTAATGGTACCACATATTCCAGAAATTTGAGATTTATACATGTATCGAAAGAAAATAGAACTCTAAGAACTTTTTGTTTGGAAATGATTTAATAAAACTGGCTCAGAAAACAAATCACAGATATAAATTTTTTTATTGCATCCACTTGAATTCTTGCGCTGGTCTCCGTTAGAAAGGCTTAAATTTTTAAAGCTATCTCCTTTGTATATAGAAACCATTCTAAAAATCACTATATAAACCCAAAATAATCCCTACAACTTTTCGGTTCTATTGACTTTGAAGTTTCAAAAACTAAAGCTCCTTTCCTGAGCGAAATTGTGTTGACAAAGCCTGAACCTGCAAAGTTGAGCTCGTGCAAGACATGCAGAGAAAATTGATTTGCTAGTCCTGATTGAGCCTAGCGGTCAATGCGACTACATGTCTGAGCGTGGGTTTAATTGAGGCTGAGTTGCAGATTTGAAGACCGAAAGTTTTCTGCATAGCTTTACTCATCATGGTAAATAATTTGGAAATAGTATCAGGACATAGTCCTCTCTCAATCCTAATTTATTTTTCGATTCTGCTAGTTCAACAGTTAACTTCTAAAACCAGTTGAGCGAATTAACCTAAAATTTCACCTCACCTCAATGGAATTGGAAACAGATGTGGAGATTTAGAAGGTTAACTGAGGGCACGACTTTTATCAGAAAAGATAAAAACTTGTTCTTTGTGGAACAAAAGGCCATTGCTAATTGAAGGCGCTAAGGTAAGGGAGAGAGATTGAAAAAAAAAGAGAGAGCAATCTTTTGCGTCATCTAGCTATGTTTGTACTTCAAGTGTAATGCTTTTCTGTAATCAATTGAATTAAGTTCGGTTCGAAGAGATTGTATATTATGTACAGAATTTGATGCGATTATCAGCCAATAGACCTAGAGCTATTCTTTGAACATTTCAAACAAACAATTGAGTAAACAAACTAAAGATACATAAAACTCTGTGCGTGTTATTTCCCGAAGACACAATCATAAACAGTTACATAATTACAATTCAAATGAGAAAAAGTCTGTAAAAAGATCTGTCAACCACTTTTCTTCAAAGCATTCTTTGAAACTAAAAATTAAACTAAAGAATCCTTCTTGAAGTTATATGAAAGTCATAACTAAACTACCTGACACAATACTTTTTAACTATCACATGCGACTGTAACTTGACGAAAACTTACTGAATTATAAATCTCATCAACCAAGAAATGAGTGGAAATTCCGTTTCAGAGAAGAAAGGTTCGAAATAAAATCAATTATCGCTAAGATCTCACCCGTCTTTTGTTTTATATGCCTCTTGAACTTTTTTCTATAATTTAAATCCCATAAATACAACTCATGCTCTTATACTTTCGATAGAATACATGAAGCATTACAGAAACTGAATTTCCTGTTCGAATATCAGAATGTGAGCAACGCAGCTAGAGTATTCTTTTCACATTTCAACAATTTTATCTACTGTTTCCAATATACGTGTCTTTCGTTGAAATCTGATTTTAATCGGCCAAAAACTCACAAATCCAAAATATATTTTCTAAAAATGAGTGACAATAAAAGAGTAATCATCGGATTCATAGTCTTCACTTCAATCGTGATACTCATCCGGCTCTACCAGTCAGTTGAAGACAACGAGTTCGAGGAAATCCTTTCTGTTGCGAGATACGAACAGGAAGAACAAGGATATTATTCAGCCGAAACGATGAGTCTACTCTTAGAGCCTCTGTCCAAAACTTTTGCTGAAGACATGAAAAACATCACACGCGCCTACCGCCAAAAACAGCGTGAAAACTTCCATGATTTGGAGTTATGGTACAAAACCATGAGAGAATACCGTAGATTTTTAGAAAGTGGAAATCTGGACTCCAGACAAACTCTGATTCGAAAATGGGGATTATCTGTGGAGAAGTGGGAAGGGTCAGCGCAGCGTCATATTCAGGATGCAACATTCCGAAAGAAACTGGAGGAAGTTGATAAGAAATACAATTTTTTCCCTACTCCTCAAGACATAAACGACACTGAAGCCAAAACCCACATCTCTCACCAAATTAAATACTTAGAGACTAAGCAGAGTGAACTAGCGAAATTGAAGGAGTGGGTTAAAGAGGAGGACCCAACTTGGAATCTGATTGTTTGGACGAGAATATCAGACTATGTTTTTCTGAAAACGCGAATCGAGTCTGAAGACTTGATGAACTATATCGAAAATCATAAAGAAGAAATTTCTGAAGACATTGAGTTCCAGGAGATGTATTCTAAATTTCAGGCTTTATCAAAAAATATTTTTCATGAAAATCCCAAAAATTCGAAGAAGAAGGAAAGCGATCAGCTAGGTGAAAACATCCAGGAGGACTCCGAGAAACGTCCTCTCAAGAAAAAAAGAGGAGAGTTGTGAGAATAGGGTGAGGAACTTAAGTAGGAGCAATGAACTTTCATCCCTTGGTGTTGAGTGTAACGTAAATCTATATAGTTATTGATACCACTTTGAAAGGACGAAATCCAAAGTTTCTTAAAGTTTGCTTATCAAAAATGTCGACACTTAATCGAGCTAAATAATTATGAGGACAATGTATTGCTGCCTTCTGCTGTTTGGATCTGACCGTATGATCAAAAGAGAGCTGAGATATGAGTTTTATTGTGGCTTTTCCAGACCTTGTAATTGAGAAAGATAATACGTTGAAATCATTCTCATCTGCCTTATTTTGTTGCTAACGCTTTATTCAGAGAATAAAATACTAATGCTGGGTTGTTAAATGAAGTTCTATTTATTTTAATTAATAAGAGCAGAATTCATAATTTGATATTAATTCATTTTTCGAGTCGGTTCAAAACCATTACTTTTTTTATTCGCTCATGTTCAAGTGCTCAATTTCTATATTAAGAAGATAATATTCAACTGAGATTGTCTAAAATCAGAAAACTCCCTTACTTTTATATTTCGAAATTACAGAGATTACCATGTACTTTTGTATCAATGGGTCAGAAAGAAAAAGTTTATTCTTCAACATTTTGAAAGAGTCAATTATCAATTATAAATTTTAGAAGTTTTTCAGTAATTAGCATCTTGATTCTTGATAATTGCTATATGATGTCAAATTAGTTAGATTCAAAGTAATCTAGTGTAATGCATTTAAGTAAATAGGATTCACATAGTAATCCTAAACTTTCAAAGTAAAAATATTTATTTAGCATGCTGAATTACTTTGCCATACTTATAGTAAGCAGAATAAAAAAAATTGATTCGAGTCTGAATCAGTAAAATTAATTATGAGGAACAAATTCTTTGGAGAGAAGGAGGAAAAAAAAACTGGCTAAAGTTGAATGTACTTAAACTTAAGAAGCCCTTTTTTTCATAATTAATGTCACTTAACAAAACAGCTTCTGTGTTACGGAATCACTGCAAGTTAAACACAATGACTTGATGCGATCTCTCCAAACAAACGAATTCGCTTCAAATTCGGTTTTACATATGAACAAGTCAACACTAACATAGCTATCAACTCAAAATTTGCTGCTACTGAATTCATCAATCTCTTGGCTAATTCAGTCTCCTATCATAAGTACCACATCCATGAATCCTACGAACATTTGATTCCTAAATCATATTTCTTGCAATACCATTATCGTTAATTCAGAAAGCATTGATCAAAGACGCACAGATTAAAACACCCTTCTTTGAATTATATAATTATTACCTATTAGCATTCAATCAAAAGCAACATCAAGATGATGCAATAAAAGATGTTAGCTCAACAAAACTAAGCAAACAATGTTGTTCGAGCTCAATCCAACTTCTATATCTATAATAAGAATGGTCATTTGACCCTACTTTAATAGTAAATATAAAGACGTCTAAATCGTTGGATCGTGTCCTCGAGAGCCTTGATTGAACGATTAAATCCTTCGTTAAATTATGAAAAACTCCTTGCTATGCCCGGAATGACCAAGTCTTCCAAACGGCAGCCAACCTCTTATAAGATTCTTCTTTGGGAGGTGGCGCCCCAATTAAAAAAATTTTGAGGATCTTGTGAACCCACTTGACTTGAAGCAGGATCCCATCTCAGGAACAGATCTCTGACAAAAATCCCGTTGTTATGTCTTTCTCTCTGGAACAGCTCTTCTTTTTTCTGAATTTCAGATAACACGTCGTATTTCATTCTCCTTGAGCTGTTGACTTCTCTATCCATTCCATTTGGAAGGCGAGACTTGCCGAAATTCTCATAGACCAGTTCTTGGACGCTCTTAGTTGGCACTTCTTTGCGTGCTTTTTCGCGAGTCTCTTCGGGTTCGCTGTCACTGCAAGAGTCATTATTTCCTTCTAAGTTAACAAATACTGCCCAATTCCAAGTTTTTGAGATTTGCAACTTGGAGCTATCCGAAGTGAAATCAACACTCTTTCTTTTCCGACGAGCTGCCATCGCAACGCTTATATCAGCCTCTGTGGCGCAACTTTGACTCTTGTATTGAACTTTAATTGGTATATTCCTCCAATCCTCGAGCCCATTGAAAAACTCGGAGTTCGGATGAGAATCCGAAGAGTAAGGGTTCAAGTTGCTTGACTTGCTGACTTCTAACTCGAAATTCCTCTGCGAAGAAGATAGACCACTCATGCAAGCGGTTTCTTCGCGAGATGTATTTGACTCAGAGGCCTTGGTTGGAGTTGATTCTTGGTCTGTGGGGGTTGTGGGGGTAGCTTTCTTGATTATTTCGGATTCAACTTTGGAAATGATTTCTCCTTGCACGTTCATCCAATAAAATTCGTGTGATTCGATATCTTTAAGCGTTTGGATGGTTTTTCTGGCGGCAGAGTAGCTGGGGAAACTCACAAGGCAGATCTTTGTGTTTTCCTTGAGGAGAGGAAGGCCTCTGACCTCATCCTCGGTCCACTTCTTGCAAAAAGAAATATCGACGATTCCTAATTAGGAATTTCAATTTAGTTGGTGACTTGGAGTCGAAATTTACTCGTTGCGTTTTCAAACAGACCAGTTATATAGACTTCAGTGGCCTCTAGATCGACATTTGGGATGACGAGTGTGCGGTTCTGGCAATTTCCTGAAGGGGTGATCTATCATTAAATTTAAATTTCCGGAATCAATAGTGCGTCAATTACCTGTTTCTTGAGATTGTTGAGAAGATTATCAAATTTGGTCAGATCTCCCTGGTAGGACGATCTGATCTCCTGCAAGAAGTTGCAAGCCTCCTCGGTTTTACCTTCAAAATTAAAAATTTGATTAGTTCATTGAATAACAATAGTATTGCCTACCTTGCTGATGCAAGACTGTGGCTAAGTCCTTGATCGCTGATTCAGTTCGTTCGTTGTTTTGGATAGAAAGCTTATAAAACTTGATTGCTTTGTCCAAATTTCTCTCCACATACTCAGCTCGCTTGGCCTTGCTGTATGCGGAGTTGCCTTTTGGGATGGGAGCTTGCCAGTCGCTCTTATTCCGGATATGCTCTTCAATTTTTATTTCTGCTAGCCTTTTGTGCTCGAGTAAAGTCCTAATCAAAAATGTAAGCCTCAAAGGAGAATAATATGATCAAATACATTGCATCTCTTGACTTCTCTGGGCTCGCAAAGACCTTAGGCTGGTCTTTGATGCTAACTTGGTACGTTTTCACATAAGAACTTTTGTTTGTTCGATCATTATGATTTTTCTTCTGATGTTGGCTCTGATTTGACCGCTTGTAGGAATGATGACCATAGTTGGATGACTGGTAATCATATGTTGACGCTTGGCTCGAAGTATAATATTGATCCATTTGCGAGTTTCTTGTTAGGTGATTTTTTTTTCTAATTATCACGGCTTGGATACCAAAGTAATTTAAATTGGTCTGAATCTAATTAAAGTCTTTAGTTTTTTGGGCTTGAGAATCACATTTTTGATTTTTTTGTACACAGCGTAATCTAACTCATCATGAGCCAATTTCGTGTACAAAACAGTTCAGCGTGAGAGAACAGGCTTTTTCTGCCAGGTGGGCTCTGGCAAGGGCTGAACAACAGCTTCACAGTTGGTAGTCCTTGCTGGAGTGGATTGGCTCGGTCAAATGGTCTTAAAGTGTAGAAAAACTCGAAGTGGAAATTTAATGCGTTTTTAGGATTTATTTACGTGTATGGATGACTTATATCAGGATTATTAAAATTTCAAGGTTTAAATTTGATCAACGTTGCGTAGAAGTGGATGATGTTGGCATGGGCGTGAGTAAAGCTCTTCTACTCAGAGCGTAATGACAGCTGCATGGCAGGAGTATACCAATTGTGTGTTGGGTCACAATTTGAATTTGAATATCTCCAAGATTCATTATACTGTTTCGCTATTAATAAATATCAGCAAAACAAGATTCCACGCGATTCTAAAAGTTGAGTTTACTCTGAAAAATACTACTATGGATTTTGAGGATTCTTCCATGCGTAATTCAGTGTGAAATAAGTCGATGTGCATATAATGAATTCCTAAAAGCGACTTTTCGTTTCTAAATAGTAGTATTTTTCCATTCATGGTTTTTTTTCATTCAACAATCTCAAATCGCCAGTGAGATATTGTTATGCTACCGAGTCCTAATATATTTTCTAGAAGCCACATCCATTTAACAGTGTTATACACCCAAGGCCACCTGTCTCTTAAATACACAACAACAGATAGAAAAATCGATCAAATGGAAGGAGGATATATACAAGAAAGCCTTTTCAAATAAATAATAATGTCCAATCTTTAAGACTCAATATTATATAGAATTTGATACTCATAATATTGATAGAACACACAAAGACGACGAAAGAGACAGACCAGAAAACAATCAATAGAAAAGAATCGAGAATCACGAATCTGTCTCTCTCATCAATATAATACATACCTAACTTTGTTAAATTTGAGATCTTTTTTGATATCGGGTTATTATTTAAAAACAAATAAATGATTGGTCGTGGTTGTAATAATGTTTGATAGATTGGAGCTCTTCTTAGTTCAAGCTGATATTTGGCAGGCTAGGACTAAGAAGGTTGAGAATAGAAGCCTCTCTCGCGTCCTTTGGAGCTTCTTCATGAACAGTGTTGTTAGTTAACACTGGAACACTGTTTTGGTTCATTGTTGTAAGATTTGAGGTTTGAATGGGCTGAGGAGGAGTGATCCTTGGTTTTGAGTATTCTGAAGTGTTTTGGGAATGACTTGGTACATCTTGTTTGTTGAGGACGACCTGGTTTAACAAAGACTGTACAATGACGCTTCGTCTCTCTAATTCACTCTTTAACTCATCTTGGGTTGCAACAGGGCCATTGAACCAAGCGTTTGCTTTAATTTCATCAATTGAAGGTCGGTCTTCAGGGTCAATGGCAAGCATTGCGTTCAAAAGCTCTTTGAGTTCTTTAGAAAAAATAACATTTTCATTGTTTTCTTTGACAATTCTTGCTTCTTGTTGCTCCCAGAAAACGTTCTCTTTGCCACTACATAGCAATCTGTAGCAAGGGTCTTTATAATCAGCTCGTGCAAAAGGCGGGTTGCCAGCCAAAATGAGGAAAAGAACAACGCCTGCGGCGAAGATGTCAACTTTGCGACCATCAGATACTCCTTGTGTCATTAGCTCTGGAGCTGCGTATCTAATTACGTAATTTAATATTAACCTCGAGACTTAGTGATGAGAGTTTACCCTTCTGAACCAATAGTCCCGACAAGAGCGTTTCTTCGAGTGTCGCTGAGGAATCTCGCGAGCCCGAAGTCAGCGATTTTAAGATTATATTCAGCATCGAGGAGAATATTTTCAGGTTTAATATCTCTGTGAGCGATTCCCTTTTTGTGGCAGTAGTCCAACGCTAACCATGCATATTTCATCAGTATTAGCTTCAACAAACCAAGTTTACCATTAATCAGCTGTCGGAAGTATAATCTAGCGATTTTCTCATCAAACCGACCTGTTTTTGCCAAAAACTCATATAACTCTCCATTTGAAGCAAGCTCAAGGGCCAATGCTGTGAGCTGAGAGGTCTTGCCTTGTTCATCTTCATAGTCGATGTCTATGTAAGAGTCGATGATGTTGATCAGGTTTGGATGGTTCATTTTTCGTAGAAGGTTCGCTTCGTTCTCGAAGGCAAGTTTATCTCGTCTAGAGGCAGCCTTGGAGAGGACTTTCAGAGCAGCGAATGTATTTCTTGCTGGGTCGTACACCATTTTCACACTATTAGAAACGCAGATATATGTGTAAGCGTTGCTAAACGATAGAAACAGGAGTACCTTGAAGAGTTCCCAACTCCGATTTCCTTGACCACAACCCAATCGGCGATGGTATATTTGTTAGTCGTGTCAAGTACGATCGATCGATCCATGAGAGTTGAAGTAAAATAAAAATTGTTTTAGTTAAAATGAGTTTTAAATGTAGGCAGAAAGCACCCTTTTTTATATGCGAACTCGGAATTCCTTTAAAACTCAATAATTTTAATTACTAGCTGTTATTACTGATTTCCATCATCTTTTCAGCATCAAATTAAATTCGCCACAATTCTGTTTGCCATGCAATTATCTCGGCTCTTCACCTTCTCTTTCGGTAATCAGAACCTCAAAACGAGATTAAATTGTTTTATGCGGAAGAGGAAATTTATGTTTGACGAATACTCCCAGATGAGCCCATATATCAAGTTAGAAAGCAAAGACCCATTCAAAGCAAACGTGAAAATAACTTCCAAAGGACATTTCGACAGTGAATAACTAGAGAATCGACTAGAATTCAGGGATTTCCGGGATCTAATTGAGCATGCAGTGATGGGAATCCTGATCAGAAAAAGTGAATTTCCATGCGTTTTTTAATTTGAATGCAAACTTTGAATAAAATTTCCAGTAGCGTTGCTGACGAAATTAGGAGAGTGCGCAGCGTTTTTTGTCGGCTTGCCGAGCAAAAAAGACTGGAATTCAGTTCTGCTGTAAACCCTGCAGCGTCAGTACTTCGTAAATATGGAAGTTTGAGCTTAAATTAAGTATCGTTTGTGGAAATAACCCTTGACGAAATGATTAAGATCTTGAGATTCTATTTCAAGGCCTGTAGATATACTTTGTCCGTAAAGTTCTCAAAGGTATTAGGGACTTAGCTGGCGATTTAAGAGAGAGTTCAACACTCTTTTTGCATAAGTACACCAGAAAACTGACGCTCTTGAATGAATGAACTGTGAGATATGAAAAATCGAGAAAGTAGCGAAAATCATAAACTAGGTCTCAGCTAGCTATTCACAGAAGAGGCCAATATAATATAAAATCAGAGTTTTATGATTTATCTCTCAATTCATTCTTCAGAATGAGCAGATTAAATTATGACATCCGGGCTTTTTTTCAACATGTACAAGCAAAAAGTTTCAATTTAATAGTGATAAAGCTTCATTCGAATGCTGAGGTTACATATATCCAAAGAAGAAAGATCTACTCATGAATAAAAAAGCCATAAAAATTACAAGCTGAGTCAGAACTCACGAACCAAATCAGTAAATACTGATTGTTCAAAATTCCTTCTCTTAATGAACGAACATGAGCCTGTAATAAATTTATTCCTCCTCAATTTACACACAGTTTCCACGCTAGATGAATGGATGATGGATGATGGAATTAAGCGCACTGTTGAAGTGACTCATTTGGATGTGTGGACGCGTGGGTATATTCTTTTAGTAAATGTGAGTAAAGGAAAGTCTATTCCTCGTTACCAATATCAAGCCGTTGTCGAAACCTTCAGAGCAAATAATAGCTGTTCTATGAAGTTAGCAATGAATACTTACCTTTCCCGATAGCCATGTGAGCTCAACAAATATTACATTAGTATCAATATTCGGAGTAAGTAGGGATATCTCTTGAACCAACTTCTTCAATAAATTATCTCTTTATCGAAAGTTATCGCGAATCACAGACACTAAATCATTTCTTCTCCTTCTATTTTTTAGTAGAATTTTGACTACATCAAGAGAATGCTTTTATGAACAGTTTTTAAAGTTTACGATTATGACATATAGGAGATAGTTTTTACTATATAGTGAGAGAAAATACTTCGATTAGTTACTTTTACTTTCATTCGATAAGTATATTTAAAATATAATAAATCGATGACCATAATAAAATAATTTCAAAACAATTATAAAAATCAAATCTGTTGTGTGACCTTCAGCTTGCAAACCTTCAATATAAAGGTATATATTTTTCTATGTCTGACAGTGGCAGTGAGCTGCAGTCGGTAATGGCTTCGTTAAGCAATGCTATCGTGTATTAAAGGGTAATGGTAGACCTGGAATGATAATTATTATGTTTTACATAAGAAATAAATTGTCTTTAAGAAACTATGAAACACACTTTAGCTCAGGCTCAGCGTCAACAGCCGTCTAAAATGAAAGTGAGAGAAGTAACAATTCAGGCAAACAGTTCGGAAGAAATCTGTATTAAAGAGGAGAAAATGTACCAGCCTTTCCAGCACATTAATTTAAGTGAATAATGAGATGATAGGTTACCCTTGAACATTTTTTTATAACGTGGATCTTGATATTAAAGGATTACTCTCTAGTAGGTGCAATCGAAAGGTTATAAACGAGAACTGCTTTTTTTGAGATAATTATTTCAAAAATCAAGCATAATAACGAAGGTTCTAAAAAAAAATTTGCAGTTCCTCTCTAATATAATCAGGAAGCAAAACAGATAGAGCCCTTATCTCATCTCATCGTTTTTGAGCTTAAAATTCTCCAACAAAAATCATCAAATTAAATCAATTTTGAGATGTATATCTATAATTTATTTCATAAAGTGGTAGAGTTAATTGGTATTGAATTTTAAATTTTTTGGAAACAAAATCGAAAATTTTTTGCGTTCAAGTGTACAAGAGCCTTTTAATTACATTCTTCACCTTTCCTGGCTTAATATATTGAAATGTAAGTCGTCTTAAGGTATGCATTCTTGTATCGAGTATAATTTGATTAAAACACTTCGAGTAAAGAGTATATAAATGATAATTCTACAATAAATTTCTGAAGGGTTAGACACAGCTGATATTAATGGTCTATGATCTTCCCCCTTTCATATCATAACTGTAGAAAGAATAATTTTTGATTATTCAGATAAACATCCTTTGAGAATTGAAATTAAATTTTCTTCAAATTCGTCAATAGAGGCTGAGTAGAAATAAGAAAATTACTGAGGAATACTTCTTGGAGAGCAGAAAATGAAAAAGCAACATTAATTTGAATAATATTAATTAACAGATATAGATTGGGAATACAACCCCATACTATCCACGCCCTTTATCCTAATGTAATAATTACTTTGGCAACTCGAACAGAAACAGTAAGCAATTGTTTTTTTGTTTTTTTGAACGTTCAAAAATTTCTCAATAATTATCATTTATCTTTAATTAATGTCAAAACGTAGTTTGCTCCTCCTCTCAGCAGAGTTATGGCTCGCACTTATCATATTCACCGCTTCTGTTTCTCTTTCAACACAAATTGAAACTGCAGGGAGAAAAACCCTACATCAACCATCACGGGCCATATTCTCTCATAATCTCACCAAATCGAAGAAACAGCTTCCATCCGCACAAGAGTGCTTCGCGGAAAATTCTTGCGAGACGAATTCAGATCATAATGCTCGCCTTTTGCAAGCTTCAACTTTTCCCAAATTGATTAGTATAACAGATCCTCAGTTAATCGTCACTCCGAACAATTCAGTCATAGACACCACCGATCTCCCTGGGAAACTGCTCCAGATGGCCGTTTTTGATCTCCGAGCCCTTGAAGCTGCTGTGATCACTGTGGATTTACGTTTCTTGGAAAACTCACTCGAATATGAAACCGACTGGAATTTAATCTTTTTGGTCTCTACGGACACAATAATTCCCGGCGAGGTGGTAGCAGCGAACCAAATCCCGCTACCAGAGACCTTCTTAAACCTTGAGAATAAATTTACAGTGAACGAGTTCATCTTCCAAGCCCAAAATCACATTCAGTTTGCGATCTATATTCAAATAGTCAATCCCGTATACCTCTTTTATGAATACATGTTCTTCAACACGACGAGCGTTGAAGTGATTGAGCCCTATCGTGCGAGCCCTCCCAGTGAGAATGGGGATAACAACACGCTCTATTCATTCGCTGCTGTTATTTTTCAATCTACCGAGGTAGACTTACCAGTCAACATTCCTGTATTTGCCTCCAACGGATCTTACCCGAACTACTACTTCGATCTAGCTACGGACGGAAAGACAGAACTTTCTCGTCATACTTTAGATTCGGCAAACACGTTCAACCCTAGCCAGCTCTTTTGGTCTCAAGTTGAACCCCGAACCCATATCATGATGCCATACTTGCCTTTCTTCTCAAACTGCAAAGGCTACGGGAAGTACATTCCAATATTCACGCTTTTTGAGCAGCATCCTAATTGTGTGTTGTATCCTAAAGAGGAAACAGTTCCAATCAATCCCTTGGGGTTTGGTAGTTTCCCTGTAGCCGATACATGCGAAAATATTAAAATAGAGTGTGCTTACGACGAAAATTTTGACAACCCGACTGATCAAACTCCATGGTACGCGTTGGAAGCCTCTGAAACTGTGTTTTATATGTCTCCATTCCCGATGAGTGCTGCAGAAATGGAATCAGATCTAGAGTTAAACCCTCAGAATTTTGTTCCGGTTACAGTGACGAATACGACGGCTAAAGCTGACCAATACCCAACAAATATCTCTTTATCCTTTCATTATTTTCAAGTTTCAGAAACTCAGAAGGAATTGATTAGAGTCTATATTTCTTTCGATAATTATCAAAACGCGACCGCTGATCAATTAGTAGGGAATACAACATTCCCCTATACGCTAACTGTTTCGTTTGTTCCGATGAGTCACACAGAGCTCATTATTTCGTTCGGGTTCGGATCCAGTGTTTACTTGTTAACATACGTCGCTGTCGGACTGGTTGCCTGCATCATCATGTTCATATTCCTGGTCTACCACCTCATTGTTTCAAGGCAGAAAAAGAAGACGACTCGAAAATATTGGAAATTTGTTGTCATACTAGTTAAACCACTTTTTAATGGGGTTCTTCTCGCTACAATACCAAGCGCAATCATCATTACAATTATTGGCTTACTCATGCAAGGGAAGTTTTGGGGAGTCTCTCTCATCTCGAGTTGTGAAACTAGCGACTGCGTTTTATCTCCATTCGATCTGTATCATCTTACCGGCTATGATGATCCCTCTTCTAAAGATTTTGACATCATCCGTAGTGGGAGAACCGGAACCGCTTTCTTGGCTGCTGGCGTGTATTTTATTATAGTAGGAGCCCGGCTACTTATCCCTGACATTCCCGAAGAAAACGCTGCTTCAAACGACCCATCAGAGTCTTACCCTCAACGAAATACCTGGTACCCACGCCCTTGGTTGAGGTCGTCGCTCATTTATTTTATGGTATTGCTTATGGTGGCAATGCTTGGGATCGTGTACTACTCATTTACGGATCTTTTTGGTTCTATCCTGTGGTATAACATGATTGGGTATAAAATAATGACAATTATTATAGAGTTTGTTGGAGATAAAACTTTCGACAATAAACTCATAGTAAACACTATCACTATTTATCTGGGAGTGTTGCAAAACCTGACCAACTTCGGAGCAGCAGATTTTCTCGACTTTATCACTTCATATTTCATCGAACTTGCGATTCTGATGGCTGAGAGAGCCTACCTTGCGAGTCTTGTAGATAAATTGAACAAATACCTCGAAAAGCAAGCGCTTAAAGGCATCAATTTCCTAATAAAGTTGCTTGGAGAAGGAGGCCAAGACGAGGATGATGACGCAAATTCTGAGGGTAGTCCGAGGAAAAACAAAGAGTTGAGTCATGCTAATATCAGCGATAGCAATATCATCCTTACAGATGAGAGTGACCAAACTGTCTTCTCGTTAGATGAGAGCTTAGATGATAAATTCGATCGAATAGCTGCTGTTTCAAAAGAGTATAACGACGTTAAGGATCCTGAAACTGACGATGAACTGGAAAAGGCATTCAAGCAGCGTGCTGCTGAAAAAGATCGGAATAATAGAATTAGAGAGACAAAACCGACTGGTACTACCGGCACGGCAGGCGATGGAAATGACGAATTAGATCCTGATGATCACGAACAAATTCTGGAAAAAATTATCACCGTCTCTCCTGATGCACTGATTCTTGTCTATACTCCTTTCTTCATCGGAGTCACCTGGGTTTACTATGACCAGCTACAACTTGGTCCACAATATGCCATCACAGAAGCCGATTATATTTACTATTGGCTCTGGACAGTCTTTTTCCTCCCATTCCAAGTCATTATCGATGTTCTCAGTATGAATATCATGGAAATTTTCGAAGAAGTCGATATATATGATTACCTCTGCAAGGCGGAGCTTCGCTTTAAGAATAGAAGCACCTTTTGGAAAGGTTCTCTCCCAGAAAATAATCCGAACCTCCCAGGAGAGCATCGAGATTTAGATTCTTGGGGCTTTTCACCACAATATTATTTCGCTCATGTCATTTTTCTGAATGGACCCTTATTCATGGTTCTGGGCATTCTAATGTATTTGATGAACGAATACGACCCTTTCCCTGACGGCGCTAACAAATGCATCTTTCTAACGATCATCATCTGCTGTTTCCTGATAGAGAGAACTCTTATATACCTAGGCAAGAAACTAAAAATATGGAGTCTTGAAAAGAACACAGAAAAAGAAAGCAACAGCGCTCCCGGCACGCAAATGAAATTCTCATTGGACCTTAAAAAGCTGAAATCGGAAGAAGAAGAGAAAATTGTTCAAGCTGGCGATGATCTCCAAATCAATCACCTTGAGGATGTTTTGGATAACAAGCCTTATGGCACACCGCGTCCAGAAATTAAGATTCCACCGATAAATTTCTGGGACAAACTGCAGGAGATAGAACGGAGAGACGAAATTTTCAGGGTGCTAAAAGATGATATCGTCAACGTGAAATGCAAATCCGAGGAGTTTAAAAGTACTTTCTTAGACGCGAATAAGAATTGGCTGAAATCCCATATCAAAGAGGTCTTATCGCCGCTCAGTCTGAAAAACAAGAAAACTGAAATTCTCAACGCCTTTCGACAGAGCTATGACAAACTGGTGATAAAGGCTGGTGAACATATCAACCAAGCTGAAGACGAGACGAATCAAGCGAAGAATAAGATGATGGATTACGCGCCTCAGAGAAAAATTAAGAAAAATCAAATTAATTGGCAGCTAGAGACGATGATTCGACATTGGAAAACGAAAGCCGTGAGAAGAGTGCAAATTCGGCAGAAAGTCGCAGGGCTGATTGAAGTAATGGCGCCCCCGTGCTGCGAATACTGCGGCTCTCGATGGGGTATTCGAGCTGAATGCATGCAAGATATTGAAGAGATTTTCAATAATTTCTTGCAAGAGACGCCCGATCAAAATTGGGGAATTTGGAGCGAGATCGCATGGCAGGACTATTTTAAGGAGCATGCGGTTATGAGGAGCGTGTGTTTTGAATGCGATGAGCAGATCATCGCTAATCATCAGAAGTTGGCAAGGAGAGAGATTGAAAGAAGAGAGATAGAGAGGAGGAAGCTCAACGAAATGAAAGCTCCTGGTTCGATGGATACTTTGCCAGAAGAAGGAACGTTTAGGAAACCACAGTCAACTCAACAGCAGATTACGAGAAAGAGTTCTGATTCAAAGTCGGAGCAAAATTCTCAGTTACAAGCGGATCAAGAGACACTTAATAAGCAGTCGACAATAGGGAAAATTCTCACGCAATGGCTGGCTCAAGCAAGAGCGCAGATGCCATCGTATCAAAAGTTCCCAACGCAAAGCTCGTTTCAGGAATAAAAATTTGAAATTTCCATCTTCCATCTTGAATTGGCTTTTAGTTTTTTAATACTTTATAAGCAGTCTCATTCGAAATTTATGTTGTATTTGTTGAAGGAGTCATGTCATATTGGTAAGGCACTCTAAATAGCTATCAACTAAGAAGGATGTAGCCTATATGCAACAGATTTAAATAGTTTACATGTGTGCGTGTATTTAGTTTCACAGATCTTTTTTAATGACCCAACTTACTTGACGTTGTGTTGTGTCAGACATTGCTTTGTTATCACTAGGTTCTGGTGGTGAGATATATCAAGGTACAACTGATTTTAAATTTGAATGACCGTATTTTATAATAATCATGTTTGAAGGCTCCATAAACAATTAATTTTTTGTAAAAATAAATTTTGACTTTGAGTATAGGCAACGTATTGCATTTTTCATCGAGATGTCTGGATCTCTTATATTGATGTATGGGTACTCTCTTAAATCGGTTCTTAAAGAAATTCTCAAAAGTAATGGTAAACAAATTTGAAATCCATTTGTTTAAACAGAGTAGAGGTCTTTTGAAGATTTTTCTGCATTCAAAAGGTAATGAGACAAAATAGCAAAAAACAAATTATCTAAACAATTAAGATGTTTCGAAAGATTAAAGATAAACTTAAGACTTCCAATTTACTGAAAATATATTTAATAAAACACTTTCTCTTTCCTCGGACAATTTGGATAAATCTAATTGATATATATGATGGTAGTATTGAAAAGATAAATTCTGAGTATAGGTAGCATTTAACAAAATAAGAAGTTAGATGTTAATCATACTACCAATTCCAAGGGGAAATTACTCGAATCTTGTTTATTGGATACGAACTCTCTTATCAACTACTGCTGTCGACTGAATCATAATAATTTAATTGACTCTATACATTTAAAACATGAAACTTAAATTACTAACTTCTTCTTTTACGAATTCTTGAAGATAGTATTATAAAAATCATTTTTCTTACCAAAGTCGTATCTATGAACTCAACCGTGAAGATAAAGTCGACTTATTCACGCAAAGTTTCAGAATTTTGAGATAGATATTGGGGTTTTCCAAGCTAATAATTGTTTTAAGAAGAAAACAACTTTCAGCCTGACTTGCCCAAATATTGTAACTATATGAAGATTATTTATGAAAAGCAATAGCCCAAACAAAAAATAGTTGCTTTGAATTTGAAAAAGTGATGAATTTCGAAACATTAAACTTCCATTTCTTACAAATAAGGATCCCATTTCTCCATTATTCAACCGAAGTTTATAAAAGGTCTGTGAAAAACCGACATTTTTTGCCATTCTACAGGGACAATCGCTTTTGGAACTCTCCCCTGTGGACGCATAATCTCTTGCTTATCGGAGTGCTCGATAAACCTCATCCTATCGTAGAACGTCTGGTTTGCAAACCCAGGGACACCTGAAAAATTATGTTCCCTCCCCGTTTTTCTTTTATCAGCGGTCGCGGTACGACCTCGCTCACATTCAATCATGTGCTTCATAAATTTATTCATTGTTATTTGCTTCACTTGGGGTTTTTCACCCCCTTGATCTAAGGCAATTTGCTTCATTCTAGTAGAGTCTTGGAAGCTTGTATTCATCTTTGCCTCGTTTGAAGGCTTTAGGTTCGTTATCTCTGATAGCTCCTCGAGAGAAGATCTGAGAGAACTTCTTCTTGTCTCTCTGACTGGAGTCCATAGCACATTATTTCTCGTATATTTCTCATTAGCAGCCTCTTTTGTGATATTTAACTTATTTAGAGTCACATTGGGCAGCTTAGGGCCTATTCCGGGTTGTTTAAGAGGTTTGGGGAGACTATTGGGTTCCAAATCTGATTTAAAATATTTATCATCTGGCGTCCCGAAAGACAGGTTGCTTTTGCTCGTCGGAGCAGATTTATCTCTGTGGCTGTGGCCGAGGAATGAGTCTTCGGTACGCTCTTTCGTCGGTTTTTTTATCAATGGAGTGTGTTCTCTTCCGGTTGCCAGCAGTTTGATCGGGCGGTAAGCTTTTGTAATAGGCTCGGTATCTGCATTCGTTCTTTCCGTTTTCACAATAAGAGGCGAAGGTTGCTGCTGCTCATTGGCAGGTTTCAAAACGAGTTGTGACCGACAAATATTTTTAGCATCTTTTTCAGCAAGCACCTTACTTTGCTTTTTCCTTTTTTCTTCTTCTTTCAGCTTCGAATCCATATAAGTTTGATAGTAAAGATTC
>ENA-UOUE01000101-UOUE01000101.1-compost-metagenome-genome-assembly--contig:-NODE-101-length-64032-cov-8.875537_pt1 | contig 64032 bp, 44 predicted proteins | sample MGYA00238146_ERZ747223 | MGnify/ENA primary metagenome ERZ747223 (study PRJEB28781, sample SAMN06268865) | compost metagenome | isolation source: single cell | place: USA: California, Emeryville, Joint... | reverse complement strand
GTTGTGAGCTTTGAGAGGTTAGTTGGCAAGTTGATGATCTTGATGGCTTCAAAGGGGCACTTCTTGACGCACAAGTTGCAACCAATACACAGCTCTTCGGAAATTTCGGCTTGTTTTGAGGTAGGTTGAACTTCAATGCAAAGCTTTCCTGCCTTGTTAATAGGACAGGTCTTTTTGCACTCTTGCTTGCATTTCTTTGGTTTACACTTGTCCTTGTTGACAATAGCGATACGGATTCTCTCGTTTTCCATTTGTAATTGGGATCTTACGTTTTAAGAATTGCTTTTCTTTACAATAAATAAGTCGAAATTAGAAGTGCTACTAATTTGCCTTAATTAGCTTTCTACTTTGTATCACTCTGAAATATTGATAAGATACACATGAAGGTAAACCTCGGTTAATTTTTTCCTAATCTGACTCTCTCTTAAAAGCATAGATAAAACTCGATAAATTTTCGCATAACCCAGCCAATTTACAAGAAAATGGAATCATTATAGAACCCAGATTTATTTGTAATCATACTCAATTAAGTGCTACCCAAACCTCACCATTAAACTTAACTATTTTTTGTTTGCCGTAATCTACTGCGAAGAGGTTCCTGTCGTATATCAACGCGGATTTCGGACAATGGAAATATAGCTTCTCACAGAGTTTAATATCTGTTAGCTTGTGCAGTTTTTCGTTTGGTCCGCCAATCAGCCGATTTTCTTCGTCATATTCTTCATTAATTTTAAACAAGAAACAGTCATCTACTCTCCCGAGAGAAGAATCACCGCCAAAAATAAGAATGCCATTTTCGTTAATTTGGCAGCTCTCGCAGTTGGTACCGAGTGGGAATTTTATTTGAACAGAAATAGGAGTCCATACGTTTTTTTCGATGCTGTATCGTTCGATACAATTTGTTTTTGTTTTGCCGAAACGGTAGACGTATCTATTATTATAGTTGCAAATGCTCGCGTCTGGCAATTCATAGTTACAATCAGCTATCAAGGACCACGAGTGGTTTGTTAGGTTAAACTTCTCGCATGATCTCAGCAGATTTGAGCCGTTTTCACCTCCAACGACCAGCAGATAATCATCATTCATCATACAGATTGAGTGACTCGATCGCTTGTGATTCATTGGCTTTCGAGGCATCAGTCCTTTCTTCTTTTCATCAAGTTCATACACAAAATTGAACCAAACACCATCGTTTACTCCTCCAGTCATAATAATCCTACCATCAGGTGTGCAAATTGAAGCGTGATTGTATGGGATATCAAATGAAATTTCTAGGCTAACCTGCTTTAGATCTACAGAATGCTGAATTGTGGCACCGTTATCACAGATGGTAGGCAGTGTAATCTTGAGGTTCTTCAGGTCGAATAGATGCAAAAATCTTGTCCCTGGTTCCAAAAAGAACAGAAGCTTTGCTCTCGAAGTCATATGAAAATAGTTTCCCATAGTGACCTTAGTATCTTCCGGCAACACCTCACTTTGATCCCTAAGTGCATCTAAGAAAAAGGCAGAGTCTCATTAGCAAAAAGATCATGATTGTAAAGCACTTACCGAAATTTTCTTGTCTGTTGTAAGAATTATTTACATAATTATCTTGCCTGATCTCTTCATAGTCATTTTCTCCAAGATCAGGAAGACTAACCAGAGTTGGCGCTCTCATTCCTTTTGGATTTCCAAAGTTATTCATACAATTATCTCTTCCGTTATAAAATGTATTGTTCCTCTTCCCATTCATTTGATTCGAACCGTATTTGCCTTTTTGTTGATAGGTTTCGAGGACATTATCAATAAACCCATTTTCCAAAAGGTTAAACACATTCGTGACATTCGTGATATCTTCAATGGGAACAAAGTTTGCGCTATTGTTGTTAAAATTGCTAATGCCGCGATCGATATCTCTCATTAAACTGTTAAATGACTCATAGAAATTAAGGTGGTTGCGCGGTTTCTGTTTTTGACCTTCCTTTCTGGGCGAGTGAGGGTTATAATTGGTAAGCAGTGGAGGATTTTCACCCTGTTGCTGGATAAGATGTATGCATTTGATAAATTCGGCTTTGATGTCATCCTCCATCTTTTTCTTCGGGATATTGTTTTTGGTGACTGCACCCGCAAATGTGGCGATCTTACGCACATTTTCCTTAATGTTTCTAAGGAAGCGATCCAAATCATAAGGATTCCTGGAATTTCTCGCTTCCGCCAGCAAACACTCCTTGTTAAAATAGTTATCATAGGCAGCGACCAAAAACCCAGTATCATCATAAAATGACTGGATCTTATTAGACAAATAATCGTAGTTTTTTGCATAGGTTTCGTTTTGTTGGTCCAGAGTCCTCTTTATTTCATTGATTTTAGTTTCGCATTGCTCCGAAAAGTTCCGGATCAATGTCCTTAGTTTCTCTTCGAGGATTTTCTTCTGTGATCTAACGTGGGCTGTGTAAGCTTTAACTCTATTCTCCCCTTCTTTGACGAAATTCAGCAGTTCAGGGTCAACGACCTGGCACTGACCAAAAAACGTTTGGTGCTGCTGGAATATGTTATTCGCATCTTCTATAAATTCTTCAATTGATACAATGAATTCCGAATGATCAGTTGAATGCAATGGATCCTCTTGGACGCATCTATCACAAAAGATCGGGCTGTTCTCACAAGAGGCGTGAATACAAATCTTATTGAGGAACTCGCGATGATGTTTTCCACACTTAAATCGTTTAACATCTTGAGCATTCATCATCTGTTGCTGTGACCCCATTTGTATTGGCTGTGACAAGCTAACGGGAGTCTGCTGCTGTTGAATCATTGGTCCTTGGCTATTTCCTCGATTGTAGTTGGGAGTTCTGTTAAACTTGTTCATTCCGAAGGAATTATTCCTGCTCAGCTCTGGACCGCTTGCATTCGAGTTATCTGTCATGCTTTTTTGATATGATACGTTTGAGTTCTCATGAGCATCATAAAACCGTTGGTTGTTCATTTTCGGAGTCGTATACTTTCGTTGATTATATTGAAAGTTGCTGTGATCTTGATAGTCCCCCTGGTTTGGGTCGTAGTTTTCCTTGGGATAGTCATATTCCTGATAATTATCGTACTCTTGTGGGTCATATTCTCCTTGCTGGAGCTCGTAATTGGCATCAGCGGGATTCATTTTCGTGAAAAAGAGAATGAATTTTTAAGGCGCAAATTTGAAATTAAGTACTCGTATCTAAAAATTTGAACTTAGTTCGATTGCCGACATTTCAATATATTTTAATTTTGATCTCCACTCATCGACAGAAAAATTAGAGAAGATTATACTTATCCTATCAATGCTATAATCACCTTTCATCACCGACCTTTGATCGCTTAAATTCAAACACAGAAGAACTGAGAGAAAATAGCCAAAGCTAATATTGGACAATTCTAATCCTCAGAACCTTTAAGATTCGATTTAATTGAGCCCAATGTTTTGAAGAGGCATAATGTTAATCCCTCTTTATTCTCATTCGTTATGTGATTTATTTTTCGTAGTTGCGAGCACAAAAATAGTTTCGTCAGCAAATGCTGATTTGTTAATTGCTAATTTCTCGATTTTATCGCTTCCTCAAATAGGCCACGAAACCCCGCGCTACTTTGAGTGAATGCTAATAGCAATATCTGTATTATCTAACCTTTTCATTATCCTAATCAATATTCTAATTTGAAAATATTCCTAGCCTTTAGACCTTATTATCTCCTATAAATCCGCAAAGTTGATTCAGCTTCGCCTTTTTAGATCATAGTAAGGTTCTTACTTATGGGCATAAGCAAGGCTTAGATCATTGAAAGGGATCTCATCATAAAACTTTGCTGGAAATAAAGAGGACTCCGAAAAATTTCTCTTTCGAGGGTATGAGGGATTTTCTACTAATCATTAAAGTTGAAAAGTGATTTGAAGCTTCATTTTCAAAGTAATTTGATAATCATGCCTGAGCAAACAGTAAACAAAGTATGAGTTAAATTAGAGTTAGATTAGATTGACATGTTTCTTCAGAGGAGAGATTGTAACTGTTAATGAGTTTTTCTTCTTCTTCGTAATGTCTTGCTTTTGGACGAATCTGAGTTACGTGTCATCCACAACGAAAAGATATTTTGTCTTGCCACCTTCTCGAAAATTTCTTTTTATTTTAGAAATATCAAGAGAAGCTCTTTCTAAATTTCTTTCGACAACTTGTCGGAGTTTAGGGTCGTGCTTCTTCACGTTCAATTCGCAGTGCACAGGTTCTTCAGGGTTCACTGTTTCCAAAGTAGAATTGTTTGTAGTCAATGTCCGATATGATTCTGAGCATTCCTGTAATTGATATCTTTGATTCGGTTTCTGCAGTTGATCTTTCCGTTGCTGAGGGTGATAAGGAGAGGCTCGGTATTCCTTTGAAGGAGGGCCACAATCGATCGAATGATAAAGAATTTGTTTTCTTTTTGATTTTGGATTGGCCGCCTTCTTTTTGGCGGCAGGGAGGGATGGTAGTAATAAATTTTCTTTTTGGATCTTTCGACCCCCTCGGTTTCCTTCTGTCTTCATTCTGGGACTGATCTCATAAGGACTAATCTGCCTAATCCTTTTTCTTTCAAATTTGGGATCGAGTTTGGGGCTTTTTGGACTGATATCGCGCTTGTTCAAGCTTGATGTCACCACTGTCCTCTTTTTATTTGGCTGCGGCTCTAATAATAGGTTATCAACTCTACCTGCAAGAGTCAAGAATGTAGCGCCATCTCCTTGAAGGCAACTCCTTATTGGTTTCGGCTTGATGGCGTACGGACTTTTTGAAGCGAGATATTCCTCGTAAAATTTCTTTTTGATCTGAAGGAATTTTTCTTGAATTCTTTGGTCGAGAGTCTGTTGGTCCAATATTCCAGGGGTTTTCCGACCACGTGAGGTCCCATCGTAGGAAACGTTGAGCCAATCCATGCTCTCTGTTGTATATATTAAAATAAAATTATACTGAGAAATATTACATACTTTGCTTCAAACGGCGGGTTGAAATCTAACCAATTCCTGTTAGCAATGCAAAAATGGATTAATTTTTCCAATCCTACAACCTTTATTTTTTTAGGAACGGTACTCCGAACTAAAATTCTTGTGTTTCGTTGAGAAGACAGCTCTTGTCTCTCATTACTCTATATAGATTGGACTCATTGCCATTTAATTAACAATTTTCACTTAGTAAGGAATCTATCGTGTCTAGCAATACAGCAACAGAGATAAACAAATCAGCAAACTGGAAAAAAAGGAGAGCTTCGCTTATGGGATATATTGGATATTTGAATTGATCATTTAATTCCTTGAGGTGCTTAGTGTGACAAAATTATTGGTATTCTGATAATTAAAGCCAAAATGGTCAATCTTAGATTGCGAAAAAGACTCGCTGCTTCAGTCCTTAAGTGCGGAAAGAAGAGATTGTGGTTGGACCCAAACGAGCCTAATGAAATCTCCTTGGCAAATTCAAGTAGATTCGTCATCCCAATGAATCCTGAAAACTCTTTTGTTAGGAATGAGCATTAGAAAACTTATCAAGGACGGTTTGATCATGAAGAAGAGCATCACAATTCACTCTCGATCTAGAGCACGTGCTCACGAAGAAGCCAAAGCCAAAGGTAAAACTATCGAGTCGATTGGCAAGCAATATTGAATACTATATTCCTTAATTAGGCAGACACACCGGCAGAGGTAAAAGAAGAGGTACTAAAGAGGCCAGAATGCCAACCAAGGTTCTCTGGATTAGAAGACAACGTGTCTTGAGAAGACTCCTCGCAAAGTACAGAGCTGCCAATAAGATCACCAAGCAACTGTATATGAAAGCATAAATCCACATTCTGAAACTTGACTATTGCATAGTTACCACCACTTCTACCTGGCCTCCAAGGGTAACCAATTCAAAAACAAGAGAGTCTTGATCGAGGCAATCTACAAGAAGAAACACGAAAAGGATAAACAACAACAATTGGTCAAGCAAGCAGAACTCAGAAGACAAAAGAACGCCGATACCAGAAAGAGAAAGACTGACAAGAAGTTCGTTGCTGACGAAACTACCGTTGGCAAGGCCCACTAAGCGGATTAATTCCTCCAAATCAAAAGTTTATATATACAAACAAGGACTCAGATAGCACATATCTCTCCTACTGAGGCTTGCTCTAGATGATTTTTCAAAGCAATGTGCGATGTCTAGTTTTTCAGCAATTTATTGGGCTATTATATATGAGGGGCGCTGTCGCTCTGGTTGAACCAAAAAAATCAAATCACCCCGACAATTTTTTGCTTATTTTAGCTGATTAAGACTCCTCTTAGAGAATAAAAAGTAACTTCTAGAGCTTCGAGAATGTCGAAGTCTCTAAAATTGATTCTATTTGATCTGTTAAGTTTCCATTGATCACTCTCAGGCTTATACGGATATTTAAGTTTCAATTCCTCCTGAATGTGGGTATGATTGCTGAAAAGCAGTCGCAAATATCCTTGTGCCCATTTGAAATTGAGAGGTAGATGGAGATTTATCAACACGTTGTTTTGAAAGCCTACAGTAGGTTCTTTCTCAAAAAAAAAAAATTTCTCTGAATCAATAATTGCTGATGCTAGTATAACAAATACATAAAAACATTGAGCCTACTCTTCATCTATTACGAAAATCATGTTGTATGGACAATAATCAAATGAAAATTTACTAGCAAACATTTATAGTTATATCACTCCAAGAGTTGAGAAGGAATTATTCTCCTCATCATCAAGGAATGATCAGAGCTTCAATAATCAAACAATAGATTTGAGGAAATAAATTTTTTCGCTGCCTGCTCCGATCTCGGATCCAGTTATGCATATTCTAGTATTTGATATATTTTTCCATTCCTCTTCGGATTTTGAATTCGTGGTTCGAATACATATTCTTCATACGCTGAAAATTTACGATAATTAATTAGTTTTCTTGGAAATGGAGTAGTCTTACTTCTTGTTCTTTTCGAAGCTTGTCTCTTTCTATCTGTTCTGCCCTCTCAAGCATTTCAGTTTTGAGATTGTAGCCTCTCGGGGTGTTTAATGTCGTCTTATTTGTTGTAGTGTTTGTACTCATATACGGCAATTTCGAATCAAATTCTGTTGGTCTAAAAAGATTGGAGTAAGTACGGAAACCTCTTCAAGAAAAGTTTACGAGAGTAGAAGATTTTTTTGGGACAAATTTCTGGTGTGCATTTTTGGCACTTTCAACACGTCCTGACTGGGGTTCCTGGACATAGTCCGGCGAGTACCATTATCGACTGAAGATTCGACACTCTGTGTATGCTTTGTTGGATTGAGTTGACTTGGTGTCTGTGAACTCATCTTCGGTATATTTATTTTAAAGCGAGGCGATCTAATTCTACAGAATGATTTAGAAATGAGGTTTGGTGGAAGTCAATACTTTCCGTAGTCTTCAAGACGCTTTTGTTCGAGGTTCCGCATTAGTTCACGCTGAGCATGATCCTGCTGAATATTGTATTCTGCAAGATAAACGTTATCCTCCTCATCATTTTCCTCGATGAGGTCATTTGGATCAAAATTTTCATCTAGACCTTTGACATCCTCGTAGTTATATTTTTCAAGCTTTTTTAAAGAGATTTTATTTTTCTCCGGTTGGTTGAGTGCATAAAGCGCTTTTTTGTGTTGAATTCCTGTATAAGATACTAAAAAGTTTCATGTCACATGTTAATATTTCAAGCAGTTGAATTATACCATCATGAATTGGGCTCGACAGACCGTCGTAGCGTCTAGAAGTGTTGGTGCTGGGTAGAAAAGATGGCTGATTTAGACTGAAATCTGGTTGCATTTTTCTCGCCTTTTCCATATCTCTCAGCTCTTTTCGTCCTAATATACTTAATTAAGACTATGTCAATAAAAAATTTTTTCTACTCTGAAGTTCATCTCTAATCTCATCTGCATCTCGACCATCAGAGGCTCGAATTTTGAATTGATATCCGTGGAAAAAATCTGGGATTCTGTAGGCTTTTTTCTCTTTTGTATGGAAGGCAACTTGACGGTCTCTTATCTTTTTTCGGTACTATGCACATATTAGAAACGGAATTCATAAAATAATGTTACAGAGCCATCCGTAAGACCCATATAGTAATAAAAAGCTTCAACTTTTTCGCTGTCAGTGTGATATTTCGGGTCATCTTTATAATAATGCAAGGCGAGTCTCTCGAGTGCTTTCTGCCAATTAAACTCATAAGAAACTCATCGAGAATTAACTCTTCTTTACCTTAAATTCGATGAGCTCAAGCTCTTTGTTATTAGATGAGCATTTCTTGAAGACCTCTGCGATTTTCAGTTTATCTGAAGGATTTTTCAGCAATTCGAAGTCTTTTACAATGAATGAAAACTCCCCGAGATTCATGACCTGTTGCTCACGTTTGATACTATCGAAGGTCGCAAAAACGCCGTAGCGAACGTGCTGCTTGGAGTAAAAATAATAAATCTCCTTCAGTGCTTTAATCTTCTTTTCTTCCTGCTGGCCCGAGAGAATATGCGGAGTCTCTCCGCCCTGAATAGTTGACAGCTTTTCTCGCAATGTATTGATCGTAGACATCAGAATTTTCCTCTCAGTCTCATTTTTGCATTCATTCATCACATTTTCACATTTTGCAATAGTTTCCTTTAAAGTCTTTATTGCATCACTTTCTGGAGCGTTTTCTGGAACTTGCTGCCTCTCAGCAAACTCATTGTCTCTAAGCACAACGACTTCTTTATCCGTGCTGAACCAATAATCCAAGAGATCGAAGCAATCATCGAATTTGAGACTCACTTCTTTGATTTCGAAATCTCCTTTTCCTATGTTCAAAATTCATTAGAACACACTTGAGTCGATTTGCATTTCATTTACTTAGCCCTTTTCGACGAATCATATAATCCGAACAAATCGCGAAAAGTCTTTTATATGAATTGATGCTCTGAAAGAAGTCTTCTTGATCATGAGGACGCTCTAATATCATTAATCCATTCTTTCCTTCAATATGAAAAGATGCTTCCAAGAAAGGAAAGAGGTCTTGAATTGCGATCTCATCTCCTTCGATAACTCTGCATTTAAAGTGCTCTTCTATGTCTGCTTTATTAAGTTTGAGATATTGCTCCAGCTTCCTCTTGTTCCTTTGATAGTCTGAAAGAATTCGAATGAGGAGCCACGATGATTTGAAACTCTTACTTAGAGGAAGTGTCATTGTGTCGGCTCGGGTCGGTGAATCCTGGTTGAACCAAGGTAAATTCTGCTTTTTTTCGTTTTCAGTGTTTTCTTCTAGGACAACAGCGTTCTCTTCCTCATATACAAGCCATTGCACGAATAATCTATAGAACTCATCGAAGGTCAAACGGCTACAAGAGGTTGATTAAATGCAAATTTTAGCAAATTGCCTCACTTAAAGTTAGGCCTTCCTTTGATCTTGGGATTGTCTTCTTTGATCCATTCTTTAGCATCGTCTGTGTCGAACATCAGTGTGGTACCCCAATCTTCTAGGAGCTCTGGCACCATCTCGACTGCAAGAATTCCATCTTCATCGGCTTTTTTTCGAAAATCTTTGTCAAGATGAATGCGGAAATTGTTCAAAGTCACGTGAAGTTCTCCGTATTTGGTCCTGGTTATTTTGATTAATGTCCTGCGGATGATTATATGGGAGCTTACCTCGGTGGCATTTTTGTGATCACTCTGAATTACAGTAGTTATAAAAAAACAGCGTTTTAGTTATTATCAAGAGTTATTTCAGATCAGATAAAGACGATAAAATTTGAATTATTTGTACTGAACGCACACACAATAATAATTTAGCACAACTACTACACGTACCTTACAAACTTCAACAAAAAAGTCTCGAAACTGAATTTTATTATCTTGACAGAGCTATCAAAGGACAAAAATGTTGCCGAAGTCTATCATCAATTAAATATCATCAGAGACATTGGATGCCATATAAGACAGGATTGGATATATAAGATGAAATTTTTCACTTCAAAATGAGAAGATAATGGCTTTGAGTTCGTCATTAGTATTGGATTAATTTTATAACAAACTATTTCAGTCTAATTTAATAACGAGATGGTTTTTGTAACTTATCGTATGTCGCGTCATAATCATTAAACAAAGAATATTGGCATTCTGTTTGCATTTGAACATTATTTACGAAAGACTAATCTGATAATGTTTGAGCTTTCTTCTGGTAGAGGAAACAATAATTTGTCATGAATCGATAATTATTCAAGCTCCAGTCTCTGAGCAAAAAACATCAAATAAAAAGCTGCGCTTGCCGTGGATAGACTTGTAATCGAGTATTTCAAGCTATTACACAATCATTATTATGATAGAAAACTAATTAACCAGTTCACCACAATTCAACATTTTGCTTTTATCTGAGAAAAAGCAATTTCATTTGCGAAAAAGATATCCTTTCTAGCCATCCTATGGAGAATTGAGCTTGAAAGAGTTCAAGATGGAACAATTACTTCCTCGTTCTCATATGAAGGTGTTATGATGCTATGAAAGAATGTGTTCTCGTCCAAAAAAAAATCAATTGCGAGTCAATTAGAAGAGGTCAATAGCCTCGCGTATGAAGAAAATGCCCCAAAACTTTGGAGTCAATCTTTTTGTTGTTTACCAACGAAAAATGAGTCCCAAAAATAACATTTTATAAAAGTGAACCATCGATATCAATCTTAGTCTCTTATGATTGGAATTAGTCAATTTCGATCGCTTTCGGAAATTGAGAGAATAGACAATGACTTATTCACGAATACCTCTCATCCTCTTGCTTTCTTTCCTCAACTTCATTCCTTTCAAAATAATTTTAAAGAGAAAATTTTCTTTTCTAAGAGTAGTAATGGAAAAAATCGCTTTTGGCTCATTCCATTGAAAAAGAATTCCGAACAGCGAGGTCTTCGGCAGGATGATTAGTACCATCCATAGTCACGGCTATTATTAGTTAGTGTCTACTCTCCCATTATCAATAAATACTAATTCCTTCATTAAGGGACCCAGCGAAGAACAATTGAAATCTGATTTGTATCTGAGATGTTGAACTAAGGTTACATTGTTAAATTCTTAAGAAAATGAAAACTTATTTAATTTCAAACGACACTCTTAACCTAACCTAACTAAGATAGAAAGAAAGAATTTTTCTTTCAAATCGAATTTTCTTGAGGGAATTTTTTCTGGGAACCACAAAAAAACATAGAATAAGTAGTAAATTTCATTTCAATTGTAATTTGTAGCTGTTACAGGAAAAACAAACAGCTTTTGAAGGTTTGCACCTTCGTTCGGTTCGCAGGTATCTCTTGCATATGTAGACATGCGAGTGGGTATTTTTCTTCTTTAGAATTAGTGCGAATACTATGGATACGATTCGTTGCATTCAGATAAGTTTTATTAGAGTTTGGCGGTTAAATAAATAAATTACACAGCGCCATTTCATTCAGCCCGAGACCTGAAAAACTTCTTTCCAATGGAGTCAACATGCTGAGAAACCCTCCCTAATCGCATCAATCACTCCAAATTGTATGCTCACTCCATAAAGAATTAGGCATTAATTCGAAACTTTTTATAATTTTTGTGCTACAATAGTGGCTAGGAGAATTTTTTAGCCAAACCAATGTAAACAAGGGCTTAAAGGAACATCCAATGCATTTTCAATAGTTTTTCTTTGTTTCTGAGAGCGAATTTCTGAAAAATTATTTTAATTTCGGTTGAGCTGGCTCGAACTTTTTGCCGATTATAAGTTCGATTTTTAAGTTTTTAATCTCTTTCAGAAGAAGGCTTCCAAGAGCACCAGAATATTGCTCTAGCATCTCCATCTACAATAAATAGCCTCAATTTAAACCTAGAGAGGGCTTCTCCCTCCACCAGCTCGCTATTTTCAAGAAATTTTCCAAGTCTTAATGGTGATTCTAAGACTCTGAGAAATCTGAATTAGAAATTATAGGCTATCCTTTTCAAATATCAGGGCCTGAATCGTCGACTTTGAGTATTCTGGTATCCCTGGGGACCTTCCGAAGTTTATTAAATTTTTGTCTGTTCAGAGCCCGCCATATTTTTCAGATCACTCAAATCGCTTCTCATTCAAGTTGAGAGCTCTAATTAATACGAATTCGATTTTTAATACTCGGGCCGCCCATAAATAAGGACTTTAACCTTAAAATAGCTCTAAATCGGTATCAGATACGATCTTTAATTTTACGACAAGTCAAAAATCGAATAAATACTTAACTCTGAAGTTGTTATAATAAATTTTGATTTTTTTGAATTCGCATTTGACCGTTACTACTCGTTGATGGAGGTCTTTTGATAAAATTTATTGTATTACTAAATTGTTTAGGTCGACAGCAATAGGAGTGGCTGTTATGAGATTGAACTCACACCCTCACAGTTCAAAGTGTTGCAGAGCATTCTTCCTAGGGGATTTTGTTTGAGACTGCAAGATACAACTCTGAAGAGAGAAACTGCACCACCCGCCCCTGTGAAAAAGCAAGTCTCTAATGTAAGTCTCATCTCTCTCTCTATTTTTTTTAACTGATATTCCTATAGGATGGACTTCTCACTAAGCGCCTACCTTCGGCAGAATCGAGCTTAGAAAATGCTCCCAAGAGAGCTCTTCGAGACAAAAAAAAGCAGCGCAACCATTTAGAAATGAAATACAGTGATTTCGATGCCTATGGATTGGCGAATGCGAAGTCAAAACAACTTCCTGTTCCTTTAGCTGATGGAATGAAGAAGTGTCTCTCTGTGCTACAAAGACTCAAGAAGCATCGCTATGCCGAACCATTTTTATTACCCGTGGATGGCAATCTCGTTCCTGATTACTACCAAAGAATCCGAGACCCTATGGACCTCTCGAAAGTTGAAAAGAATCTCAGAGATGGTGCATATTCATCAACGCTTGAATTTGCTAGTGACGTTCGCAAGATATGGAACAACGCTTTCATTTATAATGACGAAAAATCACCAATCTTCCACATGACAAAAGAAATGAGCGCATATTTTGAAAAGATATTCCTCGAAGTGGAAAACGTGCCGCTTCCTTCTAACAATATTCAGCATCTCCAAAGACAAGTAGAGCGACTTTCAAAAGAGTTAAAGGAGTTGAATAATCAGAAAGCAGTTGCAACCAGAGTTCCAATCCCAACAAATCCGGTCAAATCTCAAAAGTCTTCTTCGTCAGCCCTGGACAGGCCAATGACAATACAAGAAAAGAGGCAACTTGGTCAAATGATCAGGAACCTGCCTCCTGAGTATCTACGTGGAGTTTGTCAAATAGTTAGCGACGGACTGCCTGACACCAGTGGCAATAAAGAGGTCCTCGAATTCGATATCGACATGTTACCGGTTCGAAAGGTCCGTGAGCTTGAAAAGTACGTCAAAGCCAAACTCAATCTTGCCAACAAGAATAATTCAAAGAAGAAAACCACGAAAAAAGGAACCACTGCTACCACGAATGGAAGAGACGTAAGTTTTACTATCAATCCATACTTTTTTGACACTCTGATCTCGGTAGTTAAACCAAGGAAACTACATGGGTACCGAAATGCTTCAGCGACAGCAATTAGTCCAACAGCAGCAGCAACAGCAATTCCAGCAGCATCAAAATCACTTAGATACAGGAGCTAACGATGATATCGATTCCAAGTCAAGTGAATCGTCGTTCATTACAGGTAAAGTCTTTTATTGAATTATTTTTTAAAATGATGGCTGTCTAGATTCTGATGATAGTATGTCAGACGGTGAAAATAAGAAGCATAAACAAAAAGTAAATTTTTATGAAGGTTTTTGCTTAAATGAAAAAATTAAGGTTTTTTGAAGATCACGAGCACATTAGATGAAACGATACATAGATAATTGTAGAGTCGTCAAGCTCGTGAGGGTTGCTCTTTCATTTTGACTTTAGCGAAGTTAATCTGATTTATAATAGGGGACCATAGCTCTGTGCTATATGCGTGCATTTGTAAAATAATAATAGAAGCTCTAACGCTATATTTTTTGGTGAAATTAACAATATCAAACTGTTAAAACTGAAAATACTCAAGACCAGGTTTTTTTCAAACCCTTGATTGATAAGAGAAAAATATGTATTACCCTTGCTTGATAGTTTGAGTTTATTTCTAAGCCTCGCTGACTTTGAGATTTTTGCCTTTGAATCTTTTTTACGAGGCATCCCAATATGTGCTTTTTTATTGCTTGAGTGCGTTATATAATAAGCTAAGCTTTTTATGTTTGCTCCTTCAGATTTATCTCATATGCAACGAAAAATGCAATTGGAAAGCCGTTTTAAGGAAATCACACGCTCTGTCAAAAGCAGAATTTACACTGTAATAATTATCGATTAAAACGCAATGAGAGAAAGTGGCCAAAGCTTAACTCGAGGTACAAGTACATCATTGAATCAGTCTACATCTTCTCGGGATGAGATTCCTTTCAGCAAGATGTTCCTTCGCATATTTACCAGCACAATCCCAGCTATCGTTTACATATTCGCCACTTTTTTCATGCTACTCATCAATCTTTACTTCATGTCCAAGCGGGCTTCAATGGTTGAAGTGGATGGGGTTGGACTTGGAAACTCATGGTGGATGATAATCCATTTGAGCGTTCTCGTTGGGCTGAATGTTGGAACCTCGACTTTCGCAGCTCAAGCCTACGGGGCGCTCAATTATAGCATGGTAGCACTTTATTGCCACAGAGGGTTCATCTTGAGAGTGATCAACATTCTGCCAAGCTATCTCCTCTGTTTGACTTCTTTTTATATCTTCCGATTGATCGGTGTCAGAGAAGAGGTCGCTGAAGTTGCCTCGGTATACTGCATAAACTCACTCTTTGCGATGGTCAGTTCCACTCTTTATGATTCTTTAAGGTCTTACATAAGTGCTCATAATATTTTCCTCCCTGCAATGGCGGTACAAGCATTTGTCGCATTCGTCCATTGGTTTTGGTGCAAATTGTTCGTGGACGTATTGGATTTCGGAGTTAAAGGACCTATCATTGCTTTTGGATCATCAATGCTGACTGGCACAATTCTCCTCCTTGCTTATATCTTGTTGAGCAAAGAATTTACAATGACCCGGTATTGGTTCAGAAGAAATTGCTTTGAAGGACTATGGGGACAACTGAAGAATGAGATTTTCATTGCGTCATTCTTCCTCCTTCAATGGGTGGCTTATGAATGCTATACGCTTCTCGCCGGACAGCTGCAAGAAGACCAGATTGCAGCACAATCTTTTTCATTTATAATCATTGCTATTATCACTACCCCACCGTTAGCGTTGTCAATCATAGGGACAATTTATATCGGCAATAGTCTGGGCAGAAGAGATGCAGCAATGGCTAGGACCATCTCAAAGGCCATATTTTTGACTTCAGCAATATTCTGCATCTTAGAAGCCCTTTTTCTTGTATTTTTAAAGACTGAAATTGCAGCATTTTTAACTTCAGATGAGCATATAAAGGAGTCAATAATTTCAGCGCTATTGGTTTACTTGATCTTTATGCCGCTTGACATTTTTCAGCATGCGGTTACTGGAATCTTGAAAGGCGCGGGGAGAGAAAAATTAGCTGCGCTTTTATTTTTAATCTCGTTTTACTTGGTTGGACTGAGCATGGCGTATGTGTTTGGGGTATCTATTGAACATACATCAAGCGGGATTTGGTTTGGTATGGGGATTGGAATCAGTTCGATGGCTGTCATGGCATCTTTTCTGCTTTGGAAAACAAGTTATGATTATCAGATTTATAAAATTGAAATAAGAATGCTCGACGATGAACCATCTTACAGGTTTTCAGAAGAGAACATGTTAATTACTGGCCTCAACTAATCGTTCTCAAGGAAGCTGCATGGGTAGTAATCTCTGATATATCTTTTATAATTCTTTCTGATTAGAAATAGATTAGTATGTTTATTTTGGTATTCTTCATTTCTTCATGAAATTCTTGCTTTTCAATGCCACACCTAACTAGATTCGATGTGCTCTCTGCAATGTTTTTACAGACTGTTTGTTTTTTTAAAACAAGTTCTGAAAATATTCATCATATTTAGAGCTAAACAACAGTACGCTTTCCAATAGACAATCTGTGAATGGTTATTAAATAATGGCATTCTGGTTTGCTGTCTTATTGGACTATTGTTTTGTTGGATCTGATTGAATCAAACAAATTTTATTCATTAAAGATACCAAATTCCCAAGTAATGAACGATCTGCTCCTCTTGGCATTAGATTATCTTATTTTGTCCAATATCGTAATTAGCAATAGCACGCTATCGAAGCCATACCGCTCAAGAGTTTTTATCATGCTAGTAACCATAATTTCCACGATTTCCTTCCATCTCGCCTATTTTGTCCTGCTGAAAGAAAAGAACATTTTTGAAACCCATCAGACTGCACGCTTCGACGACCGTATTGCCCAAGCTGCAAAAACGAATCGCCTTTTTGATTACCACAAACTGCTTGCTTATCCAGCTGATCGAAATGAAATTGAACATTACGTTCTCAATAATAGTCTTCTTTACACTCTGTACGATAGATTCGGTGAGGATATCTTTGATGGCAACTTCCAAGATCTAAGGACTCTTAAATATTATATTTACGAGAAAAACACCTTTGAATTGCTGGGCTTTTATACAATTGGAATGCTTCTAACACTATATGTATCCTCAAATGACAAAATCAAAGCAATCAAAAAATGGGCGTGCTGTCTAATAGCGTTTGCTTTTCTAATTGAAGCAACTACCTACATTGATGACAAATACCAAAAAGATATTATTGATGAGTATTTCCCACGGGTCACTATCTTCGAAAGAATCACTTTCATGCGGATAATGTTGATTGCTATTGTAAATCTGGTGCGAATTGGGTACAAACTGCTTTACAGAAGCAAAAAAAAGGTGATGGAAGATATGCATAAAGTCATTTGCTCACATAATAAGAAGCTTGTGAATTATTTCGAGAGTTCGAAAGCAGAGAGCGATTCTAATGTGAGGAGTCAGCTAAAAGAAATCGATTCTAATCTTGGAAAGATAGGAACATATATTCATACGGAGCTGGAATATATAGAACATAGAAGCGAGAGCAGTAAGGCCGTAAAATTCTTTGCAGTACTTGGCTTGATCCTTGCGGTGGGGTACAACTTTGCTATCATGAAAAATTTTATTCTGTCATATGTCACTACTCCACAGCGTAAATACGCTTGAGACTAGCTTTAAATTCAATATGAGAGACTATTTGCCTTCTTTTGATTGTATTTATCAGAAAAGAGCTTTGCCTTTTTGATTTAATCATATAGATTGTTATCGTTGTCAGTTTTACCGCATAGAATTTTGTAATTTTACGAAATGACTTTAGGAAATGTTTCCTTAGCTCAATCTATAAGTTTCAAAACTAGAGATAGTGAGAATTTATTTATTATTTGAGCTAAGGTGCACAGCCAAAGATAAATTCTCTGCAACTAATCATAAAACATATGAGCAAACGCCAATACCAATTTATATTTCGTAAGTACTGCTGTAGAAACCTACACGTAGGTATGCAAGCGAAGAAAAGGGCAAATCATTTAGTTGATGCTCTTTTGTTGGGCTATTGCGAATAGGTTAATTTATGAAGGTTCAAGTAACAAAATTACTGTTTGTTTGTGGTCCAGTTGTGTTGATTCCCATCTGGTTGAATGTGAGTGCTAAATAAGTTACAAAAATGTTGAGAATCATTTGAATCAGAATAATTTTACGTTGGTTCGCATCCAGCATCTTCTCTTGAATTTCGGCATTAACTTCCTTCTTAAGCATATCCATCATCATATCAACCTACCCGAACACCGATAAGAGAAATGAAAAACAATCATTGTCAGATACACTGGCTTCAGTAGTGCTGTTTGCCATTCCTTCGGCCATGGTTGTTCCCATGATATTTGACTGAATGGTGAGGTTGTCCATAACTTTTTGGAACTCTTGCATCGAATATGCAACTTTCTCAAGAGGAACATTGTCAATCTGTGCTTGAAGCAAAGGAGTCATTGACTTCAGTTGCTCAACCATCTATTTTTAATTATTGTTTCAGAGTCATCTAACGAGCGAGCTCTCACCTTAGTGTTGTTCATGTTAGTCTTAATCTGTGAGCTGATCGCTTCCATGCGATTTGCCATCTTTTGGTAATTAATCGATTCTTGATGTTTCATCTGTGCCGTTCCTAGATATAATCTAAAGTAATTGATTTAGCTACCCAAGGAATAACAGCGTGTTTTATTACTTCGCCCCTTCTTCGTTGTTTTTCTTCAGAGCAGCCTTAGCTTTCTGAATTTCTTTCTCAGACTCCTTCTTAGATCGATTAGATTCTCTTTCAAGCTGTTTCGCTTTCATTCTGAGCTCAATGATCATATCATCGACATCCATCTTGGGGGCTTCAACAGGCTTTGATTGTTTTTCTCCCATTTTTTTCTGAGGTTTTTTGTTGTTTATGTAATATTTTTTTTTCTGCTTATGTATAATCAAGTATTTCTGATTACCTCTTTTTGAGGCCGTAATTTTGTCTCAGAGCAGCAGATACTCGGCAATTTTAATTAAAAAAAAAATCTTGAGTAAAACAATGCAATCAAACTGTCATTATAGCTATCAGCTGTCATTTTCTATTTTTCAAGATTCCTCACTCTCTCTCCGCTTGCTAGTGGAGGGAAAATTGCAAATTTTGAAGAATTAACTGTATTTAACAGAATTAGTGTTGCTTAAAATGTGTATTATCCTTCTAATTCATAAAGAAATCTGGTCTTGTTTTCTGCTATAGTGGTAAGGAAGTATCTTCATTCAATTCAGTTTTTTTCTGTCAATAATATCACCGATTTATTCCTAGCTGCATCAACTTTTAAGTGAAGACCATACAATTTCCACAAGAATAAGCATTAGTTGCGAGGATGAAAATCTTCTGAATTTTGAAACAAGAGATAACACACTACAAAGTTGAATGAGACGTCGATCAACATAATTGCTTCGGTCTAACAGTCAAAAATCATTTGAATTTATTTATTTAATAGTACACACAGAGATGAATACAAGCCTTACTGCAGATCAGATTAACATGATGAACTCTATCCTTGATAGAGAGTTAGACAGTCTAAGAGAGGTGAGTTATCGTGACGTTTCAACCAGAGTGAGCAGAATTCAAAACAGGAGTACTGCATCATATTTAGATTCAAATTATTCGAATGTAATCAATCGTCCAAACAAAACAGACTCCTTTCACAAACCACCAAAAGATATCCCTTCATATAAGCACTCTGGGCTTTATAAAACTGTTGATATCAACGAAACGGCGAATAAAAGTTTAAGGATGCAAGAAGAACTTCTTGAATTACAGAACAAAATCAGTGAGATGGAAAGGATGGTAAATCAGATAAATTCTCCTGCAAAAAACGTTTCCTCTGCTTCCAAACGAAAAAGGAGTCCTTCGAAAGAAGACTACCGGTCTAAATATCAAGAATCTGAGATTGGCCTGACTCGCAAATATCAAGAGGGCTCACCATCAAAAACACAGGTTCCTCCTCAACGGAAATCATCGAAGAATAGGAACCCTCCGAGATTGGATAACCAGAGTCCCAAGAGTGATACAAAATCTCCCTATTCAGCTAGCACCAAGCAACGTAGGCAGAGATCCTCGTCGTATACTCCAGGCAAGCGATTCGAAAATTTAAGACTGAAAGAAGAAATTGATAGAGAAGTTGTGAAACTTGAACATGATAAGACATATTTACGACGAACTTCTCCAGGACGACTCTCTACTGGTAGAAGTTATCGAAAGGAATCTCCAACTTCAGTGCGACGATTGAGTGCGAAAACATACTCTGGTGAAAGACAACCGGTCAATGAGGTTCATATCTTGAACAAAAAACTTAGTGCAATGACCAAAAAGTATGAGGAAGAACGCAAGGAGCGTGAAAGAGAAAATTTGAAAGTTCAAGAATTAATGCGTTATAATGAGAAGATATTAGGGGCTCTTAAGAAGATGCAGTTGGAAGTTGACAAGTATAAGAAGCTTGATAAGGATTATCACAAACTCTCAGAGTCCTTTGAAAAGAGCGAATATATTAGAAATCAGCAAAAAGTGCTAATTTCAAATCTGCAAGCGGAACTCGAACAATATAGGACTGTAGAGAATCAAGATGCAAATGAAACCTTTCAGAGGGATGAGAAAAAGTTACGGCAGAGAAGTAAAAAGAAGAGACTTTCTCCAGCCAAAAAAAAGGGAATTTAAAGTGATATAATATGTATATGCTGACAGATATGGCTCTTATGTTTATTATTAAATTGACAATATCTTTTTCCTTTAGAATATGCAGTTGTTATTGAGGTTGTTTGAATGACCTTCTGAGATTGTGTTTATAAATTATTAATGCTGTAAATCGAGTCGGCTGTTTCAGATGGTTATCAGGTGGAAATCATCAAAGCGCAACTATAATAACGAGGAAATCCTTTTTGGTAATTGAAATTCATTTTATATTACATGCATATATTGCTTGTCTTAATTCACAGCTCATCATAATAAACTGAGGGCGCCATTCATAAGAACAATCAAATAGCTCACTATTCAATCTACTATCATAGCACTGTCTTAATTTAGGGTTAGCTTTTCTTGGATTTCGATGCAAGGGCTTTTGAAAATAATGACCCATTTCATCGGGTATGCGCCCACAAATAAATATTTAATTCCTCGTTATGATTTCGAAAATAATCAAAAGATACTATTCAGAGGTTCTCAAAGAGATCCCTGTTAGAGTGAGGTACGCTCCTAGTCCGACTGGGAAACTACACATCGGAGGTTTGAGGACAGCGCTTTACAACAGCTTGTTCGCGAAAAAAAATAACGGCAAATTCATTCTGAGGATTGAAGACACTGACAAAGTAACAACATCAAAGCTGAGGAGCTTTTGTCATTTCTAATGTGCATCGTTTGATCTTGCCAGAATCGAGAAGTTCCTGGATCGGTTGATGAGATCATTCGCAGCTTAAAATGGGCAGGACTTGAATGGGATGAAGGTACTTGAAATTATTTGTCTATTTGAATGCACGATAAGCCAGCGCGACAGATTTCATATCTTCTGAGCTTCATTTGTTCTTGTGCAAGAGCAATTTGATCTTCACCTGGGGACCTATCTCTAATACTCATAGACTGGTTTCTGTTTTGAAGCTCTACAGTTCACTTCTTTTTCCTCTCTGCTATTCTAGAAGAAATTAACTTGGTTTTCTCTAAAATAGGTCCTGGTGCGAACGAAGATACCGGATTTGGGCCTTATTTCCAGTCAAAACGGCTTCATATTTACTCCGAGATCGCGCATAAATTAGTTGAGGTATACTCATCATGCCAAGCCAAGTCGTCGTGAATACTTAAAGCAAGGGGCTGCGTATTATTGTTTCTGTACACCTGAAAGACTCCAAACTCTAAAAGAAAAACAAAAAGGGCAGAGTCAGCAAAGCAAATACGACCAGCACTGCAGGCATCTACCTTCTCATGAGATTGAAGCCCTCTTAAAGAAAAAGACACCTTATACTATTCGTCTAGCGGTACTTTCCGCTAACTCCTAAGAAATTTCATATATATTTTTTTTAACAGGTTCCTGCTGACAAATCAATGAAGGTTCACGACCTTCTTCATGGAGAGGTTACTTTTGATTTGAACACGATCGATGATCAAGTTCTCCTCAAAAGCGATGGATACGCTACATATCATCTTGCAAATGTCATTGATGATCATCTCATGCAGATATCTCATGTCATTCGAGGAGAAGTAAATTTTTGAACGATCCTGATAATTTATTTAACCCCTGCATGCATTTAGGAGTGGATGTCATCTCTACCAAAGCACGTACTTTTGTATAAGTAAGATTATCAGCTTCTGCGGATCATTTATGAAGCATATCAGAGCTCTAGGTTACAGACAGCCCATATTTGCACATATTCCTCTCATGCTAAATGTAAGAGTTTATTATATCTAATAACTCATCAAGTCTTTGCCTATTAGCCTGCAGGAGGTAAGCTGTCGAAGAGGAATCCATTTACCACAGTCGAGAGTTACATCGTAAAGCACTTAAAGTTCATGAGGTTTCTAACAAAATTTCTGTTTCATAACTAGGAAAAAGACTATTGTCCTGAAGCTGTTATCAACTATATCGGGCTTTTAGGCTGGAGACCAACCTCTAAAGTCCCGGTGAAAGAAGAGAAGCAGAAACCAGAATCAGAATATGTCGAAGAGATTCTATCCTTAGATGAAATGAAAGATAAAGTAAAACTGCCTCCACATGCATTTTCTGAATTAATGGGATAAAAAACAGTTCGAGCTTCAGTCGATTAAAGCCATCAATGCTAAACTTGACGAGAAGAAACTTCTGTTTTTTAATGGGTACTACCTCCGCAAAAAATTCGCGATTTTCGATAATGTAACTGATGAAGAAGCTCAACTGCCTCAGAACGTGCTGGACCTCCTACAATGGACCAAGGACACTTTTGTCAAACATGCCAAGATAGAAAAGGCTCAGTTGGAGAAATTTTCTCAAAAGCAATGGATAACAATAATCAAGCTCTTTCGAAACAGGATTAGAAGTCCTGAAGAGCTTGAATCATACGCTTATCTATTCAAAGAACCAGTTTTTACCACAGAGAAAGCTCAAAAAAGTATGAATCGAGTTTTTAAATCGAAAGAGAAAAGTCTCCGAGTGCTCAAAGACATGTCCGAAATTCTCGAAAAGAAGGTCCCGGAAGATAGCTTTACCTCAGCTAAAATCACCGAACTGCTTGGAGGATACCTGTCCGAGAACCAAAAAGTAATAAAAAATGAAGAAGTATACCACTTGCTCAGGTTTGTGCTCTCTGGTAGTCATGAGGGCATCCCAGCTTCCGATATTTGTGAATTGTTAGGAAGATCTACGACTATGAACAGAATAAAGGGCTGGATTGACGGAACTATCAGCGTCTAACTCGATATTATTTTTTAAAATTTTTGTTGGAAAAGTTGAAAACTCACTAGTCTCCTCTTAAAGCTAGTTTTCATTTTGCACTTCATAGAGGAAATGTAAAAAACTTTCTCGAAATCGACTTGTATGATGAGGGTTGAAATATTGTTAACTTCAAACGAATGTAAATACTCTCTGAATAAATTTTCCCAATTAAAATTAATGCAATTTCATCAATTATTTCAAAATTTCGAAGTAATTTAGTTGATTTAAAATTCATTCAGATGTGGCATATACACATTCATTCATCAATGATGATCATCGTCCTTCTTGCGTCTGCTTTTCTCTGTGGAGAGACAGCAACCACTGGTCTTACTTTCAAATTGTACGGTCTACAAGACGTCAAAATTCGGCGAATTCGTGAAAATACTCTTGGCGATAGCTATCGTAATTATCAATTCCTCTCATATAACGAAACAATCAAACCGTTCATCGTGAACCGAGGTCTCGGGCTTTTTGTAAACGTGAGTTATGCGAACTTGTTTCTTCAATTTAGCATGGATCAATCAACATTTTTGCTCGTCAGCGATAAATGTGTGAACTGTGAGCACCGGCTGTACAATACTTCTCATTCAGTTACTTCTTACATCTACAACTACGAAAGCGACGATTGCTGGTCGAATCTTTTTTCTGCTGAGAATAGTACAACTTCAGAATGTTACGCTTCGTTCCGGTACCAAGGTTCAGACGTTTTTGGGAAGATTGGCTATGAAAGCATTTACTTGGGGCTAGGAACAGCTATAATTACAATACCAGACATTATTTTTGTAACGTTTCAGCAAGGAGATCTTATTCCAAGCAATGCGCAAGGTATATTCGGGTTTGGAAACTCTGATATTGAAGGCAACTTTGGTCATTCATTACTTGAGAACCTCCTAGATAATGACCATATCACAGCCCCTTACATTCTTGCTTGTGTAAACAATGAAGGACGAGGTTATCTATCTCTGGGAGCAGATGTGAAAGACTACAGCAGCTTATTGTGGACAAAGCAAAAAAGCCCATTTTCTTACTCTTTTTCGGTAAGCGAGCTTAGCTTTGCAAATTTAACTATTAAACGAGCAATGCATGGGGTAGTCAGCTTTGGTACAGCGTACTTACAGCTCTCAACTGAAATTTTTGATAGTGTTCACAAAACGATCGTGAATTTAGTTTGCAATTCGCAGGGAAATCAGAGTCAAGTGGAGAAGCTATGTGATGTTGTTGATAAGATGTTACTTTATCAAATGCGAGCAATCTTGCAATTAAGTGATTTAAAATTACTCCAGGAAATAGAAACGCCAGTTTTCACGCTGGTGGGAGAGAAGAGCAAAGCCGTTAAACTCAAGATTTCCCGAATCTTTGGGGTTTGCGAAGATGTCACTCAAAACTATAATACCGAAATCGCGGCCAGTCTTAACGACACCTCGGAGATCGAAACCTGTGTCTGGATTGTCAAGAACACAGACAATAGGAACGATATTATTTTTGGGAATTTAATAAATTCTGAGAGTGGGACTCTCTACTTCTTTGACAAAGAGAAAGGGAAAATGGGATTCATTAGAGATTTTTCCTGCGATGAGATGGAGGACTTTGCTACCATACCTGCTAAGCATATCTTTTATGCATTTATGGCAGAGAAAATAATAATTATTGTTGCTCTAGCAGTCATCGTGATTGCGTCTTTAAATAAATGCGATGAATACTTCTACGAAGATGTGGATCCTTCTAACGAAGAAAACATGACGAGTTTGAATCTCACTCAACATCGCAATACAAATACACAGAATGCCCGAAGCGAGGCGAATGAGGCCCATCAATCTTCTCCACAACGATTGGATGATTCAGGATTTGAGAATGTAAGTTCGGGACAAATGGGCTAAATCTTCGGTCTGAAAAGCAGCATGCACATGTATTTCTTGCGCCTAGAATATTAGGGAATTTTTTACGTTGTTGGTTCTTTTTTGAAGTAATTCATATAGAAAGGAGGACTTGTTTCAGGATAATTCGCTATAATTATTACCTTATTAATAATCCCACTCCATTTCTTTCTCAAACGATAATTCTCACTGTCGTACCCACGGCGATAATTCGCACTAAAACATACTTTTTAGAGACCAATTGAATAAATATCCATTTCTATTCAAAATCTTAATTTCCTTGCACTTCGTTTGTACCTGAAATTTTTGTTTCCAGGTTTCCAATAAAATATTTGAGATGATCGCAAATTTACTATTCACAAAGCATCTTAGAGGAAGTCATTTCCTCGGGAGCTTTAAGGGATGGGCTGAGAAAGCCTTTGCCGCTCCAATCGTATTTCCATGGGAGACTACGGTGAGAAGACTGAGTGAAGCAGAGTCCCAGGAGAAAGAGATTATGCCCAGTTTGAAAAAGCTTTGGATTTCATTTTTACCAAACTTGTCCGACACAACCACAACAACCACACTCCCTTCAGACCTCAGTTTCTCTATCTTGCAAACCAACAATTTCAAGCGACACAAAGCAAAATTCAAAAAGAACAAGAGAAAAACCAGAAGAAAGAAATTGAGAAATTTGAGTGAGGCCAAGAAAGAAAAGCTCAATTATTAGTTCTTGTTTCCTAACTGCGATGCTTGTGTTTATATGTGCTGCTGATCTATAATACAAAAACCATAAATGTACGTGCATTTTGAAACTCTTATGCCATCAAAGCAACGATACAAATAAATTAGAGAGAAATCAAAGAATCGAGCTTGACAACCACTTAAGTTTAGACGGGCTATCCTAGGGTTAGCAGAAGAGCAATGAGGGAACGTAGTTATTGATAATGAGTGGAAAAAAACTGGCATTGAAATTAGCTTTTGAATATCATGGTTTGAGAGTAGGCTGACTACCTTTAAATTTGAGAAGAGACCAATATTAGCTCTGAAATGGCATAGCCCAATATGAAGAAGGAATCAACTCTCTAGCGTACCCAGGATCACTAATAATTATGTCGAAGACTTACTTAACAATACAGATAGCCTTGAAAACCTTTAAGAGCTACCAAAAAGTTTTTCTTAAACCTTTGAATTGTTTGAGCTTGGTGGAATGCAAGCAATTAAATTTTCCACATTGATTTATTATTAGAGATTACCTTTCCTAAATATGTTCCAACAATGCATGTATGTATTTGCGGCATGACGAGAAATTTACGAAATTTCTGGCAATCTTACTGTTTAAATGTTTTTTTGGGCCAGCTTGAATACAACAACATTATTAAATATTTTGGATTATGTAATCATAAACACCATTTCTTACTCTATCAAAGGTTTGGGTGAACCAATTGAATATCGGCGTGAGGTAAGAGAAGTGATTGTCCTCAACAACGACGACATCACCAACAGAACTGTTGGTAATGGGATTGGTATAGTTGATATTTGGGTATGAAGCGCAGTTGGCGATGCCACAAGTGTTGACGCCTCGGCGGATACGGACGTATCCTATTTCACCCCACATTGTTCCCCAGCTATTTTTCGCCACCCAGTAGTCAGTTCTTGTGTTATCATCGGTGCCGTAACCAATGATTGTGACAGTATGGTTGACAATTAATGTATCATTTTTGCACTCTGTAGATTGGTAGATGCCTCCGTCGTAATCAAGGAAGTCTTCACTAACTTGTAACCCAACAGAGATAGGTCCAAAAGTGGTGAGAGCCTGGTATATAGCAAGCTCGTCTCCAGGAACAATATTGACTGAACCATTGTAGACTCTAGCGAAGACATTACGATTTCTGAATCTACACTGGCCGATCTGAGCCTCAAAAGGATAGGTATTCTCAGTGCTGAGGCCAGAGGTGTCCTGGAGATATTGGTAGGTGAGCTGAGGAAGTCCTCCCTCGCATCCACTGTTGTTATAGTTTAAAGAGCAGTCGATTGGTTGTTGCTCTGAAGTCAACGCTGGAGGGACTCCGGTTCTGATGCCCCAATGGGATTCAATGGCAGCTGCAGCAGCAAAGGCATAGCTGGCTCCACATTGCTTCTGATCCTTGATTGGATTCACAACAGATTTATCTCTCCAGCTGAAGTGGAATCCGGAGGAACCAGCACGGCCGGTCGAAGGCTTGATTTGGTCAGTGGTAACCAAGCAATTTTGAGGATACATCACTGTTGTTCCGGCTAATTCGGAGAGATATCTTCCAGTAAACCTGTTGACTGTGCGGTTAAAGGTTCTATGAGGATTTTGATTGTGGCGGATGATATCAGTTAGTCTTTTCATGAACCAAGCTTCACGGTCAGCTGTTTTGTCAATACCAGGACCTCTGTAGCTCTTGTGCCATTCTTCGAAGTAATTCTTGAATTCCTCAGCGGAAGGTAGGCCCGCGTTTGGTGCGTAGTAATGCTGTAGCGGCTTTTGTGCAAGAGTGCACGCAAGGCACCCAAGTACAAGCAAGATCAAAGTAGGGGTTATTTTCAGCATTCGGGATAGAATTATAAGACTGATTAGAAAAATTCCTTTATAAGTTTTTATAGCTCAGGAAATCAAGTTTTAGCCACGCCGGCTAGAGCGCCAGTAAGTGTTTTTTTTTTTGAAAATGTTCCTGAGACATTGAGTTCACAGCTACTTGGGAACGTTTAGAAAACTTTTTTTTATCCGTTATGATTTTCATGGGTTCTTGGGCAAAAGGAAGAGCCTTCTCATTTTTTTTTTTAATCAATACCTTCAAAACGCGTATATTAATTTTCAGTTTGCTAACAGCTAAATATTTAATCACTTAAATTTTCTACCAATACATGAGCAAAAGCACTTCATTGCATTACAACAGATTCAGCAAAGCTCGAAAAAGCTTGAGTCACATTGAAGAGGAGGCCAACGAATACAGAAAGCCACTCCTTACTTTGACAAAAGTATCTAATTTCCCTCAAGTCGAAACTTTTGGAAGTCAGCGCCAGTTTATCAATGAGCTCGAAGACCCTCCATCGTCTGTTAGAGACTCCAGCAATAAAAAAGCTGAATCTCGGCACATCGATAGCTACGATTATGAAGACAGAGTCAACAAGAAGCTTTTTGAAGAGGAAACTTTTCGAGGCTCTCATCAAGATAAATATCAAAAAGACTCTCTAGATGGAATTAACAGCATGGAAAACAAATCCAGGCAGTCAGAGCTAGAGCAACTCAATAGAATAAATTCAGAGGCTGATCATGAATACACGACCCAGCAGAAAAAGTGTAATTTAAAATTGGTAATTATCATAATTCGAGGAAAACATAGGTTCCGATTGTGCTGAAACAAAGCAATTCCTTTCACTGCAGCCGAAGGCGTCTGAGAAAGACATTAAACTAAGTCCTTATACGAAAACTCAACTGATAACACATCAAGGTGTTACTTTCATCAAATATGAAACCTATCTCCAAACGGTCTCTGAGCTGAAGGATCAGATCTATCAGTTTCAACTCAAAGACATATCTAATAATCAAATGATTGCTAAACTTACCAATGAGATTGAGAAATATAAGACTTATATTGTGAGTCTGCAACTTCAAATGCAATATTCTCAAAGGAATGGAAAGCAATGTTCAAATGGTTCCTCTTTCCCGAAGCCACAAGAAACTGGAAGCTTCTCCAAGCAGTTGGTCAAAGGAACTCGATCTTCTCAGACCAGAGATCTCCACAAAAGAGCAAAATCAATTGGCTTAGCAGCTAATTGCATCGAAAATCAATTTGGTATAGCCCTATCCAACATATTATTTCTGACCTTGTAGTAGAAAGAGCGGTTAAAGTCCTGAACAGCAAGATGCCGAATAGCAATGTCAAGCTTGAAAGAGAAACACAATCTCAGGTTTGCTCACCTTGCCATGGCTCTGCGAGTTCTTCTCGCCTCTATGGGGATCTGTCACGCAGCTTCGAGTCTAATACGATCCAAGATTTCCCGGGTGATGGCCAACAGTCAGATTCCTTAGCATTTATATCTCAGAGAGATCAGATAAATGTTATGGTAGAAAAACCAAATATTGACTTGCAACATCGAAGTGGGAGTCCCCCTTCAGGCGCAATCCCGAGATATTCAAAGCAGCCGATTCCAACATATTCAACTAATAAAGTACCTTCACTTGCAGACAAGATTGACAGTGATGAATACAAAATCTTGTATCAACCGAGGCGAATGTCATTGGATTTACATATGCTGGAGAGGGCAAACAAAACTCCTAGTTCAATGGCAGAGCCCGTGCAGCTTACCCCGTTCTATGATTGCGAACCGAATTATAGTGAATTGCATGATAGATTCAATGAAAAGCTGGGCGAGATAAGCCTTGTTTCAACAAATTTTAAAGAGCAGAATTTCGACAACAAGAGTAAAGTTAGCGGCTACAGTAAACTAGATAACGAACCTAAACCAGAAAATCAACCCATTCCAGAAAAACCATTGCTCAGTGTTGATCAGAACAAGTTAAAATCTACTGAAAGATATTCGATTACCTCAAACCGAGGATCTTTGAGTTACAAAGAGCCTAAGAAATTTTCATTTGATAACAATACCGAGCACAAGTCTGAATTATCACAGAACATTCCTGAACGAGAAAGCGTTACCTCTGATTCTAAGAATTATGAATCTGGATCAGGATCAAGAAGAGAAAAACGTACGCTAGAAAATATGAAACCAAGCAGGGTACTGAGATCATCTGCTTACACACCTATACATAATATTACACTTTAAATAGAATCAAAACATCAACAATCCATCGAAGAACGTGAATTTCAATTCCCAAAAAGCTCAAGAAGTTTTAGGTACTACTACTTTTTTTTTTTCTTCATTTGATCCATGTGATCTTGTAGAATATGTCAGAAGCATGATCCAAAAGAAATGATGTGAAGTGAAGTGTATTGCTTCCGGGATATTGATGTAATTGAGTTTTTTTCACTTAGAAAATTCCTTCTTTCATGTGTTTGTAACTACCAAGAATTTCAATCAATACTTTCAGAGTATTTTGTCCGCAATTTTTGAGAACATGCATTCATATCATTAACGATCAACCTTAAACTAAGCACTGCTGTTGTGATGCAAAAAATCTGAATTACCATCTCGACTCAGTTTTGGGTCACCAGCCCTAAACCCATTTTCAGAGGATATACTTTTTCTCCAGCTTTAATCACGAGTCATATTTTAATTTGAACTCGCCTGAACAGTTTTTAAACCCAAAAAAAACAAAAACATTAATAAGTATTTAACCGAAGCAATAGGTTATCAACAATTCAAAATGGTTTAAAATAAAACTGATGTAAAAAAAGTCAAAAGTGGTTTAATATAAGTGCAACAAGCTGAAATAGATGTATAGGGTCCTCATGTATTTATACAATGTTATGGAAAAACTTGGCTTGTGGATTTTTATTAAACCCGTATTTTATGAGTAAACTTTTAATGCAGGAAGTAAACTTCTCAGAATTAAAACAAATTTTGAGTTCGCGAAGCAAACTCCACAAAATATTTACCTCAGCTTTCTTCGAATCATACTTCCTCATTATCTCATCATATTTGCGATTGGCTGCCTCCTTTTCTCCTTTCTGGAGCGTCTGATCAGCAAACTTATTGAACAACCTAGAATTTTCTCTTTTAAGCTCCTGTAACTCAGTCTTATATCGCAAGATTTCTGATTTCTGCTCTCGCTTAAGCTTCTCCATCTCAGTACTCATCAGCTTCAGTTTTTTCTCTCTATCATCAAGCAACTCTTCAAGATGGTCTATTGTTTGACTTCTATTCCTCTCTTTCTGGCCAAACTCATCTTTCAGCCTCCTATTCTCTCTTTCATATTCTTCAACTATTGTTTGTTGCTTGATGATTTTGCTTTCCTCCAACTGTTGAATTTTCTCAATAAGTTCTTCCTTCTCTCGTTCTTTATTAGCAATCTCAGCCCTAAGCAACGCATTCTCCCTTTCGACACTCTCAACAGATTTGTTCTCAATTACTCGGTTTCTCAGCTCATCTTCTGATGCTCGAAGTTGCCTGATCTCATCCTGCAATTCCGCAATCTTATCCTCTAGTCTCATGAAAAGAGCATGAGACCTGACATGATCATCAGAAATTTTTTCTCGTGGAGTATAAGTAGGCTCAATCTTTAGGGCTTCTATCTCATTTTCTAAGCGCATAATGATATCGTCTTTTCTAGAAGCCTCTTCTCTTAGAACCTCAATCTGCTGCTCCAGTGAGTTATTTCGACGTTTAAGCATTGTTTCTTCATGTCTGTTCCTGTAGATTCCGTCCTCGAATTTAAAAGAGCATTTGGAAATATTGAAATCGCTTTCCACTGCACTACTATAGAATTTATCCTGAGTAACATCCGCTTTGATCCTAGAAAACTCTTTAGTAATATCAACTCTTTGGTGACTCTCTAAAAGTTTCTTTGTTCGACGACTACAATCCTCAATCGCGAAGTTTAGCTCGTTTTCGAAGGTTTCGAACGTCTGTTTGATCAGTTCCCATCCTTTCTCGCTTCGATAGCTTTGGTTTTCGATGGATTTTTTCAGGAGCGCTCTGCGAGTTTTGATATCATCGAAAATATTCGCTAGATCCGGATCTCTCATCTGAGCCACCCTTTGGCAAGTCGCGACCACTCTCTCAACAAGCTTCAAGAGATCTTGTGTCTTTTGCGCATTTTCTTTGATGATGTTATCGAATTCATTGATTAAGTTGTTGAGAGAATTCTCATTCAATCGTAGGGTCCTCGAGAGCTTTCGAGGGGAGAAACCATCGAATAAGAGTCGGGAATGACCTTTGTCAGCATCTCTTAGGTTATTATGCATAAGATTTGGACGCCGAGTTGACCCCTTCCCCGAAGCGCTTGCTTTCTCAAAGGAGTCATCGAGTATGCCTTTTTTCTTCTTATGCGTGAAATCAGGCTTCTGAGTTTCAGTGTCTATTCCGATGGTGCTGGAATTTATTAAACGTTTGTAAGGTGTTGTTGATCTTTCTGGTGAAAGTGTGCGGAAATTCACTAATTCGTTGTTGGTAAAAGATTTATTAGTGTCTCTGAACTCGAAGGACTGATCAAAACTGGTATTTTGGAATTGCGCTGAATTGTTGAGGATCTTGTTGTGAGTGTATGTAAACGATTCCGCTGTTTCTCTTTTGTTTTTGAGATTCTTTTGCACGACGCTTTTTGTTCGGCGTTTTAAGAACGAATAGAGAGTCTCTTTTTTGACCTTGTCGCGCCCCATGAAAGCGGTTTTTCTCGAGAAGTCTTCATCATCGCTGTCAAATGTGTCTTTATTCTTCATTTATACTTTTATTTAACGATCTCAACGGATATAAAAGCATTATTATGAATTTTGTGAGGTAAATATATTTTACTCTGTGCCCATGAAAGGTCTCTTAATTGAAAATTTTCAAAAGAGCTGATATATTTAAACCGAATTTTTGATTTATTTCTAATCTTTAACGTTTTTCAAAGACCAAAAAGAAATGCAATTCCCTAATATCCCAGGAGGACAGCCATACAGACACACCTATCAAGGAATAGACCCCCGCAATATCACTAATGTTCGCTCATCGTCTACATACGGAGCTTTTACTACAGGAGGAATCCAAACGACTGGTACTAACCCGATGATTCCCAAGTTTGATATTCAGCCCGATGTGCAGCAGATCCATCAACGATACGAAGGCGAAGCGAAAGAGATCAAATATAAATATGAGAGCCATTTGCAAGGCCACATTAAGCTTGGGAGGAGAATCGATGAACTCGAGGCACTTTTGGCAGCTGAGACACAGAAGCTGGCTGCGTCCCAACAAAACTTCGAGCAATTAAACGCCGATTATGCTGAGCTTAAGCGTACGAACGCTGCTCTTGAGCAGAAGATATTATACATTACAGAAGAGAATCGAAGAAAGGACCATGCGCTTTCAGAAGCTGACCTCAAAAATAGAGCTCAACAGAACGAGATCGCGAATCTCACAGCTGATAATGCTCGTTTGAGAGACGAGGGAATCAGATTGAACGACTTTTTCACGAATCGCGTCCGTGAAATCGACGATGCTCATAACACTAAACTTAGACAGTGCAATTCGCAGATCGACAACCTTCGCTATCAGATCGACAAACTGCAAGGGGAGCATGCTGCTCAGATCCGAGAAAACAACCTGGATTGGGAGCGCAAGCTGAGAAAATCAGAAGACCAACTGCGTGAGAGCGCAAGAACGATCAATGAGCTAGAGCAAAAGAATCGTTTGTTGAGTGATCATGTCGCGAAACTCAAAAGCGATCATGAAGAGCAAGTCAGAATGGTAGCACTGAACGTAAGGAAGGATGAGTACGAGAAGCATCTGATCATTCAAAGACAAACAGAATCCAAACTCGCAGCAATTGAGGAGTCAAGAGACGCGTTGCACAAGAAAGTCGAAGATTTGGTTCGAGAGCTTCAACAGAGAGAGAGGGAAAGCACTGAGACTAGAATCCATCTTGATCAAGAAATATCTCGTCACAAATCGGAAATAAACGAACTAAGAAACCAGCTCTCGATGACCTCGAATAACTTGGATCGGTTGAAAGGAGACCTCATTCACAAAGATGGAGTCAATAGCAAGCTTCATAGCGAGATCAAAAATCTGGAGATCGAAATCAATCGCATAAAGGATCAACATCGAATGGAGCAAGATCGACTCCGAAATGATTTCAGTATCGAGAGAAAGAGATTTGAAGATGTTGAGAGATCATTGAGGATCCGAATTGTTGAGTCTGAACAGATAATCCACCAGAGCGAAGAAGAGTGCGAGAAAATAAAGATAGAATATAACAGATTGAGAGATATGTTGCATGGTGCTGTTGCTAAAACGATAGATCTGACTTTTTCGAATCAAGAGACAAAGATAGCTTCTCCGAGACGGCAGCATGAACTTAGCAAGGGCAGCCTTTATCTCGAGGGGGATAGCAAAGTATGATGTCGTTAATCCATTTATATATTAATCCGACGATATTGAGAGGATTAGAAAGAAACGACAATATATTTAAGTAGAAATTTATATCCATGCTGTGGGATATGATCGATAGCACACTTTTATAATCAAAACTTTCCTATTGTTGATGTTATATTCTCTGCCTAAAAAAATTTCATTTCATCAATTCAAAACAACCCGCTTCTCTAAGATCATAATGTAAATTTTGTTGAATATTCATCAGTGGAACCCACTGCGGTTACTTTAGTTTGATATAGGAATGATTATGATTTGTTGGTTATGCAAGCTGAAAATCCAACTAATAAAAATGATTGAAAAACCAATCAATCAACCAAATACGGTAATTAATATTATGTTATTTGTTGTAATAATTTCGAGCAAAGAGTGCTTTTAGAATTTGATTTTGTTATACAAAACCATGGCGAGAGCAGCGGTGGCGAGGATACCAATGGACACTGCAACAGCAAAGTAAGGGTTTTTGTTTGGATTGTCCAACACCAATCCAACTCTGATATTGCTGAGCTTAGCCTGTGAGTCATCATCATTATCAGTGTTCTTGTCGTATAGGAGGGCGTATAACTTTCCTTCTTCCACGGATCTTTCGAGAGAGACAGCAGAGTTATCATCAATCAAAAGGAACTTAGTATTTTCTTTGCAAAGAACTGCATTTTCGTTGTAGAGCTCGTATGAGAAGTAGTTAATCGATTCGTAGATCTCAGAACCTTTCCAGATGAGAGCGAAGCGTGAGCCATAAGGAAGAATGGAATGGAGTGTGGAAACAGCAGCCTTGGTGGACGTTAGCAAGCTCATAGTGGTGTTGATGTTGGTTTTAATAAAGTATTGAACGGCATCACCAACGTATGTCGTGAGAATGCCTCCGTAGACTGTAGCATCAGAGCTGAAAGCATGGAAAGACACAAAATCATTCTCTAAGTAGAAGAAACTTGTCTGTTCAACAACACCGTTTTTCATGTCAATAATGGCGTCTTTAATAGCCCTCCTTGTTCGGCCAATGTCTTCAACCCAAAGACAGTAAAGCTTATTCAAGGTGAGGGCTTCGCCGGTGGCACATGAGATTGTTGGTTTCGAATGAGAGATGATTGGTAGAGCAACTTCAACAGTGTTTCTAAACTTCTCTCCCAATTGGAAGCTGGTGAGATTAAGGCCATGTTCAGGAGTAGTATAAACCAAGAAGCAAGTGTTGTCAAGCCACGTTTCAGAGGCAATGACAGGAGTGTGATAGCGGTTGGTGTTGCTAGTGATTTGAATTCGAGGGGAAGTACTAGAGCCAATCTTATTGTGAGAGACAAAGAGTTGCTCGACCCCATTGAAATCTGGTTCTGTGGTGATTGTGTAGGCCACTCCTTTGCGGATATGTACCTTACCGAAGGAAGGAAGCAAAAGTCCATAAGAGGCAGTCTTAGTATGAGAAAGATCTTTAGCTTTGAGTTCTTTGACCCAAATGTTCCATGTGCTTGGGGCGGTAAGTCCACTAGCTCCTCTCACCGCATTAATTGAGACTTTTTCTCCATCAATTGACAAGGAGAGTGATTTTGAGCTAGCAAAGCTGTTTTCGGAATCAGCTCCGACAGGAATTGCGTCTTTCGCGAAATTAGCCGTGACGTATGAGCATAATCCTTTGGAGAGCACTCCCGCGATGATCAGCAGGGAAAGTGAGATCGCAAATGATTTCATACTTGATTATCAATTTTTAGTTTATCTTGAGCCACCAGGATAAATGGGAAATTCAAAAAATGGAGAAATGAGTCTTTGTGTGAATGAAATGAGTTGGAAGGCCTGGATCAGCGCATTACACTCTTCCGTTGTAGTGGTTTAGGCCTTTTTAAATAGAATAATTGTTGAGATGATATTATTTTTCGAGGTCCTTCTCTAATTAAAGATTTCTCTTTCAAACGCAACTAAAATTGATAATGGGATCGATATTTGGAATGAGCCCCAATTTGTTGAGATATTTCAATAACTTTCAGCACTCAAAGTTACCTAAAGAACAAAGCTAAGTTTTTAATATCCATTATTTTAACAGAATTTAACAGGCATGGTATCATGCCCTCCAGCAAAATAAAGTCTTTTGCTATTGAAAGCGAGCTGAGGCTCGATCTCTTTTAGAAAAAAATCATTTCACTTAGATTTTACAGATTTGTTAGAATACTAATTCTGCGCTTTCTTACAAGCTCAACAATGCTCATTTTCGTTTTCCACTCGAAGGGAGATTTATTTTATGCTGCATCGGGTCCGGTTTCTGGTGATATGAAAAATGCTAGTTATGCTATCTTCCCAAATAACGAATTCTCAAACAATAAATTGCCAATTTGCAATATTAGCACTTTTGTTTTTTCAGATAATAAAGTTAAAAGAATTAACTAAAATCTTTACGATCATGGTAAATCCTGAAAACCAAAAAGCCACTGTTTAACGCGTTCTGATTGAATAGGGAAAACAACCAGCCACCGGTCAAAAGAAATCCAAGGCAGCTATTGCCAAGGCTGCTTCCAGCGCCGGCAAGGGCATCAAGAAGGTCCTATTAATCATCTGATAGATTGCTAATTTTGCTTTCTCTTCACAGAAATGGGTCAAGGGTAAAGAAAGAGACCAACTCAACCTTGCTGTCTTCTACGACAAGGATACCTTCGCCAAACTCGAAAAGGACGTCCCAGCTATGAAACTCATCACCGTCGCTACCGTCTCTGATAGATTGAAGGTCAATGGGTAAAAAAACCTTTGCTTGACATGTGTTCTGATGCCTTTTCACCTACTATAGTTCCATGGCAAGAGTCGGAATCAGATACCTTGCTCAAAAGAAGCTCATTAAGCCATGCGGTGAACAACACGCTGCCATGTTGGTTTACACCGGAACCAAAGAGGCCAAGGCCGCTGAAGCCACCGACGCTAAAGCTGGTGCCCAAAAAGGTTCAAAGAAGGGAGGTAAAGCTAAGGAAGAAGCTGCTGGTGCACAATAGTTCAGATAAAACAAGTAGGAGCAAAACTCTAAGGCTCAAATGGTTTCAACTTTACGCATTTTGTCAGAGGCCTGTATGACCTTTTTGCACCTTTCATAGTTGTTCTGAGTTTTGTTTCTTTCGGTGTATTAGAATCCAAAATCTCCTTTTTCATCTGACAAAAGTTAGAAAAATAAAAGTTCTTAGTGAATAGAGCTCCCGTAGAGCAAGAAGGAATATCCACGGCTGACTAACTGGTGAGGCTCTCACTGTTAGGTATTAACATTTCAGCAAAGATAGAAAGAGATGAAGCGTAAATTCGGAAGTGAGGTGATATTTATAAAGTAAGAGGTCTGTATCACCTCATGAGGATGAGAATTAAAAAACATTTGTTAAAGGAACCTTAGCAAGAATAAGTACACGCAAGCTTGCAACCGTTCTAATATTAATTGGTGAATGACACTAAAACATAAGGGCATTGAAAATATCGAACAATTTCAAAACTATTTTTTCCCATTTTTTGCTATTTTTCAGATAAATTGCACTCTATTGAATTGTTGGGAGAACACGCAGCTACCTTGTGATAATATTTATAATGCTTTCATATTTGTGAAGAAAATTTTTTTTTTGCTACGACTTTTATTCTACTACTTATCAGAAGGAAGACTATCATCTTTCTTTTGCTCTTCTGGCTTGTTGTCCTTTGCGTCCTGCCCTGCATTTTCAACTTTCATCGATAATTCTTCTGTGGGTTTCAGCTTATTGGCTGTCTGCTTCAAATACATTTTTTTCAGCTCTTTCAACGCTTCATCGAGTCGAGCAATGAACCAATCAATTTCCTCTTTCTTCAATCCAATTGCACAGGCCGCGGTCATGTAAGGAAGATTTGCATATTCATCAATATGCGATCCGTAATTCTTGAACTTCAAACCGCATACCTCTTTCTCCTTCGATACTGAAATGACTCGAGAGCCCATAACTCTTTTACTATAGAGCAACGAACCCAAAAACGTATCTTTTTTCAGTTTCGACTCTTTCTTTATTTCTTCGTCCAACATGTATTCTCTCACATGCTTTAACGTCAGAACAATGGAAATCGTGTTATTTGGAGTATTGAGCACGCTCTCATTGTGTTCCTTTGCCAAGTCACTGAGCTTTTGTTTAAAATAGACGAGATTCTCTTTTCGCTCCTTGAGGAGGGCAGCATAGCCTTTCTTCCCCATGGAAAGATATGTAATAAATAAATCAACCAAAGGCGCCGCTGACGCTCGTCCCGGATACAACTCAGAGATCCCTTTTATCATTGCTTTATTGGGCGAATATATTATCGATCCTCCCACCGGAACCATGAAATTCTTGTCTGTGCTTTGAACAACAGCGTCCACTCTTCCGTGCTTTATCGATTGATTGATGGCAAAAGCAATCTTTGAGCATTGTACTCCATAGGCATTATTGATCACATGAGCGACATTATACTTGCTGCAGATCTTGCTTATCTCCTCAACTTTATCCGGAACGCGGGGACCGAAACAACTGGTGGTTGAGAGGACAGCTAAAATTTTTTCAGGAGTGTACTTTTTGATAGTCTCTTCGATCATTTCAAGGTTCGTAGTAATTTCATCCCCAGAGACAATACCATCAATCGCAAGAGGTTCAAGGTTTGCCGACTTGATACACTTTAGACAGGTTTTCTGGTCGATTCGACACCAAACAACATACTTCGCGTCGGGTTTTTTTTCTTTGAGCGTCAGGAACACTGTAGTTATAGCCATTCCAGTCGCCAGTGGCAACACGATGAGATCTTCAACAAACTGATAGCCGGCGATCTTTAGCATATCAAACGTCAGCTCATGAGCAAGCTTTGCAATCAGAGAGGACCCTGAGGCTTTCGGTTGAATAGCTTTAATGTCTCCAGAGCGTCCGATTCCGTGTCCCATGTAGAAGTTCCTTTTTGAAACGATACTGCTGTAGATTCTGGACTCTCGCTCTCCAATTCCGGATTTCTTATGGAAGTTATTTGTGTCCATTAACGCTAGGTTATTCATTAGATATTCGATGGTGAGATCATCCCATCCTTCTTCAGGAACGCTGCGCTGAGCTAGCAGATTTTTAATCATGTTTTCTCTCGAAGTGAGAGACTGAGATGCAAGATCGACATAATTGGCATCGATAATCTTTGCTGCTAACTTCAAGTTTTCTTCGTTCATTATCCTTGTTAATTTTCTATGAAATATTTGGATATGTAAATATTTTTATTTAATATGTATTCTCTTAGCAAGGTAAATTAAATCCTAAACACACATAAACTCTCAAAGAATTTGCAATAGAAAGAGTGGCATTCTCTTCTCTTGGAGATATTTTCAAATAATCTTTAGACGGCCTAAGAAATAAAAAAAGAGGAATAAAGCAATTTTCAAGACAAGCCCAATGATTACCCAAATTTGGAATTTGCCAGCGAGCTTCTCAACAGTTTTTAATTGCAGCTCAACATCAGGAGCGAGGGATCTAGATAGTATTAGCCAACATTTAAATTATTTTCTGTTAACCTGCAACTAATGCGTAAATCTTTAAGATATCTTGCGTTACGGATGGCTTCAGTTAATTTAGTTGCATTGTTTACGTCAAACGCGCTGCAAAAAAAAAAATATTAATAGAAAAGAAAATCACAAGAGTAGGTATACCCCCCTTTGATATTTTGGACTTTAAGCGTTTGAAGTTTCCCCCACTGGCTGATTCCGCTAGTGAGTGAAGCGACAACATCTTTAGTGTCTACGAACATTCTATTTGTGTCATGTTAGTTTCAATAGAGGAATATAAAATAATGAAAACCCTGTCAACTCGAGATTTTGAAGATTTGGGAATTGTGCCAGAGTTGAGAGCACATTTAAGTAGTCCGAGCCATTCCTATATAATGAATGTGGTCTTAGAAATTGCTCATGTATGATTCTATTACGCTCCCGATAAATCCATTTTGATATCAGTGACACCTGAACGTTGCGTTTTATCGAGGTTTTTGATTTGAGTGAAATCGCCCTTCTTCCAATTGACATTGAAACTACTTGCAACTATTCATGGGATGTTACGGATTGAATATTAGGGAACAATATCATCCTCACCAGCTTTCGTTAGTTCGCTCACAAACTGTGTTGGATTACTGACCGCGATCGTGGCTCTTTTTTTAGAGGGGGAAGGATCATCTTCCTCCTGATTTGTGGAGTTGTTTTCTTCTTTCTTCTTTTCTAAGGCTCAGCATTAAACAAGGATATAAATTGAAGTCAGTTACCTGGAACCTCGTCGCTTGGAATCCATTTTGTCACAAACTTCACCTGAGCTTTATCACTAATGGTTTTCAGAGCCTTATCCAACTCTTTTCCTTCTTCGTTAATGACGATCTCCTCTATAATTAAGAATCATTAGCGGTGTTTCTATCTGGGAGTAGATAACCTTTCTTTTTAATCTAAAAAGCAAATTGATATGATTTCATGGCTAATAATACAAAAGCTTACTTCGCTTGGCTGCTGAGGGACATACACTCCACCACCATGACTAGGAACGAGCAGCTTTTCAGTCGAAATATTGTACTCGATGTTCTTGTTTCCAGCGTTTCCAGTGTTTCCAGTGAATGTGGAAGTTGCCACAGTGCTTCCTATTCATTAGCAATTCCAATAAGATTAAGATATTCAGTTGAAATATGCGAACTTCTAGTAGAGTTGCGGTTTTCTGTGACAGCTAAGATACAGAAATTCATTATGCAGTTGAAATAAGGAACATTACGCTGGCTTTCTTCTTTTTTCTTCGTTGATTCTGGAACAAATTTTACAGCTTTCTTATCCGAAGCCTTCCCTTCGTCACTATCACTGTCGTCTTTTTTTGGAGGCCACTTCGATTGAATTGTCTTCTTTTCTTCGAACTTTGGTTTTGCGATTGCTGGCGCTTGCTCTTTGGGCTTGTTGATCTCCTCCTTAGGTTGAGTAGGCGTATAGTTGATGCCAACTTTCTTCTCAATTGCCAATACTCTCTGTAAGAGCTCTTGGAAATTCGTCACTTATGGGTAGAAATCGTCTGGATTTACCTTGATTAACGTCTTTAAGAGCTTTGTTCTCTTTGGTGAGGTCTTGAACAATTGACTCAAGCTTATCAACTCTCTGTTTTAACGCTTTAAGAATATATGGCGGTTAGATGTGGTGTCTTTCAAGAGGTGAAGAGCATGTACCTTCGTTCGACATTTTCTTAGATATTTTTTTTTTAATTAAATTAGTTGGCTCAATCTCCTTCTGTATATTAATAGAGACTGATTTCACAGTTTAAGTATACTTAACAGACTCTATCAATTAAATGATATCAAATTTTAAAATTTCCTTCTTAATTCACGCGTTGATTTACTGATAGCGAATCCTTTTTTGCGAACATTCTCCTTTTACTAATACGACATGATAAAGAAGAAATTCTCACGAACAGTATAGCAATGTTAGCAGTAGATCATTGCATTGAACAAACCCATAATCACAATAGAAAATTTTTGCAATTTACAATTATTATTTGAGTACATTGGGTGTCTCCAGTATTTAAAAGTAGCAAGAGAATTTGAATTGTATAAACAAAAACCAAAAAAACAACAAAAAAAAATGAATGTTGAATACAGGAGTGCAATGTCAATGGAAATACAAAGTACATTGCACTTTCTAATCATAAAATATAGGTCCTTTTAGTAGTGAAGAGGAACGAGAATTAAAAACAGCCTGGTCGGTTTAATCAAAGAAGTTTCTTTTCGGAGCGGGTATAGAATTTGATCTCTCGAGTTTATTAAGATTCATTCTCTTGGATAAGAGGGATGATTCTTTTGTTAAGCTTAAATTGAATAACGAGCATGATTTGATTGAAACCTCATCCGTCTCGGTTGACATGTTTGAATTACTATCTTCAACCTCGATAGGGCTTAAACCTTTGTCTCTGTGCACGCTCGTTGAGCAACTTCGAACTTTGCTCTTAGAATCATCAGCTCTCAAGTAGGATCTTGGTTTTTTAATCGGAGAGGCAGAGACCACAAAGAAATTTATTTTGTCCAGGAAGAGCTCAGCCCGTTCGTAAATCTCCTCCCATGGTGAGATAGCGAGAGCTGGACAGCTCTCTCGAGATCCGTTCGCCAATTCAGTCCGTGAATCTGACTCATCTGCTGAGGACTGTGAGTCGGTGTCGCTCTCGCTCTCTGCGAATTGGCTCTTTCGTGAATATCGAGAGAAAAGACTCCTTGGAAGTTGCTTTTGCGAGCCTTGTCGAGAGGCTTCTGACTTTAAGCTTGGGCTATCGAGTTGGAGGTTTCTTCCTTCGTTACTTACTGGCAACATCTCCCACGCAAAATGTTTCAAATATCTTTTAGAATAATCTGAGGAGCTTGCATAAATAAGTATATTATTGTGGTAGCCACAAAACAGATCCGAAGAAGCCCAGTAGAATAGACTTAACTTGTTCTTTCGAAAAAATTTTAAATCATAATTCTAAAATTTAACGTATATCAAGTTAGTATCAAACAATCCATACTAGCAGAAGGAATCAGTATGGATCTCGAGGGACCAAAATGAATAGTTTAAACGTGAGTTGGCTGCAAAAGCCAGATATTTTGCAAACTGCGAGCACAAATAAGAGCTAATTATCAAGGACAGTTAAGTATGAGAATCTTTTTTATGTTTTTGCTGTAAAAAGCAATGAGATTGAAGTATCTAGTCTTAAGTTTCATATTGAACCTGATCCCAAGGTGGAATTTGAGGCATCTGTTATTTAATATGAAGATTTCAAAAAAGCAATATATATCATCTGAGGAATTCGATCAGATGTCTTGTACACTGAAAATTTATTTGAAATACGCTAGAAAGTGGCTCTTTACAACATCAAGTGATAAATTGTTGCTAATAAACATTTTGAAGCTACGTTAAATCTCCAAGTACTAAAAAATTTGGTGCCTTGATAGGACTTGCATGAGGTTTTTCTAACTTTTGTACTTAAAATTCGATTAAAATGATAATTTCTTGAGGCAAGTGTTATTTTCTCAATATTCCTCATTCTGAAGAACCCCTCAAAATTTCATTAAAGTCAATCGCGATAGTACCTTCTCACTGATTTGAATTGCTTCGTGCGTGATGGTAGAGGGGTGATCATATCAGAAAAAAATTTCTCACAAAAAAAATAAAGTCATATTTCTGAACTCAAATCACTCGGCCTAGCTGAAATATCATTAAAATTCAGTCGTGCGACTTCATTTTTTTTTTTAAAAAAAAAAATTACAAAGAACTTCTAAGCAATCTCAAAATAAATATGGTTACAAAAATTGCATCTCTTCCTCTATAATGGAATCACTTTCTTTGTTCAGTTTGACTAATTTTCCTTTGAGTCCAGACTCGTCACCCACCACAGGATTAGCTTTTCTTTTTTGTCGTATGTGATATTCGACCCGAGGCAAATTATTGGCTTTCTGCTTGCTTATACCTGCTTCAAAAACATCTGACTCCTACTAAATTACCTTGATTTTCTGATGAACAGATTGTAATGTTACCAGGCACATCATGTCTTTTGAAGAATTTGAATCCAGTTCTCTAGTTTTTTCATTTTTCTTGGTTTCTGCTTTTGGGATAGGTGTTTCCCATGTCGGACACGTTTCTCGCAAATAAACTAAGGGGTCTAACCAAAGGTTTGTGTGTGAAACTTTTTTATTCATGTTTAATAGATCTATTTTGTTTGTTTTCCTTGGAGGTCCATAGTCTATTATGTTTATTATATCAAGCGAGAGGATTTTTACGTACTTTGAACATAGTTTTCAGTCTCTCCAACGTATTTCAACTCTTCCATTTGATAACTATCTAATACGAATAAATATTATTTGATAACATAAATCATCCGCATGTCGGATGTAAAAAGCATATTGCTGAGTATTATTTTCAGAATTATGCGGAAGCTCGCGCTATCTTTTCTACGAAAAGTACTGAATCAGCAGAAAGCGAATGAATTCAATCCTAAATTTGTCAAAATAATAATATATATTTTCTCACAACTTCTATTGATATCTTCACATACCTTTTTTTAATCTCTACGAGTAATTCTTTGTTTAGTTTATTCTATTATTCCGTTTAGCAACTTTTCAGCTTATTAGGATATTCAGATTGCACGAGGAAAAAGTAAAATCAAAATTTACAACCCAAAAAACCAAAAAAAATGCTCCTCGTTTTAAATGGTCTCATTTTTATAGAGCAATCATGCAATAACCTTATCCTCTTTGACTTGTGTCAAACATTTCAGGACGAGCTCATCAGACAATCGAGAGTTCGCTTCTTGAAGGAACTCAAATAGTTTGGCAACCTTTTTAGAGTAAGTGTCATATTTGTTCGCATACTGAGGTTTGCTAAAGCCTATAAAAGGAAGTTAGACAACTGGATCCCCACCAATCATAGATAAGTACCTAAGTGTGCCATTATTGCAATAATCTTTATGAAACCTCGGAAATCGATGATTGAATATTCTCCGATCTGGAATCTTCTAAACAACTAAAAGAAAGGGCAATTAAGGCTCAGAGCTATGCCAAGCGGAGTGTTTACCTCGTAAGCCTCTTTCAAGTGAACCATCAAAGGCACCAATGAAAAGCTATAGATAAACTTTCTATACGATCTCAATGAAATGAAGGCTCGATCGTGATATTTGAAATCGTAGGTCGAATGCAAGATAAACAGCTAGGCACAGGAATTAGTCAAAGAGAGCTTTTATTGTAACAGGATTACATGTTTCAGCAAATCTTCATATCCTTCAAAAAGTCTCAATGCCTGGTTTTCAAGTGAATATTCATTGCCAAACACTTGGATTTTTGAAATCGAGGTTCGATATGGCTTTTTCCCAAGAACCTCAGGTATTTTGGCAATCAAATATTCCTCAAGAAAGTTTTGGAATCTCAAGTTCCTGTCTTCGGTGTCGTTAGAGAAAAGTTTGCTTATCTTGTAGAGAATGTCCAGGAAAGCTCCAAAGTCTATGAGATTTCTATTGCATCTCTTTGAATAAAGGATCATCACAGCTTCTTTTGTGAGCTTTTCATTAAGAATGCCGAAATCTCTCAGCATCTTAATCAGGGTGTTACAGCTCATTCTGTTTGAGTTTGACCCGCTGTCCTCAGAATATTGCTTCATCAGATAGAAAGTTCCATCTATTTACAAAATATTTTATTAAGACTGAGTCTGCTCTGATAATAATAGAAAGAAATACTCGCAAATCGGCGACCGAGTCTCTTCTCCATGATCATGTGAGCATCTTGATCGGACTTCTCAGCTTTCATTATCATCTCATCAGCTTCATCAATGGCTTTGTTGATATGAATTAACATTTTCTTTCACATGATATTTCATTTACTTTGATTAAACTTCATGGATTCAATTTCTCTGAGGATATCATAGTAGAAGTGCTTTTTAGTCACTTTATGGTCACGAGAACTAGTCTCGGTCTTCTTAGTGAACGTTCTTTCAGTCGTTCCTGGGGGTGTTTGGAAGGAACCGATAAGCCCTTTCGTATCATTCATTCTTTCCGATTCCACTAAAGAAAATTAAATAAATTTTTGGGACTCCACAAATTCGCTTACTGAAACTGCCATAAGCATATGCTCGCATGAACGCGAATTGATGAATAAATTTCGGTGATAGCTCTTTGCTGCCTGCTTTCAATGTAATTGGATTGAGATAGTCTGCTTCAAAGCCCGGTTTTTTGGGAGATTTCGACTTCTCACCCTTCTTCGCCTCTTCCAGAAGCTTCGTTTCTAGAATATGTTTCTCTTCAATGTTGTCGACGTCTTCATGACTTTCGTGTATACTCGGGATATCATTCAGAATATCTGAGGTAAATATATCTTCTTGAACAGCAGGTTTCTCTTTATCTTCTTGAATGCTTTTGTTCTTATCGTCCTGTATGGCTCTTTGACTTTGAATCGCGAATGCAGACTTATGAGTGTCTTTTTTTGTTGGGTTAGTGCCGCTTTTCCCATCCGCAGTAGCCGATTTTGTGATCACTACGTCTTGTTTCGGTTCATTCAACCCATTCTTCATACCATCAGTGCTAGCAGCAGTGGGCTTAAGATTCTGAGCACCCTTTTTCTCTTCACTAAGAGACACATCGCTTTCGGCGACTCCAGAAATGTTATTAGGATTTGTTAGCATTGTCTTAGGTTGCTTCTCTTCAGGGGACTTGAGTTTTACTGAGTCGAGCGACTTTTCGGTTTCTGATTCCCTTTTTCTACCTTTGCGGCTGGAAACAGACTGAGCGTCTGAATCCACAGCTTTAGTATTTTTTCCTCTGCTGGCTGCAGACTTTGGAGAATCCTGACTTTTGAGTCCGGTAACCGGGGATCTAGGTTCTCCTGGCTTTTCTACATCCAATTTCTTCAGATCCTTTTTATTTTTCAGAGCATTTTTCTCATCTTCTTGAGCTTGAATCGCAATGTGTTCAGTTGCGGTGGTTGTAGCAACTTGTTCTTGTTCCGTCTTCGTTTGTACGTTCAACGAAGGTTCTGTCTCTTTCTGTTCTTCCTGTGGCGCCGATGATTTCGCTTGGCTTCCTCCTTTGCCCTAATAATTACGTCATTTCTGCAACGTCACAAAATATAATGATACCCGCACTACAGAGCGCAATTTTGACTGGGTTGGGCTCTTGAGATTTTTCTGAGCGTTGGTTGGTGTGGTTAATTGAGAGGTATTCTGCGATGGCTGATTTGACGCTTTCGCCTTCGAAGTGTCAGCTGTTGCATTTTGAAGGTTCGTTTGATTATTTATTTGTGTCGTGGCTGCGCTCTCTGGCCTTGCTTTAGGTTTAAAAAGGCGGTTAAGACTTGTTCCGTCTCTAGAAGTTTCAGTTTTTGGAGTCTCGGTTGGTGGTTTCTCAGTGAGAGGCTTCTCGTGATTATCGACTTCAATTTCAATGGGTCTCTTGGGCGGATTTTTTGTCTCAGATTCAGGCTTTGCCGTGCTTCTGAGAGAATCAACTCCAGCGTTTGCTTTTGCTGCTGGTTTTGTGGTCTTTTTGGAGCTTTTATGGTCCATTCAGGAATTAGCAAAAAGTGTTTTTGCGTCTAATTTAACAATAAATCTTCTTCTGAAAATTTATTTAAAACCTGTCAAAACAACAACAATTTCTGGAATAAAAGCTGCCTGTGCTGTGTCTTTTTAATATAGAGAGCATGCATGCCTTCTTGTAAAAATATGTAGATCTGCTATTTGAAAAATCTATTGAAAAAGAAAGATTATTAGACACGTAATTTCTGCTCTGATTTCTGCTGTGCATTTTCTGAAAACAATTGATTTGCTGCAGCGATGATAAATAATTAATTTCCGCGATCTCAGACAGCATTTAATTTCAAACTACACCGAAATACTTCGTAACCCAATCCCAAATTTAGAGGTCCATTTAACCTTTCTATAGTCCTACAAAATGGAAAGCAAAGATCAGAAGGTAGAAGAGACTCAGAAGACTACTCAAGAGGTCCCAAAGACCGACGTCAAAGAGGAAGCAAAAACTGAAGCGACTGCTCCAACTGAAGGATTATTGGAAGATTTCGCCAGACTTGATATCAGAGTCGGCAAGATCACTGAATGCTGGAAACACCCAGACTCCGACAAATTATGGTGCGAGAAAATCGACCTTGGTGACGAAGTCAGAGAAATCGGCTCGGGTCTTCAGAAATTCGTGAAATTGGAGGATATGTCAGGTCTTGTTATTGTCCTCGCAAATTTGAAGCCAAGAAAGCTCGGAGGTATTGTATTCCCCACTGTAGGACTCAAATAACAGCATTTTTTAAGGTTTCCCTTCACATGGTATGGTGATGTGCGCAAGCAACGCCGATCACACTGCTGTTGAGCTCCTTAGACCTCCTGAAGGTATTGAAGCAGAAATAGTGGTTGTCTAAAAAGGATTTTGTATTGATTAGGTGCTAAGGTTGGTGAGAGAGTTACCTTGGAAGGATACGACAAAGTTCCTCAAACCAAGGAGAAACCTTTGGACGATAAGAAGCATAAGACCATGGAAAAGACTTTCCCTTACCTCAAAACTAATGACGACAGAGAGGCCACCTACAATGGTAATTACTTGCACTTTAATGCAACCAAACTCCTGATATTGTTATTTAGGTAAGAGATTGCTCACCTCAGCTGGACCTATCAAAGCCGCTACTCTCACCGGAGCCTCTATCTCATAAATCTACTTTTTGAATAAATCATCTGTGAGAATGCATATCAGGTTATAGGAATGCTTGTATTGACATGTGTTTTCACCAAAAAAATGTCGTTCGTGCCTTGAAGAATTTTTCAGATGTGCCGAATTCCATTAAAAAATTTATGAGCTCATAGTTAGATCTCATTGCAGCTTTAAAACAAGCATGAAGCTCCTTTTTTTTATTTTAAGACGAAGGCAGATACCTTCTCAATTACAAGCTGAGAGCCTTAGACTTTAGGAAAAGAAACCAACAAAGCATAGTGTTTTATCACAGCTTGAAATATTACCCCCTCCCCCCATCAGGGATAACAGAGTAGAAGTATTGGAAGTTAGTTTCACACATGTCAGAGTATATAGGCGAATAAAAAAAAAGTACTCGTATAGATGATAATTGTTTCCGTGCGAAAGATTATTCTAATTCAAATCTATGTAAACATTATGAACCTAATTAATTTGTTTCATTAATTTCGAAATTTCTTGCCTTGTAATTGGCTTGTGTAGAATTCCTTGGATGTTCAAATCATGAGCGTCTTTCAAGAGCTGAGAATTAGCTTGATCTCCTGTGAGCAAATACATTTTGACTGCATCGCACTTTGGCGTGTCTTTGAAAAACTGTGAAATTTCTTTCAAGGCTTGTATTCCATCCATCACAGGCATGTGATTATCGATTAATATCAAATCAATTTCCTTCCAGTATTTTTTAGTCAAAGCAACAGCTTCTTCTCCGTTGTATGCTCTGATCGCTTGGCCTCCTTCTTCTGTTACAAAATTCTCAAGAAGATCTACATTGAACACTTGATCATCACATAATAACACAGTTCGTTGTGGTTGAGGCTGAATTTTTGGAAGAGGATTATTGCTCTTCTTTTGTGAGAGTTCTGTTAGCATACTCTCAAGCACCGTCTGCGAAAACGGTTTTTCGAGGTAATAATCTGGCAGAATAGTTTCGGACTGGTTGAGACATCCGTTGTTTTTCTTCTCCGAGAAAACGTCTATGACTAGTATAACTGTGACTGGTGTCAGATTTTTTTGTTTTTCATATTCTCTAATCAGCTTACAGACTTCGGTGCCATTCATTTCAGAGGTATTATTACTATCTATGATAACGACATCGAAACTGTACTCTGGAAGTTGAGTGAAAGTTTCCAGCGCTTTGCTTCCATTCTCAGCAAAATCAATAATTTCAATACCTGACTTTTGTAATAGCTGGCAATTCATAGATTGATTCTGAGGGGAGTCATCAACGACTAATGCTCGAAGTTTCTTCTCGTTCTGCTTGGGCGGTGGACTGCTTTTCTCGACCGAGCAGCAGCTTTGTTTCAGCGGCGAGCTACTTTTGTCGATGGATGGCCTTATAGAAGTCTCTGTTCCTTTGATTGCATCCTTAAGGCCAGCAAGTTTGATTTCTTTAATTGCTGGAATGCAAGGTAGCTGAACCTCAAAAGTCGTTCCAACATTCTCTTTAGAATTCAATTTTATGTCGCCTCCCATCGCATCAACGATACTTTTCGTGATCCAGAGTCCCAAGCCAGCTCCCAGCATGCGCACCTCACTTCGATCATCGACCTGCGAAAATTTCTTGAAGATATATGGCAATTTGCTTTCCGATATTCCGCAACCCGTGTCTCCAACTACGATACTCAGTTCACCTTCCTCGTCGTTTTCAAGGAACGTCTCATGAGCTGAGAACATAAACTTGTTGGTATCTAGTGTGTAATAGTCAAAAGGTTTATTTGCTATCTCCATAGTGCGCAGAGACATGGCTTGTCCCACTTCAGCATTCTCTTGGGTATCGAGGTCTTTGAGGCTTTGATCTGGACTTGGCAGGTTGGTTCTGCTACTTTTTGGAGCTGCTATCCAATTCACGTTGACATAAACGTACCCTTCTTTGGTAAATTTCACGGCGTTTCCAGCCAAATTCAAAAGAATTTGCGTTAAACGACGGTTGTCAATGAGCAGATACTTCGGGACTTTACAAGAGAGATTCAAATACCCCTTGAGTCGCTTTGAGAGTATCATGTCAGAAATTACGGCCCAAATTCTTTCAAAGAACTCTTGAGTATTCGTCTCTGAAGCGATAACTTCGAGCTTTCCTTTGTCGACTTTGGTCGAATCGAGAATGGACGTCAAGAAATTTTGAAGGATTTCGCTGCATATTTGAGCCTTTCTCAGATAAATCTTCACTTCTTCAACCGTTTTCTTATGCATGGCAATTTCAAGATTACCTAGAAGACCGTTGAGTGGGTTACGAAGCTCATGAGAGAAGCTGAGAATGAAATCTTCTTTTTCTTGAATTGTGCGCTTGAGAAGCTTAGTATACTCCTCGAGCTCTTTAGCTTTGATCTGAAGCTGAAGCTCTCGTTTTCGGACTCTCTCAAGAAGTCTCCGTCTTCGATAGAGATAACATAACACTGAGATAAGCATTAAGAGGATAATTCTATCGGAGGTCGCTATGCCTTTTTCGAAGAGCTCGACGAGCTCTGTGTGTGACATCTTCTGAAACCTGGCTCTAAAGTTTGGTGCCGTCCATGCATGAAAGTAAAAATTGGTTGTTAAAGCTGTTACAAGCACCCAAAACGAGGACCCTGTGAGGCAAAGGAGACTGATTAGTTCGCCTCCTCGAATGATAAAAATGCTGATTGTGTCTTCATTTGCTTCGTAGATAAGATATCGGATCATCCAATATAACATTGATATTATATTATGAGCCCTGTACCACTGAAATCGAATCAAGATGAGAGAGAGCAGAGCATAGACGAATAATAACGCGTTCAACGCCAATGGCACTTGAAAGAAAATTGAGTGAAGAGAACATGACAGAATTAATCCAACAGCGAGACCGAGAACCGCCTTATCTTGCTCCCTCCTTTCACGATATTCAAAATCATACTTGCGCGTTTCATCTGAATATAAGAGCGCTTTCTTCAGCGAAGTCCACAATGTCTTTGTGATCATCATCTTGCTAAGCAACTAAATTATTCTTTATAAAAAGTTGGTTACTGAATAATATTTAAATGTCAATGAATTCAGTACTTTGAAGACAACTCTATCTTATATGTATCGCTCCAAACAGTGCTTATTGATGTTCAATAAGAGCATCAAGGAAGCAGTCCGATATAAAATGGAATGCCTGAACGTCATGAAAAAGTGTTTGCTCAAATGCCCTGCGAGGTTATCGATCAGTTTCCAGAAGAGTTCCGTTTTACTGTCTGAATCAAATATAGAAAAATTGGGTGCAATCCAAGCGATAATCGAATTTTTAGTAAAATAACCGAATGAACACTTTTGAATTCAGGTATACTTCATTCGGTTCATTCCGCATAGATATGAAAGGATTTCGAAGAAACAGCCCTGCTGCCTCAAACAGAAGCTATCATTGATTTCAGGATCGCTTCTAAAATTCCTAAAGCTAATCAGTCCGCTCGATTAAAAAAAAGTGGGTTTAAACTCCTTTAAATGCCAATATTTCTATCATATATTTGTATTCTTTTTTCAAAACGTTCTCAAAATATATCGCGATACGGCTGCATAACTTCCTTGATCATTAGCAAAGATAATATCCTTGCAAATGTAGAGTATTATTTAGAGTATTTTTGAAATGAATCTAACAAAACACGTATCATAATAAGGAATAGCGAATAATTCAAATCATTATACTGCAAAAGGATTGTTAGTTTGGGGTTAATGATTTTTCTTTCAATACTGTTCCTCATAAGACTACCTTCAAATGTGATGCAAAAAGATCGTGCCTCATGAAACAGTTCCAATTCAATCTAAACTGATTAACCCGAAGAATGAAAAAAAATTAAAATCATGATAGCAAGATAGCAGCAGCTTGTCTTCAATTCTCTTATTTCCCATCGTGAGAAAACGCTGTCACGTTCTGAAGCTAACAATGACAACGAAAATGGATTACGTTGAGTAAGCAAACATTTGGTAAAATTATCAATATTAGAATCCAAAGCTGTCTTTTCAAAAGAATACAATTTTTTTCTGGAAGACGTTCTTTCATCTTCAGCAAGATTCTTTAAAATAAAAGTTTAATTTGTTCTAAAAAGAATTTAAACATTTTCAAATTCTGATTAATATCGGCCTTATTTAGAGGTGAAGAGACCATGTTACCTTCGTTGCCTAAGTGTTGGCAGATACTTTCAAACGTTTCTGCGAACTGAAATAAACTAACTTTTGAATCTCGCAAATAAAGAGGACATATTTAGTAACCACTGCAATGTGTTTGAACCACAATTTTCCAACTATCGTAGCTGTTTTTCTTTACCTCACGGGTTCATTATGAAAAATTAATACATGCATGAAAACTTGAAATATTAATTATTCTAGCGATTTTACTATCAACTATTTTTCCAGGCTAGGAGAGTTTGTTATATTTGTTTGTAATTGAGGTGTTCAATTTTGTAACACATTTAATTGAAGAATATGTTAACCTGCTTCTTACTTAACCCGTTTCAGAAAATAATTCGATAAAATCACTCGGTGTAGTTCGTAATGAGTACAATAATCTTGAAAATTTTCCACTGTGTATAATTTTGTGATATTTTATTGCCCTCAGAACTCATAAAGGCCATGAAATCAGAAACAAGGTCAGGTTGGATAGCTTGAAATAACTCGCTTTCTACTAAACTTATTATGAATATCAACAGAAGAACAACAAGGTTCCAATACAAGATCAAATAGTTCCTTTACATACATACTTGAAATAGTCCAATGAATTCAATAGAATTGCTAATAATTATTCATTTTACATCAATGCGTATCTGTCAGAAGAAGTCGAATAGCGAGAAGATGCTCCAGTTGACGCCCTCACCCCAATTGCTTTTCGCTTTAATGTGGCTCTTAAGGAATCAGTTATTGGAGTTTTTTTTCTGGGTTGTATCTTTCTTTTCCGGCAATTCACTGATTTGAGGCACTTCTTGAAGAATTTCTTAGAGCTTCCATATGCGAGAGCGTCGAATAATCCCTGCAAATTTGCCAAAGCTTCGAATATAATAAATAATTCGGTGGCTGGCTTATATCCAATGGACCATAAGATAGAAACCGTTAGTATCGGTGTCCAACAGACAAGCAAAATCGCCGGGTATAAAAATAGAGTTAAAATATCTTTGTAATAGGCAGCACCTCTGATGTACTTTCTCAAATGTCTGCTAGCTTTCACATAGTAAAATATTGTCGGCACGCTTGCAATAAAGAAAGGGACTATAGCAACAAAGGCGTACTGATAGTCAAAAACACCGTTAATAGATATATGAAAGCATTGCTCGGTTTCACGGTTATAATCAATTGAACAGAAGATTGCAGCGTAGAGTGCGTATGGAAGCGGGAATGCAACTGCAAACAACAGGTAATAAACGAAGTTTTTTTGTAAAATATCGATCCTCTCGTTTTTAGCAACTGAATAAAGAGCATGTGCGAAAGCAGGCGCCCAAAAGAAGGCTGAGTTGCCTCCGAACTCGATGAAAAATGCTGCAGTACGGCAGAAGGTCTCACTTTTTTCGAAGCTCTGTCCGGCAACAACCTTTGGAATAAAGAAAATGATGTCACCAATCAACATAAGGATAGCCATTTTTGCGAGGTGGTCTTTGTACTGCTTTGTGCAGAGAGAAGCAGTAACCATGATCAATGAAGCGACCACTGAGATTGCAGCAGAGAGCACAATCGCAATGGAGGAAGAAAAAATTGGCAGTTCCATTGACTCATGGTCCATAGGTTTTTATCAAATAATGTCGAGGTGATTTTGATTAATCTTGAGCAGATTTTCAATTATTTATTTAGGGCTTGATTGCTGCTGATGTGAGATAAAATTTATCCTCTAAACCAGAATGAGCCTTTTCTAACTATTTTGGGTAAGAGGAAAAATAAACAGTCTGCACGGGTAGTTGCCCTCAATTATTTTTAGTAGCAAAGAGATATGAGATCAATTTACAAGATACTTTTATCTTTCATTCCAAGTGCTCTCAGACCGTACCGGAAGGTCTGATAATCAAACTTTAACATATATACATAGAATTATTCATAGGTCATATTGTTAAGCATCGGCATCTCATATCTTTTTGGATGTCTAAGGTAGTCAAAGAATCTCTTTCTTTATATAATCCTCTGCAGAAGTAAATACATTCATTGAGATAATCATTTAAGATAAGCATTAAACTGGAAAACTTTTAATATATAACAACAACTGTGAATTTCACCTTTCTGACTATTATTGAAGGGGCTTGCTTCCTTGGTCCTAATTCCAACAAAAGTATGCATCTCCCCATTCAACCTAAAATACGAATTTGTTTTACTCAATAAAAAATATATTTTGAATTATATAGTTCTCAACATGTTGTATGATGCCACGCCTTTCTTACGGTCTATTACTTTTTTATTAGTGTTCGAATTCCACTCCATTCTCATCCTCAATGTCTCGATTTTTCAAACTCACGAAAGCAAAACGAACTCTCTTTTTGGGCGTCTGCTTTTCATCATTAGCAGGATAAATAAACTTCTCCATAGCGACTCTATTGAGATCCTGATGCTCTTGGATTTTATTTGGTGATTGCGTTGGACTTTGATCCTCTATCGGGGATTTTGGATCTTTCTGTAAACCTTCGAAGGCAGAGATCTGAGATTTGGTGGCTTTTGGAGATTTAACCGATCTCAAAATAAAATCTTTCGGTGGCGAGCTTTTTGATTGAAGCAACGATTTTGTTGGAGTTGTCTCTTTGGTTTCAACTAGCTTTGTTCGTCCTTTCACGCTTTCTCTCTTAGCTATCGTCTGATTAGGGGCTTTCCGCGTGATCCTGATCAAGGTTTGCTTCTGCTTCTTCTGTTGATCCTTGAGACTTAGTCGCTTTTTGACGGTTTCGATAATCGAATCGATCTTGTCATTATTTCGAGGAGAGAGACTGGCCAGCGAATTCACTTTTTCAGAGTATCTCGGACTTCCGCAGCTGTCTCGTAGATTCAAGAGAGAAAAATCAGAGACATCAGGTATGGAGTTAAGACTTGTGCATTCTGTAGTTTCGAGTCGCGTCACGTCCTCTATTACAGGCATGGACCGCACCCTATAGCGAGCCAACACAAACGGTAATGCAAACGTGTTGCTCACAGGGTCCGAGAGACCATACATGTGGAGATCTATGTGTTGCTGCTTAGAAATCATTTATTGGAAATATAAAATATTGTTAGTTTGCGATTTTTAAAAGTATTCGAGCTGATGATTTTGAAAGTTATTTTATCAGATAATTTGATCTTAGAATCAGATGCCAGACAGAAGAAAATTATAATTTTTTCGCATGTTCTGAGATTTAAGTTTTTTTCTGACAATATTTTGGATGAAACGCCAAGGGCATTCAGCTGAATTCAAAATTCATATTTTTGCCAACGAGAGCGTTACTGGCAGGCACGAAAGACATTCGAATGCAGAACCCACAAAGAAGAATCTTTGACCCCTTCAGATAGCCATTTCATCTTCTTTCCTGAAACTGGAGTATGAGGAGATGATCTATCACTGATTTTTTTCTTTTTTCAAAAACGGTCATTATTGCGTGAATTTAAGTTTTTCCTCAGTTATTATTTTTCATTACTTATGAGGAGCTACAGCAATCACAACCATAGTAGTCCTTAGGTGGCTAGAGGATCTTGTTTTTCTCTCTCCTAGCAGTCTTCGGCTGTCAAAACAAATATTAAATTGCATCAATTTCTGCATATTTGTTACAACACAACACAGAATCGGAGATTGGCTACTTCTCTAGCCTATTACGATAGAATACCTCCTTTAAAACCTCCAAATTGTTAGAAAGAAGAAGTCGGATGCAGTCGAGAGAAATTCCATGAGAACCGTCCGAACAGAGTTCGTTCGAATTCTAGCAGCAGGTGTTGCTCAAGAACTAATACTCAGTATTAGACGTCATTTGAGGATTGCTTCACTAAGGAAGGAACGGAGAACGAGCTGAAGCTATTTTAAACTATTTTTTTCGTTGTTTTTATTCTAATAAATCTTTCGATGTTCGGAATTAAATTTTGCATAATCAGAGATAGCTTTTCAGATTTATTTCGATTTAATTTTCTTACGCTGACTGGCTCAAGACGATAAATTCGCACTGAAAACTCTCTGAGAGCTATATTAATCGACTGAGCTCGATTCAAGTTCTAATTTAAATTTCTTTACAAGATATGATGAACACTGACAATGGCAAGAAGCAGCCTCAATTTATTCCCATTTCAAGTACGGTTGTCAAGCCTGACATCGCGATGGTGTTATGCCGCTTAAGGCCTTCGACGTCGGAAACTAATTTGAACCCCAGAGGGAATTCGAGCGATAGAATCACTCTAACTCCAACTCAAGATATAAATGAGTCCAAACCCACTTCTGCCACTCAAACTCCTAAGGAAATAAGAGCTGCTCGACAGATAACAACTCCATCTCACATAACTAGAACCAGAAGAGCGAATTCTACAGACATTTTCAAGGCTGGAAACAAAATCACGTTCCCAGAAGTCAAACTTCCTCTTCTCACGGTAGCAAAGCCTGTGAGACGTGCTAACCACTCAGTTACACTCAATATAGTTACCCAACCGAAGTTGCTTCAGGTGAATCCTCAAAACCTATCAAAGGTTGAGACAACCCCAAAGAAAATGTTTATGAAGCTGTTTCAGCCCAAATCAACAGTTTATATTAGCCCTCAAAAACCTATTGGCAAAGAAAAACAGAAAATATCCTCGATACAATCAATGCAAGATTTAGAAAAGATTCGCTTTATGAGGTTTAGTGAACGAGAAAGAAATAATAATCAAGAAGCAAGCAGTCAAACTCCTTCGCTTGTCAAACAGAAAAGTGCGTTAAAAAGTCAAACGAATGAGCTTGGCAGCCTTCTGCAGGCAGAAGAGAGATCATCCCCAGAAAAATGCGTCCGTTTTGCACTTGCTTGGAATCAATCATCAGTGTTTTAGTTTGAACAATAAACTATTGTAATTTATTCTTCGAAGAATCTATAAATCTTTTTTTTCCATGTTTGCAGTTTACAAGAGCGATATTGGGCTTAAAAAGCACAATGCGTTCATTTATTTCATGAGAATTTATACTTTCCATAATCTATTTGCATAGAGTAGTCAGAGAGACAATTTATCATAATTTCTTTAAAGAATCATCGTTTTTTCTCATAGAAGCCCCGCTTTCATGTGTAAAAAGCTGACTCAAAGAAGCTATTAGAAAATCGCTTTGAATAGTACTACTAGTTGAAAGCACTCTTCCTCGCAGGGTTTTGCACTAAGAAAAAAATGCAATGTACTTGTTCTCACTAGAGCCTGGCTAACGGAATCAAAATTGGGAAAAGATAAATAGTATTTTCTTTAGTAGCATAGGGATAAGGGCATAAATATGTCTGACTTATATTTTCAATTAATCTAGACTCAGATTCAAGATTATAGCTTCAACTTATTATTTGCTCTTGACAGATACAAAATACTTTATTAATTGAAGCATCCCTTGATGATTGAATGAATAGATGCAAAAAAAAAAGAGACTCAAAAAATGACATCATATGCATGTACCAACAAATCTAATTGAATTATCGAGACTCGAGTGATGAAAATTTTACTGGAGCGGTTTGACTTCTATTCACAGAATAACTACCAGTCTGTGATATCTCACTGTCGTCATAAAAGTCTATTCGAGTCTTTGTTGTATTGCTGATCAAATATTCTGATTTGTTGCCTTGCTCCGATATATTTATCGTGTTCTTTGTTGGCTTGAAGCATATCTGTCTCACAAGGCGAACAACTTCTTCTCCATAAGCAATTGCGTTCAACAATCCCATAGAGTAAGCGAGCATTTTGAACCATTTCATTGAATTATAATGAGTATATGGATCCAGTTCGGCAATCACTTCAGTGATACACACAGGAGCCCAGCAAACTACAAGAATCCCAGGGTAAACCAGCAGCGTCAAAGATTGCTTCTCTGTATTGGCGATCCTGAGATTTTGCGCTTGGAGGAATGAAGCTCTGTACCACAACAAGCTAAGCAGGACTGCAATTGCCAAGGGAACATGCCAGAAGACGTGTCGAGGCCAGTTTTGAGTGTTTCTGTCGATTTGATAAACACATTCAGAAGCATATTGCAAATAGTAGACTGAATTGAAGTACATACTTGCAACTGCATTCACAAACGGATAGATTGTTCCCATGTAGAAGTAATATTTCACCATTTTGCTCAGAATTCTGATATCTTTACTCTTTAGCACCATGAAAAGGGCATGTCCAAAACATGCAGCAAACGTTATTGAGGATAGAAATCCAAATAAACTCACAGCTTCATAAATTTGGCACGTGAATTGTGTTTTAGCTTCTATAGCGAGCGACAATAGTTTGGAAGCGTCGAAAATAATGTTGGAGAGACTGATAAGCAAGACCATAATGGTTAAAGGTTTTTTGCGATTCCGAGACAGAAGGCATGCCAGTGAAATTATTGTCGCAGCTGCTAATGAAAGGGTTATGGGTATCACGTATGCCGGATCGTTGGAAAAGAAGGGGAATTTCGCGTCTAGTTTTTTCCTTGTGCTCATATCGCCTGAAGATGGCAATTATTTGATTTATTTGAATTGCGTTTGGGAAGCGTTCTTATGAAATTGGCTCAAGCGGATCAAGGCAATTAACACAATAAAAAAATTGGCAATATTTAAGAGAAATTATTTTGAAGCGTTTAGTGGCAACATGAAGAGCGTGGGTATTAACCCTGCTATTAACCTATGATATTTCGAAAAAACATTTTTTTGGCCTCGTCTTTGAAATTACAATAATGCATGTAATCATTAATGTCTGCTAATAAATGCTTTGCTGAAAGAAAAACTGAACTGAATAGCGAGAATGAACTTGCTAAATTGGATATCTCGTTTAATTATCTTTGAAATATCGATTTTTGTTGATGCTGTAATCCGACGAAGGATATTCTCTCCAAATGAAATCGCTAGGAAAGATCGAAATCATGACTATTAGGTAAATTTTTCCACATCAAACTTTCTCTTTTAAATTCAAACAAGTAGATGTACTACTTAACTCGAATGCGAATTTCGATGGCGGTTGATGATTGAAACATCCCTAGAAAGCAACTCTTTTTACTTCGAAAGTCATTTCATTTAACGGTTAGGAGGAATTTCATCGAGAAAATTACGCTTGATCATATTATTCTGCGAATTTTTTTTTGGATGGAAGCTTTCTATTTACCACACTAAATGAGAGTTTTTGCTTGCAATAAAAATTACAAATCTGATACTTCTTCATCCATATAATACATGGGAACGATCTGTGCGAAACCACATCAAAAAAAAGGCGGCAAGAAACCTACTTACCACTCCTCGCAAACACAGCGCAAGGTGCACCCTATTTCAGACACGGAAATCACAAAAGTTTATCGATTTGATCCAAAGCCCATTGGTTAGCATATAACTTGGCTCGATTCTTACTATTTTTTGATGTTAGGACGCGGACATTATGGCACTGTGCGTCTCGCGGTATCTGAATCAAAAGGATCGACAGTTGTCGCTGTCAAAACGATCGCCAAATCCAAGATTAATAAAAGTCTGAAGCTGATCCACAGAGAGTTAGAACTATTGAAGGAACTTGATCATCCCAACATTGTGAAATTCTACGAAAATTATCAAGATAACGAACATTTCCATATTGTCATGGAGTATTGCAGTGGTGGAGAATTGCTGGACAAATTGCTTAGAATAGGTCAATTTGATGAGAGACAGGTGGCTTTTCAGATGGACAAGGCTCTTCGAGCAATCAAATACCTCCACGAAAGAGGAATCGTGCACAGAGATATCAAACCACAGAACTTCATGTACTCAAGCAAAACTCACGACGCCGAAATTAAATTGATAGATTTTGGCCTGTCGAGACATTTTGAACCCAACGAAACTCTACAGAGTCAAGTAGGAACCCCCTATTTTACTGCTCCTGAGGTTCTGACTGGCAGCTATGATTGTAGCTGTGACCTCTGGAGTCTCGGAGTCATGTTATATCTACTCCTGAGCGGAACTTTGCCGTTTGAAGGGGACACTACGGCCGCTTTAGCGAAAGCAATACTTACTACCCAGCCTGACTTTTCACGTAAAGAATGGGCAAGGATTACCCCACTTGCGAAAAGTCTTGTGAAAGACCTTTTGGAAAAGGACCCGAAGAAAAGAATCACCGCAGAGAAAGCGCTAGAACATCCTTGGATTGTGTCGGGAAGGCGTAACAGTTTCATAGATCCTGAGCACACCAATCAAATCATGAGGAATTTGCAAAATTATTCCGCGAAGTCGAAATTTAAAAAAGAGGTGTTGGATGTGCTTGTAACGATCTTAAACGATAAAGAAGTGAAGCAACTGAGAGAAGCTTTCAATTTCTTCGACAAGGATGGCAACGGGGAGATAACTCTCGCTGAGCTGAAGGAGGTCATCAAGGATCAAGGCTTGAAGATTACGGATAAAGAACTAGAAAAAATAATGAAAAATTTTGGACTGCAGGAAACAGACACAATAGGATTTTCTGAGTTTTTAGCAGCAGCAATGGATCAGAAACTCTACCAGAATAGGGAGGTGTTATGGGCAGCATTCAGCCACTTTGATACTGATAAAGCAGGATATATCACTGCGAACAATATCAGGGAGGCGATGAAGAGAGTAGGGAGAAAACTTACAGCTGATGAGATCAATGCGATGATAGCAGAAGTTGAAAAAAGAAAGGACGATCGGATAACTTTTGAGGAATTTTGTGCTTTGATGAAGATGGAAGATTACACTAAAGAAATTGAAGAGGAAACGAAAAAGGTGGATCTCGTGGGTAAAGAAGTCTGTGTGCAAGGCAAAAGGCAAAATACGGTGTTCTTTGCAAAAGCGAATACTCTTGTTGAAATGGCTTAATTTTTTTGTTGTTAAACTCCTTGCAATATAAGCAAAGCTGAATATTTTTTTCATATTCACAAATTATCTGACATTATTTCTACTGCTCTAAGAGCTCCAACAATAAATAATGATAAGCGGCAATCTAAATGAGTTTTCAAGGCAAATGAATATCGCTTAAGTGAGAATTAATTAAACAGGTTAGGTGACCAGCTTTATGCAGCGAATTGAGAGGAAAACTCTTTAATAAGTCTTCCTCCTACTAAAAACCCATTTATAAATACACCAAAACTTTAAAAATCCTTTAATTCACTATCTCCATTGTCTTTTTTCGAATTTATTTAATTTATATAAGCATCACCCTAAAATTTTATACACATGAGCCAACTCAAGCTCGCTGTCCTACTCGTAGGACTACTTCTCGTTACTCTTCCAGTGGATGTGCAAGGAAGGATGGGTTTCGATATCAGCGCTTTCCACGGCCCAGTTGATTGCTTCGATGAAATCGTTGCGGCTGGACACAGCTTCATGATTATCGAGTTACAATCTGCTCACGTCTGGAACAAAGATCTCATTCATAACATCAACGGCGCTCGCAAGGCAGGAATCAACGACATCGATGTCTATCTGTTCCCTCAAAAGAACCGCACGGCCAGAGAACAAGTCACAAGTGCAATTACATTCTTGCAAACAAATCAAATCGAGTATGGCACCTTCTGGTTTGATGTGGAAAATCAGACCTACTGGTTCGATACCTGCGACGAGAATATTGAATTCTTGAAGGAAATGCTTGCAGTAGCTTTAGAATTCTTACCACCTGAAAGAGTCGGCATCTATGTTGAGTACTACTTCTGGAAGCCACTTATGTGCCTCTCCGAACTGTTCTCAGGCTTCAAACTGTGGTGGCCTAGATTTGATGGCTCGACGTCGATGGACACCTTCAAGCCTTTCGGTGGCTGGAATAAACCAGTGATGAAGCAATATTTACCCGATCAGATAGTAGCATGCGCGAAGGTTGACATTGACTGGAAACCCTAATCCATTCACCATGACAGAATATCATTAGATAGTTAGTTATTATGAATGAAGTTTAATAGCTACGTTTTGATATTCATATGTAATGTCCGAATGCAGACCATTTAACCTCGAAATAAACATAGTGATGATCAAAATTAAATGCTGCGATTATTTCCAGTTGAAGAGCAATAGAACTGAATTTGAAGCCCTACTCTCGATTTAAATCAGGAGTGGCAAGAAATATTGTTTGAGCTTCGGTTGCAATTGATAATGACGATACTGCATTAGGATACTCACAACAATTTAGATATCCTGTTATAAAATTTGAGAACATTGATCCTTCTGTTCATTTTCTTAGTTGTCACAGCGGAATAACAAAAAAATGAATCAATGAGCGATCCAGAGAGAAAAAGTTAGATATGAGTTCGGTTTTGCTTTTTATTGGTTACAAAAAATAGAACATTTAGATTTCTTTTGTTAGTATGCTAGGGCTTTTGGTAAAAGAAACTTCAAAATACATACTGTCAACCACAATTTAATACACGAATTAACGCAATGCCTTACTCTCTCTCTTAATAATGCCTAATTGAAGATTGTCCAACGACTCCTCTGCTAGCAACAGGTGGACCAGTAACCAATGGACAATGACCAGTAGTTATCAAGGTTACGATGTTTGATTCCTTAGCTGCCTCACAAGAGTAAGCAGGAGTAACATAATCTCGTACACAAGTCCCATCTGAGTAGCAAATACACCCAAGTCCGCAATTAGTCGAGGTTGGAAGACTCTTCACGTAATCCAACACGATATCATTGCACACATATAAAGGCACATTATTGGAAGTCGTTAATGGACATTGCTCATCAGCGTTGAATGAAACGAGCGCGGCGTTTGTGCTTCCAAGAGTACTGCACAAAGTACATATATTTCCAGCAGAAGCCGTGGCACAGGTACCATCAGCATAGCAGGCGCATCCAGTCACAGTGGTGTTTTCAGGGCATGGATCCATTTTCTCGTAGCCGTCGCATGCTTTGACATTGGGATCGAAGTATAGATTATTGTCTGATGATGTTGCAGCTGCAGGAGTGATTGCTACGATGCAAAACAGCATGCCAGCAATGATGAATAGGGAATTTTTGCTCATGGTTCTCGGTTTTTGTCTTTGAAGAATTTGAAATTATATGGGTTTCACATGTGCTGATAAGAATAAGAAGACTTTATGTTCTTTCTCGAACTCATTGGGAAGCAGCACGTTATGGAAATTTCGCTTTCTATCTTGCCGTTTATATTGTAATATTTAATTCAATTTTCTCGAATATCCAAAGTATTCGTTTGGTCTATTGAACCGTTTAGATTTGACATCTAAAAGATAAGAGTAACCGATTGAGAGATCAGCGATGGATGATGTATTGATCAATTTTCGTGGGCGGAGCAATTGCGACTGATAAATAAAATCAGACTTCACCTCACGAAACACTGCCATAGCCCTGAAATTAATATATGCAGGGAGAAAGAACTGAAAAGACTCTAATTGCATGGAAAAAAATGTTGAAATAAAGATCCTGATAGGCAACTACCAATCAGTTAAGCTCCAATCCCAGACAACTAACAAAATCGGCTCATTGCATTTTTTAATATTCACAAAGAACTGCAGGACATGAGAACGAAAACACGGACTGTATCTTCCATGAGAGCCATGACAGAAATTGAAGGACTAGGCTCTTTCGACCTTGGAACGGATTTCACAAATTTCCGCTTTATTTCATCCTCTGTTGATATATGCATATCTGGAGAAGGTTCATACTCGGAGAAGCGTGTAGTGAAGGTTTGTATCATGGAGGAATTTTTTATTTTATGATTGCTTTCCCGGCAGACTATCCGTTCAGAGCACCTCAGATTCGGTTCATTAATAAGCTCTTCCATCCAGAAGTGGAGCTTGACACTGGAAAAATTGTTTCGGATATGATCCGGAGCAGGTATTCCCCTGCGCACTCGATATCGAGAATTGGAAGAGGACTTTGTGATCTGTTGCTGGTTGCACGAAAAACAGACTGTATCAATACTACTGCGGTACTGTTGCGTTTGAAG
>ENA-UOUE01000100-UOUE01000100.1-compost-metagenome-genome-assembly--contig:-NODE-100-length-64158-cov-8.272655_pt1 | contig 64158 bp, 31 predicted proteins | sample MGYA00238146_ERZ747223 | MGnify/ENA primary metagenome ERZ747223 (study PRJEB28781, sample SAMN06268865) | compost metagenome | isolation source: single cell | place: USA: California, Emeryville, Joint... | reverse complement strand
AGTAATTCTTCAGTTCCATAGCTTTGGAAGTGGACAGGATTCTTAAATTTTGCTTGAAACAAATAGAAAAAGAATTGAGCTGCTAGATGGGCAATCAATAACTTCTTACGCTTAGTTATCGTGCAGGAGTTTTCAAAAATATATATGACTTGTTGGTGCAATTTTCAAATAGAAATATCAACTCATATGTTCCAGTGTTTAGCTTTTCCCTCACAGGTAAGCTTTGCGCTTGGGAAATTTGTCTGATAAGCTGTAACATGTTCGTTAATCCATTCAGAATTAAATTACAGAAGCAGATTTTAGTTGGAATCAGTGCGATAATTTTCTATAATTCATAGTTAATTTAGTCAAAAATATTAAATTGGATGATTTATTGACTGGTAAGGGTATATGGATGTTCATCGCGACCTTTTTATCGGAAGCGAAATCTCATTTCTTCCTTGTTGAAAACAGTTAATTTTCGAAAACAGAGTTCTTTACAGACGTAGCATTGGTAAATTAGGTAACTTTGTCGTGGGCAAGCTGATAAAGTTATACTCAAGCTGAAGGTAACTAACATATTCTGTAAAATAAAAACATACAGAAAGACACAAAATTTTCAAAATGAAATTTTCATGTAGATATTCAAGTTAAATAATTTATTCTTTATCAAAATACCCCAGTGCTGTAATTCATTTTAGATTTTTTCTTATTATCGTTGCTTTCACTGAGCCATAGTAGATCGCCATTTTCTAATTAAATTCTGTGTTGAATTGAAGTCTCACAAATGTTTCTTGATTGATAGCATTGGCCTAGTAATAGATAGATATTAATTGGCTTAAGCATTAGCCTACACCTCTCATCTTTCCAACAATGAAAAATAATGCAAGCTGTAAGAAAGTTTGCTAAGCGCCAAAGTCCATACCCGTTGTTAAATTAGCAAGAAAAAACTTATTTTGGCAGACACCTAGAATCCTGCTGTTGAAATGGAGAACAAATACGCCCATAGAGTTCGGCAGACACCAATCAGGTGGAAATCTGGCCACAATTAGAGGGTTCGAGAATAACAAATGATTAGTTAAGAATATTTATGATCATCAAACAGGATGGTTAAGGTTATTTTCAGTACAGATCAATTTAAGCAACCACATTTGATATCTGAAGAGCAATGAAATTTGAAATGAGGAAGGACATAAAGTGAAGCCGAACAACAAACACAATTCATTGAGACTATCAATTCATTTTTATTGATGGAGGTGTTGAAAACCTCGAATTTTTAAACCTTTCAAGAGTGTTTGGGACTCTCCAAGATTTCTTTTTCTCAAACATAATAGGTGTCAACGATTAATTTATTACCGATTATTTTCAATGATCCTTTAGCGTCTGAGTGCCTAACTCACATCCACGGCACTAAAACTATGAACAGAGACTCATGAGAGAGAAAAAAAAAATTTTCTTTGTTATTTTTTAACCAAGAGGTGTTTTCTCTTACTTTAAGTTGTTTTTTTTTTGGAAAAGAGTTTTAAAGTTTGCTGAATATATTCCATATGGGTGAACTTAAAAGGCCTTCGGGTTTTGCGCAATATAAGCACCAAGCTCACACAAGATCAGAAATTTTCAACCATTGCAATATTTTTAACATTGAATTGTTTTGGATATATTGTATTTTTTATGGACCACTTACGAGGACCACTTATGAGTATTGTTAAAGAGCATATGAGAATAGATTTCTTTGGAATATTAAGCAAGGAATATTGAGAGCAAGGTGAATCTGATGATAAAATTATTACGCAGTTGACTGAAAACTGCCATATGATAGAACTCAAAATCAAATATTTACGATGATGATGAATAAATATCATGATGAAATTCCAGAAAAGCAGCTGCTCTCAATAGTTACAGTTCAGAATGTTTAGTAGAGGATTGCTCTGATCACATGTTTCCTCAAGAACAAGATTAATTTCCAATTTGTCCTTCCATTGACGAAATTTGGGATCATTAAGGAATCTAAAGTGTGGAAAGAACAAAACAGCCGCTCAAAGCGTTATAAGGTGCTTTGGAGGTTGGAAATACCCAATTAGAAAAACATTCCAGAAATAGGCAGTCAGTGGCCAGAAAACTCAACTATTTCTAATTCTTCCCTTATTTGAAATAGGATAAGCTCGTAGAAAGGTGTTTACTCACATATTCTGTTCTCTACAATGGTTGAGCTGGCTCTAATTGATAAAAGAATTTAAATTTCTGCTCTACAATGTAATACCACTAAACTGACCGGAAGACCTATGCAAGCTTATAGAAATATTTTTTATTCTTCAGGTCGTTTAGATTACGATACCGTTTCCTACTGCAGACAAATCACTATTTAAGGAAATTCAGTTTCCATAAATTAATATTTATCTTCCACTTCTTGTATTTTCTACAGTATCTTCTGAGTCAAAATCTCACTTCTGGCTCCTAGAGTCGACCACAAGCTCTGGTGTTCCTTTTTCAAGAGAATTTATCTCACATCAGTTGAAACTAGGAAATAACTTCTCTTTTTTTTTGTTGTTTGTCAGAAAGTAATTTTCACTCTTGCTTTCTAAATTTTCAGGTCAGACTTCTCTCTCTTTCTCATTTTTTGAGTCTTCTGATAGAATTAAATTATGTTCATCAACATTAATTGTTTTGGTCTAGGCTCATTCAGGACTTATCTGAAAATCTCTGCAAATCACTTTTTTTGGTGGGGATGTGCTTTAGTAGTTCTCAACAAGCCAGTAGCTAATCAAGTATTCAAAAACTCTTGAGATTCCAATTTGATTAATTTAACAGTGCAATGATGAAAATCTGTTTTAAGCTAAATTCTGATCGAATGGGCCCTTGAGTTATCTGACCAGACTGTATATAAATAAAAAGTTATACCCTCGAAAGATGAAAAATTAATACATTTCCACATAAACACAACAGAATTAATCCAGCAGCGCAAAGCTATTTCCACCAGTTCGATCTAAAAACACAATTTTATAAGACTTGGATCCGCCATAAACGAATAAATCAGCAAAATGTCGTTTGATTCTTTAACCAATCAATTAATTGCATATACGCTTGAATTTCTCGATTGGCAAGACTTTGTCACACTCAAACAGGTGTGCAGAAGGTTCGCAGAGATTACAATATATCATGAGGGCATTTGGGCAAGAGCATGTATGCGAAATTTTTTTTCATTCGATTTGGAGATGATATCGTAATCTTTTTCTGGCAAACTGGGGTCTAAATCAATCCAAATAGAGAGTTTTATGAGTCCGCTGAGTATACAAACCCATTAAAGGAGAAGATGGGTATGATGGGAGGCAAAAATTGGAAATTATTACTCGAAAACACAAAAAGGACAAAAAAGAATATGTTCAAATGTTTTAAGGGCATCATATCGGAGGAATGCGCCGAGTCATTGGTACAATTTATATATAAACAGTTAAAAGGTAAGCATTCGTACAAAATTGGTTCTGAGTCAGAATCTGTTTGTTCCATAGAGCCTATGCTTCCTCCTCTGAAACTCAAGCGGGAATCGATAATGTGTTCAACGAAAACTATCTTTCAAGACAAACTCTCGCAAGTCCTTTATGAGGATTTTGACAAACCTTATTCTGAAGGAAATGTTGATCTTTCAATCAAAAGTGCCGTTTCAGAACTTAGAGAAAAAGAAAGTCAATTTATCGCGCAGGTAAATGCGCTCATTGTAAGGATGAGAACAGGATGACACATGTATATTCTAGATCATCAGCAAGAGCGATAGAGAAGATTTATTCAAAGCAAGATGGTACAACAACGAGATTGAATCGAGGTATTTGAGGCCACCAATAATTTCAATTGTGTTCATTTTTTTTCTCTCTCTCTTCAATAGCAACATAGCATTGGAAAAAAAGGCTGGTGTCTATCACGATAAAGAGGACCTTCTGTGGGAGATGCCTGATTTAGACTTGGCTTCACAAGGATTTCAGCCTCAATCAGCACAGCCAGCTTCTTTGCTGGCGATATATTCAATGATTCACGCTGCAATAAAGAATCAATGCCATCTGACTTTCGAATATTTGAGTAATTTTAGCAATGTCTACGATTTGGTGGCAGAGTACACGACCAGAGTAATTCCAAATATGGAGTAGGAATTGACTTATTCGTTTTAGTGGAACACCTATGTGGCAACCATGATGCAGTTGGAAGAAAATTTTCGAGTGCTTGCAGATCTTATCAACAAAGCCTACGAGACATGCTTTCCTGGTTACCCGAGTTTCCCAAAATTCTCTATCTGGAGGTTAATGGTAACAGTGAAATAGTGAGCAGATTTATATTCATTATGTTGCAATTTTGTGACTAGGTAAAAACCTGGCTGAAGGAGGTTTATGAAAAATGCCATCTATCAGCCGCGCTCAACCAATCATTCCTTCGGATAATGAACAATCATCGAGAAAGAATTTTGAAAAGTGCCATAAATTCGAATTTTCTGCTCATTGAAGAGAATTCGATGATACAAGAATTTGGACCAGAAATTCCGAAAGAACTCTTTGTGACTCTCAATACTAAAAGGTACTTTCAATACTAAACTCATTCTGTTGTTACAAACTACTTCCATCCATATATAGACAGCGCAGCGTCATTCAGAAAGGAATTATCACCCGGATGATCGAAAACGCACCTCACCCCTATTTTGGCACAATTGAAACAGAAAGATCACTTCTTTTCAGGTAACAACACTTTCATCAATGCGACTTATCTTAAAACCTCCATAGTTATTTGCAATCTATTGTTGACCTCAGCTTCAATGAAGTTTCCATCCACTATCTCGATTGTACAATTGTAAGAATTTTTACTCTTCATTCTTTATTTTCTCATTCTTCATCTCCTGATTGGTCTCTTTTCGCCCCTTTATCTCTCTCAGCACGTTAGCTTTTATCATATTGTTCTCCTCATGCCTTCCTAACCAAACTAAACAGATGCCAACGAATTACCCCTACTGCGATCTCGAGCAACGATTCCTCGAGAATAGTTAGTAAGTCATGTCAATTAGCATTTTCTGAAAATGAATCCCTTCTTAGTGAGTTTTGCGAGGAACACATGAAGATGTTTTATGCTTCGCCGAACTACTACTACAAATTTTTAAAATCTGATCTCTCATTCCTGGCGGACGTCTTAATCAATCGTACCAGCGCCAAGCTTGAAAAGATTCAAGTTGAAAAATCCTGTCAGCTGCTTCAAGAAGTCGTTTATGGCGTAATTGCCAGCACGGCCGCAGAAGTCTTTGAGCAAACAGAAGTGCCAAAACAACTTCAAACCTGCATAAGTACCTTGTTTTGCTTTTGAAACAATTGTTTAACCACAAATTCTACAGTTGATGAAGACCTCCAGGATTTTTTAGAAAAAACTTGCATGCTGGCAAAATCCAAAGGAGATTGTAAAGAATCTTTCATCAATCAAATCGACATGAGTGCGAATCAGCTGAACTATAGGAAGCTGATAGCTTTGATTGAATCCAGTACTCATTCAGACTTCCGATCCAACTTTGATTATTTGGTATGAAAGTGTTCTTCTGCGATTTCAGCTTATCTCTTTGGTATTAGAGCAAAAAACATTCCAGTTTAACAGAAATTAGTGCTCGTGATCAACACATCATTATGTATAATAAATCCAAGAATATTCCTGCAGAAATCGGAGATGTGGACTCCTTGTTCTACGATATCGATAAGAATGTTGACTTTGTACTAGTTGACCGTTTGTATGAGAATTACAAGCAGCAAATGAAAGCACAAGAAGAAAATTCTGAGAGCAACAAATTGAAAACAGAAGAAGAAAAAAAGGAAGAAGCTCTAGACGATATTGTGATGCTTGAGGAAAATGAGTTGATCATTGCAGCTTCAAATAAAAGGGGAAAAACGCTCGAACCGCCTAAATTAGATATGGATATCGAGGATGAGGAATTAAATTTTGACGACATTGATATTGAAGATCTTCCAGCTTTAGATATGTTAAGCCTGAAAAAGTGATTGCTCTCCTTTCTTTTCTTCTTTTTTGTTTTTCGGTTCGTGATTTTACATGGAATTCATGAAATTATCAGTAATCTATACTTGCATTCTGAGAAAAACTATGCCAATATCCATCGGCTGTTACTCGGTGCTTGGATATTGGCGAATTCGATAATATTTTGTCACGGAATGTAGCGAGCAATTTAATCATCATTATTTATTCCAAACATAAATCAAATGAGGGACGATTTGTAGAAGCCTAGGTGTTTAACTCTTATCAGAGAAAAAATCGAGCTCATATGGAATTTCAATGCATGAGCTATAGAATAGAACAACATACATAACAAGAGCAAAACATGAAAAGCATTAAGTCAAGGAAATTTTTTTCGTTAACAAGGTGGTTTCTATGATTATGAAAAGAACGTCCCTTCCACTCATTCAATAATAGATAAATTTCATTAATACTAAAAGCTTCTCAAATGGCGAAATTTTTCATAGCTTCAACAATGATCGTTCTCACAATTTATTTTTTTTTCCTCAAAGAAGTAGTAATTTACAATGAACTATGTAATGTAAGTTCGTTAGAACGCGTCCTATGAGATCTTATTATTCATAAAGAGAAGCGATATCACAGAGAGCCTAGAAACCAGTAAGATAAAAAAGTCATTGAGGTGCTTACAAGTTGATATTTAGAGCTATTGAGCAATCTTTTCCCAAGAACGATTCCCTTGGACATCAATTGCATCGGTGTCGGAGGATTAGGGATCGAATCCACAATACTTGAGAAAACGTAATCGTAGATTGGCGCGATGGAAGTTTCACCCAGAGCGCTATGCAAACACAAATATATGAGTATGTTGATTTAACCAAGAGATTTACCATGCTTCGAAATATTCCATACCGTATTTACGAGCTAAACTGATTGCTTCACTCTTCGAAATTGAATTCTTTGTGTTTGCTGCTAAATCAATCTAGCACAGCAGGCTATTGCCATAGAAAGAGATTTTAAAGGGGTACCTTGTTTCCAACGAGCACTTTCACGGCAATTTCGCTTTTTTCATTTTCAGAGATCCACTGTTCTACTTTTTCAAAAGATGACCTTTTCGAAGCTGGAAAGAAGTGAGTCCAACAAAATAGCAGGCAAAAGTTACCATCGAAAATGTAAATCGCAGCAGACGCTCCAAGGCAATATCGGAAGAAATACCCTGAGGTTTTGAGATTGCCCATAATTTCCCAGTAATGTATTTGGAAGAGCGTATTATCGTCGGTATACCCTACAACCTAAGTATAGAAACGTTTAACATTTGAGTTCCTCATAGCAATGATTGCTACTCTCGTGTTCAATTCGTCAGACTGTTCAGATTCAGTCACTTTGCCAAAATTAGACGTGATGGCTTTGAAGAAAATCAGTCATTTCAGAATTGAAAAGTGATGTGCGTGTTTACAGTCTAATAATGTCGTCTTCCCAACACCCTTGTCACCTAAAGAGAATGAGGTCCGCTTTCTAAATATTGTTTTTACCAATAACGACAATCTTCAATTTAAAATGGTAGTCCTCTGATTCCATAGCTACTTATAGTTCAGTTGCAAAAGTTAAAAAACAAATAATTCTGTTTCTGTGAATTAGTTGCAAATTAAACAATTTATACACATTGGATCGTATGGAGGCTCTCTTTATAAAAGTTGCTAATGCCGAATTCACTGTCAATAAGGATTTCGGTAAAAGGATGGACCCTTACATCGTTATCAAATATAATCTACAGCAAAAACAGACTAAAATTGCCAAGGAAGCCGGAAAATATCCACACTTCAATGAGGACTTTACGTTTCCCATCGGTGCTGATAACGTTGTCGTCTTCGAAGCGTTTGACGATGACATTGGAAGAGATGATTTTCTAGGTAAGGGAACTCTGACCGTAGATGACATCAAAAAAAACGGAGGAAATCCTATGAAAGTTGAGTTTGAAGATAAAGATACAAACATAATTGGATTTCTCAACATTCAGGCAGGTCTCATAGGAAAAGAAGAAAGGAAAGAGGCCAATTTTCAGCAAGACTACAATCTTGATGAAAAGCTCGTTCAAATACCAAAGCATGTATCTAATAAACAAGGGGCGAGCTTTCAGTCGTTGAATGCTGAAGCTGATGTATCAAAATCGCAGAAGATTCCTGTTTCGATGTACAGTGACGAATTAACAAAAACCTATGAACAATCAGGACTGAATGAAGCTCTTGCTAGAGGTCTTCAAGAAATTGGCGAAAAAAAACCTGATAAACCTGTTCAATACCTTGCAAATTTTCTTTTAAATTATACAAGGTAGTCATACTGCATTTTCCTTTTTGGCATTAGTAAAGAAAATAGTGAGTTTACTCAGCTATATTGTCGAGCTATATGTGTGTGTGCTTCTGCCTACAATTTGATTTTCGTGATACTTACAAATCTTAGTACATAATTGAGAATGAAAAGAAAGAACCTCCAAAGGAATTGCTGACGGCCATATCAGTAGGCTTGCAGTTAATGCGAGTTGCGCTGATTGAAATCTATCAACAAAAAGCATTTTATGCATGTATCGTTTCATGTGTTGATTCATTTTAACGAAAACCTAATAAGCTACAGCAAGAAATTTTTCTTAAGAAAATTTGACTTTTTTCCTACATTCAACAAAGTGTCTAACTGTGCAGCTGTTTTTATCACTATAATTAGTAAACACCAGTTATCTTGCCTATCTCTTCTACATCTACAAAAATGATAAACATATCAAAAGTGAGAAGTTGTGAAACAAGTTCCTATTTGGATGATACATTTGTTTTTCTATCTAATTTGAAGAAGATCTGCTGTTTTTGTGGTTTTCTCTGATTCAAACCCGTCTGCATATTTTTTTCAAAAGTTTTAAAATCTGTTTGCATCCTCGTTTTCAGTGCGTTGTCGAGCAATTTCCCTTCTTCGGACACTAATAAATCTGACATCGCCTTTTCAAGTTTAATCTTAAAATCGCTCTCAAAGGCCGATGCGATGTTCTCCATTTTAGAAAATTCATGTAGATTTTGAGCGAACTGACCTGAGTTTTTAAGTAATTTGTTTTCTATAAGGGCTCGAACCAAATGTTTTTCTTTCTGTCGGATTTCGAAGTTTTTTTGCATATTGGAATACAATATTCCTAGCGGTCTGATTTGTATAGAATCCACATGATTTTTTACATGCTCAATCAGTGATCGCCACAGCTTAGGATTCAAGCCGTGTTTCAACGAATATAGAGAAGCAAGTCTGGCAACTCGATTTGGATGAATTGATTCAAAGGTCGCAGCGATTTTATCTTCCAAAAGGTTCCAAATCGAATTATCGCCCTTTTTACGATTAGCCAAGTTCATTGCAATAAGATAGAGTTCGTCACCATTCAGATTCTCTTGTTCAAGAATAACCTTACTACGGGCCATACATGCATTCCAAAACTCGGGAGACCCTTGCTTCGATTCGATGTAAACATGCATGATCTTAAAAAATATTTTTTTTGAAGCATTCTCTAGGCAAGCTGTGTTCCATTCATCTAACTGATTTATGAACTTTGGTCCTCCCACATTAGACTCAACCATTTTTGCAAGCAGCTCGCCTATAAATTCTAGATTAACTAAGTCAGAATGCCTTTCTTGGAAAACCAAGGCTATTTCCTTCCAAATTTTTGGGAACTGCTCATGATATCTCACCAAGCCGAGCCCAATCTTAGCAACACTATGGGACTTGAAGTTTTTCAGAATTTTCGAGCAATAATTATCATAATCCAGAAGCACTTCGGATGAAAATTTATCTTTTTGCTTTCCAATAACGGCTGAAAGAAAAACGAAGGCATCTTCATTCAATTTAGGCAGCTCTTTCAGAAAAATTCTATTTAATACTGTCCAAAACTCAGTTTCAACAATAGGATCGTCATCATCGATTCTCGCAAGTGAATAAGCTGCGAGATGCAAATCTTTGGGATCCAACTCAATTCCTTTCACAACTTTTCGTTTCAGTTTCCTTGTGAGCTCTTTCGAAAGTTCGTCTATGGGTGTTCTACCCAGACACCAGAATAAATGTCTGAGATCATCTCCGGATAGTTGGTCTATTTTTAACGAAAGGACTTCACGAATTTGGTTAGAAATTTGAGGCTCAAGTTGATCTGTCTTTACAAGAGCCCAGAATAAGGTAGACACATTAGAAATCGGTAGACTGACAACATTTTCTATGGCAAAACGTTTGACTTCATTCCAAAACTCATTTGATCCAGAATCATTGGAGCTGAAACTCCATAGGATGGAAGAAGTGGACTTCTCGTCGCCGTTATGAATCATTTGCAGCGCTAATTTCTCTACTAATCCCCTGAGTTGCCCCTTGAGCCTTTTCGTTCGGCATACACCATCTACAAGCATCAGTAAATGTTCCTTGTCAAGCTGCGAAAGTTGATTTTTGCTATCCAGGATTCTTTTTTCAACAAGCTGCCAAACCTCATCACTCATCATATTTATTTTTCCGAAACTGTATACCAGAAGAGAAATTGTAGGCAGGCTGACCTTGATTTCCCCTTGCTCATTGAGGACAACTCGAATCTGATCGGTGAGAAAATGCTTAATCTCATGGGATCCGATGCCTAACTTGGTAAAACAATACAGGAAGCTCGCCAATTCGTGTAAGTCGAGATTGTTTTGCTGCATTATGTTTTTTTCAATACGATCAATTTTAAATGGGGGAATGTTCCTGTAGGCATAAGACCATAGATAGGCAATGAGAGAGTTAGTGTTGATATTGTCAAACAATTGCTCGATCGCTTGTTCAAAACCATCCCATAATCGCTTTGTGCCCTTTCCTGCTAGTGCGAAGGACCAAATAAAAATTACGAGATTTTCCGATGACTTTGCATCATGTATCCATTTATGTATTTCTATCTCTATTGGATCCCAGACTCGATCTAAATAGATTCGTTGTTTCGCTAAACTCCAGGCTATGCGTGCTAATTCCTTTTGTGGAATATTTGAAGTAATATCGATGTTTTTTGTGATTGTTTTCCACAGTTCAGGGTCATTGATACCGGCTTTATTCAGGCTCCACATAATGATCGCTTGCTGACTTTGTGAAACTCGATGGAAATTATCCAGAAGAAATGATTGAATAGAATCGGCAAGAGAGCCCTTCAAAAGTTTGAGATTTGCGATTGACCAAACAACCTCACCAACATTATTTATATCTAAATCTTGTATCCCATCAGTGAAAGCTTTGCTGAGCTCGTTTAATTCTTCAGAAGAAGCAGGTTTCTCTGAAAGAATGATTTTCCGAGCTTGCTGTAAAGTTTTTGTGATTAGATCGTGCGTTGGGGATAAATGTTGATTGCTATCATCAGTAAGGATATCTTTAGGCGCATATTCAACCGCCAAATCCAATATCTCATAAAAATGCAAATTCCTTTTGTGATTCGTTACTGACTGCAGATTCTCGGAAAAATGTGCAAGAAAGAGCTGCTTTTTCATACATCCACCGATTTGATACTTGGAGAAATTGATATATTTTGCTGCATTGCGAGCACTGGATTTGGATAGTAGCATCATCTCTGAAAAAGTCCTTCAATTCAGTTTAGATATATTTTTAAAAATTGCTTAAGTCGGTAAATTATATTAATTTGGAATTTCGAGTAGTTCTTGATCTTTAGTCGGAGAGCTTACAATTGCAAGGAGTTTCTCTGAGAGAGCGTTCAACCAAATTAAGGTAATTCTAATCATTTACACATAGTATGAGACTTTGGGCTGTTGTACATCCATGCAGAACAGTCATCAATCGATATTGTAAATTCAAAGAAGAAATTGCTATAATTTATTTAAGTATATACACCTCTCTGCTCAGACAATTTATTATCATTGTGGAACTGTATAAGAAACGGAATGTTGAGGATTGGAAACATTGCTTATTCACCAAAATAATAATATATAATAAAGGAACCAAGGCGAATTCGAAAAGGACCAAGCTAGTTTACATTAATCTTCTCTACATTCTAGCATGAAACTATTAATAATATTATACTAATGAAAGCTCTCAAGATTGTTGCGACGCTTTTTGTTTTTCTGGAGAAAATTTATGCTTCGATATTTCAGTTAAAAATAATCCTCTTAACTAACATGTTAAAAATTGACGCCAAATACTATGAAAAGGTGTTTCAGGGTAAAGTTTTTCAACCTGGGATGCATATAGTAGGTGCATCTGTCAAGAACGCTGCTCCTCCAACAAATCTTATTGAGTTCTGTGTCATTTATCCCAGACATGCAATTTACATCGGAAAAGATCCATTGCATGAAGTCGTATATTTTACGCGAGAGAAAGATAACACAATCACAGCTAATTACACTACGCTCTTCAAATTTGCAAACCATAAACCCTTGCTTATCGCCGAATACAATAGTGGGCCACCGACAGATCTCTTTACTGATGGCTTTGTGTATGAGGATATACCAGCTCCACGGTTAGAAACCGTGAGACTGGCAATTTCTCTTGCTGAAGAGAAGAAAGTAAAAGGTTGCTGGTTTTTTGGCAACCATAGCGAATCCATTGCTCACGCGTGCGTCATTGGCAGTGGAAAGCTAAAGACCATATTTCTATACAGATCCCTTCTTGATGGTGCTATTGAGGTGAAATCAGACCATGGGCTTCAAATCCTCTGGGGAAATCTTTGTGTCAATTATATTAGTCTCATCAACAGTGGACCAGAAGCCTTGTGGAAAGCAGGACATTTAATCGGTAATTTTATTAGGTTTAGCGAGGATTTCTGCGCATTTCATAAAATTGATGAGGTGTTGGCTTGGGTGCTGACAAGAGATTTTCAGGAATTTATTGGCAAAAAAGACGACACAAGAGTATTTGGCGAACATTTGAAAAGAGTAAAGAAGACTGCAGCTCGTCTCAACTGCCTTCCTTTAGTCTTTTTTGAGAGGATAGCTGAAGGCATCAGTGATATGAGCTTTCTTGCTCAGTATATTAACGAAACATTGTTGGGAGTTAAAGAAAAGCTTGATCTTAAAATGCAAGTTGTTCATTTCTTGCTCACATTGTCTGTTTTGCTATTGGTGACCTATTACGACAAGAAAAATTCTTATCCAAGCACCAAATTCAAGAGACCAACCCAAACCGACACTTTTCCTGAATTTCCTAAAATGACTTTGCGAGAGGTATTCCCGTTCAAAGCTTTTAGCGGATACATTGAAGAAATTGACCGTAGAAAATCCCGATCGCCTTTGAGATCACCTTCAAGAACATCTTCAAGATCTCCTACTAAATCAACTCCATCTGAGTTTCTGTCAAAATCCAGAGCGTATTAAATCAGCATAATCAGGATTGTTGGCATACGTATACACATTTTCTAGTGAATTACCATAAATTTCCTTAATTTGTCTTCGTGCTTTGGAATTTCTATATCTAGCAATCTAAAATTAGACACTTAAAGCTCAAGGAAATTCTCTAACTTCATACTTTCAAAATTTTTTGCTGTTTAGACTTTCCACTAGCTACAGCTACAGCAGAATTACTCCAAAAAAACTTAAAATTTCAGGAATTCGATACTGCCAACTGAACAGATAACTTTGAAGAAATACATATTTCCTGACCTTGCTTGCTTTGAAAGTAGGTGTCATGATGATATTGAAAGTTCTTTTGGAGTCTAGAAAGAAGAAAATTTGCCCATTTAATCTCATTAATATTGAGAAATTTCTTGAAGATTTCATCAGATCTAAACCAGGAACGTTTTAGAAAGTTGTTTTTTTTTACAGAAAACCTGAAACTCTTCAATCGATAAAACGATTTTGTTGGAACTTGACATGAAAATGGAAAGTCTATCTGCTCTCAACATACAAGAGTGAGAGATAGAGAGAATTAAAATAAAATTTTGTTTTGGATATTCGCTGGATGACTGGTTGCGTCATCATCATCCAGAAGTTTTCAACTTGCAAGGGAGAAATGAAGAAAAGATATACTTACTCTAAATTTTTCTCTCTCTCTCAAAATTGCCCCAAATTTACTTGAGAGAGAAAGCAGGACCTGGTTGAATACATTCAGTAAATTTCATTCAAGAAAGTTTTTTCATGTGACCAATGAAATTCCTGACGATGAGCTGTTCGAATATTCAAGTCGCAAATCTAAGATGAAATAAATATGAACTGAGAAATTTTGCTATATTGATAATTGTCACCATAATAACTCAAATCTACCGAGAGAATCATGTTCTTTTGGTGAAGAAAAATTTGATTAAGGATCAATTATATGTAAAAATAAGAAACTCATGACTGTTCAAAAGTGCAGCAAACCAAGTCAATTGGAATAATTATGTTCAAGCTAAATTCTAATTCAACACAGGACACTTACTTTTTATTTGCTTTAAATCCACTATGGCAATCTTACCGTTATTTTTGTTGGCTGCTAAAATCCATTGTCTTCTCTTCACATAAATAATTCGATGGATATTTTTGACTCCAACCTCGATCCAATTAAGAAAACCCGCCAGCACCCCATCTGAAAGTTTCCCCACCCAAAAGTTATTATTTGAGTTCGTGATAAAAACCAAATCTTCTTTGAAATCCACTACAAAACTATTCGTACTTGTGAGCCCTCCTTTGTATTTAAATACGATTGTCTTCTCTACATAAGGTTCTGCAACGTTAAAATTCCAAATTTTAAGAGCCCCATCAGTTGATACGGTCACCATCAGGTTCCTTTCCACATCGAATTCCATTTCATCGTACATGCAGGCGGTATTCCCTCCAAACTCGAAGAGCATATCACCTGACTTGAATTCAAGAACACACACTTGCCCTGTATTTCCGTTTACTACGATAAGCCACTCACGATTTTCAATAAAGTAGAGACGGCTTATATGTGACGAGTTTGGTATTTTAATGTATCGGTCGGACATGTCATTCAAATTCCACATCCTAATATCAGGGAAGAGTCCGTAAGTGAAGGCTACTTTTTTCTTGGAGTAGTATGTAACGCCTAATACAGCAGAACTATGCTTCAATATGACCTCACAAGAAAGTGTGGCCAAATTCCACAGTTTTACCTGAGCATCCTTCGAACAGCTGATCAGGAATTCAGGGCACGTATGAAGAGAGGTGATAGCTAGTGTGTGAGCGCTAGCTACTTTCAATACCGTGGGGTTTTTATCCATTTTGTAGAATACAAGTGAATGATGTTGCTCTCCCTTTATTGGCCCAGCGTAAACAAGAACAGACAATTCGGAAAGGTAAACCATGGTATCTATATTCTTCATATTTGTTTCAAATTGATGACAATTTATAGGAGTATCTTCAGTGAGTCTTTGAGATCTGAAATCTTCTTCATCAAACACCATCTGACGACGTTCAGACAAAGGTCCAATATCAGATTTTCTCAGGATAATAGATTTTTGGCTTCTATTTGTTCGAGTAGGCGTGGTACTTCGTGCATTACCTCCATAGCTGATTCTTTGTTGAGATGTGTTCAAGCTCTCTCTTCCATCGTAAACTGGAGATGTAGACACCCTCGTCTCCACTGATTCAAAAAATTGTTGTTGCTGTAACTTAGGTTTATGACTAGCAATTCTCCGATGCTTATAAACCGTTGAGCGATCATTGACGCTTTTCGGACGGTAAGGGTCAAAGTTTTGAGATTGTCTATCATTGAAATGCGGGGATTTTGAGTCTTCTGTTACAGTTTCTTCTCTTTGCAGCAGTAAATCCTCAAGATTAACCCTCAGTTCCATCAGCTGAGTCTTAGACCATTGAGCGATCTCCTGCGTTCTTGTTGGGATTTGAAGTTCAGGAATGGAGGTGGTGTTCTTTATAACTGAGAGATCTGAAAACAAATCTACAGCTTTCTGAAGTGCATTCTCGTCAGTTGAACCTTTCAATAATTCATCCATCAGTTGATGGTACTGTTTATGTTGAGTTTTGATTTTCGATAAGTGATTAATGGCCACAGATAATTCATCGGTCAGTCTTCCTTTTATCTTCTCTTTAAATTGATTAAGGAATGAAACCATGCTCTCCACGGTCAGCTCAAAAGACGATAAAACAGCTCTTGCTGCTTTCTGCTTGTATTCAAGCTCACTTTCTAGTTGTTTCAGAAAATCATCGAATAAAGTGAGATTCTTTGTTGTTATGAAATTAGAAGGCGAATCTCCAGCTTGAAACTTGAGCATTTCGAGTTCGCGGATACATTCTTCACAAAAAAACTTGAATTTTTGACTGCGGGTTCCATCTGCTTTGTCAAATTTCATGTGGATGATTGGCTGGTGATGAAATTTGCACTCAAAAATTTGGCTGTTATCTTTGCTCATGTTTCGATAGCGCCTTGAGTCCTGCATTTTTATTATTATTTGCTATGAAGTTAAAACTGATATCGCGATAAATTTTATGCTCTGATGAGCTGTTTAATCATTTACTTGTACAATATCACTTTTCTGCTCTTTTCTTTTTTTTTTAGCTCAAGTTTTCGAGAATACCATTGTTAAGTTAAGTATTTTTCGTGAGAAGACTAGTCTTAATTGTCTTTGCATGAACGTTAGGTGGGAATTAATTATGGGGAGCTTACTCAATTCATATGAAAAGATCCTTTCGACAAGTACAAGTCTACTGGTTTGACCTCGAACCTTATTTTACGTTAGACAATTATGAAAGATGTTCGATTTTCGATCAGATCTTAAAACTTCCTGAATATGTGTTTTACTTAAATATTCTAAGCTCCCTCTGGACATCACGCAATTGAATGTATCAGCTTCATCCTTCTCATAATTTCTTTCTCTGAGTGAACGATTCTACACATTTCTGATACAAAATATTCTCGAAAACAAATTTATAGTATATTAGTCAACCTTCAGAGCGTTCGAACTCCTCTCAGTTTTCTGTAATTCAATTTTTTTTCTAATTTTGCTGCTTTTTTTACTGAATTTCTTATTAGAATTTTCAAATTCGAAATAGAATTTCATGTCAGAAAGATTTGTTCTAATATAGAAAGATTGTCATTAATCTCGAAAATACAAAACCAGTATCAATATGAATGAAAAGCTGATAAAAGCCAAGTGCCTATTTTTATAATAGATAGAAAAAAAAATCGATAGATAACAAGAAAAATCCTTTGAAAATATGGCAACCGAGAGTCATCTACCACTTGTAGGAGGAAAATATGGACATGGAGAAGTGGACAGCAGCGTTGAAACATATCGCCGCTCGCTGCTTCCATCGCAATTTGCTCTTGTTACTCATTTAATATGGACGATTGTTTGGTGGGTCACCTTCGAAGAAACCGATCCATCATCATGCTCAGGACCACTCTATAATTTTGGAAATACAGCAAGGTGGGTCTTGCTAGGTTTCTTCCTCTGGGATCTCATTACTGTGATCGCCATCAGATCCTCAAAAGCCCGCGGTATGGGCAGTCAAATCCCTCTTTATTATAAGACCATCAACTTGGTTTATAACGTAATCACAATTGGATTCTGGGCTTATTCGATTTGGGCGCTTGTTCACAGAGAAGGATGCAAGCACACCCCTCTGAGCACAGCAACTTGGGTATGGGTACTCATCTATGCGATCTTGCCTCTCATGGCATGCTGCTGCTTGTGCTTCGGAGTGGGCATATTTGGTGGTTGTATCGCTGCAATTTTATAATTGTAGTCAGGAAGTTATGCGATTATTTATCTAGAGCATCAAGCTTGGAGTTGCAAGGATTTGTTTCACACTTGTCCAATAAGTTGGTGTCAATATATGCATGAGATTATGTAAACTCAGTATTCCCATGAAAAAATCTTCCTTAATCCACCTAATTAAACACACCTCTTTTTGTAGTATTGGGTTTGCTCTGCCGTAGAACAAAAAATATTAAGCCACTCCAGGGAAGTTTTGAAAGCAGAAAATGTTTTTATATTCGATATTGTGTGTGTTGACCCAAATAATTGATTCTGTCTTCAATATTTCGTCTTGATTTAGTTTATTTCAACGTGGAGTCAGTTGAATCAGTTTGTAGTTATTAATTAAAAAAAAGTTTTCCTCACTATAGGCACATCAAATGCAATTTTTTATTGACTATGTTTCTTTCTTTTTTCAATTTTAATGGCAAGTCATTTTCGTTGTTGAATTAAAATTTGATTCACTTACTCTTTATGCACAGATTGTAAATTTTTCACTTTTGCAACTTATCATACCTTTATATGAACGTGATGTGAAATACAGTCTCAGTTAAGAGTTAACACTAGCTAAACGGAGAAAATTTTGAGAACTTCTCCAACACTTGATACTATGTAATCCGAAGATGGCGAAATCGCAATTAGATCATTACCGACTAAGGAAAAATGTATTAATAAAGACTGCCAAAGTGATACAAAAAGCTTACTGAAATTGTGGGCGTGGTGAAACTCAGCAATAGCCGATCTTGAATTCAGATCCCATATTTTGATGCTGCAATCTCGTCCACCGCTCACAAAGAACTGTGAGTTTGGAGCAACTCTGATCGATGAAACGTAGTCTTTATGATGATGCTTGATTGAGTATGCAAGGTCAAATCCTTCGAGATTCCAAACTTTAATAGTATCATCATGTGCGCCGGTTAAGAAATATTTTCCATTAGGTGTAATGTCTACTGTGTAAATTCTGCCTAATCAAACGAATTAGTCTTCAGAGACAGACAACTTTAAAAAGTTACTGTCAGAGTGAGCGTTTTCAATCACATGGATATTTCTAATAGTTTCAAGCTCAAAGATCCTAATTGTATTATCTCCTCCGACTGAAATGAACAACTTGCCTCCAGGCTGAACGGCGAGCGAGTACACATCCTCTATCATGCAAGTTAGCAAGAATTCCTTTAAAAAAAAAAACTAAGAAAGTTACTTTTGTGTCCGAGGTCTGTAAATGCTTGAATACAGGTGCCTGATAGCGCATTCCAAAGTTTGACATGTCCCTCTCCTCCTCCAGACAAGAGTGTAGTGGAATCAGGTGTATACTTCAATGTATTAACTGCGCCTTTTGATAATTATGGCTAAATTATTCATCGTAGATAAATTTAACCATACCAAGATGAGCGTCATTAATTGCTACCAGAAGCTTCATAGTTTGAGCCTCCCATATTTTAATTGATCCGTCTTTTGAACTAGAAGCAATATAATTGCTATTTGGAGAAATCGCCACAGAAATAGTGATATCTTGTCAAACGATGTGAGTGAAGGAGGGGATTAGTGTGGTTGTTACCAGAATGCGCGTTGTCGTTCTTACTCATCAAACTACGGGACTTAACATTCCACACCTTAATCGAGGGAACTGTGGCAGAAGTCACCAAGAAATTCTTATTTGGGGAAATTGCGACAGACTGAATATTTACTAGGATTTGATAGATGTTAAAGTAACTTTTAAGAAGGGAAGAAAAAATACCATGACTGCCGGAGAACCCAGTGTAAGCAGAGAGCGAGTAGCTTCGAACCTGGCCTCCACTTTTAATATATTGGAAAATATCTCTATTCGGTACAAGCTTCAATATTCAATTCGAAGTTTAGAAACCAAAAAAAAAAGATGGGAAATTACACATTCCGTGATGTTTTGGTCGATCTCCTCCAGATAAGTCTCAAGTTTTTGAAGGAAAATCTTTGAAAGACCTTCAATCTCTTTCATCTTTTGGGATTGGTTTCTTTTGAAGTCATCAAGCTTTTTAAACAGTTGGCAATATTCAATGACTTTGTCAGAGTCCTCAGCGAGAGTGTTTTCTTTCTTAATTTCAGTCAAGAGCACTTCAAGTTTTTGGGTAATTATTGATATTTGGTCTTTGTTCATCTCTGCGCCTCCCAACTCGATCAAAAATGATAGCACTTTGTCTTTAAACTCTGCTTTCTTTTGATTCAACTCTGAGATGAGCTTGTTGAAGTTGTCATCGACTTTCGCAAGGAGGGCTTTTACACGAGGACTTTCTTGGATTTTCTGCATGTCGCTAACACTCATGATTGTGCTATAGATTTCTTTGATAGCGTCCTCGGTGAAACAATCTCTAACATCCAAAGCATTCTGGTAGAAGCTTTGTGTCATGCAATAGGTGCAAAGGAGCTTTGGAAAAAGATTATCGAGCTCTACAGCAGCAAATTTTTTATTGTGCTCTTTGCAAATGAATGCTGTGGGATCGAAAGCTTGGGTTTCCATTTCAATAGAAATGATAGGATTTGTCAGACTTTTTGGATATGATAATGTATGTATTTTTATTATCTGTGAGATTAATGTGCTCTTAAAGCATTAAAATCGTTCAGTAAATTAAACAGTTTTTTCTGGAACTATCACTTATGAAAGCTATGAACTAGATGAAAGGGTGAAATGAGAGAAAAGAAGAGTGTGATGGACGATCACTATGAGAAACTTGCTAATTCTTGTAAGAGAGTTGAGAGGCTGTGAAAGTAGATCAGTTTCGGAACTATGAGCTATACTGAACGATTTGTTTTAATTCCAAAAAGAATTAAATAAAACTAAGTCCAAGAACTAAGGATCTGAGCATCAGAAAAATTTGATAGGGTTCCAACTGAGGATTTGTTGAGATAGAACATTCATAACATTGCTTGATTGATCTCTAAGAACGAAAGAGATGAAAATTGAGATAAAACCTAAATTAAGAGAAAGTTTAAGTTCATTGTCAGTGCGAAGAGAAGTCCTGATAGAGCTGCCGATTTGAGCTAGCAGTTTCACTGATATTAAGAGTTAAGAAGAAGACTATAAATCGAAGAAATTTTTTATCAACCTTCTGCCAAAGAAAAACTCAGAATCGAATGATTATGAACTTAAAAAAAGTAGAATCTCCAAGTTGCATTCGAGTTAAAACTTACTCCAAGCTCTAGTTTGTTGCTGCAAGATAATAAACAGCATTTAACTTGAAGATTTTCAATATTCTGTGCTGAGAGAGTTTATTCAAATCTTCAAAATGGAAAAATTAAAAAACTTTTACTATAGAAGACGAGCCTTATATGTTATTTGGCTTGTAACTGAAGCAGAATCCCGCATGAAGTTGGTAGTATAGTTTCGAATCTCCATGAGCAATAGCTCTTTAATATGTATTTTGCGGTTTACTCAAATAGAAGTACATAATAATTAGCATGCAGAGTTATAGAGCGTGAAATACCTTCGATTCACTTTTTGGGCTTTTTTGAAGTTGTAGGCCGTTGATCTAAAATAACGAAACACCAATTGTTACAAAAATGTTTTTTTAAAAAAGTTAATGGGTTCAATTTCAGTACTAACCTATAAAACTTGTTATTTGATTTTCAAGAGTTTTCTAAAAGTTAGCAAGGCCAAAACATTATTTGCCTTCTGTGCAAAAGTTTTTTACTAAATTTCGGGAAAATTAAAAAAATTTCTACTGATTTCTTAATTATGAACGTATTTTTTCCATCAGAGCGCCCGGTTAAAAGAACTGCGATGCGAAATATTATTGAGATCTCTCAAGCAAGTCGTTTCGCAGAAAATGCCTTATTTAATAATTGCGCTGCAATAATTTGGGGATTGCCTAGGATATCAAGAATCTCATCTGAAGGAAAAGAAAAGTGTGATTCAGAGAATGAGAAGGAATAAGAACTCACGGAAAAATAATTTGAGTCGGCTTCAAAGAATATGTTTTTAAATGCAATCCTGGTTTTGTTCGATACCTATTTCTTAGTCACTCCATTTTATCAAGGAGAGCTTTCACTGGCCTACGAATTATTGTATCTACATTAAATTTTCTTTTCATCAGGATAGAATATAATGAGTGTGAAAAACCAGAAATAAACTGAAGTGGGACAAAAAAAGTTGAATGGGTTTTAGGACATATACAATTCTTTTCATTTAAGCCTCTCTTTGTAACACATAATATAAGACCTTAAAAAATTCTGAGACAAAATATCGAGCAGATGATAATGATAATAAGTTCGGCAACTCGGAGCTTGCTAACATTTTTCAAGAACCATATGCTTTTTCTCTTTGAGCGAATCGTTTGAAGTTGAATTTTCGCTGGCACCCATGAGCATTAGATGAGCCAACACTTTCAAAGGCCAATATCAAGATTCTTGCTACTTTTGGAAGAGAAGTTTTTACATATCAATTTTTCAATGTGTTTGCTCTCTTCATTGAAAGAAGATTGGTTCAATATAGCCATATGTGCAAAGCCAGGTCAGTTATACATTTGTACTGTTGCTTAATTCTGTATTTGTTATCGACTTAGTCTTTTGCTGAAGAAAAGCTTCTTGAGGGCTCCTAAGCCTTCACGCTGTCAATGAGGAAAATACAGTTAGTACTGGCCTAGGCTTCGTCTTTTTTAGTTTTTGGTAGGTGTTAATGAGAAAATAAATTTTTGTCATTGAAACAAGAAGAGTCGTGTATACATTGACTATTCTAATACAAAACTCTCTCAGGTATTTCTCTATCGTGGTATTCTTTCTCCTTTTGTTATCTTTCTCGGAAACAACTTTTCTTAGCACTAACAATCAGAAAAAGTGATAAATGATTCAGACTGTTCATTCTCCTCAGTTTGAGGAAAATCTCTCCTTGAAGTTCACTATTATATTGGAAATAATTTCCTGTAATGGTTATATACCTATAAGCGGCTAGTTGAGCAGGCACTTTTCTTTGTAGAGGAAAAGTGAAATGGCGTTTGCGAATGGTGAAGAAAATTGCTTTAGACATCATCAGGAACAGCTTGCGCGAATACAAATTTAGATGAGAATATATTTCAGTTTTTCTACTGAGGATATTGTGAACCCGCTGAAAGTAACTTCATCATCTGACTACTATTAATTGTAACGGTCCCGCCTCAAAACAAATTTGCTGAGATGGCGTTTCACTTAGAACGATTCACATCTATCTCGACTCCGTTTTAACAATAACCATTATAACAGGGCAACAACCCTTTGCATTTATGTGTAAGGTGAATCTCGACATTTTGAAATGGTTTCTCGATGAAACTTGAGATAAGTGACATAACGCATCCTGTGCAACTCTAAGCTGAACTAAAAATTATCTGTTTTAGCGATCAATTTTTCGAAAATAGCAATTAATTTCAAATAGTTGAATTAGAAGATCGAATCAATCCCCGAATCTCAAGAGGTTAGTCAATGTGCGATACGACAACAAGCAAGATCACGAAGTTTAATTTCTCTCGCTTTGAAGACGAAGACGAAATTTATACAAAAACCCCAAAAAATTTCCAATCGCTGGACTTAGATTCGATAAAATCTTCAGATGCGGAGCAATTTAAGTTTCGAGGTCTGGAAACTTATGACCAAACTCCTACAGCCACTGGCCCAATGAAAATTATTCAATCTGGAACGATTAGCAGTTCAACTCTTGTCTTAGTTTCTACGTCTCTCGGCGTTGGAGTGTTATCTCTTCCTTATGCATTTCAGCAAACAGGACTGTTAAATGGGATCGTCGCATTACTAATGGGTGGGTTCATTTACTGGTGGTTTCTTCGTGTTCTTGTAGAAGCATCTTATAAGCTTGGAACTCATGAGTTCTCAGAGACCGTCTCAAGAACTTTGGGCAAAAGGGGAGCCAAACTATTTCAGCTAGCATTTATCATTTATATTATTGGATGCTTGATTAATTACCAGATCACAGCGGCGTCTTTTGTAACGAATCTGCTCGTACAGTTGGATTACCATGCCGAGGAAGCTCTACATGCTCATTCAAACTTCTCAAATTTTAGAGTCCTAATTATCGCTCTTTGCAACTTAGCTTGCATTCTCCCAGTGTCGCTTGCAAAGAGTCTGTACCATCTCCGGCACACAAGCGCTCTGATTGTAGGAGTAGTAATTTACACGATCATCATCATACTCATCCAAGCCCCGTCTTATATTGCCAATGCGAATGAAGCTGATCAAGGGATTCTTTGGACTTGTTTCAATCCCTCTATCTTCTCAACTTTTGCTGTAATGCTATTCGCATATAACTGCAACACTAACCTTTTTCCGATTCGTATGGAATTGAACTCACCGACAGAAAACAGAATGAAGCGAATCTGTGATCGAACTATTTCAACAGATGGATTCATTTTTGGAGTGATTTCTGTTGTCTCTTATCTATCTTTTAGAGGTAGCACAACGCCTATAATAACAGACAGACCAGCGCTTCCTGGAACAACTGACATCTTCATGAACATTTCAAGAATTCTACTCTGTTTAAGTGTTATGTTTTCCATTGCAATTAGAATTCATCCTTGCCGGCAACAAATTCTTTTCTTATGGGGATTGGGGAAAGAGGAACATCATCATGGCTACCTTAACAACCTATTGACTATTCTACTTGTATCCGTATCAGCATTAATTGCGATGATATTTCCGAGTGTCTATGACTCTGTTACTATCGTTGGAGGTTATGGAACAGTACTAACAGGCATCTTGATCCCAGGTATGGTCTATTTAGCAAGCACGAAAGCAGATAGACCAATGATGAAAACGCTGATTACTTACCTCCTGATGGTTCTAGGAACGCTCATGGGTTTTACCGCTGCAACCTTTACTCTTCTGAAACGATTGGACCTATATCGTGTTCCAGAATGCGGAAATGCATAGCGGAATACATGTAAACATATATAGCTAGACATTTCAGGATGATATTACAAGCATAATGAAAGACATCAGGTGTAGTTTATAAGTTACGATTAATATTGTTCAGCATATATATATAACCTAACCTATCCAAAGCTCGAGCTCGTTTTTGGATTACTTCTTTTTTATTTCTAGTGAATCAATGAAATTTAAGAGAATTGAGAAGTTGAGTGGTTCTGTTGTCTCTTTGGTAGATTAAAACTTTTTCAAGCTTAGGTAGTTGACACTTAGCACGAGTAGAATGAAGTTGCTGACTCTTTATAAAGTTGAAAACTACGATTATCTGTTATTCTATCTGTAGATGATTCATTTTGAACTTTATTCTGAGTTGAACTTGAAATAGTTATCGTGAAAATAAAATAAAAAAAAAGACAGAAGCATTCTCTCTCAAAATGAAAATAACAATATATATAAGCTCGAAACAATTTACAGGTTAAGTTTATTAAAGTGAATAAAGATTTCAACGAGCAGAAGCAAGTAACATCTGAATCATAGCCTATCTGTTCGAAATCCTCTATACTATAGTCCGTTTCATTTCTGACTGAATTTGTTGAGATTTGTGTAGACGCCATTCCACCAATCCTTCTTTCTCTCTTGGTATGTGCCTTTCGGCTTGCGATCTTTTGCCGAAACGACTGGCTTGGTAAAAGGCTCGTAGATCAGCTTAAAAGTCTGAGTTTGTGTTTTGTCAGCAGTGCAGGAGTCTATATTTTTTATATTTGAAGAGTCACGAGCAGTTTTATTTCCAGATAGAGTTGAATTATCCATTTGGACCTCGTCCCGCGGAGACATGATATTCTGAGGCTTTTTTGTAACTTGCAGTTTTTGGATTTCTGGCCATAAATCGATCTTACAGACTAATTGGTTAAAGTCTCCAGAAGCCATGCTACTGGATCTTCCCTTCAAACGCTCACTACCTTTGGTTAATTGTGACGCTGCTGATCGTAAAACTGAGGTTTTCATGCTATATTCTCTTTGAGTTTCGATGCATCCTTTTGAATTGCTTGCAAACGAGGGAGTGGATTGATCACGTTTGAGAGTTCTAGAGTGAATTTTCGTTCCTCTGGGAGTTTGAGTTAAATCTGTTTGTGACTTGCTATTTAAGCTCGTGGTTTTCGACAGTTTTAATCCATGATTTGTCTCTGCTTTCATTTCTGCTGATTGGCTATTTGCGCAATTACTTTTTGCTATATCAGTATCCATGGCTTTTTTCAAATTTGGTGAAATGGTTGTTTTCGTTGTTGAGCTTTTCAGGCTTGTTCTTGAGTCCCATTTTCGGTGCGAAGCCAATTTCACCTGAGCTTCATTATTTTTGGAGCCATTAGTGAGCGTTGGCGTAATCAGTCTTCCTGTTTTCAGTGAAACTGAAGAAGAATTGTTTTGTGGTGTTACACAGCTTTTTTCAGAATAATCAGAATTTCTCGTTGACTTATTCGATAATTTTGAACTTTGATGAAATTCTTTTGAGGAGTTTTCCATGACTGGACATGAGTTCCGAATAGTAGTACTTCCCTCCCCATTTCGGTCTTCGTCAATTAGTATTTTATTCATCGATATGTTCTCGTGAACAAAGTGGTCTTTGGGCGTAGTCTGCATAGATCTAACGGCCTCTATTGAACAAGTTTTCTGAAGATGTGGAGCAACGATGATCGAGATGGAATTATCATTCCTTGGATTCATGTCAGTGCTGTCGATTAATTTTACAGTTATGCTTTGCGATTGGGAAGATCTGCAATCATTTGGGGTGGATTTTGCTAAATCATGAGCTGATTTGATACTTCCGACTTCGAGTGAATTTTTAGTGTCGTTCTCTCCATTCGTAGATATGATCAACCTAATCTCATAGACAGTTTTGGGCTGAGAATCTGTTCTGCCTGTCGAGATGATTGGAAGATTGCACACCTGATATCCTTTTGGAGACTGAAGTTCGCTTTGTTCTGAATACAGCTGGATAAATGCCGTTGAAGTGGTTCCAATTCCATGTTTTGTGAGTTTTGCTGGAGAATTTCTTATAGAACTTGGTTTCTCTTCTCGAGATGTCACGGGATGAAATTGGTCCTGTGAATCTTGCTTCTCCTCAACAGATAATGAGGTAGTATTTTCTCCTTTTGCCTTGAATTTACCACTTTCTACGTCGTCTTTTTCTTCCTGCTGACCTTTCGTAGATTTGGTAGACTCAAGTTCATTGACTGCTTTAGGCATTCCAAAAATGGCTTGACCTTGGAACTCTTCAGAAGTAGCCAGCTGTCTCAGAGGTTTGTCAATTTGTTTTGTTTGATTTTCTCCCATCCCTGAAAGCGAGCCCACTCTTGCTCTCAAACTTTCTTGCGGAGAGTTTACTGTGCTTTGAAGTATACCATTTATCAAACGAGAGTTATGGGTTGAGCTATTAGTGTTTTCAAGTCCATCAGAATTCGCTTTTGTTGGATTTTTCCCTTCTAATCTTTCCTCTCCCTCGTAACTAATAACATTATTTTCAGGAACAGACGATTGAATTTCCTGTCTTGTAGTATTTGAAGAATTGTTCAATCCTGTCTGTGTGTTTTTCAGGGATTTTCTTGAATTATTGTATTTGCTGCTATTCATGCATTGCGAGAGAATTGCTTTCTCAAACTCAAATTTTTGGTCTGAGAATTTTTGAACTGATGGGGTATAATCTGGTATCCCTGTAATTATCGAACTGCCTCTTCGTCCATGGTTAATCTTTCGAAGTAAGGCATCTTCTTTCGGGAACTCAATGTTATTTGGGTTATTTTCCTTTCCGTATTTGCTATTAAAGTGCTCCTGTTGATCATGCTGAGAATGAAATCCTGCAACTAAAGAAGATGGGTCTTGAATCGGCTGCACTTTTCTTTTCTTGGCTTTATCTCCGTCTATCTCAGAGATTCGTGGACAATTATTTAAGTCTCTATTCGCATTCGTTAATGTATTACTCTCACCGCAGGGTTTCCTTGGATCAGCCCTAAATCCCCGAAATTCAGGAGATTGGTTTCCGAAATTTGAGTTGGTCATATCGGGAGAGCCTACACAGAAAGGAGAGTTCTTGGGAGTCACATTCTTAAACTGCATGAGGTAGTCCGAAAAGGTAGGAATGTTTTTCGAAGCTGACATGCCGTAGAGTTAGTTATTTGGTTTTTCAAACTATTTTCTTTGAAATTCTAATCAGTTAAAATCGACGCGCAGATTTCATAACTTGCAAAAGGTCTCTTCTCAGAATGCCACGATTTAGTCATAATAAGAAGTGTAGGGTCCCTATAAGCTGATGCAATATGTTCAATGGGGATGAAAAACACGAAATATACCATAGCTAGTGTGTACAATGGTGTTGTTTTCATATATTTGGGAGACTTAGTTGTTATTAATTCACTAGCACTATTCTAAAATTAAGATAATTCAAAGTAAAGAGGGAAATCATTTGAACTCATTGCGGCGTGAAACTCAATGAACACAAACGTTGTAAGACTCGTAAAGATTGTAATTCTGCAGATTCTCTCTCGATACGGCTATGAGAACTGTGAGGATCAAGCGATACAAATTCTCGCTGAGTATGTGATCAGATATTTGAAGAATCTTGCCATCTCAGCAAAACGATACGCAGAATTATGTGACCGGAGTGAAGTTTCACTCTTCGATATGTTCAGAGCTGTCGACAACTTTCATATTCCACTACGACTCCTCAAAGAGCACATGGAAAACCCTAAAAAAGGTTTCGAATTAACATTTATCTCATCTCTGTGTCCCGAAGTGTTCCCAAATGCGAATAGTCAGAAACAGAGAGCTTCCCCTTACTCATTTTTAACGATACAGAACAACTATTTTTCAAAAGGATTCCACCTGCCAATCAAAAAAGATGACAATCGAGAACCCAATCCAGATTTTCCTTTTCCAGATTACTTACCTCCTTTTCCTGAGAAGCACACATACCAAGAGACAAAAATTTCTAAAAGAAATCCCTACACAGAAGCTGAAATCAAAAAGATCAAAAGCAAAAATCAAAGAAATCTGGAAGATGCACTCTGTTCATTAGAGAAAGAGATTGATCCTGTAAAATCGAATGCAATGGTCGACGAAGGGGAAAATGCTATGATGATTGAAGAGAAAGTGAGCAAGAGAAATGATTTGAAAAATCCTTTCAACACGACTTCGAAGAAAATAAAGAGCTTACAATTTAAGGACTTAGATGAACACCAATTTTCTTAAAGACATTTGATTGGCTATATTTGCTTGTTTGAGTGCCTGTGTTCTTTTTTTATTCAGATTATGAGTTCTTCCAAATAATTTTCTCTCACTCGTAGCAAAGAGCATTGAGCAGAGACTCAATTGACACTACAACGAAAATTTAAAATATTTTACAAATAGAATGAACATACTAAAAAATAAACTTTTACAAATTTCTATGGGGTGGTTATTGATGACAGTTGATGACTAGTAAAACAAAATATATTCACCTGATTTGATCCTTGTATTCAAGAAAAATATTGTAAAATATACCTCTATAGAAACCAGACTTCATGTGCCATACTCTGAGCTCATATGATTGACTGCTCTGAACCAGAATAAAAGGCAATATCCGCAAGAATTTAACGTCTCTTTTAATTTCTCAGTTCCACTCTAAGTAAAATTAATTGCTAGCGTCAACTTCGAACATAATGACTCATCCCAATTTTATCTTCACTTATCGTATCTTCAGTCTGAAATACTGACTGAAGTTGAAGCTGTGTAAAATCAAGAATGTGTGAAAAATTTTGTTCCTGGGAAGCTAATTTATTCTTAGTGATTAATCTGAAACTTAAAAGTAATCCTCATATTATTTTATGGCAGAAAAAGCCAATGAGAGCGAGTTTCAAGGTCCAAACCTCGAAAATTTGGAGCTCTTCGTTAAGCCAAGGACTAAACTCAGTGTTGGAAGGAATGCTGCCATCAAATCAGCTGAGCTCACTTTTGATAGAGAAGTCATCGTGTTGAAAAACTTAAGCTCTCTCCAACCTCTTTCACATTTGATAAACGAAGACGCAATTATGAATAAATTAGGTAACGAATCTTTCACACTTATGTTTTTTCACTCAATCCTTCAGAACAACGAGTCAACCCAATGAGTCGCACTCATATTGGCATGCAAGGAAGACCAATGTACACATATCCAACCAAAGAGAAAAATTTCGAGATTTCAACAAAATCGAAAGGGTAATGCATTAGGCACTTCACTGAGTTCAACTCTACTAGGCGTACGAAAAGCACATACCTCCAAAAAATTTACGCAGATGTCGACATTCCTAAAATGCTGAAAGCAAACAGGTTTGGCAAACCTCCAAAGAAGCCCAAAAGAAGCTTGGATTTCAAGATAAGAACGCTGGAGAATAAGTATTCGACGGTTTCTACGCTGCCAAATGGAGATAACTTTGGATCCATGCTTTTCGGAAGCCACACTCGAATTCCCACACTGTAACACATGCTTCTACTGATAAAGTTTTCCATGATGAGAAATTATGTAGTAGATCGGCATCTTGAGCTTTTAACTTGATATTTGCTAACTTGTAAGCAAATAGGAATGTAAATGTGTGACAATTTATTTTAGTGCTCGTCACTTCAAACGGCGAATGAGTTGGAATGCATCTATTATTATATTTCATATACATATGTAGTAAAACAGAGCTTATTTATTTGCCGAACTCTATATAAATTCATTTAGTACGCAGGGCAATTTTTTTCTAATTGGTTAGATTTTCAAAAATCATAGGCAATCATTATATGAAAATCTTTTTTATATTCCCATAATTATTAATCAGTTTAGGAAACGTAAACGAGATGAAAGCCAACAAAAACGAATTCCTGGGTTTGATTAATTTTACTCAGCTCATATATCGTTAACTCACGCTTTAAGAGCAAGCTTTATAACTCTGGCGTTATATTATTTATTAAGAACATCAAGATCCTTGGAGATTGGGGATTGAAGCCTTTTTCCTTGAATTTATCCATTATTAGCCTGTAATGATAATTCCTATTTCCGTCCTTCAAATCTTCGAAGTTGAATCTCTTGAGAATAAGAGAGCTTGGAATTATTTTTGTTAAAGCTTCCATATCTGTAATCACAAAGATACACCCAATATGGGTATATGTGAGGAGCTTAGGATGTTGAAACAGGACCTGCCCAAGCGCTGTCTCTATTTCTTTATCTTTGCAATCAGGTTCAGTCCAATAGCAAACGTGGCTAATTAATACACCATGGAGTTTTAGGTAGAGAGATGTGAGGAAGGGAGTGATTTCAAGTATGCTTTCTGGAGGGAGCGGATAAGGTATGATTTGTCAATGATGACTCTGGTACGCCTATTTCAAAGAGGTTTATTTTGTAAGAAAACGTGTTTGCTCGTGATTATAACTCAATCAGTTATCAAATAGGATCGTTCACCTGAGACGTGTCACTTTAGTGTGCTAGTTTATCACCGTTTCTCTTGCGATAAATTGCTAATTTTTCCTGACTTTTTACAACAATTTCATGGAATGTGACGCAAAATATGGATAAACTCAAGTGATTGAAGTTTAGGAAATAAGTAGCGAGTTAACTTTAAAAGAGGTGATGACGAAACTGCTTGAAGATATAATTATGGAGAAGTGAGATGAAGCATTTAATTGTTCTGATTCTTAAAGAGGAGAAAACATCTCCTAAATTATTAATGGCATGCAGACACATGGTAAATAAACGTCTTATTGAGTATATATAAACTGCTCTCGACTGTTTTATCATAGTACAAGTTAATTATTTGGATGGTATAATTTCCCATCAATCGTTCTATGCAAAAACTAGCCAGAAAGAAGTTTCCAGCTAATTAGGATAAATCTATTGTCCCCAATCATTTTAAATATTTGGTTTCTTCTTGAAACTTCAAGGAAGGATATTCTTCTTTTCAATCGATCTTACTATCCATTTGCAAAAATGAGACTGTGATAGATGCTCTCGAAAAATCAACTTTCCACAGCGTTTTTTCCATCTGAAAGTAGAAGAAATCTTCTCCTTTGTAATCGGAGCATTTAAACAAACAAGCAGAATTGGTCTTTTGTATTTTCCAGATTTTGAATCTTGTACCCTGCTTCAATGCTATGCATATTTTCTGTCCGATATCTTGGCCATCTTTCGCTTGGCGATTTGGATCAGTATCTTTCACAAATGATAATATTTCTATTTCATTTCCTTCTTTTTCGCTGCCTCTATTACAAGCTCTCGTAATTGTGACATCTGGAGTAATAATGAATTTATGGCTAAAAGAACCTCTGAGATAGCTCGAAAAAGAGCCAATAGATGAAGCATTTATAGTGGTAGCGACCACTTTTTGGAGCCAATCGAAAAGAATAATCTTGCCACTTGCCGTTACCAGTACAAGCATCTTCTCATTGCTTAAATATTTAATTGAACTAAAATTGAAATGTCCAAGTCCAACCACATATTGAACATGTCGAGTCTTCCCAGCATAATGCAGAGCTATTATTTTTGAGGAGCGTCCAGCAGCAACCAAAATATCTTCTTTGGAGATTTCGTCTAGACAAGTAATTTCAAAATCAACTTCAAAAGTTTGAGTATGACGAAATGATCGATCTGCTCTCCAAAGTTTCAAATTTTTGTCCAGACTGCAACTAACCAAGAACTTTGCTTTTGGGAGATATATTAGCGATGTTATTGCATCGTCATGAACGACAAATGTTTTAATTTCCTTGAGTGGTTTTCTTTGAAAAACAGTAATACGTCTCCTTTGATCAGGATTTTTAAATGCAATTGCAAGAAGATCTCCTTGGGAGATATATTCGCAGCAATAAATTCGGAGTTTAGCTTCATTGCTTAGTCTTTTCGACTTGGTGCATATGATTGTGTTGGTTTCCCTGGAATTCAATGAAGATTTCATTTTTGCTTCTATTTTTATAAGTGATTTAAGAAGTATACAACCCGAATTTCCGATTTAATTTCGAGTAAGGGTCAGAATCAAAATGTTCAGCCATATTCCCCTTTATTCAATTCATATATTTGTGATTTCTGCTTCCCTGTTGCATTGCCAAACGAAAAGTTATCATTACATTTAGATGTTCATTCAACAATTTAGCGAAAAGAGTGTCCTCAACTCAATTTATAGGATAAAAAAGTTCTACCATTCTCTCAGAGATTTACATGGCTAAATTCTCTGAAAATATTTCATCTGAATTGGATCTAATTGCTTCGCATATTCATCCCCTCTATATGGGGAGAAAGCACTAAACTATTCAAGCTATTCCAGTTTTTGTATTTATAAGAAAGTTATTGTATCCAACTGATTGGAAGTTTTTTATGCTAGGTCTATTTTTTCTATTATTCGCTGAAATTTTTGGTTTTTCGTAACAATATGGGTTTAATGCAGCTATTTCCTGATTAAACAACGTAGGTTGGTAGAGTCATTGGCATTCCTCTTTGAAGACTAGAGATGAAATGTTAACATAATGAGTGAATGAAAGGAACAACTGTACCTTCTAACGTAGTGGTAAACAAAATCTCCCAGTATGATCATCTGAATCAATTGTGCGAGCATGACTACATGTCCAACATAAGACTTCATCTGATCAGTTTCAACATTATTAGGTGAAGATTTTTTAAGAAAATATTACAATTCCGAAGCCTTCACCATGGACTTCATTCAGTTCATGGAAAGAGAAAATCCAAAAAATAAAGGCTAGCAGTCTCGATAATCCTTGACTTGCAACGTAATGTGAGGTGAATGCTTCAATTTCTCCACCCTAGATTGAAAGCGAGATATGTCACCATCAGCAACGTTGTTAATTAATGGCTAATTTGAACCTTCTTAGTGAATAGGTAGATCTGAGGGAACATAGCTACTGATTCCAGATACAAAGAGAACGCCCAAGCAGTCTATCAAATAAGAATTAGTAATTTGATTGAACCTTATTTGGATTACATCAGCCCAGTATGAGTTATTCAAAGAAGGATGGACGAAAAGGGCGAGGATGAAAGTTGGGACAATTAGAAGAACGCAGTTAATCCTGTCAAGGTCCCAGTTGTAGCTCCCTCTAAATTTCAGATGGACCAGGTAAATCATAACTATTTAGAATAAGGTGAGAGATCATTAAGCCGAAGTGCTTGTTTGGATTTTACTTCCTGAAAGAACAAACGCAGCTGCTTCCACAAGTCTGTACACGAAATCTCCGCTTGAGTCATAGGGAAGATAACTAGCACATCATGAGCCATTCTTATAAATGTATGGTTGTAGTAACCCCTCATAGAAGAGAACGGACAGCGTCTTAAAGAAGAAGCAAAATCCATAGCAGATGAGCGTCTGGAGAGATAATCCACTGCAATTGCCAGTCCTGAGGACTTTCAGAGTAATGAGGAGAAATCCGAACATCTGGATCGTTCCTGAGAGTGTCAAGCAGAACGAAAAATCTCCATCTGAGAACATAAAGTAAACAATGATGATTGCGACCACAAGGAGACCCTAGGTTAGAAATTTAAAGATCAAGCATGCTGGTGAGGAGAGATTACCCAATAAATAACATCTTTCTTGTTATTTTTTATAAAATGTTGGAATTTTACGGGATCTGTCAATATGCTTTTGACTTGATTGAGCGTTCGGTCAAATGACGACATGCTTTGAACAATTTTAAGCGCAAGTTGAGATGATATATCTTTTTGCGACCAAATAAATCTGTTAACACAGCAAACTTGATTATTTGATTTAATTATAGCGTGACTTAATATGAACACGTATGCCCTTTGCTGAGCTGCAATGTCACAACCAAATATTATTTTCGAGCCAAAAATATTTTTGAACTCCGAAAACGCTTTCTCTTCTATCTGAGCAGTTTCTCCAAACATTTTAGCCCCCACAAAATCAATTGGTCAAACACATTAATTCATAGATGATGTAAATAACAGGTCTCAACTCTTATAAATCAATAATTCGACTGTATCAATCCTTTCTTATAAATTCCTTATGGGAAGCAGCAAAATTGGTAAAGCGGTCTCACTTTCAAGCTCAGTTGTTTGCATTTGGCAGATGAAACGTAAAATATATATGCATTTGTTATGAATTGATGAGAAGAAAGGTTTTCTCATCTCTTTTTTTTGTTTTTTATTTATTTAATCTTCTTCTTATATGTATTCAAATTTGTTATTGACCTTTCTCTTCACAGAAGCATCGAAGACCTTTCCCATATCAAAAAAAAAAACCGGGAAGAAGAGACAATATAGCAATCATAATATTTTCTTGATATAACTTGTTTGTAAGAGCGTTAGCTGTCCATTTACTGGGGTTGAACTAGTTAAAAGTATAAGAGAGTTAAAATTCGATTTTCATTTCATAGTAATTACCTGGATGAACTAATTCTTCGTGAGCCACGAGGGAGAGTGGTCTATCTGAATGCCCTCTTCTGGAAAGATAGCTCGACATGAAGACAATCAGGCCGATTAAAACGAGGGCGCCGATTATAATAGCGATAATCCAAATGAGGCCATTTCCTTTTGGTGCCATCTTGCCTTTGAATGCGAAGAAGACCTCGCTGTCAGTGTGGTCTTGACCATTCATTGAGATTGTAACTGAGGTTTGCTTCACATAGATAGAAGAAACTTTATCAGAAAGTGATGGCGTTGTGCAAGTGATCTTATCATTGGCTATAATATCAGCTTTAGTTTCTCCCAGATTTCCGAACTTGCAAGTAATAGATGATTGATGGATCGCAGTTTTGTCGAGTACAGTGGAGGCTCCGGCAATGGCTGTTCAAAAAAAAAAATTAGAGTTGTGATCAAGGAAAAAGAAATCTACCTGAGGCAAAGTTTTGAGTTTTGTCTGAGTATATGGTGACTTTTGTGGTCACGTCGATATTGCCTTCAGCAGGATCGATTTTGATAATTTTGGGGTTTTTGTAATATGTGAAAGTATGGTCTGTCGTCGTGAAAGGATCTAGAAGAGAGAGAGTTAGTTTACAAGAATCATTCACACAGTGATACCGAAAGCATCATCTGCATAGGCAATAGCGAAAGGTACGATGAATGGTAGCTGGGCATTTCCTGGAATATTTGCTGCTGGTGATTTGCAGTGAATTGTCTTTGTATCGATTGTTGTTCCATAGGTGATGGAATTCTGTCCAGCAATACCGAACCGACATCTGGCAACCATGCCTGGGATGAATCCGTATCCCTCAATAATAAGCTAAACGATATGAATGATGAAAATCTAAACCAATAGAAATGAGTTAGTTTACCGGAGTGTCTCCTCTAGTGACACCACTGCTAGGCACGACTTGCAAGAGGTTGAATATGGTAATATTAGTGAAGTTATTTGGTTCAGAGAAATGGTAGCCGTTGAGAGAAACTTGAATGTTTTGTGATGTTCCTTGGACAGTTGGGTCGAAATCCAACTCCCAGAACTGACATTTCATGACAGTGCTTCCCTTCAAGGCGTATCCTTTTCCGATAGTATTTCCGATCTTGCAGGTAGCGTTGATGTTTGCCAGATCAGATTTTAAGTCTGTGACCTGAACTTGAAGTGTTGCTCCGGTCTTAGGGAAAATTTTTGGAGTCACACTGATAACACTAGGTTGCTTGTAGTAAGAGAAACCTCCGATAACTTGATTGAAATCGATTCCATTAAGAGTGTAGAAAAGATTCACGTTGCCAGTGTAATTGCTTCCAAATTTAGATTGAGGAAGAGGGCATCTATTGAAGAGAAAAAAGGGAGTTAGGATCTGGATTGAAGCAGTTTCTATTACTGGATATGAGTCCAATTGACATTCGTCGCGGGAGAGTTAATTCCGTCCACCAAACAGGCTATTCCAGTCGCATTCGAGAAGCCGCTTCCTTGAATGGTGATGTATCCACCTGTTTTGAGTGTATAGCGTTAATAATTATATTATAATAATAATTGGTAAGAGTTACCTCCTGAAGCAGGTCCAGACAATGGATAAACTCTGTCGATTTGGTAGAATTTGAATTTGGATCCAGTATCAATTGTGTCGATTCCGTTGTAAGAGATACCAATTGTTGCCATCGTGCCTGAACCCCATCCACCTGGTGCGGTACACATGATTGCACTGGAGTTCTTGTAGAAAATTGGGGTTCTAAGTCTTCTGCCAAGTTCGACAGATTCAAAGATACAAACAAATTCGTTTGGATGGTCAGAGAGATCCATGAAACCAACACCTGTGATTGTGATAATTGTTCCTCCGACTGAAGGTCCTGAAGTTGGAGCGATGCTCAAGATCTTTGGTGGGACGATAAATGCAAATTCTGTTCCACTGTCTCTCCAGTCGAATCCATTTAATGAAAACTCTAGTTTTACTTTGGCATTAGGGATATCATACAAAGGTGTCACGCAGCGGATTTTAACGCTGGAGACAAATTCAGCGATAACTTCCTTTGTACCGAATCTACATCTTGGAACACAAAGGTAATCAGGGAGTGTGAAGAAATCTGCTCCTTCAATTTCAATTGTAGTTCCTCCGGTATACCAACCACTGTGGGGCTCCACACGGAGGATAGTAGGTTCCTTGTAATAATAGAACTCTTCTCTACTGTTCAAGTAGTTGAAGGTATTTTCGACCACAGTGCCGTTCCCACTGGTATACTGAACCTTCTTAGCGAAAAGCACCAGAGCAAAGCCTCCTTGGGTCGTGTTAGCGCTTGGACTTGGTGGTGCTGGAACCTGGAATCGGTTACTTACGTACATTTGTTCTTTAGTAATTGGAGATGTACAGGTTGTGTCCCACAAAAAGTATAGCTGTCCAATATCAGAATCTTCGAAGCCTTCTGTGTCGATTTGAACGTACTTGGAGCCGTTGGCAGGACCACATCTTGGTGCCATATCCAGGAGCTTCAGTTCTCCCTTGACAGTGAGAGGGATATTTCCGACATAGTCCCCACCGTTAATTGAAACAGAAACTCCTCCAGTGCCTGTCTCATTGAAAGAAGGAGATGGGCAGGCAACTGCATAAGTTTTAGGAGTTTCACCTGATTTAGGGAATGGATAGGCGATAATTGATCCAGGGATATAGTATGGCTTTGTATTAACTGTGAATCGGCAAGTAGAATTAATCTTCTGAAGATAGTCCTGAGGGTTGACATTGGAAGGAATTTTAAGATCGATGGGCATTTTAACTGTTTCCGGAGAGTTTGCGTGGAAGAAAACAGGAGGAGCTGCAGTTGCATTGGTTGCATTTCCAACAGTTATTGTTGGCTCTTGATAATATTGTGCGCTGACGTTGTTGTCAGTGAATTCATTTCCAAAGATGTTAACTTCAACTTCGAAAGGCTCGAATCCTATGGTAGAGCCATTTTTCAGCTTCAAATCACTCTGTGGGGGAATAGCGATCTTGATATGATTTGCGTCCACAAAAGTAGCGCCAATAATGCAGGGAGTCTTGCCGGCACAAGTAAGCGGATCTTCTTCACTTCCAAGTCGCACCTTGAGAGCTCCGGTGTTTGCAAAACCATATCCAGTAATCGTGACATCCGGATTTCCTCTGACTGGGATGAGCGAAGGATCGACTGACAATATGAAAGCATCGAAGAAGGTGTATTGAACTTGTTGGGCAGTATATTCGTTTCCATCGAATGTGACCGAAACGTTTGAGACACCAGGCTTTGAGACTGGAGGAATATTGCAGATAACTGTAGTGTCGCTTTGGAGCTTGCCTTGTGTGTTTACAGCCCCATCTGCTAACCTGAATCTGCATGCGAGTTTAGCACAGTCCGTATCAGGGCATACGAAATTTTTTCCAGTCACGGTTATAGTCGCGTTCTTTTGCTTCAAAGGACCAAATTTAGGTTCAATAGCTGTTACGATTGGAGATTGATAGAAATCGAAAGTTTTTCCACTTGGGGAGGCAGAATGCCAGTTTTGGCCTTCATTGGGAGACACTTCGATTTTGACACCTTTGAGAGGATGATCCACTGAAGGTGTGACACATTTGATGCTATTGTCATTAACATAGATAGCCCTCTTTGTGCTAAGCACATTTCCGTCGGCATCCTTGAATCTACAGAGATAGGAAATGTCCTCTTTCCCCAGAACACCTTTGCTGTCATTACGAGAGTGTAGGAAATCTTCACCATAGATAGTAACTATACTGTTTCCGGTATTAGGGAATCTTTCAGGCTGGAAGCTGCCGAAGATAGGAACCTTGTAATAGCTAAATCGTGTTGCCCAAGCATCAGGGTCAACTCGAGTATATTGCTGGCCGTTGAGTGAGACATCGACCTCAACGTCATTAGGGCAGCCAACCGCAGGAGAGATAGCAGTTACATTGTTTCCACCGCCATAATTTCCTTTGACTTCGTAGGTAGAGAACCGGACAGTGAGATTGCAATAGTATGAGAAGTTACTTCCGATGATGGAGACTTGGGTGCCTCCTTCAGTCGGTCCGAAATGTGGTGTAACCATCAATTCTTTTGGTTGTGTGTAGTAAGTGAAGATTCGGTTCGTCGGCACCATGTCTACCAAGTTGAATGTAACTCTTACAGGCAGAGATACTGTGTTGTTGACATTAACTCCAAAATTGTTAAGTACACTTGGAGAATCGCAATAGAGCAACTTATCATCCATAACAGTAGCGTCCATCCAGATGTCATCACCGAAGATACAATAGACTTTATGAGGCGCGGTGTAAATGAAGTTTTGTCCGGTAATAGCGATTTGTGTGTATCCAGTAGTTGGACCGCAGGTTGGAGACATATCGGAAATAACAGGTTGTTCGTAGTACAAGTACTTAAGGTTGCTTCCAGACCACTTATCTGCATCCGTAGACAGACGGAAGTCAACATAGGTTGGCTTATCTCCTCTGGGAGCAAGACACCAAATTCGATTACCATCAATGTAATGGCCAGTGGTGTAGCGACCACCAAAATCACAAGTAATGTTGCTTGTGTTCTCGAAATTAGCTCCATAAACGGTACAGTTTGTGCCACCTTCGAGAGGTCCGACGTTTGGTATCAACTGGAACACGTATGGAGGGGCATAGAATTCGAAGAGGATACCGTTGCTTGTCCATTCTTGGTCGTTGAAGGTGATCTTAATTGTAGGATTTAATAAGGAAAAAAATTCAATAGGGAAAGCTTACTTCGACAGGAAGAGTACATTCTTTGAAAGGAGCTGGAGTGGTGGTGAAAGCTACAGTCTGGTTGAAGATTTCGAGAGGCATGACGTAATCTCTTCCGAATCTCACGAATGAGGTGTTGGATACATCCAGTTGCTGTACCTTGAAAGGATGCATACTCTTACCGTAAATGTTCACACGAGTACCTCCAGAGTATGGTCCTCGGTTTGGAACGAGTTGGGTGATTTCTGGGAATGCATAGTAGTAGTACATCGAGTAGGTTGGAGTTGCTTGTTGGATGTTGAGAGTAATCGTGAGTGGAATTGGCGTATCTATCAAATCTGATTTTGGAGCACTATGCAAAATTGTTTCAACTTGATGGGTAGTCGAATAAATTTACAAGCAAACAACCAAGGAGTCATCGACGAATTTAGCTTCAACGTGCTTGGTACCGAAACCGCACTTCAATAAATCTCTGAAATCTTGGAAGCCGGAGCCGTGGACTTGAACGTAAGTTCCTCCTTCCTTTCTTCCAATGAACGGCACCGTATAATGTACGAGCGGTTGAGTATAGTATCTGAAGTCGATTTCTTGGGTGTCGGTGAACTCTCCGTTAACTGAGACTCTCAGCATGATTGGTCCAGGTTTTGAAGCTGAGGGCGAGACACAGACCAAGCAGGTGTTATTCTGGATTTAAATTAGGAATAGTAAGAATCAAAGAGATCGAAGCTCGGTGTTACTCCAGTTGGATGCCCGAGGAAGACCGCTTCGTCAAGGTTGTCGAAGATGTCGTATTCCTCTTGGTAGGAAGTGAACTTCTCAGTATGTTTAACAAAATGGTCTCCAACAGACGCACAATGAACCCAATCAGCATCTACGGTGTGTCCGCCGGCACCAAATTGACACTGATATGATAATAGTTGTAAGGCATGTCAATTCAGAGGAAGAATCATATTACCTTTGGGAATCTGTAATCGGAGTAGTTCTTTCCTTCAAAATAGCGCGAGTAAACGGTGATCTTCGTTAACCCGTCAGTAGGACTAAGAATGATTGAATATACTGTTAGACTGATAAAAAAGGAAAATCATCTCACCCAGTGGGTGGGAAGATGCCATCGATTTGCCAAGACCCAGTGCTTGAAGAGGATTTATCAGCAGCTAATGCATGAAAAAGTAGCAGAGCCGCCAGTGTTGTAAAGAGAAGATATCTCATTTTGAGATTAAATCGTCAATTTTTTTAGTTAATTACAACGCTTTTCGTAAGATCTCTCTTATAGGAACTCTAATGTATTCGGAAAAGATAAATTCAAAAATTAACTAAAATAAGAAGCGAAAGTTGAGATCTGACTGTATTTCAAATAAATGAAACGTGTATGAACGCCTCCGATGGTCATTCCTAGAAGGACCTTCTAAATCAAAGAAAATTTGTTGTAAATTAGCGTAGTTATACTTTTGAGGAGTCACCTAAGGTGTTATTCTCGCAAAGGTTCAATGCCAAATAAGAGACTAGATCTCATTACTTTAGAAAACTAAGGATATCAACTGACTTGAGGAAGCACACCAGATCTTATCATGATATCATTTCCACTAATTTAACAATGCTATTTTATACGGTTAAAACTCGCATCAATAACGCATTATTTCAGTAACTTCTATGCAACATTTTTTTTTCCCTTATAAGGTGTCACCAGAGTTGGAAGGAGATAACTCTCAGGATAAGTAATAAATCAGAGGTTTTCTATCCATTTATTCAGACTTTAAGCTGCATACTGTCTCATGAAGATTATCAAATCGAAAAGATCTCTTTTATCTCTTCTAAGAAAACCAAAAAAAGCTGAGAATTCGAGTGGTGAATTAGTGATATTTGCGATAACAGCAACAACAAACTTAACCCATACAACATCTCTCCTTTATTCCTGCTGGCTGCGAATAATTTCCAATTTTCGGTTTCAGGACTGCTTTAGTATTTGATACGGCTTCTGAACTTCAACAGCAATCCTATTTTCATTAGCTTCATATAAATTACATTCAAAAAAGAGAGTGCAAAAACACGCAGTTATTCTTTTACACAAGTCTATAGTATTTCATAATCATCTTATACTTCTTGGTCAGTCCGCCAAAAGCTTCGCGTGGAATGGAGAGTTTCAGCTCCTTTAGAATGAAATTATCCTCGAGATATTCAAGCATGAGTTCCAAGCATTCTTCGTCAATTTTATTTTTCATATAATTGACTTTATTGCAAGAATAGCTCTTGCAGAGCCCCTTAATCAATGTCTTAAAAGACTCCTCAGTAAGCCTTGAATTTGACGAAAAGTCTATTGCTTCCACAACTTGGAAATCGGCTAAGAGAGTTACAAAGGCTTTCAAGCCGTTATCTGATATATAATTCCCTGAAAAATTCAGACTTAATAGCTGGTCCTGAGAAGCAGTCTCATCTCGGTTCGATAATGCCTTGTGAATATTATCGAATAAACCAATCATTGCAAAAAATCCTTGGTCAGACATACTGGTTCTTGCGAGATTCAAAGCCGTGAGAGGCAGCTGAAGTTTACTTATCTTCTCACGCGAATTCATTTTATTGAATCTCCCAAATAAACTCGCAGCGAGTAGTTGAATGCCACGATCTGCAAGTGGATTTCCCGCGAGACTTAACTTCGTGAGAGTGAGTGAGGATTCGCTCATGAGATAATTTTCTAGCATAGGAACATAGTGCGAGGTGATTTGGTTATATTCGAGTTCTAACACTTCGAGCTTGTTCCTTTTTTGGTTAATAGCCTTGATGAGTTGCTCGAAAACTGACAGTGAGAGTTGAATATTGGTGAGGTTGAGTTCCTTGAGGTTCGAATGATACGGCAATGACTCGAGAGATAAGATAAGCACTTTCATATCAGGGACATGCAAACAAGATAAATCCAATTTTGCTGTATCTTTGACGTTGAAGTAATGGATGATGTTCAAGTCTGGTTGAGATTCTTCCTTTTGAATATATTCCAAGTAGTATTTATAAGCTATCTGGTTCGCGAGCAGATTCTTCCAATCCATACCGAACTGATCAAGCAAAAACGTAAGTGCTCGTGTTTTTCCTTCCGAAAGAGTCATACAAAGTTTATTGATTCCAGGGATTTTAGACTCGACGATAGGCTTGCTGGGAAGTTTCACAAGGCCTTTAGCTTTTGTATCTTTGGCTCCTCGGTACCAATAAAGATTGAAACCTCGTAAAACAAGGTACCTTTCATGAAAAGTGGTCTTTCCTGCAATCTGTTTAAAAATTACACCGGGCTTCGTCACAGGACCAAGGTAAGGATAGAGATCCTCTCCAGCGCCAGCAGGAATATTGAGATTCTTGAAATCGAAGTCACTTTTGTAATGACTAAAATCAAACAAGTCTAAGTTATAGTCATCATATTGGTAAAGATGCTCCTTTGCGAACGCTAGTTTCTGATCCATCAACTGCCTATCTCGCTCAGCGATTAATTTATCGCTGATATTTCGATGATAAACTGGAGGCGGTTCTCGATCTTTTTCGTAGGCAGAGTACTCATTTTTGTTCTTTTCATATTGAGTTTTCAAATTTTTTCTGAATCTTCGCAAGCATTCCAACACTAGAAAATAATTCATTTTCTTTGGCTTGAGAGAATTCTGCGGAGCTGCAGTCTCAATTGGCTTCTCCTCAAAGTTTTTCTTTTCGTGCGCCTTTTCTGTTTCCATTGGGTAAGCCTCTGTAATCTCGATTTGCTTCGATGGACTTCGAATACTATCCGAGGATCCTTGAACAGACTGCTCTTGCCTCTGTCCGGAGGGTGCTCTTTGTCTTGTTTCTGGAACTGAATAGCTTATTATATTGCTCGATTGGTATTTAAGAGCTTGGTCAGAAGTTTCCTTTCTGGCGGGAGTTTCTTGCTTGCTATAATTCGAAGTGTTCAAGGGCTGAATGAATTTGGATGATTTTAAAAGTGCTCTTGGAGAATCCCTCGAGTCACGAGTTGAAGGAATGTTAGTGAGGGTATGAGAATCCGAAAGCGTAATATTGTTTTGACTTTGGATATCCTTTCTAACTGGAAAATCATGTCCAGCCGTTTTAGCAATAATTGTCGAGCCTTCCACCATAGGAAATTGCTGGGTTTCATTAGCCTTACTTCCGTTGCTGCTTACCCGATGATCATGAATTTCTGCAGATGCATTATTATATTGTTTTTGAGGGGAAGTGGCGATATGGCTTCTCATACCAGAGTTCGAGGTGGCAACATGACCTCGGTTACTACCAGGGTGTCTCGTAACTTTCACAGCCACAATTTCTTCCGTTGGGTCTTGTGACTCCAAAGAGCGGAAACTCTCATTTCCTCTGTGAAATGGTGAACTGTTTATGTAGTCAGAATTTGGAACGTAAGGGATCTGCTCTTCGTCTTCCTCATATAATTGTATTTCAACCCCAGTTGCAATTTCTTGTTGCTTAGGCTTTAGAAAGCTTGATTTCTTGCTTAAAGTGGTATTATATATCATATTATTTGATGATAGAATTATTGCACCACTAGGTTCATTTAGCGCTGAAAAGCTTTTATTCCTAAGACCACGAGAGCTAGAAACCTTGTGTTCTGTTTCAGTACTTGTGAGTTCTCTTGCTGCTGTTGAACTAAATGAGCCAAATTGAATTGTCTGTGTTGGAGTTTGAGAATCATCCAGGCTCCAGAGATATTGTAAATTGGATGGATGCGCTTTACCGTGGACAGTTTCTTGACGAATAGTTTCTTTACCTTTAGAGTTTCCCAAGATTTTGCTATAGTTCTTGAAGTCATTGTTTAGGATATATTGTGTTCTCTCGAGAGTACTATTGCAATATCCGTCGTATTTAGATTGACTTATAATTGGATTTCGATCTTGAAATCTTTGGATAATCTTCTCATATATCACAGATAATTCCTCTGAGTCCACTTCTTTCTGCGGCTGAATATCTTCCTGCTTGTAATTGTAATCGAAACGATCGTAACCAATCTTTTCGATATCTTTCTTATTCATGATAAACTCAGACGAAATTCCTTGTGAACCTGGTTTTGATTCATTTGTCACAGATCTTCCATAGCCAGCAAATAATTGTGAGCTGCTCCTGTCGGAAAAAATTCCGCTGTCTTCCTTCAAAGAAGTATTTGACCTTGAAGTTAGGACAAGATCCTGGATGTGGTCTAAACGCAATCGACAGCTTCCTGCAGGATGGTTGCTATAGCTGTTGTTCGATTTTTTCATCGCAATAAAATTGTCTTCTGGGTCAAATTTCGAGGCATGAGTTGGAGAAATCTCGCTTGAATACTCTCTCTGGGATGGGTCACTCCGAGTGGGCGAGCGGCTCAACATTCTGTTTACCTCTTCTGTTGTGAATCCTATCTTCGTCAAATCAAGACGCCTTGCTCCGACCACGTTAGGCGAATCTACGATTTTTCTTTTGACTCGATCGTAATGAAGGTTCCAAGCCTCCGGAGGATCTTGCTCGAACTTAAATAATCCCTTGTCAGAAAATTCCTGACTACCAACAATATTTGTAATTTCATAGGCGAGTTCCTTGACCTTTGAGGTGGTGGTCATGCGCTCAATCGGCTTCTTTAAGCTGCTTTCCAGAGGTAGAGTATCAGCAGTATCCTGAGTGAATTGTGAAAACATTTCGTTATCGCTGCTCCGATTTACAGCCTCAATTGATACAGCATGAGCGATCATTGTATGTTTCTTCAATGGAGAAGCGACTACACTTGGACTAAAAGTAACTCTCTTTTCAGGAGTTCGAGAACTTGATTTTCGTCCCGAATTGTGCAAGTTAGTAGAACCCGAACTTGGTCCACTGTACTGTGGCTTTGTTGAAGTAAAGGTCTGATATTGCATCTTCGAGCCGATAAAATTTAAATAATGTTTCGGATGTTAATCTCAAACTCTTTATGTTGTTTTAAATTTGCGAAGCTTTTTAGCGTTTTTACGTCTTCTACGTTTTATAGAGCGAATATGTACTCAACATGCAACTCATTGACAGTCAGCATAAAATTTATGAAATTACAATGCTTCTTTGAGAGTTTCAAGAGTTGTTGTCACTTCTTCATCTTCCAAATGGTGACTGATAGCAGCTTTAGGTTGTGTTCCGACAACCTCTTTAACAATTTCCTTTCTGAATTGATCAACTTTAATCAATTTGGTCAGATCCGTCAGCGACCAAGCAATAGCATTACGAGCCTGTAATTGTTTAAGATAGCTTTTCATGACTTGTTGGAGAGCTTCTGGCTTGCAGCATTCTTTTACAAGATTCGCATCAGCAACTCTTATGATCTTTAGCAAATGGCCAAATTTGATGTATAACTTGTCACTCGTCTCACTTTCAACTCTGGCAAAGATCTTCTCCAAGATGTCTTTCTTCTTCTTTGGCTCAGAGATGTCGAATAGATAGGAAATAGTTTTTGACAGACAGACGATGGAGTGGTCATTAGGATTTAGGTCAGTAATATCCAGGAGATCATCCAAGAACCCTTCAGCATACTTTTTGGGAAGTTCTTTAACAGTGAGCTTTGCAAGGTGCTGAAGTACGTAGGTATGAGCGAATCTGCGGTCCTTATTCTCTTCTTTGAGGTGCTTGTCGAAGAGAATGTTATAGACTTGTTCTTTTCTGGAAGTATTTCGAACTACCCATTCCAGTAGTCGTGCGATTGGTCTAAGATAGTCAGTTTCATCGTGATAATCTTGGATGCAGCGAATTGCCATTGTCTGAATCTGAGGCAACAAGACTTTAATTGAATGACCCAACTCGTCGAAAGCAATGATTCTATTCATCACCTCCATCTTTATCTTATTTTCAAATCTGTACATAGCGACTCTAATGAGGGGACCAACTAACTTCGTCACGAAAGGAGCTAAGAACTCACTCTTAGTATACTCGCATATATAGCGATAAGCTGAAAGGGCTTGCTCACAGACATCGACAGGACCATATACCAATGAAGTTTTCATGATATGCAAGAATGGCTCGATTCCATTCTCCATCGAGAAAGCATTGATTTCAAATTTCCCTTTGCTTCTATTTTGTGCGAGAGTATCATCAACGCTCTTTGTGAAGGCTCTAATTGCAGTGAAGCAGGCGGAGTCCTCAAGAGAGCTAAGTGCGGCCTGGTAGATCTCGTTACAAAGTCGGAGAACTTCTGGGTCATCAACTTGGTAGTACTGAGGAACTGTGTTCATAAGAAGAGGAATATGATTCTTGAAAGGTTTGTCGGTGTTCTGGAAGTAGAATCGAATGGCTTTGAGTCCATCGTAGACTTTTTGTCTGTTGGTTGTGTAATTCATACTCTGAATCAGCGAGTAGCAGTCCTCTAGGAAGTCAGAGACTTTCTCTTCCAGCAGTTTGATAGACAGTTGATTAATGCAGTACATTATCGAAGACTTGATTGAAGGTTGATGTTGCTTGTCAAACAACTGTTCGAACAAGAATGTCATCTTCTCATCCTTTTCTGAGAAGGCATAAAGAGTGGGTCCGAGAGTCTCGGCATTGTTAGTAATAATGTCGAGTTTGTGCTGTTTGAGAGGAGTGGAGAACAGGAAGTTGCCTATGTAGCTGACGTTTGATTCAATGCCGAATCTGATGATTTCGTCAAAGAACTTGAGGTATCTAGGATATTCATCAGCATCTTCTTTTGTGTTTTCAAGCTCTGTGAAGAATTGAGGCAATATAGATTCGAGTATCTTGCTATTGGGGCATTTCGTAAGTAAAGTCTTTAATACTTGGCAAGAGTGCATTCTGACTGCATCTTGTGACGTTATCAATAAATCTCTAATAAATTCCAGGAGGATGTCCTTCTTCTGAGTCACGAAATGGTCAGTCATCGAGTTTAGCATCACATTAAGAGCTATCATGTAAAAAGGGTAACTAAGTAGCCTTAATAATTCATTCTTTACCGACGATTAAACTGTTTAGCTTTCCAACATCAGAGGCGAAGCATTTCTCTTTCATCTCAGTCAAGAATGTGATGAGATTGGAGAACATTCCTTCACCATACTTTGCCGAAAACTCTTCGAGGCAGGACGTGACGATATCGTGACAATGGTAGCTGTGAGCGAACAGATCGATGATTTTATCCATAAGCTGTGGCAGAACTATTCTGAGTGTTTTAGGAGTGTTCTCGACGAAGTTCTTCCAAATCTAAAAGAGTCAAAATTAAGAGAAAGTAAAGTTAAATCGGTTACCTGACTGGCAGCTGATTTGATAGGATCAAAGTCGTCGTATTTGAGGATATGAATGGAGCAGATGATTCTGTAGTAAATTGGGTTGAAAATTTCTTCAGTCATTTCTCCATTTTTGACTGATTTTGTCAATACGTTCAACATCTCATCCATCAGAGTCAGTGAGCTGCTTCTCTTTTTAGGACTTTCATGGAAAAGACCTTCCTCAGCTGGCTCAAGCAAGGTTTCAGTATCCTTTGCACCGAAAATCTGAATGAGGATCTTGACCACTCTGAGCGAAAGGTTTCTCAAAGTTTCGTTCTCTTCAGCCAAACAGTCCATGATATTATCCAACAAATCCGTAATATATGGCTCGAATTCACTCTCCATGATAGTTGGGAGATAGGCAAAAATACCAATGTAGCTCTCTCTGATGTGGACAGCAGGATTTCTAGTATACGACATGAATGTAGGAAGAACCTTCTTGAGATAATCATGTCCCAGTGAGTAGGTAACTTCACTCATGGCTTGAGCTGCTCCAGCTCTTTCCACAGAAGTAGCACTTTTGTCTTCAAGGATCTGTTGCAGAGACTCAATGAGCTTACCAGCATAAGTAAGCTCAAGTTTCTTTGCCAGAGTACCATAGGCCTTAGCAGCGATGGTTCTCACATCTCCGAGATTATCGCAGACAGAGCTTTGTAGCGATGTTAAGAGAATATCAAGGTAAGGCAACAAATCTTCTGGGTTTTTGATGAGATGGGATATACTACCAACGACCTGTGATGCGCTCTTTTTTAATGCAGGATCACGATTTCGCAGGCCATAGTCAATAATTGGGATAATAAGCGAGAGGGCAGGAGTGTCGATGTAATGCACAAATTGAGTTTTCAAAAGCACTTCGAGACCGGCCTTGTTATGTTCGTAAGGATCACTGAGAGCCTTGATCAAGACATCAGATATGCTTGATATCTCAGGGTTTTTGATTGTAGAACCAATCTCTTTAAGGGCGAGATTTGCTGTATCTTTTACGTGGGTGTTTGCATCAGAGATTGCACCAGCGAGCTTAGGGACAATCTGTGGCAGGCAGCTCGACAGCTGCTTTGGAGCGCAGAAGGTCATATTTCCGAGAATAGAGATATTGGCGACTTTTGCTCTCCAAGCTTTATCATCAACTCCTATTTGATAAAAGATATGAGAAAAAAGGCCGGTAGATATGTCTTTTGTTACCTTGCAAGAGGAGTGGAAGGATTTGCTTCACTCCGTATGAGCTCAATGATGACATCAAGGCCTTGGAGCATCTCAGACTTTGGTGACGGATTTCTTCGTGTTGGCTTCCGAAGAATTTCATGAGGATATTCAGAATCTTAACGAGGTAGGGCTCAATAATCTTTTGTAGATTCTCAGCGAGGGCTTCAATGAGAATAAGAACTGCGAGCATTCTGTGCTTGCTTTCCTTCTTGACATCCATATCTTCCATCACGAAGTCAAATATCTTCATTTTCTCGAAATACTTAATTCCCAAACCTTTTACAAAACCAGCAAGTAAGTAAGCTGAGCCTCTCATATTGTCTGGATTGTCTTCTTTCTTGAGAGAAGCAAGCAAATTTTCAGCGATTTTTAAAGGATTATCAAAGAAACCGATGAGGTTAGGAAGACATTTTGCCAATGATTTCTGCAAATGCACTGATGAAGAATTTGCGATGTTCAAGATTTTATTGCAGATCGTTGATACTTTTGATTTATCGTTCAGGAATGGAGCCGCTTGGCCCAAGAAAATGATCGCTGTTACGTTGATTTGTGCCGTAAACTTCTTGTCAAGATATTTTTCAAGCACGTTTAGCAGAAGATCTCCTTTCTTCGGTCCAACAGCGTTGATGATTTCCATCGCAGCTTCAATTGTGGACTCCATGAGTGTAGGATCGGATTCAACGCAGAAGTTTTCGACAAAAGTCTTGAAGGCGCTTGATATTGCATCGTCATCAAGGAATTTAACATTTTGCTTGAGGAAATGAGGAAGGAAAGCCAATGTTTCATCATCAAGGTCGCCACGGGACTTTGTAAGTCTTGTTCCAGCATCTATTAGTTTCTCAATAATGATCTTTGAGGAATTAGGGACCTTTTCAAACAATTCTAAAGAAATTAAAGTTAGATTATATATAAGTATATTGAGGCAACCTGCAGCTGCGCTGGAGAAACTATCCATACATTCACGGCTGTGACCTTTCACAAAGGCGAAAAAGTCAAAGGATTCGGCGTCCTTTGCTGTAAGATTCATCTTGTACTTGGCAACGACTTGCGATGCGAGTTCTGAAACGTCTTTACTTTCATCGTACTTGAGAGTGAGCAGCTTAATGTATCTATCCAATGAGGAGATCAAATCCAGTTTGTCTACTATCAGCAAGCTTTCCAAAGCAAGTCTGCGGGCTCCTTTCTGGTACTCCAGAAGATAATAAAAGAGTTTGTCGTAGGAGTCTTCCTTGGCCTTTTGCAAAAGCATTGTGAAGAGGCCTTTGGTTTCCTCAAAAGTACTGATTTTGCTAAGATTTTCAATCATCATGTCCAAAATCTGAGCTCCTTGCTCCTCAGATTTGATATTCTTTCCTATTCTCAAGATAATCGAAAGAGCAGATGCTTTCACCTTTGAGTTGATAGCTTCAACTCCGACAAGCAAATGTTGGCAAATATCATAGATTATCCCAGACCAAGAAGCATTCAATGATTTGAAATCAATTCCTGACAGAACATCTAATACATCAGAGATCTTATCACTGAATCTCTTGATGTAAATCTCTGATGATGAGGCAATTTTATTGAAATAAATCGCACAGAGAACGTCGGCTTTTCTTCTCACTTCTTTAAAAGGAGACCAAATGAACAGTTGGTAGAGAACTTCTTGTAACTTTCCACGAATCACTGGCTCTGCAAAGAGTTCTGTGAATCCTTCGAAAATTTGCTCGAAGAACACACCCATAGCTTTGGGGTCTCCAGTTCGAATCAAAATTTTTAAAGCGTCACACACAGGGTTGAGATAGGTAAGCATCTTCTCCTGAAGAAGCGCGTGTTTTTTCTTTGCAAGCTGATGCTCATCTAAATATTCTTTCCTCTTAGGCTCTTCTTTCTTAGTTTCTTCTTTTGTTGGCTTCTTGGTAGCCTTTGTTCCTTTCTTTGGTGCGACAGTGCCAACTTTTGGCTTGACGTCTTTGGCTTCTTTAGACTCAGCGGACTCTTTGGGAGGCTCAACGAAACCTAATCTAGTGAACAAATCCTTCTGAGTTTCGAGCTTGAGGGTAAATTCGCTGGAACTCTCTTTGACTTGCTCCTCAAAACGGTCTACCTCAGTGCTCTTTGAATAGTTGGCAAAATTGAACAAGAATTTGATCTCTTCTAGAATTTCGGGCTTTGCTAAACGAAGGAGAGCGACCATGACTCCTTTCAAGACAAGTGCGAGTTTCGTATCCTAGTACAAAGGAGAATTAGAACTAGAGAGTATTTGAAAAAGTTTACCTCTGAGAAAATTCCTTCTCTTAGGAGTAGAGCTTCTCTGAAATAACTGTAATTATTTTCAAGAGCTGTAACTAAAGCCTCTTTTTGCTCCTGGTCTTTGGTCAGTCTGGCAAAGAACCATGAGGTTAATGGGCTCTTTCGGTTCATAGTTGGATGGGTAACTATAATAAGGAGAGCTAACAGAGTTTGAGGGCTTGCCTTAGCCGGATTTAAAGAAGGAATAATCGTGCAAAGGATCGTTCTTATTCTCGATTGGTACACAGTTTCAGGTTGCAGCAACAGTTTTGAGCTGATGCCATTCAAAAACACTGTCGCTAGCTCGTGCTTTTTGGGAGTTTCTTTGAGACCTTTGAGGATCACTGATGTCTTGATGGATCTCTTCTTGTTCACTATTTCATATAGAGTTGATTCAAGAACCTCCATCTTTTGCTCGAACTTATCGTCTTCCTGACAAAAAACTGAGAAATTGTAGATGAAAATCTCAAAGAGCATTGACAATTCAGTTGGAGTTGCCTTCTGGAAGAATTTGCTTTGGTTCAAATAGTTTCCTTCGTCCAAAATCACCGAGAGATCATTCGATAAATTATTGGCGAATTTTTCTGATTTTTTATCGTAAGCGTATTTACTTGTGAGATAGAGAGCGTTAATGAAGTAGGGGAAGTTTGTGATCATCTTGGCCGAATTCTTGAAGCAAACTTGGATATGAGCCGTGTAAACGGTCTCAATCATGGTTTCAAGAGGTTTGAGGGCATTAGGGTCTTCAGGTGCTGCTTGTAGGAATATTTCCAACATTCTACAGATGATCGCGAAAATGTATTTATTTGGTGCAGCGCTGCTCAGTGTTTTTTTGTAAGTTGTCCAATCTTCGTCGGCTAAGGTGAAAGGTTGAGCCTTGAGAGAAGTCACCTTTGCCACTTTATCCAATAGCCTTTCCAATAATTCCTCAGTACTGAGAAAAGCGAGCGTCTTTCCTAATACATTACTCCAGCTTGCAAAAGCTTGGGCTCTTTCCCTACACAAGCAATAAGAAATAGTTAGAGAAGGTGTTAAGAGATAAGGTTTTTACTCTTCACTTAGCAATTCAATGACGTTGAGAGCAGAGCAAAGCAAATTCACTTTCGCAGGTTCTGCGTTTTGAGCAGGGACTGCCGCCAACACCTTTTGCAGTATGAACTTACGTGCATCTGGCTTACTGGAACGAAGCGTCACTAGTCGAATCGTCTCAGCAAAGCTTGAAGCGTAAGCACCACTAGAGCTAAGCAAGTCCTTCAGATTCTCGAACAACAGAGTCGCTCCGAGTTCGGATAAGTCAAGAGTGAGTCCTTCAAGAAGGGCATTCAGAGTTTCAATGTTAGCTTCGGACCTTCTTATCAGTTTGATTGCATCAGACAGCAATTCACCCTTTAGGATTTCTTCAGTGATAATATCCTTCAAGAACGGAGTGACACGAATGGTTCTAGAGGACTTGTCGACCAAGAAATCCTCTTTCAGGCGGTTGATAATTACAGGAGACACTTCTTTGAGCAGTTCAGGAGTATGAGAGAAGAATCTTGCAATTAGCATGAAATTCTGAGGATCTTTCGCTTTTTCTAATATTTCTTTGAGTAGAGGAAGGGGAACCTCCTTGAGAATAAGGCACAAGAGTTTATCTCGTTTACTTTTCTCATTGTAGAGAAGGTCGTCGTCGACTATCAATTTGAAAGCAGTCAAGACGGCTTTCACCACAGCTTGCCAGTTCATTTTCTCTTGCAGCTTCTTCTTGCGACTGAAAGTGAGGAATCTGTAGCTGATCTGCAGGAAGCAAATGGCATCTTTGTAGTGATTCAATGAAGAAATAAATTGTTTGCAGAAAATGACAAATTCTTCGATAGGAGCTTCAGATTTTTTGAGGTTTCTTGATAAGGTGTAGGCCATGGTAAGCTTGTGTCTTACGTGCGTAGTTCGTTGAATTTTACACCAAAGCTGCTCAACATCAAGACCAAGAGAGATTTTTTCATCCATTATGATTGTTTTCGGATTTGGATTTTCGTTTAGTTATTATTAATGCTAATTAAGCAAACTATCATTTATACAGAGTTCAACTAATCATTTGTTCGATTTAATAGAAACATGTCACTGGTGGGAAAATTGATACCTTCTCGCTATTACATTGCAGATTTGACCCAACGATTGACTGCTCTTGACACCTCTCAGATGCGCCAATAGAGTTTTCAGTTTGATGCATTCTTGGAAAAATTTACGGGAGAGCCAATGTTATAAATTTGGTGTTGAGGTGAGCGGAGATAATAGATTTTACAATGAGGAAGTCCCAAAAATCATATATGTCTAAACATATTTGTAGTCGAGAATTTTCAAAAAATAATCAAAGTGTCTGTTGGGTGAATAATTTCAAACTTTCCTAAAGAATGGCATTTAATCCGATCGAAATACTAAATAACCTGCGACGAAGAAGTACGAATGATATCGGTAAGCGCCCTGGCGCTAACTCTTCTCCTTCACTTCTACCCGTTGAACCTCGGAAGAAGACAGAAAACTCCACTTCTCGTGTTAATGAGAGCATATATGATGAGTACAACAATCACAGCCCTAAACGATCGACCGAGCTTAACGCAAAGATAAAAATCCCCCATATGCAATACTTTGTCGCAGAGAATCCGCCATTGACTGATGAAAGCACAACCCGAAATACTGCAGTCAACATTTCTACAAATTCGAACTCAGTGGCCAACAGCTACAATCAGCAATACACCTCAAACGGACGTTTTCAATCTGATAGATCGTCAACATTTGATCAAAGTGCACTTTTACTCAAGATGCAGCAGTTAGAAGAAAAACTCAAAAACACTGAAGACAGATTAGCTGATGCTTATGACAAGATAGGAGTTTTGAAAAACGAGAAAGATGATATGGAAACTAGGGTAACTCTTTTTCTTTGAATAATCTCCGCTGATTGGTCTTCTTCTTCAATAACAATAATATTCCTAATTATGCTTATATCAATAATCTATCAATCAATAGATGAAACATATGGAAGAGCTTGTTGAGCATGACGGACTGCTGTCCAATCACAAGGTGTTTGAACGGAATCAGAAAGGTGAACAACAGCAATATATCACTCCTACTTTGAGCTACAGCGATTGCAAAGAGAATGTTTCTCCCAATGAAGATATTGGAACCCTTGGAACAGAATACAACCACTCTGACTCCCGCGTATATATATTGCTTTTGCTTTTGTAAAGATCTAAATATCTCCCTCAACTAGAAATCACTCTCGCTTGAAAAAATTATGGCCAAAAAGGAAAAGAACTTTATGCCAGGACTTTCAAAAAATTCTCAACGCAAAGGAACAGTTCGCAAAAAAGGTAACATATCTTAAAAAAAAATCAGTCAAGTGACAAATAACTCTCTTTCAAGGACAACTGCGATTGGAACCTTTTTCGTATGCTAATAAGAATTACCCAAGTCTTCCTCATGCAGCAATTTTAATCAAATTGCCCGACCTTACCAATTTTCTTGATGGCTGAACTTTCGGAAGCTAGTCTATAATTTTTGATGCACAATTTTCGAATTCATGTGAAAAACACAGCAATCCCAGATTTTGGGACTGCATTGTTGCATTGTTAATATAACTTATGATTTCTATTTTCTTTTATAATAATAATGGCAATCACCAAATTTCGAAACAACTCCAACAAAGATACATGACTAAAAGAGTTGAAACACTTACTCAAAGCTATTTTGGAATGCTAGAGGAAAGATCTACTTTTCTAAAATGAGACCATCACTTTCGAGTCTCTCTAATCAGATTAACCTGGATGTTCTTTGATGAGCTGAGGAAAGTAGACACAATTTGAGAGTTTAAACACCAAAAGGTTTAAGGAAACTTAAAGCCGATACAAACGAAAAATCAAGGGAAAAATACAAAAATTTTTTGCTCACATTTACACAATTATCCAAAATAGCGTTTGTGTTTGATGGAAAAGAAAATGAAAGCACATTTTTAAAATTCTCAAAGCCTAAGATAATATCTAAAATAGTCTATAAATTCAGATGACCTTCAATTTTCCATTTCAGTAGAGAGAGGAGAAAATGGTAAATTGCGTGCTCTCTTGGTGCTGAATTAACAAGTAGTTGGCAATACACGGAATTAACTCATTGGAAAATTTGTTGGTTCAAGGAGATATTCACAATAATTGTATTTTTCGTCGTCATCGGCTTCATTCTGTGTATAAACTCAGATGAAGCAAATCTACATTTGATCATCGGCCTCCTCATCGCTCAGAGTCGCTTTCTAATCAGCTTTTTGTTAAATAGCCAATCTAGTCGTCTCTTACTTGTTGCCTGACGAGTTGTTCAATGTTTTGAAGGTTATGCTTGGGGAAAATGTTCGTGTTTTTGCCTGCATTCTTGCTATTCTTGGTCAAGATTAGTGGCTTGAGCTTTTTATCCTTTTTTTTTTCCAGATCATTAGATTTAAATGAGCCAACAGTCATTTTTTATGATTACTTGTTGGTTCATCACGCTTGAGGCTTCGAAGTGTTGTACTAGTGCATTGAGGCCCTGAATCCTTCCATATTTTATCCTGCAGATCTAAATGGTTTTATTATTTTTTTAGATTGCTTTACGAATTAATTATTCGTGTTACCTTTTCACTGTTGAATTTGTTCCATTTTTTCCCATCAAACTCCTCGAAAAACTCCTTAATATAGATTGGATCAATAAAATTGATGAAGGCGTATCCGACATTGCATTTGTTCTTTGAATATTTGAATTGATTTCCAGATTGAGTTTAACCGTGCAATAAAATTACCTTAAAGTCAATTGGCAAGTAGAAGAAGTCAAATTTGTCTTGGTGGTTCTTATTTATCGTCTGAAGCAAGAGAGGCTGGTCGTACTTATTTGGAATATTCTTAATCATCAGCGTTGTCCTTGGATCCGATTTAAGCTGAGATAAAATTATATTAAATTAACAAGGTTTGAGTTGAATTTACTCTATCCAAATTGATGTCATAGAACTGAGAACTCTCGTCACCTTCAGGTATTCTTTTTTGATTTCTGCCCTTTAATTTTTGATAATTTCCAACTTGTCGTTGCTTGTAGGCGAGATGGCTGCTATTAGGTCCTGAATTTTGATAGTTTGGTAGGATCATGCTCTGGTTCATGTGGTAATTTTGATTGGCGAACTGAATTTGCTCCTAAGGGCACATATAATTTTAATTTAATCAAGGAAAAGGATATTTGCTTACTCTATAACCGTTAGGATTGAAGGCAGTAAAATTTTGACTGAAAAACTGCTGTTGGTTTTGTCCTTGAGGAGTTCCCCAGTTGCTATTGAACAGATCATCGCTTCTGTCGCTTCCACTGTAGCTTTGGTTGAATTGAATTGCGCTTTGGTTCGAGTTCAATGGCAAAAACGCAAATTGATTCCTTGGATCAGGATTGAAAGGTTGCCCCATCCATGGCATGAACTGCATCTGGGAGCCATTAAATGCCTAAAGTGCACAAGAGATAAAACAAAATTAATTGATTTCTTAGAAGTATTTCTTATACATCTTGTTGGGCTCGCCTGAATGAATCCATCTTCGTTGGAGTGTTGTGATCGTTTGATTTGGAGTTGTAGAAGCTGTTACTACGAGCACTTAGACTGGTATTTATCAGGTCATAGTTGAGGTATTGATCCGAATCAAAGGTTGACTCTCCACTCATGAAAGAGCCATTTGAAGGTTTAATTCCAGAGTTCGATAAATTTTGTGATTTGTTACTCTGTGTAGGATTTGTTGTCTCTTGTTGGACAGGAGTTTTACTTTCTCTATTGATGAGAGGGATAAGCCAAGGTTGTACATCCTCTTCCTCCTCTTGTTGTCCTTCCTCATCGTCTTGCTCAGCCTTTTCGTTAGGTTGTACTTTCAATTCTTCCAGTATGTCTTCAGTCATTATATTCTCGAATTTCGATTTTGCGACTCCAAACACTGGGTCTTGATCAAAAAGCTCTCCTTTGTAGAAGTTGAAGAAGTCCGATGGGTTTTCCTTTTCATCTAATCCGTTCTTATTCGCAAAACCCCCAATATTTTCTAGCCAAAAATATTTTTAAAAATAGAACGGTCAGAAGCATAGATGGTAAATTACGTTCATTATTTTGTGTTGGCTTGCTCTTGTCTAGTGCATTCGATTCTCCTCTTTGATCTGTTTCTTCTGAATCCTTTCGTAGCTTTTCTGGGAGCTTACCACTATTATTCCTTGTATGATTAGCTGTCTGAGTTGGAGTCGCATAGCTAGAATTGGAAGTGTTTGAAACGTTCGATCCAGAAACTTTGTGGACGATTCGCTTCAAAATCTTCCCATCAAGGGAATTTTTAGAAGTTCGGGCCTGCTCTTCAAGCGGACTATCGAGTGATTCTTTCTTGTGTCCACCATGAGATGAATCTGATGATTTCTTTTTCACGTGAGCGTACAGTCTTTCAACGGGGCTTTGGACTTCTGAAGTGCCTTTATTCGAAGAAGGGTGGCTTTGCTCTTCTTTAGCAGGAATATCCCTATTTTGAGATTTCTGGATGGATTCTTTGCCAGAAATTTCGGAAGCTTGTTTCTTTGAGCTCTTACCAGACAAGGGTCTTGGAGGAAGGTTCTTTTTACTACCACAAAAGACACCTAGTGTTCCGAGATCGAATAAGTTGGCATCGTTATTTTGAGTTGTTGAATTTCCTCCTTCTTGCGCTGTTAATGGAGGAAATTCTTCGTCAAAGTGCTTTTCAAGACGAGCAACGCATTTCTGATGCGTTGACAATGTTTCTTTCGGATTTTGTTCGCTTTCAGTGAAGGCTAGCGTACTCTTCTGAGTCATATTTTTGGAAGTTCGAACTGAATTGATTGATAAATTATAAATATAAGTACTTTAGGATGCCGTCTTATCGAATAAAAAGAACGGCCATTTCAATAAATCAATGTTCTATAGAGCAACTGCCTTTGCCTCTCCCTCTTACCATTGAGTCGTTCTGTTTTAGCTGCACTCTGCCTCTTTTTTCAGGAAGATATTTCGCGAATATCCATTATTAAATCAAATTTTTGGATTTTAAGAATATTTAACTCCTCTCCCTATTAGGAAGACGACTTGTCCTTTAAAACAAAGATGTCGAAAATTTAAATATGTTTCACTTCTCCATCATGTGTAAATCGCGAGAATGAGGCGACGTCCTGAGAAAAAATGGTGATGAAAGCATTTTAGCCAAATTTAATGTGATCTCAAAAAAGCTCAATATAATGGTGCAGCAAGTGGCATATGGCTGGATATTTAAATTTCGGCTTGGTGTTTGTGGTTCCAAGAGTTATATCCCTTAGATGTATAGATCACTAAATTTCAAGTATTAATGATTTATATATCAAAATTATTCCTTTTTGCCATATCATATGATTAGGGCAATGTAATATGTGGAGTTTCCACTCAAGTAAACTTCGGTCAGCCTAATTTTGGCATAACTCTGCTACTAATCCTCTGGAAAGACTCATTCCAGAGCAGCAAAGCAAAAATAGTTTCCTGAGTTATTTCAAATGAAAGTTGTTGTTAGTGTTATCAATATAAAGAAGACGACGTCCTGATGAAACCTCATGTTCAAAAGAAAAAGTTTGGCTATGACTGTCTATTTCGGGGAGTGATAATGAAATCGTTGACAAGGAAGAAAATTTATTTCAGTTTCCGTGAGAGAATAAAACTGTATCTCGAAACTACTTGTTAAAGCTGTTCCGCTTTCGTTCTAATCAGATGAAGCCTGCGATTTATGCTCACAATCTTCAATAATTTAAGGGACGACTTCGTGAATTAATCTGGTCAGAATCTATCAGTGGTATTTATTTTATGTTGTAATTAATAAATACTAATACGTTTGATAGAGGGCAAGCTATAGAATTCATATGTAGATAAAAAATCACAGTTTGAGAAACGAAGAATAAATGCCACCTATGTAAAATATTGGGTTATCTCATAAAATATCTGCGTTATTTTTCAATTATCATCTTCTTTTCTTCAAATAAAAAAAAGTGGATAAAGCATGCAAGAGTAGACATTGATTCTTCAACACGGATATTATTATTATGAAATTTCAATATCACATTTTGTTGGAACTTTCTTCAGCCTATCTTGGACTTGCTTAAGCTCCTTTGACATTTGATCCATACTTAGTTTGAGGTCGTCGAATTCTCTGATTCTTCCCTGAAAATCAGCAAGTTCGGACGCCCTCTCAGTTAGCAACCTCAGTTTTCCTGCGGCTTCAACAGATAATCTTTCTGTGGGACTTCGAGCACTTATCTGTGTATCTTCGAAGCTGTCCAAGTCAAGACCTTTGGTTAGAGTGTCAATCTCCTCGATCCTCCCCGTCACCTGCTGCTTTAAATGATCTAAATTCTTCAATACTACTTCCAATGGTGCTCTCAATCTCTGGTTTTGACTCGCCAAGATATCTCTTTCATCCAAGAGCTTCCTGATTTCGATCTCTGCGTCGAGCACCTCGTCGATATTGATCAATTTCTGCATTTGATCAAGTTGCATATTCAGGTTATGAATTCTTGGTTGGAATACTTGACCTAAAGTTCTGATTAAAAAATACCGCTTTTTCAATTCCTTGTTCTCTATTTCTTTATTACGAAGTTCTCTAGTTTTAAAGTTAAGATCTTCCACCATTGCAGTTTTCTTTTGCAGATTCTCTTTTGTAAGCTGAAGTTCATAATTGACGGCTTCATACAGGCTTTTGTACTTATGTAAATCCATCCACTTCTGCTTCAGGTCTGCAATCTCTGTGTTCTTTTGTGCCAGGGTCTGACGCAAGAGCTCTATATCATTTGTATTCGTCAATCTTGGGCTTATTGCTTGTCTATATTGTGAGGATTGCTTGAGCTGTTGCATTTCACGCATTAAAGAAGCTTTCTCTTCTTTAATGTTTTGAAGAGCCGACTCTAATTCCTGTATACAAGGATCATTTTGCATATGCTCAATTTTCTCTTTGAGAGCATCGTTCTCTCTTTGTAACTGCTTATTCCGAGCCTTATAGATTTGCAATTCACTCTCCAATTTCTTGATGTCTTCAGTATAGTGGGGGTTATTTACTTCGTTGGTCGTCCGAACCGGACTTTGAGAATGATTTTCACTCGTTCTGAGAGTGTGTTTGAGAGAGTCATTCTCTTTACTGAGTTCTGTTACTCTTATCCTTAAGCCAGCCAACTCTTCGAGTTCTCCGCGAGTATCCCTAAAAGTCTCTCCATATCCTCGAGCGGAAAGGCTTGAACTACAAATCATACGAAGCTCTTCATTCGCTTTGAGAAGTGACTCCACCTTATTGAAGTGCAATACTTTCTTATTTGTGCTAAGATCGGCGTTTTCTCGCTCCAACTTCTTTATCACTTCATTAAGTCGATCGATCTCTTTGCGTTGTGTATCAAGTCGTTGTCGATCAGTGAGCCTAATAGAACTCTTACAATTTATAACAAAAACGTGAACTACGATTGGTAATGAAGCACTCTGCTCAAGTTGGCAGCTCCGTCTTTAGCCACGGTCGCCCTTAGAGCCTCATTGAAAGCTAGTTGGCTTGATTGAAACTGTGCCATTAAAAAATTAATAAATAGGGTGTATGCTAAAAAATAACTTTACAAAATTGGTGCATGTGTGCTGTTGCTGCACTTTTCTATTATTACAGCTGCTAGATTTGATGTCCAAGAATCTGGTAGGCACTGAAAGTAGTATGAGATTTGAAAGATGATCAAGAAATCGCGTAGTACTTAATAATCTAATTGACGACAATGAAACCATAAAAAGACATGCTTAGCTAGGTTAGTTGTCAAAAAAACAACAATAAACACTCAATCCACTGAAGGAGTTTCCACCTGAATGTCAGGTCAATGATGCATTTCTTTTAGATGAATGACTTCAGCCTCAAGAGATTATCAATAAACATCATCACTGCGCAGTTAAAATTTAACGACTTTTGTCCCATTAAACTTCATCCAGAGCATACTACTATCTATTCATTCAAGACTTTGCCCATCAGCGAAAATGATAGTTTTCATAGATCGCTGGTCAGGTACAAATGATAATTTAACTACTAAATCAAATCATGCATGTTTTAGGATACATTTATCTATTTTTTTTAAAGCTTTGTTGCTTAATCTTCAATTCAACCGTAGTTTTTCCCTTTCTGATAGAGTGATCGAGGCCAAAAAAGTTAGGGCTAACTGTAAAAAAGATTCTCTTTGGAGAATCAGGAATAATTGACACAGTGAGAAGACTCCTTTCAAGCATTCCAAAAATACTTTCAACTAACAAGGAGATTCTTTTCTGCTGAATGGCGAATCGTTTTGTTGGGCAGCTTCTGACTATTATTTTGAAGAGCTATCCAAATCAATAAACAGTGTACGCGAATAATATACTATCAATCCAACAAAGGAAACGAAAATAAAATTTTATTCAAACAGAAAAATACCAACTCGATCTCATTTATAGATGGCAGAGAGCAAAGACATTGAGCAGAAATTAGATAATATTGCAATGACACAACTAGAGGAAGGAAATGACAACCCAAAACGAGAATCCTTTGAAGTAAACGAAGAAGACTCGCTCAAAGATAAAAAGACACTCCCAACCCATGCTATGGAATCACAGCGTGAAAGAGAAGATGAGAGTGCTGATGTAATGATGGGTCTCGAAGGGGAGCAGCAGATAACGACGACTGGTGACGAACCACCAAGGAACAAAGAGGCGAGTGGACAAGAAGAAAAAATATCATCTGAGGAGCTTCTCACAAATCCAACGAAAAGCGACAAGCAAGAGAAGCCGGATGAAGATATTCAGAGCAGTCCTCGGGATCAGTCTGAAGGCTCCCAGAAATGTGATGTGTTAATTCCGCCTGATTTAAATGCTTTGCTGAAAGCTAATATTCGAGAGGTTTCCGAAGAGCTAAAATCGAATATACCAGAAAGTAGAGGCATTCAAGGACAGCAGACCCAAAGAGAGTTGCTTAAAACTATACAGAATGAGCCTTCGCAGCCAGAGGTCAATGAAGAAAACAACATTTTACCTGAACCAAGAGTCGACTTAGTCGATAATGCAAACCAAAATTCGCAAATAGAAGGAGAAAAACTGATTTTACAAGAAGATGAAGAAAAAAAGGAGGCTGAGTCGACGGAAGCGGAAATTGGAATTGAAACAACTACGGAAGATAAATTAAAGTATCCAAGCCTACAGCCACCAGATATCAACTTGCTATTGAAGAATTTCAACATGAAACCTGCTGAAGAATCGGAAACAATATTACAGAGCGAACCTCAAAACCAGCCAGAAAATCGCTATGATGAGAGTCAAGAAATTCAGAAAGATGACACCTTAACAAATCCACCGACTCATTCAGAAAAAATCCAAACCGAAATTGCAACCCAAGAAACCAACAGTCAAAACATTCAAATTCCTCAAGCTTTGACTTCCTTGGAGACGAGCATACATTCAACCACCCAAGCAAAGTCTGAAACTACTATATCTGAAAACAAGCAACTTATCGCACCCGACCTTAATGAGCTCATTAACAAGCAAAAAGAAGCACAGGAAAAAGATCCAGTGGTTAGCGAAATGAAAGCTGAGAGCATTGAATTTGAAAAAGAGTCCCAATCGGTTGAAGCAGATAATACGATCCAAAAACATGAAGTGCTTCCAGCGCCCGATCTGAATATGTTGCTTAAAGCTGCGAATAAAGAAGAAGGAGATGGAGCAGCAAATCTAGATTTTTCATCCAAGGAGGAGTCTACGGGCTTTCAGACTGAGAAAACTCAGCCACTGGAAAACTTGGATGCGACTATTGGATTAATTAGACCTGATGAAACAGATAAAAATACTGGTGTTAAGCATTCTCCTCAAAGAATGAAAATACCCTTAAAACTGAATCAAGGAGATGATTTGAATACGAAGGTGACCTCTGATAAAAAAGAAATCTCCAACCATCATGAAAATCCTCATGCTGACAACACAAGTGACGTTGTAACCTCTTCGCCGAATTCCAAGAAGTTGGTTCCTGAAGATGATCAACATGCCCAGACAGCTCGGACTCAGAATGAAAGTGCAGTTAAAACCACCTTGTTTTCAGCTCGAGAGTCACATCAAAACAGCGGTGTTTGGGAATCGAATGAAAAAGAACGACTCACTTACAGGAATAAATCTTTTGAGAGAGCATCTTCAAGAGGAGATAAAAAAACCACTCTTGCCGAAAAATTAACAAAGGCAAAGCCACCGTCTAACGTTTTTGAAAAATATATCGAACTCAAGAAAGCTGAAAGAAAAAAATTAGAAAACTTAGGCGTTCCTCAAGAAAATACTCTAAAATTCGAAAGAAGAAGTCCAAGTCCAACTCAGAAAACCGATTTTAATCCTGACACATTAGCTAATCTAAAACTTGCTGAAGAACTGCTAAAAAAATATAAGCCATCTTCTCTAGCGTCAAGCAAGGTTCTCTCAGAAAGGCTCCAAGAATTACAAAGAAAAAAAGCTCAAGAAGAGGCACAGAAGGCTAAGCTAGACAGAGACTCGCAAAAATTGGAACGCAATAATGAGAAGGTATCGACGGCCCAGTCAAAAGCAACCAAGACTGAAAAAAAAACAAAGACAATGACGCAGACTAGGAATCTTAACAAAAGTCTTGATAGATATGGGAATAAAGGCACCAAATTCAACCTTGTAATAATTTTAAAATTATTTCAAGCTCTTATTCATTTAGGATGAACAAAGAAACCAACTCTTTAATGACCCTCAACTTCAAGATTCGAGCTCGAAAAAGCAAAGTCAAATCTCGAATAAAGCTTTGCAATTGCCACTGCACGAAGTTAGCAATAAGAACC